>Ga0315268_10005365_pt1 | contig 13782 bp, 11 predicted proteins | sample C1_top_MG_FD_204535 | JGI IMG/M metagenome (GOLD analysis project Ga0315268, IMG submission 204535) | Sediment microbial communities from Yellowstone Lake, YNP, Wyoming, USA - C1_top | ecosystem: Environmental > Aquatic > Freshwater > Lake > Sediment | place: USA: Wyoming | collected 2017-08-01 | reverse complement strand
CACGTAAAGTGGTGCGGGGGCGGGGATTCGAACCCCAATTTACCGGTAAACCTAACCTGCCAGACTGGAGGGGTAGCTAGGTTTTATCGACGGTTTTCGTAAGGGCGTAGTTGGTGTCGTCATGAAAATGTCGGCACCGAACTTGTTTTGACGGATCGACCCTGATTCCTCCAGATAGCTGGCTAAGCCAGATCCCTCGCTGGATCATCCATGGTGAATGAGAAAGGTCCCAGTTTCAAGGCGACTGGACAAAGTGAGCGCTCAAAGCTCGAGATGGTGCCTGTCTCACGCCAAGAAGCACAGAATTGCATTGCTAGGATTGCTAGTACTCGAAGCAGACCTCTGTCTCGTCTCTCAAGAGGATCGATGAATTTCTAAGCACGTCCAGTCGGCCAACGATATTAGGTATTTCAACTCTCGGAAACGCAACTCTGGCCTTGACCTTCATCTCACCGATTTGAAGGCTGACTCGATGCAGGTAGGCATCCAGAGTGCCACCAAGACCGTGAAAAGTTTTCCGCTTTCCCCTTAGCAGCTTTATTCCCATAATTCGGGCAACGCTTGGGGAGAACATGGAAACATCTGCGCCAGAATCGACCAAGGCCGTAATGTCGAAGGGTCTGCCTGACCGACTCCTCAGAGTTACTCTGACAATTGGTCTGGCTACGATTCCAAATGCTTGCGATCTCTGTCTCGAAAACGGAAAACGGACACGCCCCAAAGCACCATTGCCTCCTTCATAGGCACCTGGCCTATCAAAATCCTCTCGACCGGATGCATCTTGCGGGCCTTCTCGTAGACTCTTTCGCCATCGCTCCCATGTGCCACGATGGATCTGCCAACGACTGCAACATACTCCCCCTCGTACCGGTCCATCAATTCTCGCAGCGACCGCAGAAAGAACAGGTAAGGGTCTTTCTTCTCTTTTGTCACAGCTGAACTCTCGACCACGGTACCAACCCGTCGGCGACTATTTCAATGGTGCGGGGTTGTGGGTTCACACCCACGTTCAAACCCACATAATCGGCATTCGAGGATGGGCAGGGGATAGCCTCCCGATCCACGAAAGGTAAAAGCGGGCGTTTTGGGAGGAGCTAACCTATCGATAGTGTCCAAACCAGCGGAATCAAAGAGGTTAGGGTCGTCGCAGGGATTTTGTAGGGCAATCCCAACCAAGCCAGAGTTCACGGCGACTTGGAGCTGTTGACTTCTGGTTAGCAAATGCGGGACGAGGCCACTATCCTTTCGGTGATCAATGAGGCTGCGAAGGCGTACCGGGGGCTAGACTTGTTGGCGTGGCTGGGTGGCAGGAGGTAAGAGATGTGACCTTGGTTAGGCATGTGTGCGTGCTGCCAGACCACCAGGGAAGAGGAATAGGCACCGAGCTTCTCAACCACATCCTAAGCGCCTCGAAGACCCCCCCAGATCCTAGTCGGAACCTGGAAGGCGGCCACATGGGCGATATCCTTCTACGAGAAACACGGCTTCAAACCGCTCCCAAACACGGACGCGCTGCTCAGGAACTACTGGATCATACCAGAACGCCAAATCGAAATCTCAACTGTTCTAGGAATCACAAAACCACGATGACCAATTTGAGGACACGAAGCACGTCACAATTCAAGCAAATGAACGAAAGTCTTCAGTCTATCTGCCTTGCCAGAAAGTTCTCGGGTGTGTCAACGAGTCCGCCTTCCTCTATGACCCATCGGAAATCCTCCAAATTGTAGGTGATGAGTGTGGCCTTGTTCTCTACAGCGGTCGTGCCTATGATGTAGTCTCTGGCGTGATATCTGAACGGAAATGTCTTTCTATATTTCATAGCGTTCGACGTTATCCTGTCAGCGAGAGTCTCGGATAGTCCGACAACTGATAGTCCGATATTTGCCACTTCCTCGTCGAAGTCCTTCTTTGTCAGTCCCAAGGCTTTGTACCATAGCAGAGTCTCCACGTATACAATGATGGAGGCTTGTAGGTCGTGTTTCTTGGTGTAACGTAGCCATTCGAGAAAAGATCGGTTCCTGAAGACTGAGCTGTCTAGGGCTATCTTCAGATCTCTTTACCCCACGTCGCGGGGGAGAACTCCTCTAAGGATACGGTGGCTTGCTCGATAACGTCGGAGATCCTCGCCCACTTTGGATCCTTCTTCCTGATCGCTGCTGACGCTTTCTTCAGCTCTTCTGTGACGTTCCTAGGAACTTTCCGGTGGGCCCCAGCGACACGCGATTTAGACTCATAGAGCACAATGGCCTCCCGCACAATGTTCCCCTGCGTCTCATCCAGGATCGCTGCTAGCCGCTTCAACCTCCGCCTGGTTTCATCATCAACTGTCACGGTCGTCGTCAAACCTTATCCCTTTGAGTTATGTCAATTAACTAATAGTTTAATGTTTACATTGGCTGTTGCTGGAGAGAACCTGCTCTCCCGCCCCTCAGAGGATGAGCGCACCTAACGCGCCTGGTGCGGGGCAGGGGATGCCGACCACGACTTACTCGTGAGGACCAGCGATCAGTCGGGAAGGAATTGAACCTGACTCGGTTCAGGTCCACAAGCCAGGTCAACGTAACAAAAGCACCTGACTATAGTGGAAGCAGACGCGCATCCTTTCGGCGCGACTCAACTAGCAGCGCAGGAAATCGCGCCCCCACCCTTTCGATTCGCTTGTAGTGTACGTCAAAGCTATTGTTGGAGGACTCGCTAAGGAACTATCTTGGCTAGCTCGTCGGTGTTGAATCTTGTTGGTTAGGCTATTTTGTCTAGAGATTCGTCCAGGATGTCAAGTCCGTGATCTAGAGTGTCTTCGTCGATGATTAATGGTGGCATCATTCTTATGACGCAATCGTACGTTCCTGCCACGTAGACCAGTAAACCGCGCCTGTAGGCTTCGAACAACAGTTTCTTTGCGGCTTCGGTCCCTGGCTTCTTCGTCTCTCTATCCTCCACGAGTTCGATTGCGACCATCATTCCTTTTCCTCTCACATCGCCGACGAGCGAGTGCCTCTCGGCCATTTCGCTAAGGCGGTCGAGCATTTTTCGTTCCATCTTCTTGGCTCTTTGGTCTAGGTGTTCCGATTTGATCACGTCTAGTGCAGCGTTTCCTGCGGCGCATGATACTGGATTGCCGCCGTACGTGGACCCATGCGCGCCTCTGTCCCACTTGTCCATGAGTTCCTTTCTTGCGAGTATTCCGCCGAGCGGCATTCCTCCTGCCACGGCTTTCGCGAAGACGATGACGTCGGGCGAAAGGTTCCAATGTTGAATTGCGAACATGGCTCCTGTCCGCCCAAAACCCGTGTAGACTTCGTCGGCAATCATTTGGATTCCATGTTTTCTGCAGGTCTCCGCGATTTTAGGCCAGTATTCAGGAGGTGGGACTATGTTGCCTGGTTCACCTGAGACAGGTTCGAAGATGATAGCGCTCGTATCCTCTGGCGGGACGTATGTCTCGAGCATTCGGTCGATATACTCGGCGCATGCGATGCCGCATTCTGGGTATGTCAGCTTCAACGGGCAGCGATAACAGTACGGATAGGGAGCGAAATGCACGCCGCTCATCTCGGACTGAGTTATTGACTGTCGCAATTTCGCGCCAACACCCGTGCATGATAGTGCTCCGATGGTGCGCCCATGGAATGACGGCCAATATGCTATCGTTAGAGGTCGTTTCGTCACGTATCTTGTGAGCTTGAGTGCGGCTTCAACACCCTCTGTCCCACTGTTTGAGAAGAACACCTTCCCGGCTTTCAAGCTCTCGGGGGCTACGCTCTTGACTTTCTCTGCGAGGGAAACGTATGATTCGTAGCTGCCGAGATGGGCCGAGATGTGTATCAGTCTAGCCACTTGCTCATTTACCGCTTCAACAACGCGGGGGTGGCAGTGGCCGACGCTGTTGACCGCGAACCCGCTCACGAAATCGATGTAGACGTTATCATCGATGTCGCGCACGAGTGCGCCTTTCGCGTCACGCACGACAAGAGGTGTAACCTTTGGCAAAGCCTCGGTCACACTCAAACCGTACCTCTGATTGAATTCCTTCGTTTTCGGACCCGGCGGGGTCGTCACAATCCTAGGTTTCAGAAGGTTCCCAGTTTCTACTACCCTTTCATCCATTTCAATTCACCTTTAGCATAAAGAGGACAATACCTGCTCGACCATTGACTGAGCGAGTCTAGTTCCCAGTAGCTTAAGCTTTCAGAATTATGCCAGGGACATCGGCGCGGATCTGCCTGCTTCGGGCACTGACTGCGGCAGAAATCGACTCTGATCCTAGCTCGATTCTCCTGAATCAGTTTCTCGAAAGGATGAGGAGTGGCAACCGTTTTCTCGCGTTTCATTCCAAGCCTGGCCTGGGCCGACTTAATGTCCACGACAACTCCGTTTGGCAGGTTTTGATTCTTCTTTACGACCGGGTGAGCGGACAGTTTCTTCCTCAGCCTCTTTGTGTTCTCTGTATCGACTTCGAGTGTGCCGTGTCGAGAAACGATTTTGACGCCATATATGCTCTCGGCGCGTCTCAATGAAACGACTTCGTTAACTACGTCACGAAGAACCGCTTTGGGGTCACGCCGTAGCGGGTCGCCATATCCGCCGCCTCCCGTCGTGACCATGGCCCAAGAATCGCCGCGGTGAAGTTCGACTCCCGAGAACTTGGAAGGTGACTTTAGCCCAAACTTCTTCTGGAAAGTCGTCCAAGTCTTTGACTCTCGTGTCCTCACAAGGAATGCGTTCGGTTTGGCAGGGTGTCCGCCGAACAGCCCGTACGGTGAGAAAATATGCCGATCAGCGGTCGCGCTCAGGAGAAGCTTGTCGGATAACACCTGAAGTTGATGAATGAGTCCGTGCCCACCTCTGTATTGCCCCGCACCTTCCCAATCCTCAGCGACTTCATACCTCTCGTAGCGAAATGGGTAGATGGTTTCCATGATTTCGATGGGTGTGTCAGAGCAGTTGCTGACGGGGTCAGACACTGTCGTCCATCCATCCCTTGTGGGTAGGGCGCCCCATCCTGTGGGCGGGAACCAGTAATAGACGAATCTTCCTCCGCTTTCTGCGCTCATTCCGCTGCATATGAAATCATTGCAGGTTCCACCCGAAGCTGCCAGTACTCTTTCTTTGATTGCGGGGGCAAGCGCACCGATGACTACGCCCACAAGCATGATGGAGGTGTTCGTGTTTCCTCCCTGTACTGATGCGGGATAGTTAGAGTTGACAATTGTTCCTCTTGGAGCGATTATCTTGACGGGTCTGAAGGCTCCTTGGTTGACTGGGATGGACGGGTCTGAGACTTCCAGTAAGGCGTTGAATGTGGACGATGCTGTTACGCCGTAGACTGCGTTGATTGGACCGGAGACTTGCTTGCTTGACCCGGTGAAGTCGACGGTAATGTTGTCGCCTTTCACCGTCACAGTCACTTTGATTGGTATCGGGTCGTGTGTGATTCCATCATTATCCATGAAATCCGTGTAAGAATAGGAACCTTCAGGAATGGCGTCGATTTCGGCTCGCATTCTGCGTTCAGAGTAATTCATGATCTCGTTCATGACGGCCTTGAGCGTTCGCGGCTCATATTTCTCGCAGAGATGTGTAATTCTTCTTTCAGCGGTGATATCTGACGCGAGCTGAGCTTTGAAGTCGCCGAGTTGAACTCGGGGAAGGCGAACATTCGAGAGAATCAGGTCAAATATGTTCCTCTTCTCTTCACCCCTCTCATACCACTTCACGGGTGGTATTCGGATTCCTTCCTGGAAAATCTCGGTAGCGTCGCCGAAGCTCCCAGGGTTCTTTCCTCCCATATCCAACTGATGTGCGCGGTTGGCCGCGAAGGCGATTAGTTCATTCTTGTAGAAGATTGGTTTGATGACGTTCACATCGGTGATGTGGGTTCCACCGCGGAAGGGGTCATTGTGAATTATCACGTCCCCTTCGTGTATGTTCTCGATGCCGATTTCTGTGATGGCTGCACTGCTCGCGTAAGCCATCGACGCTAGGTGGACTGGGCAGAAGTTGGCTGTGGCTATCATGTTGCCCCAGCCGTCGAGGAGAGCACACGAGAAATCGTATCCTTCAGAGAATATAACGGAATAAGACGTTCGCATCATCGTAGTGCCCATCTCCCGAGCTATCGAGAGGAAAGAGTTGTGGAGAATGTGAAGTGTGACTGGATTCACCAGAGCTTGCTGTCGCTCGTTTTGAGTCGTAATCATTCCTTCTGTGGTCATTCGTTTCACTCCTTCAGAGTGATGATGCTGTTTCCGTGGTCGTCAATTTCGCAAGTACATCTGGGAAACACTGGGACCGTTCCATCGCGCCTTTGAATAACCGCAGGTCCCTGAATCAAACTGCCTGCCCCGAGTTCATCGTAGACGTAAATGGTTGCTTCAGACGCTTCATCAGGTTTGAAGTACACGCTGCGTGTGCCTTTGACCGCTGCGGCAACGTCTTTCTTCTCTGCGATCTTCCTAATCGGAGGTTGGAAGCCGGCAAGAAGCATTCGCATCATTATCGTCACTATTTCTACCGGCTCGTCAAGGCGAGAGAACCCGTAGAGACGTTGATGCTCAGAGTGAAACTTTGAAACGCCTTCGTTCACTATCTTGGGGTCTAGTCTTCCTTCGAGCGACAGTGGGACGGTCACTTCCCAATGTTCTCCCGAATACCTGAAATCGCCGAAGAATTCGAAACGTGGATCCTGAGTTATTCCATCGCGCTTAAGGTCCGAGAGGGCTCTTGCTTTCAAGGATTTTCCAATTCCCTCGAGCGTTTCGCGCTCTATCTGTTCCACTAGTGCAAGGTATGACTGTAGGTACTCATATTTCGGGTCCGAAAGTAAACAGCCCAGAGCCGAAGCGGTTCCGAGTGCCGCAGGGACGATGACTTTGGATATGTCTTGTTCGAGTGCGAGTTGGCTTGCAAGCATCGGCCCACTTCCCCCGATCGCGACCAAAGCAAAATCTCTAGGGTCGCGACCTTTCGCCACAATCTCCTCTCTCAACAGAAAGCTGACGTTCGAGACGCCCACTCTATAAATTGCATGCGCCGCCTCCGTAAGCCCCCATCCGAAGTTTGATGCGATTTTCCCGATGGCCGTCTCTGCGGCTTCGTGATCCCATGCTTCCCCGCGAATCCAGTCAAATTCCGGGTCGAGGATTCCGAGAAGCACAAGGGCGTCAGTGAGCGTTGGCGCGGTTCCCCCAAGGCCGTAGCAGGCCGGACCGGGAAACGCTGCGGCGCTTGCTGGCCCAACTCTCAGAGCATCGCCTTTGTCGATCCATGCGATTGCCCCGCCACCTTGCCCGATCGATTTGACAGAGATTGACGGTGTGTTTGCTACAATTTCGAATCCGAACTCAAGCCAAGGCCCGTACACAGGCTCAGAGTTCTCTACGAGACTGAGTGTTGCTGTGGTGCCGCCGCCATCATAAGTTATGACATTGGGGGAGTTCATGGGTTGCGTGATTCGACAAGCCAAATTGGAGCCTGCAGCGTGGCCCCCTTCAAGCAGCTCGACGGGTTTCCATTTCGCCGTTTCGACAGGTACGTTTCCTCCGTTAGAGCGCATCAGCATTAGAGGAGCGACTACTCCCTTCTCTTTCAGGCGAAGCTCTAGGGTAGTCACGTAGGTTGACATTACTGGCATTAGCAGTGAATTGATGACCGTGGTACTCGTTCTTTCGTATTCACGGATTATTGGCGCAACGTCAGATGATAACGAAACGTAGGCGTCCGGGTGCCCTTCTGCTATCAGATCGCGTATCTTCCTTTCGTGCTGGGGATTAAGGAACGAAAAGAGAGTACAGACCGCGTAGGTTACAACACCTTGCTTGCGAGCCCACGACACTACTTTCCTAACTTTCTCTTTATCGAGCCCTCTGACCACCTTCCCTTTTGCGTCAATGCGCTCTGGGACGCCGATTCGGTACTTACGCTCGATAAGGGAAGGTGGTTTATTCCACCATGGATTATAGAGGTCTGGGCGCCGACTGTGACGGACCTCCAAGAAATCCCTGAAACCTTCCGTACATATGAGAGCCCCTTGAGGAAGCTTCCGTTCAACAACCGCATTGATCCCTATGGTAGTCGCGTGAATCGCAAGCTTGCTAATCTTCGTAGGATCAAGAGAGAGCGATTCTACTGCATCCAGCACTCCGTCGATGAAGCCGGGGGGTGTTGTAGGAACCTTAGACCACCGTTGTTCGCCGGTCCTGTGGTCAATCGCGACCGCGTCGGTGAACGTTCCGCCGACATCAATACCGATCGAGAAACTGGAATCACTTAGCAATATTCTACGCCTGAGCCTGTTCGCGCGGTCTGGACCAAAGAAGATATTACCTTAGTATATTAATTATCTGCCCAGATTCGGTGACGATAATGAAGGATCCGAGACTAGATGCCTTAGATTATAAGATATTGGAGCACCTATTCCGCAACGCACGAGAACCTCTGAGTTCAATTGCGAAGGGAGCGAAGGTCAGTTTGCCGACGGTAAGTGACAGGCTTCAGCGTCTCGTGAAGCTTGGGGTCATCAAGGGATTTCGGGCGGAGCTGAATTATGACGCTCTCGGACTAGGTTTCCTGGCAATTACGTTCGTTAACACCAAGTACGGACATGACTATGCGAACCGGGTTGCAGCCAAGATAGCCAAGATAGTAGGCGTTCGGGAGATTCACTTCGTGCTGGGAGACCTGGATTTCATAGTCACCTCCCGAGCCCGCGACCGTGAAGACTTGAAACGCATAGTCAACGAGTTCATCAACATACCGGAGATCGAAAAAACGAGCACCCACATCGTGCTCGATACGTCGAAGGAATCTCAAAGCCAGGCGCTAGATTTGAGACGGGCTAAAAAATCAAGAGAAACACCTCGGAGAATCTTGATAACTAAGGAAAGAGACGCAAAGCATTAAATACCTTTAACCCGGCTATTTGGTGGGGTACATTTTTGGGCAAGCAAGAGGTCTTTGTCAGGAAGGCAACGGGTCTGCTTCGGCCGTTTAGTGCGACGGACGCGTTCATCCTGAGCTTGGGGTTCGTCAACATTGGCTCAGGAGCTTTCCTTGTCTACAGTTCGAGTCTGGCGTTTGCCCCAGGATTCAATCTAGGTTTGAGTTTCGTTATTGCGGCGCTTATGAACCTGTTTGTTGTCATTGTTTATTCGCAGATGACGGTTGCTATGCCACGGTCCGGCGGCGACTATGTGTTCGTCAGTCGGAATTTGTCACCGCTCGTCGGGTTCGGGAACAACTTCTTCTTCACTGTGGTGGCGGTTCTTGGGATAGCGTGGAACAGCTACTTCATGGGCACAATCGCTGTATCCGGAGCGGCTGCAGCGGCAGGGTATGCTACGAATAACGCTTCGCTGATTTGGTTATCGTCCCAAGCAGGAACACCCCTTGTAGCATTCATAATTGGGGGAGTTGTCATGCTGTTTACGGCAGTGATGAATATCTTCTCACTGAATTGGTTGAAGCGCGTTAACAGGGTCACGTTTGTCGTCGCGATGGCTGCGGTAGCGGTCTGGCTGTTCGTTCTGGCGACGACGCCTCACCAAGCCTTCGTCGACGCTTTCAATAAGTTCGCGCAGCAGTTCACGAATTCCCAGGACAGCTATGGACTCGTGACTTCGACTGCCGAGAAAGCGGGATTCTCTGTTCCGACGGATTGGTCAACAGTGATCCAAGCAACATTAGTTTCTCTTCCACTTACGTACTTCACCCTTTCTGGAGCTAACACAATCAACTTCTTCGCTGGAGAAGTCAAGGACGTAAATAAGAGCGCGATAGTTGCTACGATTGGGGCTCTCGGCATAATCGCTTTGATCGATACGGTTCTTGGTTATCTACTCTTCAATGTGGTGGACTACAATTGGCTGGGGGCGGTAAGCTACCTTGCCTTCAACCAACCGAGTTCATATGCGCTACCAAGTTTGCCGACGCTCCCACTCTTAGTAAGTCTCGCAAACCCCAATCCAATCTTCATCTGGCTAACATTCTTCGGCGTGATCTTCTGGGGGTATCTGATAATCGCTGCGTACTACCTAATCGCAACAAGGAACCTATTCGCGTGGAGCTACGACAACATTGTGCCGACAACGTTCTCAGACGTGAACCCCAAGACACGTACGCCCATCAAATCCATTGTACTTATCACCGTCCTTGCGCTGGTCGCCCTTGGCCTCTACTCATTTACCCCGGCCTTCTCGTTCACCAACTATACGACTGCATACAACAGCGTATGGATTGTTCCGTGCCTTGCCGCTGCAGTTTTTCCATTTGCGAAAAAGGATCTGTTTGAAGCTCAGCCTAGCTACGTAAAAGCCAAAATTGCTGGGTTCCCTATTATGACACTGGTCGGCGTTCTGGGAGCGCTGTCTGTTATGTACATTGATTACGTGGTCGTTCTGAACCCTGGATACGCCGGTATCGCGCCGAGCCTTGCAACGCTCTCTTTGGTAATCATACTCGCAATCTACATCGCAGGGTTAGTCCTTTTTGCAGCACTCAAGCAGTTCCAGAAGTCCAGAGGCATCGATCTGGATTTGGTGTTTAAGGAAATACCACCAACATGAAGACAGAGAACGGCTTATGCTCACTATGGCTAAACCGACTGAACTCTTCCTCAACGAAGCTCTTAACATAGTGAATGAGGCAGAGAAACGTTCAATTAGACTTCGATTGATGGGCGCATTAGCGATCAGAATCAGTTCCGCGAACTTCGGCGACCTTCACGCAAAACTGCAACGGCTGGGTGCGTCAAGTGTAACAAGCGAATTCACAGATATCGATGTCATAGGGTACGGTACCCAACGGAGCCGAATGGAGGCCTTCTTCAAGAGCATCAACTATTCCCCACACCCGCAAGCCCGAAGGCTTCCCTACATATGGTCCGACCGTCACATGTACCTAAACCCCGAGGGGCTGTGCCACGTCGATGTCTTTTTCGATAAGCTAGAGATGAGCCACACTCTCGACCTACGAGGACGCTTGGAGCTAAGCTATCCAACGATTACGGCCGCCGACCTCCTACTCGAGAAGATGCAGATCCTTCGCATAAACGAGAAAGACATCAAAGACTCGGTTGTGCTGCTACGGTCGCATAAGCTGGGAGAAGACGAGTCCAAGGAGTGCATCAACCTCAAACGAATTGCGACTCTTTTGGCGAGCGACTGGGGATTCTGGTACACAGTCACCACAAACTTGGCGAAAACCAGAGATTTCGCAAACGAGTATGGCCCCTTGTCGGCTGAGGACAAACAAGACGTAACAACGAAGATCAACCGGATTCTCCAAGCGATAGAGAACCAGCCGAAGACACTCAACTTCAACATGCGTGCGAAAATTGGCACGAAGAAGAAATGGTACAACGATGTTGATGAGACATTCAGAACGTAGGGTGATGTGAAAATCTGAACATAAATGGATTGATGGAATTGAAGACAAATGGTTTGATGGAAACGAAAAAGGTCCCAACATACTACAACTTAGTGAACGGGGAACGGAAACCATCGTCGACGGGACAGACCTTCCGGATTTCGAACCCTGCCGACAAAAGGGAGATTCTAGGAGAGTTCCAACAATCGAATGCGGCCGACGCTGCTGAGGAGATCGATTTTGCTCAAGCGGCTCAGAAAGACTGGGAGAGGGTTCCACCTCCAAAGAGAGGCGAGATACTCTACAAGGCAGCCCAGATCATCGAAACAGACGCTGAAGACTTCGCTCGAACATTGACTCGAGAAGAAGGCAAGACTCTTCCTGAAAGTCGTCTGGAAGTGTATCGGGCAGTGGATACGCTGCGCTACTTTGCGGGAGACGGCCGCAGACTTAACGGCGAAGTTGTAGCGTCAGATGACCCGGACGTTCTCCTCTACACCGTACGAACGCCTCTAGGGGTTGTCTCAATCATTACCCCATGGAACTTTCCGATTGCCGAACCTGCCTGGAAGATCTCACCTGCACTATTATGCGGCAACGCAGTTGTCTTCAAACCGGCGTCGCTTACGCCACTTATCGGGTGGATGTTCACGGAAGCTCTCATCAAAGCCGGGGTTCCGCCGGGAGTATTGAACTTCATTACCGGACCGGGCTCGACCGTGGGCATTGAACTTGTCCGAAACAAGAAAGTCGCGGCAATATCCTTCACCGGGTCTTATGATGTCGGAGTTACGATTCAGAAAGCGATGTCAGAAGATGGCAGGATGCCAAGAATCCAGCTTGAGATGGGCGGCAAGAACCCGTTGGTTGTCCTCGCAGACGCAGACCTTGACAAAGCCAGCGAAATTGCAGCAAAGGGGGCATTTGGTGTAACTGGACAAGCATGCACGGCGACAAGCCGTATCATTGTAGAGGAGATCGTAGCGGATAGGTTCACACAGATGCTTGTCAAAAGGGCCGAGAGCATCAGAGTCGGCGATGGCTCGAGCGCGGACTCCGATATGGGCCCAGCAGTAAGTGAATCAGAACTGGCCAAAGATCTGAACTATGTGGCAATCGGAAAGGAAGAAGGAGCACATCTGCTCTGCGGCGGGACACGGCTCGAAGATCCACCGCACAAGCACGGTTTCTTCATTAGGCCCGCGGTCTTCTCTGAGGTCAAGCCGGGCATGAGAATAGCCCAAGAAGAGATTTTCGGGCCGGTCGTAGCAGTACTGCGCGCAAGAGACTTTAACCAAGCTGTAGAGTTGGCGAACGATACAGAGTACGGCCTTTCTTCGGCCATTTGCACAAGGAGCCTCGAAAAGGCAAACGAATTTGTTAGAAAGATAAACGCGGGCTTGGTGAAGGTGAATCGAACAACCACAGGGGTAAGCGTTCAGGCACCCTTTGGAGGCATGAAGCACTCTAGCTCCATGACGTTCAAAGAACTAGGCAGGAGCGCACTCGACTTCTACAGTTACACGAAGACTGTTTACATGGGGATTCGACCGCCATAGACAACCCATCAAGCGGAATTGCAAACCCTGCCTGAGGGCCGCCCATGTTAACTAGAGTGTTTTACACCACCGACCTACACGGATCTGAAAAAGTCTTTGTGAAGTTTCTGAACGCCGCCAGGATGTACAGCGCCCAAGTTATCATTATGGGCGGAGATATGACGGGAAAAATGATAGTTCCGGTCGTGAAACAGGAGGATGGAAGATTCAGAGCGAAACTACTTGGCGACTACATTTTCGCATCGAACCAGACCGAACTGGAGAAACTTGAATTCAACATAAGGTACCTGGGGTTCTATCCGTACCACACTGATGGGGCTGGCCTCGACGAACTCAATAAAAATCCGGAGAAGGTAGATGGTCTATTCAAGGAAGTCATGGTCACCTCTCTGCGAAGATGGCTCACGATAGCCGAAAAACGGCTCGAAGGAACTAGCATAAAGTGTTACATGACTCCAGGAAACGACGATTCGTTAGCAATAGATGATGTTCTCAATTCCTCAGAGACTGTGATTAACCCTGAGGGGAAGCTTGTCTGGATTGACGATCACCATGAGATGATAAGTTCTGGATATAGTAATCTCACCCCATGGCAGAGCCCCAGAGAGGCTACCGAGGAAGAGCTTCTGAACAAAATCGAGGTGATGGCGCAGCAGGTGACGAATATGAAGAACGCCGTTTTCAACTTTCATTGTCCACCTTTCGATTCAGGACTGGATGTGGCCCCTAAACTGGGAAAGGATCTAAAGCCCATAGTGAGAGCGGGAAGCGGAGTTGAGATGATACCCGTGGGCAGTACGGCTGTAAGGGAGACCATAGAGAAATACCAACCACTGCTGGGTCTTCATGGACACAT
>Ga0315268_10005364_pt1 | contig 13782 bp, 12 predicted proteins | sample C1_top_MG_FD_204535 | JGI IMG/M metagenome (GOLD analysis project Ga0315268, IMG submission 204535) | Sediment microbial communities from Yellowstone Lake, YNP, Wyoming, USA - C1_top | ecosystem: Environmental > Aquatic > Freshwater > Lake > Sediment | place: USA: Wyoming | collected 2017-08-01 | reverse complement strand
CTGAAGGGCATCAGTTGCCACACCCCCGTCTGGTACAGGGAGGGGAAAATCCTCTCCTGCTCAGATGCAGTGGCCAAGGCTATTGAGTGGCACCTTCAGGAGAGAGGGAGAAATGTTAAGACCGAGCCTATGATCAAAATCTCCACTCCCAAACGTCCTCCAAAAGAAGAGAAGGGTTTTTCCCAACGAAGTTTAGGCTTGATTTTTCAAAGAGGGGCATGCCCTGAGTGTGGAGGACCTCTTATTTTCGAAGAAGGTTGTGTAAAATGTTTCTGCGGTTATTCAGACTGCGGGTGATTTTCGCAGAGCGCAGAGCGCATAGTGTCTATCTAATACAAACGCAGTTAATATTTTTTCATTCCCAAATTCGAGATTCCGAAATCCTTAGATCCTGAAGCAAGTTCAGGACCTGGTTCGGAATGACATACTCTTCCTTGTCATGCTGAATTCATTTCAGCATCTCATTTAATGCGTTTGTATTTATACGCCTATTAAATGATTGGTCATTGCGAGGAGGTCGTAATGACCGACGAAGCAATCCCATCAAATACGAGATTGCCGCGCCCTTCGGGCTCGCAATGACGATGGGGATGTTAAAATAATAAATGCGTTTGTATTAGTATAACGTATTATGAGCGAAGCTATATTTTGATTAAATGACCCAATGACTGAATGACTCGATGACCTAAGACATGAAGATACTATCTTTTAACACAGGAAATTCCGCGCGAGCCTGCAAGGCGATATCTCGGTCCACCTCTGCCCAGACAACACATTCCTCCTCATCGCCTCCTGATATGATTTGACCCATTGGATCGACGACCAAACTGTGACCCGCAAACTGTGTTCCCCGATTGAATCCCACGCAATTAGATGAAATAAGATAGGAAAGATTCTCCAATGCCCTTGTTCGATTGAGGAGGAGCCAGTTTCTTCTATTACTTTTAACTGAACGGAAGCAACCTGCATTTTCCCATTTGAAGTAATTTAGTTGTTGCCATGGTTAGCATACTTGATTTCCACATGACAAGGGAACATGGGAAAAATATTTGCTTCCAAATTGAGAGATGGTTTAATATAATTTTTATGTTTATAGATAGGCCGAAGGACATGAGAGAGGGTAGACGGAAGTTAGGAATAGGAATCCTCCTTTATATAGGGATTGTTTCAGGATGGGGATCCTCTGCCTATAGTAATGAGCAGAAACAACATCCTGACCCAAAACCTGAGTCTGGAAAGGTTTTTTTATATACGGCAAAAAAGTTTGGCGTTCCCATTCTCAAGGCTTCCATTAAAATAGAGAATGGATCCTCTGATCAAGGCAAGCCTCTTTACCAGATTTATGCCAATATCGAGTCCTTTGACTATCTGAAATTTTTATTTCGGATGAACAACCGATTCCATTCCACTGTTGAGGCAGAGACCCTTTTCCCACTCCGCTATGTGAAAAGAATTAATCAAGAGGGACTTCTCGCCAAAAAGAAAAATTATCTTCAAACCTTCATCTTCGATTATCCCAATAAAAAGGTGATCACAGAAAAACAGGAGGGGAAGGAGAGGAAAGAAATTCCCCTTTCTTCAGAAATCTATGATCCCCTTTCGATGTTTGCGAAATATTATTTTAAAGAAGAATTACATCCCGGGAAGGATGTCCAAATGTCCATTTTCGATGGGGTCAAGTTACGCCAGATGGTCTTTAGTTCAAAAAAAGGAGAAGTAAGATCAAAAATATTTGGAAATGTGGAAGCGATGTGTTTAGAATCGAGCACCTCTTTTTCTTCTTTTGAGGATCGAGAAGGAATCATTCGAATCTGGTATACGATGGATGGGAAGAAAATTCCCATCTTGATTGAATTGGATCTTCCCATTGGGAATGTTCAATTTGAATTGGAGTCCGTGGAGAGGAGTTGAAACGTCGCCTTTTATCATCAACTCGCCGAAGAGGAGACAAAACATTTTTCGATTTTGTATCAGGTGGAGGAGACGATCATGAAGTCAACAAGTTTAGGATGAAAATCCCAAGATAAAAAGGAGGAGACCATGGTAGTCAAGAAGGTAGCAAAAAAAGTGACCAAAAAGGGTGTGAAGAAGGGAGATGTTTATAAGTGTAGCGTTTGCGGTCTGGCTGTGACGGTGGATGAGGTTTGTGGATGCGTCAATACGTGCGACATCATCTGCTGTGAAAAACCGATGAAGCCTAAAAAATAGGCTCCGTTGGGATATCCACCCAACACAGCTCGAATAATTTAGAAACTTGTTCCTCGGTGACGAAACTTGTATAGAAGCTCGAAGCTTGAGGCAAGAAATTCGACTATCCAGTATCTATATACCAGCATCGATACGAGCTTCGACAACGATAAACACTATTTTCTTAAAAGATTTTATACACCCAAAACATTACCGTTTGACGAAACGGGCATCCCTGCCTGCGGTAGGCAGGGTTACCCTAACCTTTTAATAGGCGACTTTTTACCAAGTCTATGGAACAAATCACCACCGATATTCTTGTCATTGGAAGTGGATTGGCTGGTCTTCTTTCTGCCTTAGAAGCAGAGAGGGCTGGCCTTCGCGTTCTCATTGTTGGTAAATTCGCCATTGGGATGGGAACGAATACGTCATTGGCCAATGGCGCTTTCACTGCTTCGAACTCCAGTTTATCTAAAGAAGATCATCTGCAAGCAACCATAGAATCTGGAAGGGGATTAAGCCGAGAGGGGTTGGTGAAAATCCTCGTTGAAGAAGGTCCGGAGGCTTTAAAAAAATTGAAGGATTACGGAGTCCACATCCTTGAGAGAGGGATGGGATATATCATTGATCGCCCAGAAGGTTCTTCCCAACTGCCAGGAGTTCTATTAATCAAACCTTTGGTAGAAAGAGTGAAAAATAGTTCCATTAACATCTTACCAGGATTAGTGATTTTTGATTTGGTCGTCGAGAATGGAGAGGTTCGAGGGGCATTTGGATTTTTGAGAGATGGAAAACCCTGTTTGATTCAGTCAGGAGCGGTCGTGCTCTCCACTGGGGGAGCAGGGGCAATATATCGTAGAAATGACAATCAAAGAAGTATTCTCGGAGATGGGTATGTGTTAGCCCTTCGGGCAGGACTTCCACTATTCGACTTGGAATTTGTTCAATTTTATCCTTTTGTTTTAGGAGAGCCGAAGCTCTCCTCTTTTCTCCTTTATCCTCCCTATCCAAAAGAAGTCAGGTTGTTCGACGAAAAAAAAGAGGACCTTTTAAAGAGGTTTCATTTACAAGGAGATTTAAACCGAGCTATCGTTGTCCAAAGAGATCGCCTCTCCATCGATCTTTACCATGCGACTCAGCATGGAGATGTCTTTTTTGATCTGACACAAGTCCCTCAAGAAAAATGGGAGCGTTACCCTCTTAACTTTCTCAAGAAATCGAAGTTTCCTTTCCATAAACGTCCTTTTCTTGTCTCTCCAGCGGTCCATTTCTTTATGGGAGGGGTTGAGATTGATGAAAAAGCGACTACCTCTCTCCCCGGTCTCTTTGCAGCAGGAGAAGTGACATGGGGAATCCATGGTGCCAATCGACTGGGTGGGAATGCATTGACGGAATGTGCAGTGTTTGGATTGATTGGGGGACGCTCAGCAGCTGAATATGTCCGCGCGAAAGATCAATTACAGGGCCCCCCCGATCTTTTCTCCGAGAACTTTATGAAAAAATGGGAACGAAAAGTGCGAACCTATCTCAGGAGGAAAAGAGGAACCTTTGATCAGTCCAAAGATCTGCTCAAAGATTTGAAAGATTTGGCCTGGAAATATGCGAGTCCTGTTCGAGAAGAGGAATCCTTAAAAGAGGGATTGGACCAATTAGCTTCCATTGAAAATAGAATTGAAGAAGTTTATCCGGCTACCCTGAAAGACCTTTTTAGAAAGAGAGATTTAGAAAATGTGGCGCTCCTTCTCAGGGCCATTCTCAAAGGAAGTTTGCTTCGAACAGAGAGCCGGGGTTCCTTCTTTCGGAAAGATTTCCCAGATCAGGATGACACAAATTGGTTGAAAAATACCTATTATCATCTTGAGAAGGGAGAACTTGAGGTTACTCATCGACCTATAAAACGATGAACGATGAACAATGAACGATGAACAATGAATAATGAAGAATTTGTAAAAAGTTGTCATTCCCGTGAAAACGGGAATTTAGAATCGATTTGGAAAATCCTGGACTCCTGCTTCCGTAGGCGTGACAGGCCTATTTAACGGCATTGTTAATCTAAATTGATACAAATTTAGAACTTAACACTCAACACTTATCACTTATCACTAAGAATTATGCCGATCAGTACTAAGAAAGGAGATAAAGGTTTCACCGGACTTTTAGGAGGTAGGCGTGTGCCCAAATACCATCTCAAACCTGAAACCTATGGCACGTTGGACGAATTGAACTCTTTTCTGGGAATGGCAAGGGCAAATTCAAAAGATGAAAAAGTGAGAGCCATCCTGTTCACCATTCAGAATCATTTATTCATCATTGGCTCTGAACTTGCTTTGTCCGGAGGGGATCAAAATCTCTTGAAAGGAAAGATTACTCAAAAGGAGGTAGATTGGTTAAGTCGGCTTTCTTCCAATTTTGAAGCTCTGCTCAAACCAGAACCTGGATTCATCATCTATGGCGAGACTAAAATCTCAAGTATTTTAGATGTGGCCCGCGCCGTTTCGAGGAGAGCGGAGCGACTGGTCGCTAAGATGAAATCGAAAAAAATGCTCCATAACCTGAAAATTTTGGAATATCTTAACCGTCTCTCGGACGTCCTTTATCTCCTCGCCAGATATGAAGAAAAGAAGGCTGGGGTAAAACCGAAACACCCTTTGTACAAACCCATTTTCTGAAATTACGTGTTGACAACAGGAGAGGATTTAGTATAAGAATAGAACACTTATCTTAACTTTAAAAGGAGGTTGTTTATGCGACGGTTATTCGTATTTGGGATCATCTTGGTTTTGATTTTTTCTTTTTCAACAGCATGGGCTCAGAAAACGGTTCGACTGTCCGTTGCCACTGGAGGTGTGGGTGGTGTGTATTATCCATATGGCGGAGGAATGGCCAACGTTATCTCTAAATATGTCTCCTATGCAGAGGCCACAGCAGAAGTGACAACGGCCTCTGTGGACAACTGCATTCTGGTGGGCAGGGGAAAAGCAGAAATGGCATTCGTCATGGCCGATACTGCGTGGGATGCCTACCAGGGGAAGGCACAATTTAAGGAGAAACTTCCTTTGAGGACAATGGCCGTTCTTTATCCGAACAACATGCACATCGTGACGGTCGAAGGCAAAGGGATTGAAAAAGTGAGCGATCTGAAAGGGAAGAGGGTCTCAACGGGTGCTCCGGGAAGCGGAACAGAAGTGATGGCCTTGAGAGTCATCGAGGCTTATGGCCTGGATCCGAATAAGGACATGACGAGGGATAAGTTGGGAGTCTCTGAATCAGCCGGCGCTCTGAAAGACGGGAAGATTGACGCCTTCTTCTGGGTGGGGGGCCTGCCCACCGCAGCGATAACAGATTTAGGCGCTACTCCCGGAGTGAAGATGAAGCTCATCGGTCACTCGGATGCGGTTCCCAAAATGAGGGAGAAGTATGGGCCTCTTTACGCAAGAGGAGTGATTCCTCCTAAAACCTATCCCGGACAGAGCACAGAGATTCCGATTTCAGTCGTATGGAACCTTTTGATCTGCAATGAGAAGATGAAGGAAAGCTTGGTTTACGATATCCTGAAAGCCATCTTCGATCATAAACCTGAGTTAGTCGCCTCTCACAGAGAGGCCAGCGTCCTATCTCCGGAGCACCAGGCGGGTGGGGGGTCTCCGATTCCATTTCATCCAGGCGCAATTCGATATTTCGCCGAGAAAGGAATTAAGATTAAGTAATTGAACCGAAAGATCTGGCCCCTTCTGATATCGATTGGCCTGGTGGTCATCGTAGGAGGGGGGTTATTTCTCAAGAAGGTGACGGTTCTTCATTTAGAGAACATGGATCATCCACGGACGATCCGTATCAGGATTGGTGCATCTGAATCATTTTCTGTATTCTACGTTCATTCGATTTATAAAGCACCCGTGGTGGAAGAATTCCAGGCTGAGAGGGGTGCCATTGTCCTGAAAGGTGTAAGAACAAAAAGCCCAGGGGTGATGGAATACTATGGATTTGAGGACATAAAAGAAATCCATCCCATGAATCTAAGATTAGGTGCGGTCTTTCTCATCAGGAGAGGGATGGGAGAAGGACAGGGGTTGATTGTGGGGGGCAGAAAGATCTACTTGAGCGAGATCGGTGAAAGAGGGGATCGAATTCAATTGAGAGTAGAATCGATGTCTTTAGGAAAATATCTTCTCTCGTTAGTTCTTAATACCTATTTTGGAAGAGGATTTTAATGGTTCGATCGTCTCAATTTGTCACCCTGAATTTATTTCAGGGTCTCACGAGATGCTGAAACAAGGTCAGCATGACATAAAGAAGGCAGGAAGGGATCTATGGAAGAAGAAAAGGAGAGGCAAAACCAGGAAGTCGTTGTCTCTGAGGAAGCCCTGAAAGAGGCAGAGAAGTATATCGAAGAGGAAGAAGGACCTTCTCGTCGGCTTACAGGAAAGATGGATATTTTCATCACCGTGGTGGCTGTGGTGATGTCGCTTGTTCACCTCTACGCTGCCGTCGGTATCATCATGACCCAGGTTTTAAGGGGAATCCATGTCATGTTCGTTCTTTTTCTTTCCTTCCTCGTCTTTCCATCTTTCAAACGATTCAAGAATCGGATTATCTGGTATGACTTTCTTCTTTCCCTTCTTGGCATTGCTGTCATCGTCTATATGCTGATCGACTTTGACGCATTTATTTATCGGTCCGTCATCCCAAATGTCTGGGATAAACTCTTTGGAATTATATTGATTCTTTTAGTCTTGGAAGCTACCCGGAGAACAACGGGGTTGATCATGCCAGGAGTCGTCATCGCATTTATTGTTTATGCCTTTATAGGGCCCATGCTTCCCTCTCCCTGGACACATCGGGGATATGACCTCGACCGCCTCGTGGGCCACATGTATATGACCCTTGAAGGGATCTTCGGAGTTCCGATCGATGTCTCCTCAACTTTTATCATTCTCTTTACCATTTGGGGAGCGTTTTTAGAATTTTCAGGGGCGGGGAAGTTCTTTATCGACTTTTCTTTTGCAGCAATGGGTGGAAAGCCAACCAGTGCGGGCCGAACCGTGACCCTGGCATCTTTTCTGCTTGGAGGCCCGTCAGGAAGCGGAGTCGCCACGACGGTCACATTGGGAGCAGTCGCCTATCCCATGCTGGCCAAGGCCGGCTATAGTAAAGATGCAGCAGGAGGTCTTCTCTCTGCAGGAGGAATTGGGGCGATCCTTTCACCTCCGGTCCTGGGGGCTGCTGCCTTTCTCATCGCTGAATTCCTTAAGATCTCCTACTTGGATGTGATCGTCATGGCTTGCATTCCAACCTGCCTTTATTACTGGTCCATTTTTTTAATGGTGGAACTGGATGCAAAAAAGTTCGGGGTGAAAGAGGTTGCCTTCGATAGAACCTATAGCCTGTGGCAGCTCACGTATCTCTATGGTTTTCATTTTACTTCTCTTATCGCAATCGTGGTGATTATGATCATCGGTTTTACACCCATCATGGCCGTCTTCTGGTCAACCATTATCACCTTTGCAGTGAGTTTCATTAGAAAAGATACCGCTCTCACGCCGAAAAAATTGATCAGGGCGCTAAGAGGAGGTTCAATTGGGGTTTTAAGCGTGGCTTCTACGTGCGCCGCTGCTGGAATCATTGTAGGCGTAGTCACCCTGACTGGATTAGGGTTAAAGTTCAGTTCAATTATTCTTACCTACGCCGGAGGAAGCCTTCTGTTGACGGTGGTCTATACGGCGGCCATTGTCTGGATCGTTGGACTGGCTGTCCCGGTCACGGCTTCCTACATCATTTGTGTGGTCATTTGCGCGCCAGCGATGATCCAACTCGGTGTACCGGAATTTGCCGCCCATATGTTTGTTTTCTACTATGCAATTCTCTCGGAAGTCTCTCCTCCAACTGCTCTCTCGCCCTTTGCGGCGGCAGCCCTGACCGGAGGAAATCCTTATAAGACCACCATGTATGCATGGAAATATACGCTGCCAGCCTTTATCGTGCCTTTTATGTTCACTGTCGATCCTAAGGGTATCGGTATCTTGCTAAAAGGGCCGGTGATCGATGTGATCTGGACAACCTTCACCGCATTTGTTGGGATCGCTGCCCTTGCGGGTGGTGTAGAAAATATGTTTTTTAAGAAGACCACCTTTTATGAGAGAATCATGCTCATCGTGGCAGGCCTGGCGCTGGTCTATCCCCAACCCTTGTACGATATCGTCGGGTTTGTTTTGGTAATCTTGGTGATTATTTCACAAAAGTTGAGGAAGGAAGAGAGAATCTTAAAGGTTTAGGCTAAGGCTGAGGTTAAGAAAATAGACACCTTAACCTTGACCTTAACCTTAACCTTAACCTTAGGCTTTTTACAGGTGCACGCTGAAATCCCCCACTTTGGGATTGACCAATCGAGCATAGTCGCTATATCTGATTTTCAAGGCTTCCACATGGCTCCCTGCCTGAAAAACGATGAACTCGTCCTCTGCAAGGATCTGATCCACCCAGACCTCCAAATTGTAAAGGTTGCCAAAGGGAGGCATGGCTCCGACCTCACAGTCAGGGAAAATTTCTTCAAAATCCTTTTCTTTTGCAATTCCCAATCTCTTGCATTTTAGAATCTTTTTCAGTTTCTTGGTATCAACCCGATAACTGGCAGGCAGAACCAGCATCGTCATCTTTCCATCGGCCTTCACCATCACCACTTTTGCCAACTCTTTTCCTGGGACATGCATGGAGGCTGCAATCTCTTGAGAGGTATAAACCGGTTCGTGCACACCCGTTTCATATCGAACCTGATTCTTCTCTAAATAGTCCTTCAATTTTTTTGAAATGGTCATATTCCATACCTCCATCCCTAATACTTTCACACCGTCATTGCGAACGACCAAAGGGTGCGTGGCAATCTCACTTCATAATTCTAAGATTGCGGAGCCTGTTCCGAACAAAGTGAGGAATCTCAAGGTTTGCTTAAGCTTCACCTCGCAACCGTTCGCTCCTCGCAATGACATTCCTTTTATTCCATCTGAGAAATAAGTATACTCCAAATCCAAAAAGATGTTAAGAGGATGGGTAGGGATACAAGTATCTTTTTCCCTGTGATGAAATTTACCACCATGAGGAAGATAGGTCGGCTGAGAAAGTTTTAGAGCGGAACTTCTAATAAATTAAACTCAAACGTTGAAAAACTTTTAAAAACCTTTAATTTTTAGCAAATAAGACAGTTACCCTTAACCTATAAAATAACCGCATTTCTAAAACTTTCGAAGTCTGGCCTGTCTTCCTCTGCTCATTTCACGAAATTGGGGATGCTTCCGAAAAGGATTAGAAGCGTTTGATTCCCTTTGAAGAATATTGTAAGAAAGATCTGTGATGAAACCCTTTAGGTTTTTTTTATTTCTCATCGTTGTACTTATATCTCTGACAGGCTGCGGGAACCTCCTTTACCTCTCCAAACTGGGATGGCATCAATCTTTCATCACTTTTCATAGCGTGCCGGTTCAGGAAGTTTTAGAAGACCAGTGGGTGGGGTCTGAGACAAAAGAGAAGATTTGTTTTATCCAAGAGGTCAAGCGTTTCGGTGAGGAGAAGTTGGGTCTCAAGAAGACAAAGAGTTATTCAAAATATTTTGAAGTTAAAGGTCCTGTTCTCTATGTCATCACCGCCTCTGAGAAGGATCGCCTTCGGCTCTATCATTGGAATTTCCCTGTCACGGGAAGGGTCACTTATAAAAGTTTTTTTACCGAAAAGGGGGTTTTAAAGGAGAAGCAATTTCTTGAAACCAGGGGGTATGACACGTTTGTCCAAAAAGCGGGTGCCTACAGCACTCTCGGTTGGTTGAAAGATCCCATCTTTTCATCCATGCTCCAATGGAGTGAGGCCACCTTAGCCAATCTCATTCTCCATGAGATGATCCATGCCACGGTCTATTTTAAAGGTCAGACCGATTTCAATGAGCAAATGGCTACTTTTGCTGGGAATCAAGGAGCGATTCATTTCTTCATTGAAAAGTACGGGAAGGGATCCAAGGAAGCCATGGAGGCAATCCATAACCAGGAGGATGACCTTCTTTTTGCCCGGTGGATTGAGGAGGCCTATCAACGATTATTCAATTATTATGCGAAGGAGATTTCAAAAGAAGAGAAATTGAGGGGGCGAGAAGAGATATTTCGATCCATTCAAGAAGAATTTAGGAAGATCAAGGATCAATTCAAAACGAACAGTTATACAGATTTTGATCAATTGGATCTCAATAATGCAGTGCTATTGGCCTATCGTCTATACATCCATCGGCTCGAAAATTTTCAAGCCCTCTACGAATATTTCGAAAAAGATCTGAGAAGGACGATCGATTTTTTTAAGGAGATTCGAACCTCGAAGGAAACCCCTTCTTCTTATTTAGAGCGATGGATGAGAGAGAGGGGGATTAGCGTTCCCGTTTCCCTGCAATGAATTCCTCCACCATGGCCTTAGCCTCATTGTCAGGAATTTGGACAAGAGGATGTTTCATCGCATAGGCGGAGATGGAGATCAGAGGGCCCCCAATTCCCCTATCACGGGCAAGCTTGCAGCATCGAATGGTATCGATCGTAATCCCACCGCTATTTGGAGAATCCTCCACAGAGAGTCTCATCTCAAGGTCCAATGGTACTTCTCCAAACCCTCTTCCTTCCATCCGGAGGAAACAAACCTTGTTATCATTCTGCCAGGGGACATAATCGGAAGGGCCGATATGGATATTCTCTGGCTCTAAGGGAACACCCAATTGGGATTGAATGGCTTCGGTTTTGGAGATTCGTTTATTTTTCAAACGGTTTCGGTTGAGCATATTGAGGAAGTCTGTATTCCCCCCTGTGTTAATTTGATAAGTTCGATCGAGTTTAACGCCACGGTCCTCGAAGAGTTTTACTAAGGCTCGATGGATGATGGTCGCACCCATCTGAGACTTGACATCATCTCCTGCCACGGGGATGCCTTTCTCTTCAAATCGCTTTGCCCACTTTTGGTCTGAGACGATGAAACTGGGCATGCAGTTGATCAAACTCACCCCAGTGTTTAGACAGGCCTCTGCATAGAACTGAGTCGCCTGATCCGAACCGACAGGGAGGTAGTTGAGGAGGATCTCCACCCCGGAATCCTTGAGAACCTTCTCCACATTACAAGGTTTCTCATTGGCAATGAGGAAGATACGGTCTTCAGGGTAATCCTTCATATGTTCAGAAACCCCATCCAGAACCTCCCCCATGGATACCACCACAGCGGAATCATTGAGGTTTGGATAGATCACTTTGGTGCAATTGGGCTTGGCGAAAAGGGCTTCCCTAAGGGTTTTCCCAACTTTCCTTCGATCGATGTCGAATGCCGCACCTACCTCGATATTCCAGGGTTTATAGCCTCCGATATCCAAATGCATTAAGCCAAGGGGTTCAAATTTTGGATTCTTCTGGCTGTTTGCCCGATAATATTCAATCCCCTGAATCAGAGCACTGGCACAATTTCCGACACCCACCACAGCAATTCGGATTGGCTTTCTCTCCATAAGGTTTCAACCTTTCTAAAATTAACCTCATCATTTTCCAAGAAAATCTAATTATCGTATTTCATTGCAAATGTCAAGCAATTTGGAACAAAGGATCAATCATTTTTCTTGACTTCTTTGTTTTTATTTGATAATTTCCGCAAAAATTCATATCCCTGACATCAGAGATGAAAAAAAGGAAGTCAAAATTTCTCCAGCAACCTGTTCAGCATTTAGATCCCAAGGGGACGAAAAGCCTTCTCGACCTGGTTCAAGCCTTCCAATACACCTCCTTTCAGAGTCGAAATATCTTTAAGTGTTTTGAAGTTTTTAAAAAGATGCTCGATGATCCCACCTGCATTATCTTCATGGGGTTGTCAGGGGCAATGATCCCGGGCGGGATGCGTAGGGTGATCCACGATATGATCGAGAGAAAATTGATTGATGTGATCGTCTCCACCGGTGCCAACATCTTTCACGATCTTTTTGAGAGCTTTGGATATCGACATTATGTTGGGTCCGAGGAAGGGGATGATGATGTCCTGCGCAAAGATCGCATTGTACGAGTTTATGATGCCCTGATGGATGACCAGGAGATCAATCGGGTGATCTATCTTCTCTCAAAAGTTCCGGATGAGTTAAAGGAGAAGGTCGTTTCCTCAAGACGATATTTGGAGGTGTTGGGGAGGCGTATGAAGGATGAGGGATCGATTCTCAAGGCTGCCTCCCGATATGGGGTACCAGTCTTTATTCCTGCCCTGAACGACAGTTCTATTGGAATTGGTTTGACGTTTCTCCACCTTCGAAAGAGGGTTCCATCAGAAGGCCTTCTCATCGATCAGATTCGGGATAATTTTGAGATTGCTCAGTTGAAAAAAATAGCCTCTGCTACGGGGGCGATCTATATCGGAGGAGGGGTCCCCAAAAATTATATTCAACAGTTGGGACCTGTAAGCGAACTTTTATTCCAAAAAGAGAGCGGTCATCGATATGCCTTCCAGATCACCACAGATGACCCAAAATGGGGAGGTCTCTCCGGCTGTACTTTTGAAGAAGCAAAGTCTTGGGGGAAGATTGAGAAAGGGTCGAGCTATGCAGCCGTCTATATGGATGCGACGGTCGCTCTTCCCTTACTGGTCGGCGCCATCCTTCAGGAGGGAAAGGTCTACCGGAAGAGGAAAAGACGCCGCTTTCTTTGGGAAGGAGATAGGCTGAAATCCATTCAATTCATTTAACCCCTTTTTTCTCTTTCCATTCTTGGTCAAGAAGGATCCCTATCCATGGAAGCATCTCCAATTCCGTGAAATGAGCAAGAAGATAGGCCGGTCTTCGAAAGTAGAAGAATTGCGGTCGTTTTCAGTGGTGAGAGTAACCATCGTTTTCATTAAAATAGAGGTTTTTAATAGATTTTTCGGAGTTAGAATCATATTGATCAGAGGTTACGCCCTTAAACTTTCTCAGCGTGCCTGTCTTCTTGCTATACCCTGACCTATTCATAATGGTTATAGCGGAAAAAAGATTCTTACCCTATCCATCTATAAGTTGAAAAAAAACATAGTAATGGTTATATTAGAGGGGTAACTAATTGTAAAAAAAAGGAGTTTGATCTCAATGAAAGATTCTGATTCGAAAGTTCCAGATCAGAAGGAGTTAGAGAAGGAGCTGAACGAATACTTAGGTAAAAAGTATGGAGACCGAATCCGACTGGTTGTGCCCATGCTCTTCCCCAAACCCCAGGCAGAAGAGGTTTCAAAAGAGGAAAAAGAGCTGGGAGATGGGAAGAAGAAGATTCATTTTGACTTAAAACCAGAGGAGTTGGAAGCCTTTTTGGATGATTACATCATTCGGCAGGATGATGCCAAAGAGATCCTGGCCACCAAAATCTGCACACACTTTAATCGGATCAAATTCACTGAAATGACTAAGGGGCGGAATCGATATGAAGGGGTCGGCCATATCAAGAACAACATCTTGATGATCGGTCCCACCGGGGTGGGGAAGACCTACCTGATTAAATTGATTGCCAAGAAGATCGGAGTTCCCTTTGTGAAAGGAGATGCAACGAAGTTCAGTGAAACCGGTTATGTCGGAGGGGACGTGGAGGA
>Ga0315268_10005363_pt1 | contig 13784 bp, 10 predicted proteins | sample C1_top_MG_FD_204535 | JGI IMG/M metagenome (GOLD analysis project Ga0315268, IMG submission 204535) | Sediment microbial communities from Yellowstone Lake, YNP, Wyoming, USA - C1_top | ecosystem: Environmental > Aquatic > Freshwater > Lake > Sediment | place: USA: Wyoming | collected 2017-08-01 | reverse complement strand
ACCGCCGTCAAAATCTTTCCATTACCGGGAAAGTCTACCTCAAAATCCCCCTAATCCCCTTTTTCAAAGGGGGACTTGAAGAGCGGCTCCACAAATCTTTCCCCCCTTTCTAAAGGGGAGGAGGGGGGATTGTCATTTTCGGGGGTGGCTACAATTGGTCATGGGCTTTTAGCTGAAAAGCTGACTGCTGACCGCTGACGGCTATTCTTTCAGCCAAAGGCCGGCACCGCCTTCTCCGGGGCCTCTTCTACCAGGTCCCCGTCCCGGCCCAGGTAGGCCTCCAGCACCGCCGGATGGTGTTGAATCTCCTGGGGCGGCCCCGCCGCGATGGTATCCCCGAAATCCAGGACCGTCACCCGCTGGCACAGGTTCAGCACCACCCGCATCTGGTGCTCGATGAGCAGGATGGTCAGGGAAAATTCTTCCCGGAGTTCCTGGATCAGGCGGATCAGGTCCTCGCCCTCCCCCTGGTTCATGCCGGCGGCGGGCTCGTCCAGGAGCAGCAGCCGGGGGTTGCTGATCAGGGCCCGGGCCATCTCCAGGCGACGCTGTTCGCCGTAAGGCAGATGCCGGGCCGGAGTGCCGGCGTAGCGGCTGAGGCCGAAGCGCTCCAACAATTCCAAAGCCCGCCGGGTCAAACTGCTTTCCTGCTCCCGAAAAGAGCGGGTGCGCCCCAGGGCGCCGAACAGCGAATAGCCGTGCTGGGCGAAGGCGCCCAGGCGCACGTTATCCAGGGCGCTCAATTCCTTGAAAAGACGGATGTTTTGGAAAGTCCGGGCAATGCCCGCGGCGGTGATGCGGTGGCTGGGCCAGCGGCTGATGTCCTGGCCCTGGAAGAGAATCCGCCCCTGGTTCAGACGAAAAACCCCGGTGATCAGGTTGAAGATGGTGGTTTTGCCGGCGCCGTTGGGGCCGATGAGTCCCACCAACTCCCCTGCCGCCACCTCTAAAGAAAAATCAGTGACCGCCTTCAGGCCGCCGAAGTTGTGGGATAGGTCGCTGATTTCTAACAGGGACATAATTTCCTTTTCGGGGGAAGCGGCAGATCGGGCGACCCGCCGGGTCGCCCCTACGGCCTCTGCCCCCCCCACACCCCTCTTCCAACCCGCTTACAATCCTTGGGTGAGCCGGTGCCGGCGGCACCGCCTCATCCCCAAAACTTAAGGGGTTGGGGGATGGGGTTTGGGGAAGGATTGTAAGTGGGCTCCTGGCCCCTGGCCTCCTCCTCCAAAAATCCCAGGCGCAAGCCAGCGCGCCTCCCTTAGCCCCATGATGCCCTGGGGGCGGAAGATCATCAGCACCACCAGCATCAGGGGGCCCAGCACCCAGCGCCACAGGCCCAGGGGCCGAAGCACTTCCAGGAGCACCGTAAATATGGTGGCGCCCAGGAGCGAGCCCATGAGGCTGCCCACGCCCCCAAGATAAACCATGACCAGCATGTCGGTGGATTTCAGAATGGAAAAACTCCGGGGGTTGATGAATTGCAGCAGGTGGGCGAAGAGTCCCCCCGCCACCCCGGCAAAAAAGGCCGAAATGAGAAAGGCGTAAATTTTCAAGCGCCGGGTATTTACGGAGGTCAGGTTGGCCGCCACCTCGTCCTCCCGGATGGCCATGAGCCCCCGGCCGAAGTTGGAGTAAATCAGGTTCCGGCACAGATAAAGGGTGATGAGGACCCAGGCCGCCACCCATGGAAGCGTGGTGAGGCGGGGCATGCCGAGATAGCCCCGGGGGCCGCCGACAATGTCCAGGTTCTCGAGAACGCTCTTGACGATCATGTTGAAAGCCAGGGTGACGATGGCCAGATAATCCCCCCGGGTCCGGAAGGAGGGAAAGGCCACCACCAGTCCAGCCGCGGCCGCGGCCAGCCCCCCGGCCACCAGTACCAGCGGAAAAAGCCATGGGTCCCAGGCCCGGGGAAGGACCGCCACCGTCAGGATGGAGGAGGCGTAGGCGCCGATCCCCATGAACCCGGCATGGCCCACGGAAAACTCCCCCATGTAGCCGTTCACCAGGTTGAGGCTCAAGGTGAGGATCATGTTGATCCCCACATACATGAGGATCTGCACGATGTAAGGATTGAGCATCCCGGCGGCCGGCACCAGCCAGGCCAGGAAGAGCAGCAGGATGGCCGCCCCCGGAATCAAGAAGCGCTGTTTCATAAATTTTTGGATTGAAGCGGGGGAGGGCCAGGGAGTTTTTTGTAAGTGCTCCCTGCCCTCCCCCGCACCCCCTCCCACCCCTTTAAGGGGTTGGGGGTGGAGGTTTGGAGGAGGGATTGTAAGTGGGTCTGCGACCCCTGGCCCCCTCCTCCAATACTCAACTCACACCCGCTCAAACATGGGCCGGCCCAGAATACCGGTGGGTTTAAAGACCAGCAGAATGAGGAGCAGGGAGAAGGCCACGAAGTCCCGGTAGGTGGAAGAGGGCAGCACCACGGGGGTGAAGATCTCCACGATTCCCAGGATGAAGCCGCCGAGCATGGCTCCCCGGATATTGCCGATGCCGCCCACCACCGCGGCGATGAAGGCCCACCAGCCGATGCGGATGCCCATGTAAGGGTCCAGGACCGGGTAAGCCAGGCCATACAGCAGGCCCCCGGCCGCGGCGATGGCCGAGCCGATGGCGAAGGTCAGGGAAATCACCCGGTCCACCGGCACCCCCATCAGGGGGACGATGGGCCGGTTATCGGAGATGGCCCGCATGGCTATGCCGAGAAGGCTGCGGCGCACCAACAGATCGAGGCCGATCATGAGGAGCGCGGCCAGCAGGATGATGAGCAACTGCAGGGTGGTGATGCTGAGACCGGCCACCTGCCAGGGGGTCATGTCGATGAGGGGGGGAAAATGGCGGGGTTCAGGACCCAGGACGGCCAGGGTGAAATTCTCCAGGAAAAGGCCCACCCCCAGGGCGGTGATGACGGCCGACACCCGAGGGGCCTGGCGCAGGGGCCGGTAAGCCAGCCGTTCCATGGTCACCCCCAGCAGGGCGGTGAGCAGCATGCTGAAAAGGAGCGCGCCGGTGAAGACCAGGACCATGGGCAGATGCAAGGGAAGCCCCAGGAGAAAGGCGGCCGCCGCCAGGCTCAGATACGTGCCCACCATAAAGATGTCGCCATGGGCAAAGTTGATCATGGTGAGGATGCCGTATACCATGGTGTAGCCCAGGGCGATCAGGGCATAAACGCTCCCCAGTTGCAGGGCATTCAGGGCATTTTGGGCAAGGATTTGAACCATATGGGCGGCGCGGCGATCAGGGAAAATGGTAAGGCTAGCTTAGCACAGGCGGGACACCGGTGCCACCAGGCTTTCCGTCTAAGAGTGTAGCTCGTCTTTTAAAAATTCTTTAATAACTGAAAACGGGAAACCGAAAACAGAAAACCGCCTTCAAGCGAAATGTAGGGTGGGCAATCCCCACCATGACCATGCATTAAGACCGATTATTTTATGGTGGGCGGTGCCCACCCTACATTTTTTCAATTTTTTTACAGAAAACAGAAAACAGAAAACAGAAAACAGAAAACCGCCTTTAAGGTTTGACGCTGGAGTAATACGTAAACTTTCCGTTTTTGATCTGCAGGATGATGGCGCTCTTGATGGGGTCGCAGATGTTTCGGAATTCCATCTGGCCGGTGACGCCTTCGAAATGCTGGATGGTGGCCAGGGCTTCCCGCACCTTTTGCCGGTCCAGGACCCCGGCCTTGGTGATGGCGGCCAACAGCAGGTTGCCGGCATCGAAGGTGAGGGCGGCCACGTCGTCAGGCTTCTTACCATATTTGGCTTCGTAGTCCTGGATGAATTTCTGGGCCTTGGGGGTGGCGATATCTGGGGCGTAGTGGGTGCTGAAGAAAGCGCCTTCCAGGTCCGGGGCCCCCAGGCGCAGTAGTTCTTCACTGCCCCAGGAATCCGAGCCGATGAAGGGGCAAGCGATTCCCAGGCGCCGCGCCTGCTGGGCCTGCAGCGGCACCTCGTTATAATAATTGGGCAGGAACAGCACCTCGGGGTTGGCGGCCTTGATGGCGGTCAGTTGGGAAGAAAAGTCTTTATCGTCCTTGGTATAGGACTCGAAGGCCACCACTTTACCCCCGGAGGCTTCGAAGAATTTTTTGAAGAATTCGGCGATCCCTTTATTGTATTCCGAAGCCACGTCGTAAAGGACTGCGGCGGTTTTGGCCTTCAGGTTCTCCCGGGCGAACTTGGCCATTACCTCGCCCTGGAAATCATCGATGAAGCAGGCCCGAAAAACATACTTCTTCCCTTCCGTGGTCTTGGGGTTGGTGGACCAGGGGGTCAGCATGATCACCCCGGCGTCTTCGCAGATGCGGGCGGCGGGGATGGCATTGCCCGAGGCGTTGGGGCCGATGATGGCCAGGACATTATTCTGGCTGATGAGTTTCTGGGCCACCGCCGCGGCGGACTCGGGCTTGTCTTCGTTGTCTTCAATGAAGAGGGTAATGGGGATCTTCCGGTCGCCCACCTGGAGGCCGCCGGCCTGGTTTACCTGGGCCGCCAGGAGTTCCGCCGCCTTTTTGCAGGAATCGCCCACCGTAGGCTTGCTGCCGGTGAGTTCGGCGTTGACGCCGATACGGATCTCGTTGCTCTCTTTGGGAGTGCAGCCGCCTACCAACCAAACCGCGGCCATAAGGATCGCGAGAGCCATTCTTGGCCAGATCATGTTTTGCTCCTTTCGGCTCGGCCCTGGGCTGCGGGGCTTGTGGGAGTAAACTTATCGAGAAGGGCGCTAGCACTCTATCAAACCCGCCGTCATTCCGTCAACTGTTAGGAGCATCACAGGAATGACCTGATTTTCTCAGTCCCTTGGCGCACTATCCCCTTGATAAGCAACGCGAAAAAGGTAACAATCTGTAAAAATTGCCAAAGGTGATAATCTGTGTCTGGCAAAAAAACGGACATCCTGAGAAAGGTCCATCTTTTCTCCGGGCTTCCGGAAGGCGATCTGGAAACCCTGGCCCGGTTGGCGATCAGCCGCAGCTTTCCCAAGGACACGCCGATTTTTTGGGAAGGGCGGGAATCCCAGGGTTTTTATATTTTGATTTCCGGCTCGGTGAAGCTAGTGAAGAGTTCCCCGGAGGGCAAGGAATATATTATCCGGCTGGTGCAGTCCGGTCAAACCTTCGGGGAGGCGGTGGTCTTTACTGAATCGCCTTATCCGGCCAGCGCCGTTACCCTGGAAGAATGCCAGACCTTGTTTTTCCCAAGGGGGCCGTTTCTGCAGTTGTTGGCATCCTCCCCGAGTCTTACCCGTAACATGTTAGCCACCATGAGCCAGTTGCTCTATCACCTGACTCGCCAACTGGAGGATTTGTCGCTTAAGGAGGTTTCATCCCGGTTAGCGCGTTACCTGGTGGAACAATGCCAGGAACAGCATGGGCGTGTAGCTGAGGGACTCGCTTTTGCGTTGCCCACCAGCAAAACTCACCTGGCAGCTTATCTTGGTACTATCAGTGAAACCTTATCCCGCACTTTGGCGCGACTGAGAAGTTTAGGAGCGATAGCAGAGGACCGAGGGCGGATTACCGTGAAAGATCCAGTCCTGTTGCAAAAAATTGCTCGGGGAACTAAGTCCTGAAGTGTAGGGCCTAATTTTACCTCATGCTATCATCTGTTCATTTTAGGGGACAACAGCAGCAGAAATCATAAAAAAAATTGTTAAGCACATCTAAAAATAACTTGACAATAAAACCGTACCATTTATAAAGACAATTTAGGAGTAGTGATCTGCATAACCAGCCCTAAATAAGTTATAAAAAAAATAAGAGGAAAGGAAAACCGTTATGGCCACCGAGGTGCTTAAATTAACAGCCCAGATTGTCATTTCCCATGCCTCGATGAGCGAGCTTACCCCCGGCGAATTGGTAAATGAGATTAAAGAGGTTTATAGTCTCTTATCCTCGCTGGAAGTCGGCGCGCCCATCCCTGAGGTGGCCGCCGCTCCACCGGAAAAGGCCAAGGAGGCGGAAGTAGTAAAGAAACCCCCCGTCCCCCTGGATCAAATCGTCACCGAAAAATACGTCATCTGCCTGGAATGCGGCAAGAAGATGCGGACCTTGAAGGCCCATCTGCGTAAGGCCCACCATCTGGCGCCGGCTGAGTATTATCGCAGATACGGTCTCGATCCCAAGAAATTCCCCCTGGTTTGCAAAGAATACTCTGAGCAACGCCGCAAGCTGGCCAAAGAAAAGGGCCTGGGTGAGCGGGGTTTCCGGCGTAAGGCCACCTGAGCAAACCAATCTTAGGCAAAGAAGCAGGTGACCAGCAGGGGATAAGACTGTCCAAACTACCGGCTGTTCCAGGGAGGGACCCCAAAGGTCCCTCTCTTTTTATTGGGCCGGGAGCCTTGAGTTTTGGGGCCAGGAAGGATAAATTAAGCCATTATGCGACTTTCTCTCAACTGGCTGAAGGAATTTGTGGACCTGACCGTGCGGGCCGAGGTTTTGGGCGATAAACTGACCATGGCCGGTCTGGAAGTGGAAGCCCTGGAAGAAGTGAAGCCCCAATTTACCGGGGTGGTGGTGGGCCGGGTGGACCGGGTGGAGCGCCACCCCCGGGCCGACCGCCTGCAAATGGCCCAGGTTAATGACGGCCGCCGTACTTACCGGGTGGCCTGCGGCGCCCCCAATTTGCGGGCCGGCCGCCTTTATCCCTTTGCTCCCCCCGGGGCCATGATCTCCGGCGGCCGGAAGATCGAGGCCGTCAAACTGCGGGGCGAGCTCTCCGAGGGGATGCTCCTGGCCGAAGATGAGCTGGGAATATCGGCGGACCACGTCGGTTTGATGGAGATCCCCCAGGATCTTCCGGTGGGCCGGGATCTGGCTGCGGCGTTGCATGTGGCCGATGTGGTGCTGGAGGTCGCCGTCACCCCCAACCGGCCGGATTGTTTGAGCATTCTGGGTCTGGCCCGGGAAGTGGCGGCCCTGCTGCACCAGCCTTTGCGGCATCCGGAAGTTGAGGTGGCCCCCATCCCCAGTCCGGGAGAGGCCGCGGCCCGGGTGACTATTCTGGCCCCTTTGCACTGCCCGCGGTACGCCGCCCGCCTGGTGGTGGACCTGGAGGTCCGGCCCTCCCCCTTTTGGCTCAGGCGCCGCCTGGAGGTTTCCGGGCTCAGGTCCATCAACAACCTGGTGGATATCACCAACTACGTCCTGCTGGAATTCGGCCAGCCCCTGCACGCCTTTGACTTCGACCGCCTGGCAGGGGGTCAAATTGTCGTGCGCCTCCCTTCCCCCGAGGAGGTTTCGGGCGCCTTTACCACCCTGGACGGCCAGTCCCGGCCGCTGGACGGCGAAACTCTCCTCATCTGCGACGCCGCCAAACCGGTGGCCCTGGCCGGCATCATGGGGGGCCTGGAATCCGAGGTGACCCAGGAGACCCGCCGGGTCCTTATCGAAAGCGCCTATTTCAATCCCCGGACCATCCGCCGCACTGCCAAGCGCCTGGGTCTGAGCACCGAGGCCTCATACCGGTTTGAGCGGGGCGTGGACCCCGAAGGGGTGATTCATGCCCTGGAGCGGGCTGCCCAGCTCATGGTGGAGTTGGGCGAGGGCCGCACCCCGGCCCCGCACCTGGACGTTTACCCCACGCCCCAGGTCCATCCCCGCCTGGCCCTCAGGGTTTCCCGGACCAACGCCGTCCTGGGCACCGATTTTCCGGCTGAAAAAATTGGCGCGCTCCTGGAAAGACTGCACCTGCCAACCGTGGTCCTGGATGAGGAAAATTTAGCCGTCCAGGTGCCCTCCTTCCGGGGCGACCTGGAGCGGGAGATCGACCTCATCGAAGAGGTAGCCCGGCTCTCGGGCTTTGAGGCTATCCCCGTAACCCTGCCCCGGGGAGAGGTGGCGACCCCCAGGGCTGCCTCGGCGGTGCGGCTGCGTGAGCAGGCCAAGCAGCTTCTCCTGGGAATGGGGTTCTATGAATGCCTCACTTATTCCTTTCAGCCGGAGCGCTTCCTCCGGGTCCTGGAGCCCGATGGCCCCGCCTCCGTTTCGGCGCTGGCCCTGGCCAACCCCTTGAGCGACGAACAGGGCGTCATGCGGGTGTCGCTGCTCCCGGGGTTGCTGGAGACGCTGCGCCGCAATACCCTGAAGCAGATTACGGACCTGCGCCTTTTCGAGCTCTCCAAGGTCTTTATTCCGGTGCCCGGGGCCGATCTGCCCCGGGAAGAACAGTGGCTGGCCGGGGTTATGTACGGCAGACGGGATGAGGCCTCCTGGCTGGCCCAAAAGGCCGAGGTCGATTTCTTCGATCTCAAGGGGGCGGTGGAAACCTTGCTTTCCGGCCTCATGATCCCGGAAGTGAGCTTTCTCCCGGACGGACTCCCCCCTTATCTCCGCCTGGGAGCCCGGGTTTACTCCCGGGACCAGGAACTGGGGGCGCTGGGGGAACTCCAGCCCGAGATCGGTGAGAAATTGGACCTCCCGGGGAACATCTATGTCTTCGATCTCCGCTTCGAGGCCCTGGCAAAGCAGGTGGAACCACCCCTCTTTACGCCCCTGCCGCGCTACCCCGCGGTTTACCTGGATCTGGCTCTGGTGGTGTCCGGCGCCGTGCCGGCGGCCAGGGTAACCCAAGCCATTTACGAGCACGGCCGCCCCTGGTTGGTGGAGGCCCGGCTCTTTGACGTTTACACCGGCGACCCCATCCCCCCGGGGAAGCGCAGCCTGGCCTTCCGCCTGGCCTACCGGGACCCGGAGCGTACCCTGACCGACGAACTGGTGCACGAGCATCATCAGAAGATGATCCGAGAGTTGCAAGAGGAACTAGGGGCCGAACTGCGATAGCGATGCGGGCCGAAGAAGAACTCCCGAGGAAGCCTTTTTACACCATCGGCGAGGTGAGCCGCATCACCGGGGTCAGGCCCCATGTGCTCAGGTATTGGGAATCCCAGGGCAAGATCCTCCGGCCCAACCGGAAACGCTCCCGCCACCGTCTTTACCGTCTCACCGACATTCAGCTGATCCTGGAAATCAAGCGCCTCCGGGACGAGGAGAAGCTGTCCCTTGCGGCCATGCGGCGTCGGTTCCAGCCCCGCCCGGCCGGCTGGGAAAACCGCCCGCCACCGGCATTCCCCCTGGCCCCGGGGGAGGGCGCCCTGGCCCTGCTCCACTCCATCCGGGAAGAACTCCTGGCCCTCAAGGCTCTTCTGGAATAAACCCATTCAATTGTTCCCCCTCTTGCGGCCTTGGCGAAAGATCTGCCCGGCGCCGGCAGCATGAGGGGAATAAAAAAGGCAACCGCGATGGTTGCCTGAACAGGGTGCGGAGGAGTTCACGGCTCCCCGCTGGTTCTGAAAAAATCAAGAGGGGTGCGGCTGGCCGCACCCCCTGGCTGCTCGTCTATGGTTTTCCTCTAATGATGGTTTAATTCGATTTGTTTTCCCGACGAGCCGATATCGCTCGCTGGTCCAGTATATTCAAAGGGAACCCCGCTGAATTGAAGCCGTATCGTCCTTGGTGGATCAGCCGGATGGGCCGACGCGGGTGACCGTTGCCACCGAAATCCTCCGGAGTCAATTCCAGGTCATCCCATAAGAATATGAACGGGTTAAAGGTCATTTTCCCTCCTAGCTCGCTGGAAAATGGTGGAGGCGAAGAATAAACGCCCATGGAGAAATCTTTTCAGTTCATGGGTATTCATTTCCAAGTTCCGGGAGAACTCTACCGATTTAGTAATAATAACTAATTGCCCCTAAATCATGCAGTATATGTGCCAAGAGAGCTATATTAGAAATATCAGTCGCTTAGCTCATCAAAGATAAGCCGCACTAAAAAAAATGCCTAAATTTCGGACAAATTTTCCTTGAAAAAAGACGGATAGTTACTTTTAGCTATGAAAATAGGCGCAAATACCTAGGAGAAAATTTGTCTAAAATTAGCACAGGATGTTTTCATGGTTTTTAGATTGGCCCGCTATTTACTTTCTGTCCTTGCCAATCTCTGCCGGCGAATCTCGAACAGGGCCACGGCGCCGGCCGCGGCGGCGTTGAGGGAGCCGATTTCCGGCCCGGCCAGGGGGATGGCCAGGACCTGGTCGCACTGGCGCCGCACCCGGGGACGCAGCCCCCGGTCTTCGGCGCCGATGACCAGGACCAGGGGGCCGGTCAGGTCCGCCTGGTACAGGTTGGCTTCAGCCCGGCTGTCCGTGCCGAGCACGGCCAGGCCGGCCTCCTTGAGGCGTCCCAGGCAATCCGCCAGGTTGGTCACCCGGTACACCGGCAGGTATTCCAGGGCGCCGGCCGCGGCCTTGAGAACCGCCCCAGTCACCCCCACCGCCCGATCCCTGGGGATGATCAGGCCCTGGGCCCCGGCGGCCAGGGCGCTGCGGCTGAGATTTCCAAGGTTCATGGGGTCGGTGATGCCGTCGGCCGCCACCAGGAGGATGGGTTCGGTCAACTCCGGTAGGCGGTCCAGCAATTCCTGCTCGGGGCGATAAACGTAAGCCCCCCGCCGGGCCAGGATGCCCTGGTGGTGCGGGGTGCCGCAGAGGCGGTCCAAGGCGGCCCGCTCCTGGACCCTGAGGCGCACCCCGCCGGCCCGGGCCAGACGGTGCACCTCGGCCAGCCATCGGCCCTGGACCCCCTGGGCAATAATAACTTCCTCCATGGGGTTTTCAGCCCGGCGCAGAGCGGCAAGAACGGGATGACGGCCGTAAATGATCTGTGACATGATTTTGAAGATTGGGGGAGAGGGCTAAGGGGCGCAGCCCCTTACCCCCTCCCCCAAGCCCCCACCCCCAATCCCGTAAGTTTAGGCCGGAGGAGGCGAGGCCAATGGGCCTCGCCTCCTCCGGCCTATCAGCTTCAACGTCTCCCCGGCAATACCTCTGTGACTTTTGCGAAACAAAGGGTATAATCAATTCGACCAGATCGATTATAGCAAATATTGAAAGGTATCTGACAAAAGTAAGGCCAAGTTTGATCTTGGGTCTTACTTTTGGTCTGGACTCTCAATCTAAAACCTTGAAAGGCGGTTGGGAGGTGTAGGGGCACGGCTTGCCGAGCCTAGGGGGAAATGTGGAACAGCCGCCCCCGGCTGTAATATTACAGGCGAGGGCGCCTGTTCTGCATTCCCCCGGCCATGCCCTCAAAACCACCCGGCAAATCCCATGGACGCGGACCTCGAGCAATTTTATCATCACCTGGGGGTGGAGCGGGGCTTGGCCCGCCTGACGCTGGCGGCTTATGCCCAGGATCTCCAGGATTTCCGGCTGTTCCTGGAGTCCCGGTCCGTCTCCGGTTGGCCGGCGGTTTCTCTGGCCGATCTCCAGGACTACCTGGGGGCCCTCGAGGGACGGAATTTATCCGCCCGCAGCCGGGCCCGCCGGCTTTCGGCCCTGCGGCAGTTTTTCCGGTTTCTGCAGCGGGAGGAAAAGCTGGCGGCCAACCCGGTGGAACTGCTGGATTCCCCCCGTCTGCCCCAGAGGTTGCCCCACGTATTGGGCGAAAAGGAAGTGGAGGCCCTGCTGGCCGCCCCGGACCCGTCCACACCTTTGGGTCAGAGGGACGACGCCCTGTTGGAGTTGCTCTATGCCACCGGCCTCAGGGTGTCGGAGCTGGCGCATCTCACCCTGAAGCAAATCGATCTGCGCCGGGGAGTGGTGCGTCCCCTGGGAAAGGGCCGCAAAGAGCGCCTGGTGCCCATGGTGCCCCAAGCGGTGGCAAAACTAAACCATTATCTGGCCCAGGGCCGCCCGGCGCTGCTCAAGGGGAGGGAGTGCCACTATCTCTTTGTCAACTGCCGGGGCGGGCGCCTTTCCCGCCAGGGTATCTGGAAGATTATCAAACATTACGCGCGCCTGGCCGGGGTCCGGGACCTCAGTCCCCACGTGCTGCGCCATTCCTTCGCCACCCATCTTTTGGCCCGGGGGGCCAACCTGCGGGTCCTGCAAATGCTCCTGGGCCACGCGGACCTGGCCACCACCACCATATACACTCATTTGGATGCCGCGCGCCTGCGCGAGGTGCTTAAGAAAGCCCATCCCCGGCCATGAACCGGATTATCAAACCCACCCGCACCCTGGAGGTGATCACCACTCACCTCAACGCTGATTTCGACGCCCTGGCTTCCATGGTGGCGGCCAAGAAGCTCTATCCCCAGGCGCTGCTGGTCTTTCCCGGGGCCCAGGAAGGCAATCTCCGGGATTTCTTCGTGCGCTCCAGTTTTTATTTCATGGACTTCACCCGGGCCAAACACGTGGACCCGGAGGAGATCAAGCGCTTGATCCTGGTGGACACCCGCCAGGCCTCCCGCATCGGCAAGTTTGCCGAGGCCGCGGCCTCGCCGGCAGTGGACATCCACATCTACGACCACCACCCGGACTCCCCCGACGACGTGCACGGCAGCCTGGAAATCGTTCGGCCCCTGGGGTCCACCACCGCCATGATGACGCAAATTATCCGGGAGCGGGGCTTAAGCCTCTCCCCCCAGGAAGCCACCATCATGGCCATGGGGATCTTTGAGGATACCGGCTCTTTTACCTTCACCTCCACCACCCCCGAAGATTTTGAGGCCGCGGCCTACCTGCTCCGCCAGGGCGCCGACCTCAACGTGGTCTCCGAAATGGTCAGCCGGGAGCTGAGCGCCGAGCAATTGGCCCTCCTCAACGATCTGGTGGAGAATGCCAGTCGCTTTCTGGTGGACCACGTCGAGGTAGTCCTGGCCCGGACCCAAACGGGCCAATATGTGGCCGACTTCGCGCTGCTCGCCCATAAGCTCATGGACATGGAAAACATCAAGGTGCTGTTCGCCCTGGCCCGGATGGAGGACCGGGTTTACGTGGTGGCCCGCAGCCGGGTCCCCGAGGTCAATGTGGCCCAGGTCCTGGCGGAATTGGGGGGCGGCGGCCACCCTTACGCGGCGTCCGCGGCCATCAAGGACATGCCCCTGGCCCAGGTGGAGGAAAAGCTCCGCCAGGTCCTCCAGACCAAAGTGCAGCCCCAGCGCCGGGCCCGGGACATCATGAGCTTCCCGGTCAAGTGGATTTCCCCGGAGACCGACCTGGAAGGGGCCGAACTGTTGCTCAACCGCTACAATGTCAACGCCCTGCCGGTGGTCAGCCAGGGGCGCTTGCTGGGCCTCATCACCCGGCAGATCGTGGAAAAAGGGATTTATCACGGGCTCAGACGCCACCCGGTTCGGGATTATATGACCAGCGAGCTGGCCACGGTCCCCCCGGACGCCACCCTGGCCGAAATCCGGGAAAAACTGGTGATCAACAAGCAACGCCTGCTGCCGGTGGAGGAAAAGGGCCAACTCATGGGCGTCATCAGCCGCACCGATCTCCTGCACCTGCTCATCGCCGCCGAGGAGGAGACCCAGTGGTCCCAGCCGGTGCGCAAGAAGAACATCGTCTCCATGATGCGGGAACGCTTGCCCCGGAAAATCCTGGAGATCCTGGAGCAGGTGGGCCAGGTGGCCGCAGAGCTGGGCTACCACGCCTACGCCGTGGGAGGGTTCGTCCGGGATCTCTTCCTCAAGGAAGAAAATCTCGATATCGATATCGTCATCGAAGGGGACGCCATCATCTTTGCCCGGCGGTTCGCCGCCCGCTACGGCGCCCGCTCCCGGGAGTTCCAGAAATTCAAGACCGCGGTGATCATCTTCCCGGACGGCTTCAAGATCGACGTGGCCACGGCCCGCACCGAGTATTACGAAGCCCCGGGGGCGCTGCCGGTGGTGGAGTACAGCTCCATCAAGATGGACCTCTACCGCCGGGACTTCACCATCAACACCCTGGCCGTGAAGCTCAATCCCCAGGATTTCGGCACCCTGC
>Ga0315268_10005362_pt1 | contig 13787 bp, 9 predicted proteins | sample C1_top_MG_FD_204535 | JGI IMG/M metagenome (GOLD analysis project Ga0315268, IMG submission 204535) | Sediment microbial communities from Yellowstone Lake, YNP, Wyoming, USA - C1_top | ecosystem: Environmental > Aquatic > Freshwater > Lake > Sediment | place: USA: Wyoming | collected 2017-08-01 | reverse complement strand
ACGCTCGGGAATGGCGCAATGGCGGTTTTCGTATCGTGGTAGGCGCCCACCGCTGCCGCGATAAACCTGGCCGGCTCCTTAATGGCGAGCTGGTCGCAGAGGTCATTGAAATGGTGCTGGTAGTTGGAGCCTTTCCTGGAGATGATGGCCTCCAGCCGCTTCAGGACCTTTTCCGGCTCTGCCTGCAGACCCATGCCGATCATGGCATTGACGGCGTTCCGCCTGGCGAGGGAGGAAAATTCCGTTGATGGAAAAAGCGTATCGTCTATATCGAGAAGGAGGTATTTGACCATGAAGTAAATGAAAATAAAAGAGAATATAACTATTTCTAGACTTACACTACGAACCGATCCTTTACCGATCTATTGGGAATCAATGGTTGTTGTCGTTGGAGTGATCATTGGCGACTGGACCGGCATCAGAATGCCCGTTATTGGATAAATCAGTGGAGTTGACTGCACCGGCATCGGCCTTGTGCGGCATAGGACGCCCTTTGAGCCTCGTCCTGACAGTCCAGCTGCAGTCCCTGCTGATTTGCCCTGCCGTAAGTCCTGAGAATGAAACCGATTTCTGCAGGAGCGCAAGAACATCAGTTATGGATCCGCTACACGTAGAGCCATTACAAGTGGCTGAAAGGTTGCCGATCTCCACGGTTCCTGAGGATTTTGCAACCATCGTGATCGACAAAACTACTTCATCCTCAGGTAGTACGGTAAGTATCGCTTTGATCTGGGATTTAAGCCCCTGGGCAGCAGCACGCAAATCGGCCTCAACCAGCTCCAGCGGAGATGACTGGGAACCTGCCCTGGCAGCGCGGTCAGAACCAAACAGGGCTGCGCAGCCCCACCGAATGGGGGAAATCGGCTCAAGAGAGTCATCTTCATCCTTTCCATTACCAGCATCCTTCTCGGTTTTTTTGTGATTGGAAGTGCAATCCGCCTTGCAGTAATTCTTCGAACGCGGATTGCATGATTCGTAAATCAGGATGTCCGCTTCGTAGACGAACTCGTTGCCATCGACGTCTTTGTTCCTGTAAATCTTGTGAAATACGCCTCTGTCGAGCTTGCCATTGCTACAGGAGTGGTAATCTTCAGGGCAGTTTTCTTCGGTTTCGCTGGGCCGGCCCCTTACCTTCTGGTACTTTCTTCCATTTTCCTCATAGGGCGGGCCACCCTTCTCGGCATTTATCTGAATTATGCCGTCATCACAGGCACCGCATGCCTTCAGGCTCAATATCTTCTCTGCCTGGGGATCAGCCATACCTTTGACCTGATCACATTCGACCCATTCAGGGACTTTGGGGGCAGGGGCAACAGCAACGGACTGGGATGCGACCGGACCACGGTTACAGCCCTCGGACATGCAGGAGCGGCTTCGGAATATCATGCCGCCAACGCCGGCAAAAAAGACAACAGTGATGGCAGTTGCAGCGGCAATATATCTCAACTTCCTCTGTCTCTTCTGTTCAGGAGGAAGACTGACTCTTGGTGCTTGCATATTCTGCCCATTCTGTCCTGTCATGTTACTATCAGTCATGCTATCACCGATGCTGTGTCGCCACGTATAAAAACGTGTATAGAAGTCTTTTTAAATATATGGAAAAAATTTAAAATAAAAAAATTACTTCGTTACTTTCCTTGAAACGGAATAGTAGCAGTTGATATCCTCACCCATCGTACCGATGCCCGTAAGGTCTGGACTGATAATCCCAAGGACATTGCCTGGAGTGCCCTCATCACATTTGCCACCGCATTGGGGGGTGGCCGAAGTGGCGCGAGGCTTCCCATTCACATCCACGGATATGCTGAAAAGCACAGTTTTTATTTGAGGGATCTTCTGCTGAAGATTACCAGAAGCGCCAACCACCGCTGCGGACAAGGCACTCTTGACCTCCTCGGCTTTGGAAGACTGTTGGAGCTGGCTTGAGCAGGGGTGTACAGGCAGAGACCCTGCATCCACCGGCGGTGGCGGCGCTGCATCCACCGGCGGTGGTGGCTCAGCATCGATAGGAGGCAAGCCTCCGTCCGGGATAGGCTGCCTGGCATCGGCCACGCCAGCATCAGGCTTTTTTGAGGAATCGCAGTCGACCTCGCAGTAGAACTGGTTTTTGGTCCCGTCGGCATTTTTATCCGCGCATTCATCTATGTTGCCTGCGACCTTTGCTGTGTAGGTGGCCTTGCCGTTTGATTCCTTGACCTCATAGTAGAGCAGCGGTCCGGTAACATCGCGGGTGGTTTTCTTTCCCTTTTTGGACGGATCCACATCGGTAACCGTATATAATGGAGCGCTCAGCGACGGCTGCCTGCCAGGGGTTGCCTTCAGCGTAACTGTGGTTCTCAGGCTATCGCCGCAGACAACGGTGAAATCGATGATGCAGTTATCCTTTGTCTCACCAGGCTCCTGCTTGCCATTTCCACAGACACCGCAGTCATCTGGAGAAAGATAGAGACGCGGACCCTTGTCCATGGTGGCCAAAGCCGCCGGCACATCGAATGTGACGTAACCATTGGACGGAGAAGCCATTGCATCGCTGTCTGAAGAGCTCGAAACAGGTGCCGAAGCATCGGAATCAGATGTAGCCGGTGCCGCTTCCTTCGCGGACTCGGGCGCAGGCTTGGCCTGGGTCCACCTGAATACGTATGCCACCTCGTTATTGGCTAGATTGCATTTGCCATCGCCCACCTTGGGCTCCTTGGCGTGCTCATTCGCAACCTTTGCACAGCCTTCGAGCTGCACGGCGCAGTTTTTCAGATCCTGTTCGAGCGATTTTTTCCCGTTGCAGTGTGCCCATCCCATCATGGCGCCCATTGCGGCCGCACCAATTACTGCTGCAGCCAGAACCTTATACTTGTGACCGGCAGGCTTTTTCCCGCCCGCATTTCCGCCAGTTGTTTGTACTTCAGTCATACGTATCACCATCAACCCTTCTGCCCCTGGTTCTCCTTTTTGGAATCGGAATGCATCCACAGACCAACGAGAACCTGGCCAACAACATTCACCACTGCAACACCGCCGTAATACAGATAGTCCTTTGACGTCTGCATCGATCCCATGGAGGAGGCGATATAGAGGCCCACGCCAGAGATCACACTGCCGACAATACCATAGGGCAAACATGCCTTAACAGTTTCCCAAGCACCACTTTGTTCAGTGGCAGTCGGACCCGCAGCAGCAACCGGAGCGGTTTCCTCTTTCTTAGTCTCTTCGGTTGCCTTTACCTCTGCTTTCTCTGGTTTGGCAGTTTCCTCAGCTTTGGCAGGCGCTTCTGCCTTGCCTGAATCGGAAACCTTGGGAACGTCTACCTTCTTCTCCGCTGCCTTTTCCACAGGCAACGGAGGGGGCCTGGGTTTGGGCACATTGAATGGCTTTTTCGGCTGCGGGACGGTCTGCCTGACATCCTCATCGGAGGATGGAGGTGTGGAAATGACTTCTTCGTCATCCAAGGTCTTGACCGCTGTATCAGGAACAACAACCTTCACTTCCCTTGTGGGGGCAGACATATCAATGGTCTTGCCGGGATCTGCTTTCTCATCAACGTTAACGTCCGGATCGCTCAGGGAAACGGACTCATAACCTGAGGTTCTGGGCTTGCTTACCTCTTCGCTTTCATCAGCGCCTGCGAAGGCGCTTACGAGTTCATCCGCAGTCGGATCTGCCATCTCCTTTGGCTTTGACTCTGCTGCCTTTGACGGCGCTCCGGCCTCGGACTGCTTGTCGCCATGCTTGCCCGTAAGAGCCTCGTCGAGACTGCCCATGACCTCCTCTGCGGAAGGAACCAGGGCTTTTCCGCCCTTTGCGGATTCTTCATGCCTCGGGGACTCGAGGGTTTTGGAATCTGAACTCACCTTTTTTCCTGCCGCCTTCTTCGCGTCGGATAATGAAACCACTGCAGCGCCTTCGGGCTCGGGTACTTTCGACGGCGCGCTGGAGGTCTCGGGTTCGGTCCGATCTGCGAACTGCTGAACTGCCGGTGTGGCAGTCGCATTCGGAGCAGGCGTATCTACCGGCGCTTCACCGACCTGCTTCTTCAGCTTTAGAAGCATTTGTGCCTTTCTCTCTGCAGGGGTCATTTTATTTTTGTTTTTAGTGTCATCTGCCATTCATTTCACCCATTTAGAATACATCTGCGCTCATCTGTTCGAGCTCCTCTGTTGAAACGTCGTGTATATTCGCGCCGGTCACAGCCACATAGGCATCCTGTATCCTTTGGTTAAGCGTTTGTGCGGCTGCTTTCACGTCTTTCAAAACCGCGGCATTCTCATCGAGTGACGGCGTGCCGCACTCCTCGACCATTTTTTCCGGCGTGCTCTCTCCACCAACGGATTCGGCATATCTCAGTACGACGAGGTCCAGGCAGCCGGTAAGTTCATTAACTGCTGCGGCCATCGACTGGACACTGCCATCAACCTTTGGAAGACCAGAATCCACCCTGGCCTGTTCCTCATCCAAGGTGTCTCCCAAATCGTTCATCACCTCATCCGGAATTGAAAGACTTACGCGCGTAAACAATATGGAAACCTTGACTCCGACTGTGGCAAGGGCTTTCGCGACAGCAACCGCTTCAGACTCTTCAGCAGCAGTCTCTGCAGGCGCTTCAACAGCTGCAGGAGCCTCTGAAACCGGCTCGGTTACAGGACCCGATGTTTGCTGAGTAGTAGCAGGACATGATGTAGGTGCCGGGGAAAGCGGTGCTGGCGCCAAGCCGATGAAAGTATGTTCTTCCCTTTCATCCGATACGTACGGTTGCGGCTCTTTGCTTGCTTCGGGAGCTTGCGGCAGGGCTTGGAGCTTGTGGTTTGCGGTTACTGCTTCCTTTTCCCATTTCGCAGCATTTGCCTCTGCATTGTCAACTGCCTCTGAAAGCACAGCGACTTCCTGTTCGCGCTTTACTCTCTCAGCCTCGACCTCTGCGGCTGCTTCCGCGACCGCCCGGTTGTAGGCTTCCTGGGCAGCTTTGTTAAGATTTTTCACGGCGCCATCGAGCCTTTTTACTGCTCCGCCAACTGCACTCTTGAGAGTGCTGATTTCGCCGAGCATGTGCTTTATCAGGTCGCCACCGGAGAGAGATACCACCACTTTCTTGGCATTGCCGGCAGCATCCTTGGTAACGACTTCGACCTCGCATGAAAGGATGTTTGCGACGCCCTGTTCCACAAGAGTGCCGAAGTTAGCGAGGGTACCTGAAAGAACAGCGAGCGCTTCACCACCGGTGACTTCCACCTCCTTGCCATCCTTAACCGTTGTGGCTTTGGCATTGGCAAGAGCGGCGTTTGCAGCATCTGCGCCTGTCTTGGCGCCGTCAGCTACATCCTGGATTCGTGTGACTTCCGTCTGTAGACCATCAACGCGGGTGACCGCGGTGCTCGCAGCAGCATGTGCAGCGTCTGCGCTGGCGGCAGCTTCAGAAGCAGCCACTGATGCAATTCCTGCAGCTTCCTTTGCCCCGAGGGCATCGGTGGTTATGGGGTCAAGACGCTCATCGAGCTTGGAGTCCATGGCGTTGGCCAGCTCGTCCTTCGCGCCGGCTTTCCAGGTTTCCATTCCCTCCGAAATGGAGGTGACTTTCTTGTCGACGGAGTCTACACGCGCGTCGACCGCATCGATTTCTTCATAAACGTGATCATTTCTCTTGGCCGCAGCCGCCTCTGCAAAATCCCTCACTTCCTGGCGTCGAGCCCGAAGCTCTTCCATGGCTTTCGCAGCCGTCTGAACAGCACCACCTTTACGCTTTCCATCGTCAGCACCACCTATTATAGGACCGGTTCCCGCCAATCAAATCACCTCTAGTTATCATTCTGTCTATTTTTGTCTATTGTTTTACTTTATCTAATTTAGTGTGATAATGTATTTAAATGTTTGCTTTGGTAAATAAACGTGGATTTTGCTGATCGCACCAGGAGGCCAACTCGTGCGCCAGACGTCTGGATTCCCCATAGAATCTCAACGCATAGGCAGATCGCGGATCCATCCGATCAGCGAGCGAAAACAGGCGCTCCACCATCCCCTGGACTTCTGCTTCTGAAACTGGGATGCTGGCGGTAAATTCACTGTCCTTTTTGGGAACTGGACGCGAGCCACCATCCTGACAGGCGCCTCCCGCTTTGGTGCTTTTCTTTTCTGCGTTCCGCTTCTCCTCAGCTTTCCTTTCCCCTTCTATCTTCCTGAGTACGTATATTATATAGGAAGCTTCCAAAATGCGGTCGGCATCGCAACCACTCAAATGAACAACGAGCTCGGCGATGCTGTTCTGTCCGATCGCACTGCGGTGGGGAATAAGGGCAAGATCGAGATCGAAATTGCAATAGGGCAGAAGGGCCATCACCTCCAGATCGCGGGGAAGGACGCCGATGCGTTCAGCCACCTTCTGCACCACGTCCGAACCCTCCACCTCGAGCAATACGCGGTCAAGATATCTGGTGGCATGCGGAGGCAGAGGCGTTTTTTGCAAAGCACGGTCGTTGCAACCGAAGCCGCGGGGGCGTGAATCGACCCGCAAACCGAACATGGATTTTGAAACGTTTTTTTCTGGGATTTTCGAATGGCGTTCGGAGGGAAACGGATCGCAGGTGACAAAGGAATCATCAAAAACCAGGTCTGGCGCAACTGCCGGCTCGGCCACCAGTGCCGTTGATCGCAATAATGTCGGCGAAGGCAGCGGCGAAGCGGGCATTTCTTCATCCCCGAAATCAATGATGGCAAGTGTTTTTTTCGATGGTTTTGGCTCACTGGTTGGAGGGAGATCTAAAACCGTCTCTCTTATTATCGCTAGAGGAACCGCCTCGCTTTTTACTACCTCGACAATCGTGGCTTCGCTTTGCTTCACCTCGCCTTTAGGTTCGCCCCCTGACATTCCGCTGTCCGGAATTTTTTCCTCGATTTTCGGGAATACGCCGGATAAAGGAAGCGGAGATTGGGAAGCCTGGAAAGAAAGGGAAACCGAAGAATCCTGGGAAGGCGGAGAAGCAGAGGAGGCTAAAGAAACAGGTTGCTGAATCTCGCAGACCTCGGGCGACACATCTTTCGGAACGTGTTCCTCCAGCAGGCATGGCCGAGTGCCGGAAACGGACGAACTATCAGGGCCGGCCGGTTCAACTGATTTCTGATGCAGGGTAATTTGGGAGGGAGTTGATGACGCCGCTACGGAGGCTGGGGCGGTCTTTCGCTCCTTTGACTGGCGCCGTCGTTCCTCCTGCTGCCGGCGCAGGTTCTCCTGCACCAGATGCAGCGTCCTTTGATCCGTTTTCGGCATCCAAAACCATCCCCATGGAAATTATTACAGCGATTGGATTATCTCCATAACGCAGGTCGTATCATCCTCCCTGCTCTTCGCAAGGGGGCATCCGCACAGATGTGCGGGTTTCGCGTCCTTGGCTGCGTTCTTTTTAAGCTCCCGGACAATGGCCCGTTTGGAAGCGGCCAGCTGCATCAGCACCGAACGCGCCAGGTCGCAGTCGCCGTGGGTGTCCATCAGCACCCCGTGTACGTCGTGGTGGCAGATGGGATCAAATCCATCGCTGTTTAGCAGCACAACATCGCCTTTCTGGACGATGGTGGTTGGGCTTATGTCTATTTTTTTTGGTCTCACACCTAGAGCTGAAACGACCATGCCCTTTGCCTTTTTGATGGACTTCAAGGCACCCTCGGGCGTGCTGCCATTTGAGATGAGCAGGGAAAGATGATGATCCAGAAGAGGAGGGTCATTGGCAAGGACATGGGGGTTTGTTCTGAAAATCTCGGCGTCGCTGCGGATGATACGGCCTGTGCTGTCACCGCAGTGGACAAACTGGCAGTTGCCATCCCGCAGTACCGCAACCACAGCGGTCGTCCCCAGGTTATTTCCGTCCTGCCCATGTTCGGAGACAAGACGGATGCCTTCCATGGTTATGGCCAGGTCGGCCAATATCATGTGATAGCGGCGGACATCCTCCGCCGTGCGGACCCAGCCGGCTGTGGCGGCCACTTCGAAAACATAGCGGGCAATGCCGCTGGCCAGACGGCCGGATGAATGCCCGCCCATCCCATCCCACAGGGCGCGCAGCCGCACTTCGGTGCGATTGGAAAGCAGAACGATCGCAGAGGAGAATGCATCCTCGTTATTGCGGGGCATGCCCTCAGGGTTCTTATCAGGTCCCTGCTTTGTAACGCCGGATTCGTAACCTATGCGGCCGGTTGCCTTCTCAACCGGAACGCCAAGAAAATCCAAAACCGTGAGAAACTCAGCCTCCCTGAAAGCAGCTATGGCAAGCGATTTCGGAGAAAGGGTCATGGATGTGCGAAGCCTTACCAGCAGCTCATGGTAGCCATCGACACCATTATGGGATTTTTCCACAAGCATCTTCGTGAAAAGATCCATGTCTTCGACATTGATCTCGTTTACTGCTTTTCCAAGCGCGAGCGAGATCATTACGGCGTCCTCCTTGGAATAGGCGGATGGGGCGAAACGCATCCTGTATGCCAGGTCCGCAAGGGCGAACAGATCGTTTACTGTCTGTTTCCATTGGTAACGACGTTCTTCAGGCTCCAGGGAAAGCATGCGGGTGCGGAATTCCTCCATGTGTTCTGCTGTGAGCGATCTGGAACTGGTTCCCAGCAGGGAAGCGACCATTTCCCGCTGCATGGGACTTAGCATCCTGGGGCTTGAAATCGCCTTTAGCCTATCGGCGCCATTTGGCTGTTGAAGGCGGCATATGACATGCAGGCGATCTGACACTTTCCTGAAATTGTCCATTTCGGCACCAACACCGAGTGGCACCTGGGTTGCGGATTCCTCAAGCGATTTACTGAACGTCGCCCACCAGTCGGTCTTTACCCATAGGGTGTTGCCGATGGAACGCAGCCGAAGTTCGCGGACAGCAGGGGGAAGCGCAAGGAATTTTTTGAGATCTGCTTCACTGCAGGTGCCGCTGCCCCCAACGACCTGCGAAACAAGGGCCTGCTCCTGGGGCCTCAGTTCACGAAGCATGCTTGAAACAGTACGCCTGCGGATCATCACGGCGGCTGCGTCCTCCACGGACATGCCGTAAAAAACAAGGTATCCCATGGCGCGCATGTCATGGGTCATCTCGCAGCATCCATCCTCCTTGGTTTTGCCGTTGATACCATTGTAGGCAGAGGCCAGATGCCCGGCGGCTGCAATTTCCTCGTCCGATAGGTTAGGGGCAAGAACGTTCAACTGGAGCTTGCTCAAAGGCAGGCCCTTATTTAACGCGCACAGCCAGAAGGCAGCACGGTGATAGGAACGCAGGGCAGACCTGAGGCGCTCCGCATCGTTGGCGGGATTCTGAAGCTCGTTCTCAAATCGGTCAAAAGACTTCTCAAGGCGCCAGGAAACGAATCGCTCGGCAACCGATAATGGCCAATGGCGGGCGCGTTGCCATAGTTTGGAAATCGATGCGGTGACGCCGCGCCAGGCTCTCCGGGGAACCGATATGGCCTGGGGCAGGGCAGGCGCAGGAACGATGGCCGCCTGCATATCCGAAGGCAAACTGACAGCGCCTGTGAGAATCAGTCTTGCCGCTTCGGTTGCTGAGAATACCTCGGATTTCATAAGGCGGTCCATCAGGAGGAAATATCCGATAAATGGTGGCGGCTTCGCATTATTGTATTCGAGATCTTTCATTTTTTCGGAAAACCCGTAATAGAGGCATGCCAAGCGGGTGGCAGCATCGCTCCTCGCAGAGGTGAGATTCGGAAATAGGGCGAATGACCTCACCTCTTCCTCATGCTCAGGATCGCAACTGGGCGCAGGTCGGTATTGGTTGAATTTATACCTATAGTGAATCATTCTGGAAAGCTCGTCCAGTACCGTGAGCAGGGACTGGTTCAACTCGGCGACCTCCTCGTTTTGCCCGTTCATGATCGCGGTGATGGCGGCATCGCGGAGGACATGTGCCTTTGCCAGTTTTGCCTTTACTTCCAGCGGAAATTTGTGCCTGGGCGGTCCTCTGGCAAGGGAGCGGCAGACCTTTTCGATCTCGTCGATTTTGGCTGCCATTTCGCCAGTGGAAGGCGTTTCTACGGCCACGCTCGGCGCTGCGGCCATTTCAACGGGAACGATAACAATCGCCGGCGCGGCTGCGGCCTCGGAAATTGGGGTTTCGGATGCGGCTGCTTCCTGAATGCGGACTTCTGGCAGGGGTACTGCAGGAATAAAAAATTCCGCGACTGGAACCTCTGGAACCAGGACCTCGCTAACAGGTGTCGGAGCGGGAGTTGGTGCTGGAGCCGGTGCTTCCGCAACGGCCGATTCCTGTTTTTTTCTAAGGCGGGCCAGGATCGCTGCGCGCCGCTGGTTTATTGAGGCGGCTGAATCAGTTAAGTCGAATCGCGACGGCAGAGCGGTTTTGGCTTCGACAGCCGCGGTTTCTGATTTAGACTTAATGCGTGCAAGGATTGCAGCGCGCCTATCGGTGAGGGTCTGCGCCGCTGCCGACATGTTCGAGGCAGGAGATGGGGCAGCTGCCGGCTGTGGCGACATACGGGCGCGTCGCTGCTGGAGCAGCTGCTCATGTATGGCATTCAGTGCCTTTGGATCTGTTCTTGCCACCCTATATCCTCCACCCGATAATGCTGAGCCGGTTTTTTTAGTGTTTTGGTACATTGATTTTTGTGTAAATGGATTTTTAAAGATAGTGGAGAAGAGCAGGACAGGAAATGTAGCGCCTGTGGCTTCGCTTGGGCAAAAAGAGCGGTCACAAAACAGACGTTATTCATCGGGCATTTTTCCGAATTCGATGGGCTGCCTTGTGAAAACGCTTGTACCACGGGGGACGTTTCTGTTCACAACCACTCCAGAATGTATCCAGCAATTCGGACCGATGGATTTTCCAGGCATGGTGCAGGACAGCACGCCGAATTTCGTATTGTCGCCAACGAAAGCGCCGAGTTTGTTGCGGCCCGAATTTACCCAACCACGCTCGGTGAAAACATTGATTCCGCTTTCGTCAAAGCGATAGTTGGCCACCTGGGTGCCGGCACCGAAATTAACATTTTCGCCGATCACACTGTCGCCGATATAGGTGAGGTGTTTTGCATTTACCTTGTCGAAAAGGATGCTGTTTTTTACGGTGCTCCCCGGGCCGATGCAGCAGCCCGCGCCGATGGAATTGTATCCGCGCAGATAGGCGTTCGGACCGATCACGGTTCCGGCACCGATGTAGGCGATTCCCTCCACATAGCTGTTGATTATTTTTGCCCCGTCCTCCATGATTACACTGCCCTCTATGGTGGAATTCTCCACGTGGCCGCTCTTCGCTTCCATTTTTGAAAGCACCGCCTCGTTCGCCGCCAGGAGATCCCAGGGATAGCCAATGTCGCGCCAGTATCCTTCGGTGACAACGGCCTTCGCCCCAAGGAAAAGATCGACAATCTCATACTCGCCGCGGGCGGATTTGGCGATGGAACGGATCTCGCCGAAGATGGTCGGCTCCATGCAGTATATGGAGAGATTCGCCAGGTCGGTTTTCGGATGCCTTGGTTTTTCTTCGAAAAGGCTCACACGGCTTCCGGAAAGTTCGACAACGCCGTAGGCGTGGGGATTGGGCACCTTCATGACGCCGAGGGTGATGCTCCCCTCATGGCCAGCTATGACTTTTTTTATCACCGATGCCTCGGTTACGATGTCGCCTGCCAAAACCACAAAGGTGTCGTTCACATGCTTTTCTGCCGCCAGGATCGCCGCCGCGGTCCCGTTTTCAGACCCCTGATCCACGAACTCGATCTTCATGCCGGGCGGATTGTCCGCGAAATAGCTGACGATCTTTTCCTTCATGTAGCGAACGACAATCACTGCTTCGGTTATCCCTGCTTTCTTCGCCTCCAGCAGGAGGTGATGGAGAATCGGCTTGCCAGCAACGGGAAGCATAACCTTTGGCCTTGTTTCCGTGAAAGGACGCAGGCGCACGCCTTCGCCCGCTGCGAGTACGATTGCTTTCATGGATGGATTTCTCCCGGCCGCATTTAAACCTTTTCCGATTGTTTGACATAATGATTTATAAAATGTAACAAATAAATTGAGCCCATGGAGAAATTCAAGGTTCCCCATCGGTTCGCTGAAACGAGGGTGGGAAAATTCTTATTGCCGCTTGCGGTACCACTGATCTCCTTCTATGCGCAGGAAGCACAGGCGGTTGTGAAACCGGAAATCAGATACGAAACAGCGCAAATACTCGAGCGGATAAAGGCAAAAAAACAACCAGCCCATTGCTCAATCGCAGGAAACAAAATCGAGCATACAAAAGCTGACGGAAGCGTAAAGGTCTTCACAGATGTTTTTACACCAGGGGAACGGCCGAGGGAGATCGTTTGTGGCGAGAACAGGATTTTTATCCGTACCGAAAGAAGCCTTGTGACGCTTTTCAATGAGCCGGAGCGAACGATAACCGATGACGAAGTCGGCATCACCCTTATCCAGCACGTTTCCAGAGCAGACCTGCGCAACATCCTGCCGCAAGGGCACGCACTTGTGTCATGGACCTGCGCACCTGATGACGTGTGTTATTTCCTCACAGGCGATGGCGTGCTCTCGCGCATACCGGTTGATGAGGAAGGACGAGCAACAAGGACTTTCAGGCTGAAAGCGGATGTGTCTGGAGCAAAGATGGTGGCATTCTCGGGTCTGCTTTTTGCCGGGCCCATCTCAGGACAGATAATGGCCATGTCCTTCTCGAACGGATTCGAACACGATTCATTCGCACTGCCCGAAGCCGTGAAGGATGGTGGATTCTTCGTTAAGGAAGGTAAACTGTTTTTCGGAAAAGAGGCGGGAGAAAACGTCGAGATAAAAGTAAATGGGGAAAATGTGAAGGAGATAAGCCTGGGACCCTAGGCCTGCTTCACTGTAACCTTATGACCATAGGCTTTCGCCATTTCCATGGCGCCAGTAAGCTGGTTCATGTCAATTGCAACGCCGTCGACAACTTTGGCGGGTCCTGCCGGGGTTTGCAATGCAACATCCGCATTTGGATCACGACGTACCATCTCTGCAACGGCAGCCCTCCCCCCACGCGGAAGCTCGTTCGGAGGTACATTGGTAGTAACGACGAAGGTCGACGATGGTAAATTAGGACCACGATTGATTGTAACACGGTATTTGAAGGCCCTTGCCCTCTCGGCTTCACGTGCTTCACCCTGGGCAGTGATCTCCTCCGCGCCTATCTTCTTCGGAACTGTACCAGGCGGCAGGACTGCAAGACGCATGCCCAAATCCGGTCCTCTTATGCGGGCGCCAAGCATAAGAGCCGATGCCTCCCTGGCAGTAAGCGCAGCTGCGCTTTTTCCCGCATTTCTCAATCCGTCTGCAATATGGTCTACCTCTTCCGTACGGATGCCTCTGACATCATAGGGCATGACCTTCGGCCTGCGGCCCGGCTCTGTGACCTTGACCTTGGGGGGGTTTTCGAAATCCAGTTTGGCGCCTCTGGCTTTCATCTGGGCAAGCTCGAGCATGTGGGCCGCCTGATTGTAGTTATAGCCCTTCCTAAGAAGCCCTTCGATTATTGTGGCCTCGCCAGGCTTGTGGATTTTCTGGATCCTCTCGGTGAGGGTTGGATTGTTGGCAAGCACCTCGTTGGCACCGATCGTTACGCCTTCCCGCGTTCGCATTGCACCACTAGTCACATAAACCACCATTTCACAACAACATATAGAGGGGAAGGTAATATAATAGCTTAGGACAAAATTAATTATACTTTTATAAATGTTCGCCCTGATAGCCATTGTGGCGATAATATGGCTTGGGGTTTAGCAAAGGGAGACGACTTTCTCCCAAAACTGTCATTGGAAGAACT
>Ga0315268_10005361_pt1 | contig 13791 bp, 11 predicted proteins | sample C1_top_MG_FD_204535 | JGI IMG/M metagenome (GOLD analysis project Ga0315268, IMG submission 204535) | Sediment microbial communities from Yellowstone Lake, YNP, Wyoming, USA - C1_top | ecosystem: Environmental > Aquatic > Freshwater > Lake > Sediment | place: USA: Wyoming | collected 2017-08-01 | reverse complement strand
GTTCGGCGCGTGATCGCCTGGCGCTGGGGTGAAAGGAGGTGCGTATCAGAAGCTGTCGTGAGCGGCCTGTTGCGTGATTGGTTTGTCATCCGGGCTCGATGTATTCGAGCAAAGCCCTTTGAATTCATTGAGGAGTAGAACAATGAACGCAATTGTGGCACTTGTCATCGGTGTGGTCGCGATTGCCTTGGGGTATTTTTGGTATGCCAGGACCATCAATACCAGGGTTCTTCAGCCCGATGAAAAGAAAGCAACGCCGGCCAAGATGTACATGGATGGCGTAGACTTTACCCCCGCCAACCGCAATGTCTTGTTCGGCTATCAGTTCAAGTCCATCGCCGCTCTAGGCCCGATTCTAGGGCCGATTATTGCAGTCCAATGGGGCTGGCTGCCTGCCCTGCTGTGGATCGTCTTTGGCACTTTCTTTATCGGATGGGTGCAGGACTATGCCAGCATCATCATGGGTGTCCGTGAAGAGGGCCAGAGCTTTGGCGCCCTCAGCTATCGGCTTGTTTCGCCCCGCTCCCGCACGCTGCTCATCACCTTCATCTACTTTTACCTGTGGCTCATCATGGGCTCCTTTGGTGTTCAGGTCGGCTTCAACCTGTTCACCAACCCGGCGGTGCCTTTGGGCGTCATCATTGTGATCGTAGTGGGCATCCTGGCCGGCCAGATGACTTACAAGTGGAAGCAAGACATCATCCTCACCTCTGTTATCACGGTCGTGCTTTCGTTTGTGGGTATCTGGCTGGGCACCAACCCGGCCGTCCAGGCCTTTTTCACGGGCGTGTATGGCGGCGCCAAGAGCCCGACTCTGTTCATGCAGGTGACGCAGGCCAAGCTCTTTGGCAGCCTGCTGGTTGTCGTCATCTGCTACTTTGGCGCGGTGCTCCCCATCTGGCGCTGGGCGCAGCCGATCAACTATGTAGCCTTTTGGATCGTGACGTTAGGCATCGTAGGCGGCGTGCTGGGCATCCTCGTCTGGCACCCGGGTATGGGCAACTTTCCTGCGGTCACCACGTTCACCGTCACGGGCCTTGGCCCGCTGTGGCCGATGCTGTTCGTCACCATCGCCTGCGGCGCGATCTCGGGCTGGCATAGCCTGGTCTCTTCTTCCGGCACAGCTCGCCAGCTCGAAAAAGAAACCGACGCGCTCTTTGTCGGCGGCGGCGCCATGTTCCTGGAAATGTTCTTTGCCATTGTAGCCTTCCTGACCGCGACCACGGCTTTTGGCAGTTACGATGGGTACGTCAAGGCCGGCGGAGGCGCAGGGGCGGCCAAAGTCTTTTCCACTGGCCTTTCCAATTTTATGAACGCGTGGGGCCTCGATAACATACTCGGCAAAGGCTTTGGCTTAGCCTATGGCTCTGTCTTTCTCACGCTGATGGCCCTGACGATCATGTACCTGGTGGTGCGCTTTATGCGCGTCGCCTCCTCAGAAGCGTTGGGCGAGCAGTTCCCGGCCATCAAGAACGTCCATGTTGGCACCATCATCGCCCTGGTGCTCACGCTGGCTCTGATCTGGCTGGTGCCCTTCTTGCAGATCTGGGTCATGTTCGGCGCGGCCAACCAGTTGATGGCATCGTTGGCACTCTTGCTGGTGACGTTGTGGCTGATGTCCAAGGGGAAGAGTTACATGTGGACATTCATCCCCTTTATCTTCATGTTCGTCACCACCATCGCCGCGCTGCTTTACAAGGCCTACGAGGCGTTCTTCCTGCTTCTGCCCGCTGCTAAGACGACCGAAGTCGTGATCGCCCAAATCATCATCGGGATCGTGGCTTTGGTTCTCGTCATCGCAGCGGTGGTCCTGGCCTGGGACTCACTCAAGGCTTTCCAGCGCTATCGAACCGAAATGGCCAAAGCGCCGGCCAAAGCGTAAGGTGATCTTGCACGTATGAGGTAACTGAGACTTCCAAAGTCTGCAGAGACTTTGGAAGTCTCATGTCGAAGGCAAGGATATGCAACCGGTCCCCATCGAGGTGATCGCACCTTTACCCGAAGGCTGGGGAATCTGCCTGTCGTGCGAGATGCTGATGGCACGCGCAAACCTGGATAAGGCGCCTTCCGAGCGCGGACTGGAAGACTATCCCCCCGAATGGCAAGAAGATTTTCATCGCTTGTCAGATTTGATTCTAAACCTGGCGGCGCGCTATGGCGATGGCGTCCGGATCCGTATCTGGGATCCCCGCTCGCTGCAAGGACTGATCAAATCCATCCGTTACGGTGTGCGGCGTTACCCGACCTTTGTGGTGGCTGGACGCAAGATCAGCGGGTGGGAAACAGCCCAATTGGAGCAAACGCTTGCGAAGGCTTTGGAGCCTTTGCAAGAGTGAAATGGAGTACCATGCCTCAGCCGGGCACCCTGGCCCAATGGAATCGCTACGCGCGGGAATTTGCCCGCGCACTGGGCCAGATGCTTTATGGCGCGTCTGTCTATGAGATGGTGCGTGACCTGAATAAGGAGCGCGGCAACCTCGAGCGCCTGTTCATTTTGGTCGTGTTTGGCGACCTGTTGGGCGTCCCCGTGCTGCCACCGTACTATACGCTGCGCCTCTTGCCCTACGTGGCGCCCAACGTCACCGGCTGGCGGCGCAGCATGTTGCGGGAACGAGATATAACTGACTTGTGCGATCAAGAAATCACGTGATGTGCTACATATTTCGTATTGCGTGATAAAATAAGGAATACGCAACATGCATCACGAGCTCTAACCTAGAAAGGAATATTCTATGCCAGACGAAGAACGTAAACCCAGTTGGTTTGACGGATTCAAGAGCGTGTTGTACGGCATGGCCGGGCACGACATGGCGCGCTTTGCACTCAAGACGCGTGGCAGCATGGAGCACCTGTTCATCCTCATCACGATGGGCGACTTGCTCGGCATCCCCATCCTGCCGCCGTATTACAGCCTGCGCTTGCTGCCTTATGTGGTGCCGCAGATTAGCACCTGGAAGCGGCGCATGTTGCGGGAAAAAGATTTGACCGACGCATTAGCCTAGTCACTAGTTGCCTAGCCTCGTAGTCGGACTATCTGACGACTCGACTATCCGACTCCTTGACTCACATCGGAGAATGCAATGTCCCTTCGAGAAACATTTGACAAGAACCCTGACCGGCGTTACATCATGTTCGGGGGCAAGGGTGGCCTGGGCAAGACGACCTTTAGCGCCGCTACGGCCTACTGGCTGGCCAAGCGAGGCTTCCGGGTGTTGGTGTTTTCGGTTGACCCACAAGCCAGCCTCTCGGATATTTTCAAGCGCGATATTTTCGGCAAGGGGCCGGTCGAGATCATGCCGAACCTGTTCGCCCAAGAGATTGACGCCGACCGGCGCATCAAGGAATACCAGGACGAGATTCGCAAGAAAATCCTGGATATGTACGGGATAGACCAGGTCCCGGAAGAGATTGAAAACTATATCCAGGCGGCGGCGGCGGAGCCGGCGATGGAGGAGAGTGCCATCTTTGACGAGGTGGTGGATATCGTCGTCGGTGGCAAGTATGACTATTACATCTACGACCTGGTGCCGCTAGGCCATGCGCTGTATTATCTGAGCATGGCCTCGGTTTACGACCAGTGGATTGACAAGATCACTGCGCTGCGCACCGAGATGGAAGAATACAGCCAGGTGGCGGCGGTGATGCAGCGCAAGAAGGAGAGCGAAGAAGACGCCATTCTGCGCGAGCTTCAAGAGATCAAGTACCGCATCAATACCTCGTCCAGCATCCTGACCGACAAGCAAAAGACGGCCTTTTTCTTTGTCATCACCCCGGAAGAAATGATCATTCTGGACACGCAAAAGGCCGCCGGGCTGTTTGCCAAGTTCGACGTGCCGCTGGCGGGCTATATCGTCAACCGCGTCATCCCGCTCGAGCTGGCCGGGCAGGACATCCCGGACTATTTGCGCAACCGGCTCGACATGCAAAAAGGCTACCTGGACAAGATTGACCAGGTGTTTGGCAGAGACGTGCTGACGCGCGTCCCGGAGTTCGAGCGCGACATTACCGGCCTGCCGATGATCGAAAAGGTGGCGAACTCGCTGTTTGGAGGTGAGGCGTGATTGAGAAAACGATGAAACAATACCTGGCCGAAAACCCTCGCCTCAAGTACATCTTTTTCGGTGGCAAGGGCGGTGTGGGCAAGACGGTGCTGGCCGGCACGGCGGCGCTGTGGGCAGCCAGCCAGGGCCGCAAGACGCTGTTGGCTTCCACCAACCCGGTGCACTCGCTGAGTAGCATGTTGGGGCAGAACGTGTTCGGCAAGCCCACGCCGGTCGAGGGCGTGCCCAACTTGATGGCATACGAAATTGACACGCACGACACGATTGAAAAGTCCAAGAAGGAAATCCGCGAGAAAATCGAGTGGTTCCTCAAGTATGCCGAGGTCAAGACCAAGGCCGAGGAGTTTGTTGAATCGGCCACGATGAACCCCGCCTTTGAAGAATCGGCCATGTTCGAGAACATGATTGACCTGATGTTCGAGGACAAGTACGAGGTGTATGTGTTCGACACCGCCCCGACGGCCAATGCGCGGCGGCTGCTCGGTATGTCCAGCGTGTACTCGATGTGGGTCAACAAGATGGTGCAGAGCCGCGAAGAGGCCGTGTCGCTCAAGGACTTGCTCTCTTACAGCAAGAAGAAGAAAGAAAAAGACCCATTGATGGACTATCTGCTCAAGCTGCGCGAGCGGATGGGGCGGGCCAAGACGTTGCTCACCGACGACAAGCTGACTTCGTTCTTTTTTGTGACGTTGCCCGAGGCGCTGCCCATCGCCGTCATCACCCGCTTCATCAACTGGTTCCGCGAGTTCGGCATCCCCGTGGGCGGCGTGATTGTGAACATGGTGATTGACAAGTCCAGCGTCAAGCCGGATACGCCCGACTTTGTCAAGAACCGCGTGGCGATGCAAGACGAGCACATGGAGACAGTCTGGAAAGAGTTCGACGGCCAGGTGCGCGCGATCCTGCCGCTGTACGAGACGGAAATCCGCGGCGTGCACTCGCTCAAGCGCATGGCCGACGCGTTGTTCGCGTAATGCCTGAACAACGCCTGGATCACGATTAACGTAGGAGCGCTCTCGCCAGGGCGATGACGCCACCACCGTTGCGTCCTGAGAGGCGCTCCTATACTGTTTTGCTTAAAAGACCAAGCGCAAGGGAGGCCCCCTATGTATCTTGCAGAGCTGGTCGAAGTCGCCATCGGGCTGGTCGTCGTGTATTTCTTGGTGAGCATGGCCAGCTCCCAAGTGCTGGAGTGGTTCTCTCAAGTTCTCCAGTGGCGTTCCCGCGACCTGGAGGCCGCGATTCGCGGGATGGTCTTGAACCAGTCGGTCGAGCCCCGTATGTTCGGCGGCGTGATCCAGGGCGTGCGCCAACTGCTCAAGGGCAAAACCCCGGAGAAGCCGCAAGAAGCGATCATTAGAAAACTGTATGACCACCCTTTGATCAAGCCGCTCTCCGGGAGAACTTCGGTCCTCGGGAAGATCATCAAGCCCGCGAATATTCCATCACGCGCGTTTGCACTGGCTCTGTTCGACACCGTGATGACGGCTGGGACCGAAGCTTCGCGCATCCATGGAGTGTTGGCTGCTGTCCGCAACCAGGTCGGCCAATTGCCGACTCTCGACCCGGAGGTCAAGAAAAAACTGGATGCTCTGATCGAGCAGGCCGTAACGGCAGTGGAGCTGAATGAACAGATCGTATTGGACAATCTGAAAGGGGAGTTGGTCAAGTTCGCGGAGGCCCATCCCGACCTCAAGCCGCTCCTTGACGGGTTGCTGCACATGGACCCCAAGATGGCCGATGCCGCGCTTTATCAGTTCAAACATGCTCTGCTAGGACTGTCCGCCAATAACCTGGACCTCAAGCGGACGCTCGAAAGCTTGATTTCCGGAGCTGAATCGGGAGAAGGCGCAATTGCCGCCGTGCGCACCAATGTCGAGACGTGGTTCAATACCAACATGGATCAGCTCACTGACCTCTATAAGCGAAGGTCAAAGCTTTGGGCCGGTGTCATCGCCTTCATCCTGGCTGTGATTTTGAACGTGGACACTTTTGTGATTGCTACCACGCTCTGGCGCGAGCCGACGTTGCGGCAGGCGATTGTGGCGAATGCGGAAAAGCTGCAACCGCCCCCCACACCCGTCGTGGCCTCAACTGCGACCTCAACCATATCTTTAACACAAACCATATCTTCGACGCAGCCTGTATCTCCAACGGTAACCGTAAACGACCTCAAACAGCAATTGGAAGGGCTGCAGCTCCCTATCGGCGGATGGCAAGTCGGACAGCTTGCGGTGTCAAGGGAGCAGTGTGCCATTGTTCCGTTGACAAAGAATGTCTGGGGCATCTGGTGGAACGGTGCGTGCAAGGTGTTATTCCTCAAGGACCGGCAGCCAGGTTTGTCTGGTTTTCTCGCCAAACTGGCCGGATGGCTGATCACGGCGCTGGCCGCCGCGCAAGGCGCGCCGTTCTGGTTCGATCTGCTCAATAAGCTGTTACAACTGCGCGGGACTGGAAAGAAGCCAGAGGAACAGACGGCGACCGCGTAACGATCTCGCAAGTTCGTGAGTAAGCCTTCGGTTGGGGCTGGCAGCGGCGCACCAACAGCAGCGAAACTCGCCGTCGCGAGTTGGCATACACGGCGTAGGCCGACTTGGCTGGTGTAGCCGCGAGTTGGCCCTGCGAGCAAAGATATGATAACAACTCTGATCAAGGGAGACAAATCCTGTGCCTAAATTCGTTGCCAATCTAACCATGCTTTATACGGATAGCCCCTTTATGGATCGTTTTGCCCGGGCGCGGGCTTCGGGGTTCCGGTACGTCGAGTTTCTATTCCCTTATGATTATGACGTGCCCGCAATTGCCGGGACCCTGGACAAGAACGGTCTCAGCCAGATTCTCTTTAATCTGCCCGCCGGGAACTGGGCTGCTGGAGAGCGTGGCATTGCTGCGCACCCGGATCGCATTGCCGAGTTTCGGCGGGGGGTGTCCCGAGCCATCGAGGTGGCGGGGGAATTGCAGTGCCGCCAGATTAATTGCCTGGTGGGCAATCGAGATGCTCAAGTTCCCCTGGAAGATCAACGGCGAGTGATGATCGAAAACCTGCGCTATGCGGCTGTCGCCCTGGACGAACATGGCCTGACGCTGATGCTGGAGCCACTCAACGCCTATGACCTGCCCGACTTTCTCCTGACGACTTCCAGGGCGGCCTTTGCCGTGCAGGACCAGGTGGCCGCGCCCAATCTCAAGATTCAATACGATGTGTACCACATGCAACGGGCCGAAGGGGAGCTGGCTGCCACTCTGCACAAAAGCCTGGCGCGCATCGGCCACGTGCAAATCGCCGACAACCCCGGCCGTCATCAGCCCGGCACCGGCGAGATCAACTATCGCTTCTTGTTGAATCATCTTGACCGCATCGGCTATGCGGGTTACGTGTCCATGGAATATGCGCCGGAGAAAAGCACCGAAGAATCTCTGGCCTGGGTCGGCGAGCACGGTTTTACGCTTTAGCCACAAGTTGGAGGTTAGAGAATGGAACGCATTGGATTCATTGGCCTGGGCATCATGGGTAAGCCCATGGCGACTCATTTGCTCGAGGCCGGCTACCCGCTCACTGTCCTGGATCGCGTGCCGGAGCCACAAGTTGAGCTGGTGAGGAGAGGCGCACGGCCGGGCAAATCGCCCCGGCAGGTGGCCGGAGAAAGTGATGTGGTGATCACCATGCTGCCCGATTCGCCCGACGTCGAAGAGGTGATCTTGACACCGGGCGGACTGTTGGAGGGCCTGCGGCCGGGCAGCCTGGTCATTGATATGAGCACCATCTCGCCAGCAGTATCTCGGCGCGTGGCGGCTGCCTCTCGCGAGCGTGGGTCGGACGCGCTCGACGCTCCGGTTTCAGGCGGACAGGTTGGCGCGCAAAATGCCACGCTCTCCATCATGGTGGGCGGATCGGTCGCGGCGTTTGAGCGGGCCAGACCGATTTTCGAGCGGCTGGGCAAAAACATCGTCCATATCGGCGAGGCTGGGGCGGGCCAGGTGACAAAGGCAGCGAACCAGATCGTCGTGGCCGTTACGATTGCGGCCATCAGCGAGGCGCTGTTGCTGGCGGCCAAATCCGGCGTGGACCCGGCCAAGGTGCGCGAGGCGCTGTTGGGTGGCTTTGCCCAAAGCAAAATCCTCGACTTGCATGGTAATCGCATGTTGCAGCGCAATTTTGCGCCGGGTTTCAAGATCAAATTGCACCGGAAGGACCTTGCCATCGCGCTGAACACGGCGCGGGAGGTCGGGATGGCCCTGCCGGCTACGGCCAGTGTAGCCGAGCTGATGAATGCATTGATTGCTCGCGGTGGTGCCGACCTGGATCATTCGGCCTTGGTGACCGTTCTTGAGGAGTTGGCTGGTTGCCAGGTGGCTGCGCCCCCCGCGCCCGCTGAGCGCTGACCGGCGACCTCCACGAGCTGTCATTTGCAGCCTTTTGTTTCTAGCTTTAGCCAGAGTCTGTAGTCAAGCGACAGGACAAAAACAGGTCAAATGTCACTACCAGACTACATAAAGTTGTCGAGAATTGGCATGGTGTAACATTGTCATGCTGATCGTACAACATTGTCATGCTGAGAACCCCATATCGCCGGATGGCGATATGCGTGAAGTCAGAAACATGTCATTCTGAGCGGAGCGAAGAATCTCTTTCACATGAGGTAGAGACCCTTCACTTCGTTCAGGGTGACAAACAAGTTTCTGGGTAGCGGAGCGAAGCATCTCACCTGAAAAACTGAGAGGGGACCAAATACTAAAGACTGCGCGGTCAAGACCTCACTTTGCACGTCGCAGTCATGGAGGTAAAGGATGCCAAGAATCAAGGTAACGCTCGACGCGAATGAGGCGGCGGCTTTTGTCGCCCATCACGTGAGCGAAGTCATCGCCATTTATCCAATTACGCCCTCGTCTCCCATGGGCGAGTGGGCCGACCAATGGTCGGCAGAGGGCAAGACGAACATCTGGGGCACTGTGCCGCAAGTGGTCGAGTTGCAAAGCGAAGGCGGCGCAGCGGGCGCTGTCCATGGAGCGGCGCAGACTGGCGCGCTCACCACCACGTTCACCGCCAGCCAGGGCTTGCTCCTGATGATCCCCAACATGTACAAGATCGCGGGCGAGCTGCTCTCGACCGTGTTCCACGTCAGCGCGCGGTCGCTTTCGGTGCAGGGCCTTTCGATCTTTGGCGACCACGGCGACGTGATGGCCGCTCGCCAGACCGGCTTTGCGCTGCTGTGCTCCAACTCGGTGCAAGAGGTGATGGATATCGCGCTCATCTCGCACGCCGCCACGCTCCAGTCGCGTGTGCCGTTCATGCATTTCTTTGACGGGTTCCGCACCTCGCACGAAGTGATGAAAGTCGAGCAGTTGAGCAACGACGACATCCGCGCCATGATTGACGAGGGCCTGGTCCAGGCACACCGCGCTCGTGCGCTCTCGCCCGATCATCCGGTGATTCGCGGCACGGCGCAGAACCCCGACGTATATTTCCAGGGGCGCGAGACGGTGAACCCGTTCTATCTCGCCACGCCCGGCATCGTCCAGGAAACGATGGACAAGTTTGCCCAGATCGTCGGACGGCAGTACCACCTGTTCGATTACGTCGGCGCGCCCGATGCCGACCGCGTGATCGTCGTCATGGGCTCGGGCGCCGAAGTCGCGCAAGAAGCTGTCGAGTACCTGAACGCGCACGGTCATGGATCCCCGACAGGGGAAGAAAAACTGGGTGTGCTCAAAGTGCGCCTCTACCGGCCTTTCTCGGTAGAGCATTTTGTCAAGGCACTGCCCGCTACGGTCAAGACGATTGCCGTGCTCGACCGCACCAAAGAGGCGGGCAGCACGGGCGAGCCGCTTTACCTGGATGTGGTGACGGCTTTCGCCGAGTCCGTGGGCGCCGGCCTTGTGCCGGCTATGCCGCGCATCATCGGCGGGCGGTATGGCCTTTCGTCGAAAGAATTCACGCCGGCCATGGTCAAGGGCGTTTTCGATGAGATGAAGAAGGAGCGCCCCAAGAACCACTTTACCATCGGCATCGTGGACGACGTGACGCACACCAGCCTGGATTACGATCCCAACTTTTCGACCGAAGACCCCAAGACCGTGCGCGCCATGTTCTTTGGCCTGGGCGCCGATGGCACTGTGGGTGCGAACAAGAACTCGATCAAGATCATTGGCGAGGACACCGACAACTTTGCGCAGGGCTATTTCGTCTACGACTCGAGGAAATCCGGCACGATGACGACCTCGCACTTGCGCTTTGGCCCCAAGCCCATCCATTCGTCGTACCTGATCCGCTCGGCCAACTTTGTCGCGTGCCACCAATTCCCGTTCCTGGAGCGGTTCGACTTGCTCCAGGCCGCCGAGCCCGGCGCCGTCTTTTTGCTGAACAGCATCTATGGGCCGGATGTGGTGTGGGATCACCTGCCGCGCACGGTGCAAAAGCAGGTCATTGACAAGAAACTGAGATTCTACGTGATTGACGCCTATGAGGTCGCCAAGCAGGCTGGCATGGGTGGGCGCGTCAACACGATCATGCAGACGTGCTTTTTCGCCATCAGCGGCATTCTGCCGCGCGACGAGGCCATCGCCGCCATCAAGCACGCCATCGAAAAGACCTACGGCAAGCGTGGCGAAGCGGTGGTGAAAAAGAACTTTGCTGCGGTGGACAAGACGCTGGAGAATTTGCACGAGGTCAAGGTGCCGGGCCAGGCGACGAGCGCGTTCGACATTCGACCTGCCGTCCCGGCCGAAGCGCCCGAGTTCGTCCAAAAGGTTACGGCGCAAATGATCGCCGGGCTGGGCGACGACCTGCCGGTCAGCGCAATTCCGGTGGACGGCACCTTCCCGACCGGTACCACGCAGTGGGAAAAGCGCAACATTGCGCTCGAGATTCCGGCCTGGGACGAAAAGACGTGCATCCAGTGCGGCAAGTGTGTGTTGGTCTGCCCGCACGCCGTCATCCGCGCCAAAGTCTATGACGCCGAGCTGCTCAAAGATGCGCCGCCGGCGTTCAAGAGCGCGGCAGCCCGGTGGAAAGAATTTGCCAGTCTGCGCTACACTTTGCAGGTTGCGCCGGAGGACTGCACCGGCTGCACGCTGTGCGTCCAGGTCTGCCCGGCCAAGAACAAGACCGAGACGCGGCTCAAGGCGATCAACATGACGCCGCAGCCGCCCATCCGCGACCAAGAAGCCGAGAACTGGAAATTCTTCTTGGCTCTGCCGGACATGGATCGCACCAAGCTGAGCGTCAACCAGGTCAAGGACGCCCAGTTGCTCCGCCCGTTGTTCGAGTTCTCCGGCGCTTGCGCGGGTTGTGGCGAGACGCCCTACGTCAAGCTGGTCAGCCAGCTCTTTGGCGACCGCGCCATCGTCGCCAATGCAACGGGCTGCTCGTCCATCTATGGCGGCAACCTGCCGACCACGCCCTGGGCCTTTAACGCAGATGGCCGTGGTCCCGCGTGGGCTAGCTCGCTCTTTGAGGACAATGCCGAGTACGGTCTAGGCTTTCGCCTCACGCTCGACAAGCAAATCGAGTACGCGCGCGAGTTGCTCCCACAGTTCACCGACGTCGTGGGTGGTGATCTGATAGAGGCACTCGTGAAAGCGGATCAATCCACCGAGGCGGGCATCCGCGACCAGCGCGAGCGCGTCAAGGCGCTCAAGGCCAAGCTGGCAGCGCTGAATACACCTGCGGCGCGCGACCTGCTCTCCCTGGCAGACTCGCTGGTGCGCAAGAGTGTGTGGGTCATGGGCGGCGATGGATGGGCGTATGACATCGGCTACGGCGGGCTGGATCACGTCCTGGCTTCGGGCCGTAACGTGAACGTGCTGGTGCTCGATACCGAAGTGTACTCGAACACCGGCGGGCAGATGTCCAAGTCCACCCCGCGCGGCGCGGTAGCTCGCTTTGCCGCGGGCGGCAAGCCGCTCGCGAAAAAAGACCTGGCGCTGCTGGCCATGTCCTATGGCAGCATCTATGTGGCCAAAGTGGCGATGGGCGCGAGCGACGCTCAAACCATGCGCGCGTTCGTGGAGGCCGAAGCCTTCGACGGGCCATCGCTCATCATCGCCTATAGCCACTGCACGCAGCAGGGCTTTGACATGGCGCAGGGCATGGAGCAGCAAAAGAACGCCGTCAACGCGGGGCACTGGCCGCTGTTCCGCTACAACCCGGCGCTGGCGCGGGAAGGCAAGAACCCGTTCCAGCTCGACTCCAAGCCGCCGTCACTGCCGCTCGAAAAGTACATCTACAACGAGACGCGCTACACGATGCTCTTGCAGAGCAACGAGGAAGCCGCCGAACGATTGCTGAAACTGGCGCAGCAAGACATCAAGGATCGCTGGCGCTGGTACGAGCAGATGGCCGCAATGAAGTTCGAATAAAACGTCCGGCGTGAAACGTCAACGTCGCGCTTGGGCGTTTGACGTTTCACGTTTAACTCAGGAGGAGCACAATGGCAGACTTATCCACAACTTATCTCGGCCTCAAGCTCAGGAATCCGCTGGTCCCTTCGGCTTCGCCGCTGATGCGCAAGGTGGACAACATCAAGCGGATGGAAGAAGCGGGCGCGGCGGCGGTGGTGCTGCACTCGCTGTTTGAAGAAGAAATCCGCCACGCCAGCCAGCAACTGGACTATTATCTGATGTATGGCGTGGACAGCTTTGTCGAAACCGCGGGCTACTTTCCCGACCTGGAGAAATACAATCGCGGGCCGGAAGGCTATCTCGAGCACATCCGCAAGGTCAAGGCTGCGGTGAGCATCCCCGTCATCGGCAGCCTCAACGGCGTCTCGACGGGCACCTGGATTGACTATGCCAAACAGATTCAGGACGCCGGCGCAGATGCGCTCGAGCTGAACATGTACTATCTGGCCGTGGACCCTGTGCAGAACAGCGCCGACGTGGAGCAAATGTACCTCGACCTGATGCGCGAGGTCAAGGCCCACCTGCGCATTCCGGTGGCGGTCAAGCTGGGTTACTATTTTACGGCGTGCGCCAACGTGGCGCAGCGATTGGCTCAGGCGGGCGCGGACGGGCTGGTGTTGTTCAATCGTTTTTATCAGCCGGATTTCGACCTGGATAGCCTCGAAGTCCTGTCGAACTTGGACCTGAGCAATTCGTACGAAGTGCGCCTGCGGCTGCGATGGATCGCGCTGCTGTATGGGCGCGTCAAGGCCGACCTGGCCGTGACGGGCGGCGTGCACACCGCCGAGGACGTGGTCAAGGCCATGATGGCCGGTGCGAACGTGGCGATGACGACCTCGGCGCTCCTCGAGCGTGGCATAGATCACTTGCAGACGATGCTGGCGGACCTGGGGCGCTGGGTGGAAGAGCACGAGTACGAATCCATTCAGCAGATGCGCGGCAGCATGAGCCAGAAATCGGTCGCGCAACCGGCGGCGCTCGAGCGCGCGAATTACATCCGCGTGCTGCAATCGTACGAGCCGCGAGTCAGCTAAATTGTCAGAAACCCGTTTTCTCCCAGAAAACGGGTTTCTTCCGTCACCATTGGCCGCCGACCACACATTATCACTGTGGCCGGCGGTCCGCTTTTTTTGTGTGCACTGCAACGCGAGCAGCCAAGCCCTGGCTTTGCAGCGGCGCTCGTCATCCTCACGCTGCCCTCTCGGCCATGTCCCGCGCCACGCTGCGGCTACGCGTTTCCTCATGAATAAATGTTACCGAAAGGGGTATTCGTTTCCTCATTGAGAATGTTACCGAAACGATATTCGTTGACTCATGGGAAAATGTTACC
>Ga0315268_10005360_pt1 | contig 13792 bp, 12 predicted proteins | sample C1_top_MG_FD_204535 | JGI IMG/M metagenome (GOLD analysis project Ga0315268, IMG submission 204535) | Sediment microbial communities from Yellowstone Lake, YNP, Wyoming, USA - C1_top | ecosystem: Environmental > Aquatic > Freshwater > Lake > Sediment | place: USA: Wyoming | collected 2017-08-01 | reverse complement strand
ATCGAGAACCACCGGCATCTCCCGGCCCGCGGGAATGGCGATGGCAAATGGGTTGGTGCCCAGCATGGCCGTGCAGCTCCCTGTGGGCGCCATTGCCGCCGGGGCGTTGGTCGAACTGAAGCCGATCATGCCGTGTGAAAGGGCCATCATCGCCCAGTAGGCGGCCATCCCATAGTGGTTGGAGTGGCTCACGGCCGTGAAAGCGACGCCGGTCAGCTTGGCTTTTTCGATCGCCATCCGCATCGCGCGTTCCGCACCCACCTGGCCGATACTGTTGTTGCAGCCGATGAGAGCGGTGGAAGGCCTCTCGCGCACGACGATTATGTTGCTCTTCGCGCTCATGACCCCTTTTTGGATCCGCTCCACGTACACGCAGAGCATGCGGGTTATTCCGTGGGTATCCACGCCCCGCAGGTTCGCCTCGATCATGGTGTCGGTGAGAAGTTTCGCGTCGTCCCGGCTCACCCCGACCTTCTGGAAAACCTCCTGTGTCCAGCCCCGCAATCTTTCCGCAGGGAACAATATGCCGCCGTCAACACCCGCCATGCCCCGTTCTCCTTTCTGTCAAGTCATTTGAACTATCTTCTCGAAGGATTGTTGTTTCGGACTTGACTATATGAAGCGAGGTACCTATGTCAAGATAATTGAACTGCAGCAATTCGCCCTTGACAAGCGATAGGGGGAAGAGTAGGAGGAATGATCAATAGAAAACCGCTTCAGACCCACCTTAACCGATCATTTGTGAAAGGAGATCAGTATGCAACTGAAATCAACCCTATTGGCGTTTGCGTTCACGGCCGTGATGCTCGTTCCCGTAACCGCACCGGCACAGCAGGTAACCCTGATGACCGGCCCCCAGGGTGGCGTGTGGGTGCCGCTCGGCGGCGCGCTGAAAGGCATGTGGGAAAAGGCGATCCCCGGCCTGCAGGTGCAGATGCAGCCTGGCGCCGGTATCGCCAACGTGCGCGGCATCGACGAAGGCAAAGCACAGATCGGTTTCGCCAACACCATTACGACGGTGGACGGGTTGGCCGGGAGGCCGCCCTACCCGAAGCCGGTGACCAAGGTCTGCCAGGTTGCCAACCTCTACCCGCAGTATTACCAGGTGGTGGTGCCCGTCGATGCGAACATCAACAGCATAGCCGACCTGAAGGGAAAGGTGATGGTCACCCAGCCGAAAGGCAACACTTCGGAGATCATCAACGTTCATATCCTTCAGGTCTTCGGCATGACCTACCAGTCGCTCGCGAAAGTGAACTTCATGAACTCTTACACCGATGCGGTAGAGATGATGAAGGACGGCCACGCGAAGGTGTTCACGCTGGGCACGACGGTTCCCGCCTCGGCGGTGATGGATCTAGCCAGCGCACGCGACATCAAGCTGCTCGGCGTGGATGCCAAGACGCTTGCCGAGATGAAGAAGATCAACCCGGGCTACACCAAGCTGACCATCAAGGCGGGCACCTATCCGAAGCAGACCAAGGACGTCGACGTGATAGGTTACGCCACGCACATCGTCGCCTCCTGCGACCTGCCCGAGGAGATGATTTACAAGATGACAAAGGCGATGGCGGCCAATGTGACCGACATGGCGGCGTCGAACAAGGCGATCTCCGGATTGACGCCGAAGATCATGGCCGAGGAGATCGGCGTGCCTCATCACAAGGGCGCCTTGAAGTTCTACAAGGAAGCGGGGGCGATCTGAGCGCAGGGTTACCCCGGCAACCCGCAGTACTGTCGCGGGGCGGCCACGGTCGCCCCGTTTTTTTATCCGAAGTTATCGTCTCGTAGAGGAGTTGCCCATGTCGGAACCAATCCCTGTCATATCCGAGGAAGTGCCCGCAACCCCGCCCAAGACCAGGGCGCTCAAGTGGACCGTTACGGTCGTCGCGATTGCCATGTCGCTCTACCACATGTACGTTGCCGGCTTCGGACCGCCCGAGGCGATGATCTTTCGCGGCACGCACCTCCTTTTTGCGCTCACGCTGGTGTTCATGCTCTACCCGCTCAAACCGGACGGCGGCGTCGGCTGGCGCATGCTGGACATCGTCCTGCTCATCGGCTCGTGGGCTTTCATCCTGCACATCTTTTTTAATTACGAATACATCACCAACCGTATGATCTATGTCGACGACCTGACGACCTTCGACAAGTTCTTTGCGGTGGTTGCGGTGTTCATTGTTCTCGAGGCGACAAGGCGCGTCCTCGGCTGGGCGCTGCCGATCACCGCGTTCGTATTCCTCGCCTATACGGTGCTCCTGACCAACCTGAAGCTGCCGGTGCTGATGGAGCAGCTCTATCTGTCGCTCGAGGGGATCTTCGGCCCGACATTGGGAGTGTCGGCCTCATACGTGATGCTCTTCGTGCTGTTCGGCGCGTTTATGGAGAGGAGCGGCACCGGAAGGCTGTTTATGGAATTCGCGCTTGCGATCACCGGCCACACCGCCGGCGGCCCGGGCAAGGTTTCGGTCATCAGCTCGGCCTTGTTCGGAACGGTGTCGGGAAGCGCGGTCGCCAACGTGATGGTCGACGGGCCGATCACGATCCCGCTGATGAAGAAGACCGGTTTTAAACCGCCGTTCGCCGCTGCGGTCGAGGCAGTCGCCTCCACCGGCGGCCAGATCATGCCGCCGGTGATGGGCGCGGCCGCATTCGTGATGGCCGAGTTCCTGGCGGTGAGCTATTTCCAGGTCACGCTATGGGCGGCGATTCCGGCGATCCTGTACTATGTTGCGGTCTTTTTCTCAGTCCACTTCAAGGCGAAGCGCGTGGGCCTGCTGGGCGTGCCCAAATCCGAGCTGCCGAGCCTCGGGGCGGTGATGCGCGAACGCGGGCACCTGTTCGTGCCCATCGTCATTGTCTTCGTCACGCTGGTCGCGGGTTACAGCGCCCCGATGTGTGCGCTGGCGGGCACCCTTACCTGCCTTCCGATGGCCCTTGTCAAGAAGAGCACGCGTGAAGGGATCAGATGGAAGTCGATCGTCGAGGCGCTCGAAGACGGGGCGCGGAACACGCTGCTGGTGGCGATGGCCTGCGCCTGCGCCGGGATCGTGATCGGCTGCGTGACCCTGACGGGTATGGGGATCAGCTTCACCCAGTTCGTGGTCGGACTGGCGCGGGAGCTGTTGCCTCTTGCGCTCGCGCTCACCGCGATTGCCGGCATCGTCCTCGGCATGGGGATGCCGACGACGCCCGCCTACATCGTCATGGTATCGCTGCTCGTCCCGGCGCTGGTGAAACTTGGCGCCATCGCCCCGGCCGCGCATATGTTCGCGTTCTATTTCGCGATCCTCTCGGCGATCACGCCGCCGGTGGCGCTCGCCGTCTATGCGGCGGCCAGCCTTGCCAAGACCGACCTCTGGAAGGCGGGATGGGAGGCGGTGCGGATCGGCGCCGCCGGCTTCATCGTACCGTTCATGTTCGTCTACGAGCCGTCGCTGCTGATGATCGGAGACTGGCGGGACATCGCCTCCTCGTTCATCACCGCCACGCTCGGCACCATCATACTTGCTGCTTCACTGCAAGGCTATCTGATCAGGCCGGCACCGATGTGGCAGCGGGTGGTCCTGTTCGTCGCGGCGCTTTGCCTGATAAAACCAGGCTGGATCAGCGACATCATCGGCCTCGCCCTGCTGGCAATAGTGCTAGCCATTCAATATTTCGCCATGCCGAAAGGGACCGAGAAAAAACCGGCCTGATCCCCTCATCCGGCAGGTCGTTGCCGTGGAGGAACGGATAGAATGGCAGCCGACTCTCTTTGCGCCCCGTGAGACTGGCTGTATCGGGCAAACGATCACGAGTGACGCGGCGGGACGTGGGTCCTCAGGTATTCCTCGACATGACGGGGATGCGTCCCCGGCCAGAAGACCCTTCCGCAGTGGCGGCAGATGCGGAATTGCGTGCAGGTCTCCAGGACATAAGCAGGAACCAGGCCGGTAACCGCTTCCTTCGACGCTTCTTCCAGCGGCGCATTGCATCTCAGGCAGCGGGTCATCCGTTTTACCGGATCGGGCTCCAGGGCCAGCGCCTCCAGAACCTCGGCGATCTGCCTTTCGACATGGTCGGCCTTCACCACCACGAGAGGTTCCGATGGGGACCACCGGGCAAGATCCCGCTTCCGGGTAATGACGATCCGCCCCTCTTCCGCAGCCTTCCGGAGAAAGGTCCCGTCGGCATTTTCCCGGTCATACAAAGTGTCATACCCGAGAATTCTTAGCCATTTTGCCAGTTTTCCCAGGTTGCGATCAGCGGTGAACCGGACATCCATAATTCCCTCTTGGGAAAGCTCCTTATCTTACGCCCTCCCCTCTCATCCCCGCTCACCAAGGGAGGGCAAACGATAGGTTACGCGGTCGTTACCCATCGCTCCCATCGGACGGGAAGTAATTTAAGGTAAAGCAGCCGTCGTCGTACAAGAGGTAAGAGTTGCAGGTGTTCCAGTCGCCCAGGGTCGCAAAGGTCTTTCTTCTCCCGTAGCAGGACTCCTCGCTCAGAAACGGCTTATGACAATGGCCGAGGATCACGGCATCATAGCCCTCCTGGAATTTTCCCCGCGCGAAGAGGTGCATGATTCCCACCAGACGTTCCGCGGACGCCCGGGACATCTCCTTGCTCATCCGGGAACTGAGGCTGGCCACCCACCAGAGGAGCCGCAGGGGGAGCAACCGCTGCAGGCGATACACAAAGGGGCTTCGCAGGAATCCCCTGAGCGCCAGGTATTTCCGGTTCTCCCGGTCCACGGTATCTCCGTGCGAAACAAGTATCCGGCAACCGTCGATTTCAAAGTCCGCCCACTCCGGATAGACCTCGATCCCGAGCTGGCGGGTAAAATAGTCATCAAGAAAAAAATCGTGGTTCCCTTCGCAGAAACTGATCCGGACCCCTTCCCGTTTCAAGGCCGCGATCCTCTCCACGATCTGTCGGAAAGCGGGATAGATGGCATCCCCTCTCCCGAACCAAAAGTCGAAGAAATCTCCTGCGATAACGAGTTGGTCGATGATAAGCGCAGCATCAGGGGCCTGACCGCTCCGGATACCGGCTCTTCCCCCGAGCCGATCGAAAAAACGGACGAGTTTTTGATGGGCGGCATCCCCCGTACCTTTCAAGTGGGCGTCAGATAAGAAGATCGCCTTCATGCCGGCGCTTCCGGAGGGAAGGTCTCCCGCAAACAGCAGCGTCCTTGGGGGAAAAAAGTCCTATCCATATAAGCGCCTCTATCAGATTTACCGTTTCCATTCAAGACCGGAAATGGGGGGCATGGTTCGCTCCCATTCCATGAAGCGCATTCGGTATGTACAAATCATGATTCCGGAGCCGTTACCGACAGGAAATGGGGTTCACCCAACCGATATAACCGTTGACAAGCCGCCCCGCGATCCGCTAGAAGGACGGGGGTGTGCGGCCGATCCGCTGCCGCACCGAATCACGACGGGAGGGGATTCTTGACAGGAACAGTGATTAACGCAGGGGCGATCCTCGCCGGGAGTTTGATCGGCCTGGCTGCCGGGAAACATCTTCCGGAGCGGCTCAAAATCAGTGCCATGCAGGGACTCGGCCTCTCGGTGATCCTGATCGGGCTGCAGATGGCCCTCTCCGGAAAGGAGCCTTTGACGGCCATCGGTTGTTTGCTGGCGGGCGTCGTAACCGGTGAACTCCTCAGGATTGAGCAGGGCGTGGAGCGCGTCGGCGAATGGCTCAAGACGCGAACCGGATCGAGTTCCTCAACGTTCGTCCAGGGGTTCGTCTCCGCATCTATTCTCTATCTGACCGGGGCGATGATGATCGTCGGCTGCATCCAGGACGGTACGATTGGCGACATCCGCACCCTTGCCATCAAATCCCTGCTCGATGGGGTAGCCTCCGTTGCCCTGGCCTCAACGTTGGGGGCGGGTGTAGCGTTCTCGGCCCTTTCGGTCCTCCTGGTCCAGGGCGCCCTTACGCTGCTCTCCTCGCATCTCTCCTTCCTGCGTGAACCGGCGGTCCTGAGCGCCGTGACCGCGACCGGCGGTCTCGTTATCCTGGGAATCGGCATTACCCTCCTGAATCTCACCCGGATACGAATCGGCAACTTCCTCCCCTCCCTTTTTTATGCCATCGCCTGGGCCGTCTTCTTTTCCGGATAATGATCATATATATGAGGCCTGAAGCCTTAAAAGGCGTCAATCTCAGATTCTATCTGCGTTACATGATATAATATATTACTCTTCCTATCATCTCCATTTAAAGTCTCTGTTGACAAGTTATCGTTCTTCATGTCAATGATGAAATCAAACTCGGCAATGCAACTGATATAAAAGTCCCAATTTTCCCGGTCCATATGACCGGTGATGCGCAAGAAACCTACCTCGGACGTAAGACCCGGAGGCCACGGGATTCGAAGGTTGTATTCCTATGAAAAATCCTGATCTCAAATTTGTCACACACGATGAATTAAAAATCGGCATGTACGTTATCCTGCCTCTGGCTTGGCACCAACATCCCTTTTTGAAGAACCATTTTCTTATCGAATCGGACGGGGAAATTAAGAAAATCAGGGAACTCGGGGTCAAAGGCATTCAGGTTGATCCCACGAAAAGCCGGACCGTTTCAACACCCGCTGCGGAAAAACCACGCCTCCCTACTGAACCGGGCAAAGACAAGCCCGCGCCGACGGTTGTTACGGATGATCTCATCACCACCATCCATGACAAGTCATTGCCGCGCGAGAATAAATCCCGACTCGTTCGTCAACACTCCATCACCATGATGAAAAATCTGCTGGAAAATCCTACCGCGCAAAATATCAAGGAGGCAAAAAAGGGAATATCCGAGGTGGTAAGCCTAATCCTGACCGACGATGCGACATTACACTACCTCCTCGATATCACCTCCCATGATTTTTATACCTACACCCATTCGGTCAGTGTGGGTGTTCTTGGCGTCGCCCTTGCTAAATCATTGTTCAAAAATTCAGACGCTCATGACATGCAGGCATTAGGAGTGGGGTTTTTTTTGCATGACGTCGGTAAAGTAGGGATTAACCAGGCGATTATCTTGAAGCCCGGTAAACTAACCGTCGATGAGATGGAGGAGATGCGGCGTCATCCGTTACTAGGGTACAAACTGCTCCAGGAAACAAAGCAGCTTACGGAAGAATCGAAAACGATTGTCCTCCAACATCACGAACGAATTGACGGGACGGGATATCCCCACCGGATGCGCGGTGAAAACATCCACATCTATGGGAGGATCTGTTCCATTGCAGATGTTTACGAAGCACTGACCTCGGACCGCCCGTACCGCCAGAAGTTGTCGCCATTTGTTGCCTTGAAAATCATGCGGGAAGAGATGAGCCATCATTTTCAAAATGACCTTTTTCAGAAATTCGTCCTTCTCTTCAAGGCACCGTAACACAGTAATATTTACCCTTGACTGCCACGGTACACAGGAGGAGCTAACCCTGGAGACGACGCTCGCCGATACGCATGGGGAGAATCACGGCAAGGATGCAGAGGAATATGACGAGGGTAAACGAAACGACCAGCCATACCCACTGCAGTCCGGAGATGCTCCGCCCGTGGAAGCCCGCCATGAACACGGCATAGACCGGTCCTGCTTCAAGGACGATCACCGCCGCGATGAAGCCGGCTGCAAGGAGCATGAAAAGGAGCCCCCCGAAGCTGGTGACCGACTGGGACGGGTTTTCGGACTGGAAGTCGGGATAGGCGGCACCGAGGCCCACCCCCAGGGCAACCACGCCCGGCACCATAAGAAAGACCGTGACAACCGACAGGGCCATCATGAACGGCGTGACCTGAAGGAGGATATTGGAGCTCACGATGAGGATCTCCGCAAGGATGAGGAGCGGAAGATAATAGACGGCAAATTTGACCCAGAGAAAGGTCCGAAGCGAGATGGGCGCCGCCCGGACTATCCAAAAGGCATCTCCTTCGAAACTGACTGCCGGATAGACGAATCGGGCGGCAACCGCGGTCAGGACGAAGGCGGCCAGCCCCATGTTCAGGAAAGAAAAGATATTCTGCAGGTAGATCGTCTTTATTTTTGCTTGTCCCAGGGGCAGAACCGAGAAGTTATACAGGTAGATCACAATCAGGGCTGCGATGAGGAAGAGCTGCGGCCACTGGGTCTGGTCCCGGAAAAAGGTCCGGAACTCCTTGACGGCAAACGCCCCTGCCGGTCCGGAGAACCTCTCCGAAAAACGATGTCGCCTCCCGCTTAGGCCCTCCCGGAGGGGAAACAGCCTCTCCGCCGTGGTCTGCGCCTTCGTGTAGCCTACGAAATAAAGGCCCTCCGCCACCCATGTCACAACGAAGGCGAGCGCCGCCGCACAACTCCAGGCGAGGCAGAGATGAAAGAAGGTCTCACCCTTGTGGCCCGAAAGCGCCGCATTGAGGCTGTCAAATGCCCAGGTGGTAGGGAGCAGCGGGGAGCCGGGTGTCCCCATCTCCCGCAGATAGAGGACCAGGGTGGCAAACGTCTCCGGATTGACCAGCCTCTCCGGCCGCATGAGGCGGAAGGTAAGGATGAGCACCATAATCAGGAGCAACCCGAAGAATACGAATACCGTCCTGATCCGACCCGCCGGAAGGAGAACCGCCACAACAACCACCACCAGTGCGCTGAGCGCAGAGGCGATCAGGCACAGCGGGATGAGCGCCATCCCCGCCGTCAAGTAGAACAATGGTCCCGCCTGGTAGACGATTCCGTATGAGAGAAAAACGGGCAGGCTGAAAACTATCACCATCCAGGAGCTGTCCACCGTGCTTTCCAGCCAGCGCGCCAGAAAGATCTTTCCCCCCGATACCGGAAGCGAATGGACCAGGAGCAGGTCGCGGCTGAGGTAGAGCTTGGAGAGGGAGGAGACGATGCTGCTGAAAACCAGGAGTGAGAAAAAGCTCAGGAGAACCATCGCCAGGAGCTTTCGGGCCAGGACATCGCCGAACTCCTCGATCCCCTGAAGATAGTTCAGAACTCGATAGAAGATGAGGAAAGCGCCGACCCAGAAGGCAAGACCGATCGCAACGAAAAGAAGGTACCGGATCCGGCGGTTTCTAGCGCTCCGGGAGTCGCCCCCGTTCTTGAAGGAGAGGAGCCGGGGCCGAAGCAGGGTGAGAAGATGGCAGCCGTCGTTCATGGCGTCTCCTTCCCGGTCAGCCTGAGGAACACCTCCTCCAGATCTCCCTCCTGAAGACGGGCCGTTCCCCGCAGATCGTCCGTGGTTCCCAGTGCAACCAGCCGCCCCCGGTGGATGATTCCGATCCGGTCACAGAGGTCTTCGGCGATCGCCAGGGTATGGGTGGACATGAAGATGGTGGTCCCCTTACAGGCCAGCTCCCGAAGGAGATCCTTGACCATCCGGATCCCTGCCGGATCGAGCCCGACCATGGGTTCATCCACGATGATCACGCGGGGATCGTGCAGGAGGGCCGAAGCGATTACCAGTCGCTGCTTCATCCCATGGGAATAGGCCTCGATCAGCTGATCGGCCCAGTCGTAGAGGGAAAACTGGATCAGGAGTCCTTCGGCCTTCTCCCGGAAGAGCCCGTTGCCGCAGCCATAAAGATCGGCGATAAACCGCAGGAACTCCATGCCGGTCAACTTCTCGTAAAGGAACGGCCTATCCGGAATGAAGCCGATGATCCGCTTGGCCGCTACCGGATCCACCGCCATGGGGATCCCGTCGATCAGGACCGTCCCCTCCGTCGGCCCCAGGACGCCCGCCATCATGCGGATTGTGGTGGTTTTCCCGGCGCCGTTGGGTCCGGTAAAACCGAAGATCTCCCCTCGTGTCACAGAGAGATTGAGATCGTCTACCGCCACTGTGCGTCCGTACCGTTTGGTCAGGTTCATCAGTTCGATCATCGACCCATCTCCAGAATATCCAGCTTAACGTTTCCGATGAGCCCCACCAGATCAAGCTGATGGTCGGCCGCGCCGCGGACAAAACGGATATGCGTCACATCCGCCGGCATCTGTCCCAGTACTGCGTCAGCCGTCACCCAGCCGCCCCGATCCCGAAGATAGAGGATATTCCAGGCGTGATAAAAGAAACGGCCGCGCAGATACACCAGCCCCGCCTCCACCTCGGCCGGGAGCCCGGCGGCCCGTCCCAACGCAGCCAGGAGGACGGCGTGTTCGTTGCAATCCCCGACCCGGTTTTCCAGCGTTTCCTGGGCGTTCGGCACCGAAAGAACGGGCCTCTTCTCCAGATTCTTGTGGACCCAGGCCACCAGTTTTTCACCCTTTGTCCCGTCCGAATCGCCAGGAGCGATAATTTCGGCTACTTTCCGCCGGATCTTCTGATGATCCGATTGAATGAAAGGGGTGGCATTGAGAAACTCCGAAAGATTGCCGGCGGTTGCGCCCGAACCAGCGGATGGGTCGAGAGATGATTCGCGCCGGATCGTCAACACGCCATTCCGATAGACCTGACGGCCGCCGTCGAGAAAGAAAGAACCTCCCGGAAAGCCCTCCAGGCGAAGCTTCAAGAGCTTCAGGGACTCTGCATCCTTAATGAGTTTCGGCGAGGGAATGGCGGCGATCTCAGTCAGATCCGCACTGACAGCGCCTTCAAGCCCCGCCAGCGCCTCCTCCCTCGTGACCCGCTCCAGGGCGATCCCAAGGATCCCCTCTTCCCGGAGTACCGAGCCGTCCGGGTCGATCCACGCGACCTGCTTCATCCCCATGAAATCCACCGACACTTTTCTGGCCGGCCTGCTTTTCCCCATGATCGTCAGAGACTCATCTCCGAGATAGTTCACCCGCACTGACCTCTGCCCCAGCGATGCCGGATCGAAAACCGGAAACGTCCTTACTTCCCCCGGTTTGAGTTCCGCCGCACCCACGGACTCCAGAATACCCCCTCCCAGATAGGACGGCTCCGGAATGGCGATGACACTGATCTTCTCTTCGCCCGGTCCGCCGACGCGAACGGTCAACTTCTTTCCCGCAACAGCTCCCCGGGCCGTGAACGTGAAAAGGTTCGAGCCAAGATCGAATTGAAAACTGGAGAGAGTCCGATCTGGCCTCAGCTCCGCCGACGTCCGGAGAGTCAAGGGCTGGACAATCCCCATTGTATTGATCCGCATGAAGATATTCTCGGAAAAGCTGAATCCGTTTTCTGTTTTGACGTACAATCGCTCAGCGTAGCCGATCTTCCGGCCGGCCTGGGTGATATTCATCCAGACGCCTCCGACGGGAACACCTGCATGAATCGGGGCAAACGACTCCCCTCCCCCGGAAAGAAGTCTCTCCGGAATGCCCAAGCGAAAGATCAAAAGCACGCAGAAAAGGAGAATCGCTCCCCCTCCCGCCACATACGATTGCCATTTACCGCCCGACTTAGTCATGCGCTGTCATACCAGCGAATAAGATCGTTGATTATAGGGAATGGGATCAGGGGTGTCAATGCCGATGCCGCAGAAATTGCGACTTGTAAGGGTGGCCGATTTCTGATAGCGTTTCCCGCGCAGAGGAATTCTCATCTTCCGACGGCAACCGTGACGATGATGAACACTATCAGGGTTTTGAAAAAACAGCCTACTAGAGAGGATTTTTGTGGAAGAGGACCGTTCCATCCAACAAGCGAAAGAAGTGCTCCGGATAGAAGCGGAAAGCATCTTCAACCTCATTGAACGAGTGGGAGAGTCTTTCGCCCGTGCCGTCGAATTGATCTACCGCTGCAAAGGCCGGGTCATCATCGCCGGGATCGGCAAATCGGGCCTGATCGGGAGAAAAATTGTTGCCACGCTCACCAGCACCGGCACGCAGGCCCTTTTTCTCCACCCGGTGGAGGGTCTCCACGGCGATCTGGGGATCGTCACGAAGGAGGATGTCCTGCTGGCCATCTCGAACAGCGGGGAGACCACCGAGCTCAACATGATCATCGACAGCATCCGTGACATCGGCGTATCCCGCATCGCCTTCACGGGAAACCTTACTTCTACCCTCGCCCAGGCCTGCGACGTGGTCATCGACGTCGGCGTGGCAAAGGAGGCCTGTCCCTTCGGCCTCGCCCCGACTTCCAGTTCCACCGCCGCCCTCGCGATGGGGGACGCCCTCGCCGTTGCCCTGATCAAGCGGAGGAATTTTCAGGAAGAGGACTTTTTCAAATTTCATCCCGGCGGAAATCTCGGTTCGCGGCTCCGTGCCAAGGTCCGGGATGTCATGATCAGCGGCGCGCAGATCCCCCACGTTGGGAGCGACGTCTCCGTTCTGGAGGCGATCCGGGAAATGGATGAAAAGAACAAGGGGTTCGTCCTCGTTACGGATGGGGAAGACACCCTTGTCGGCATCCTCACCGATGGCGATATCCGGCGTCTCGTTCGCACGGGGGGTGATTTCCGAAATGAGCGGATCAGTGCCTTCATGACCCGCACCCCAAAGACGATCCGGGAAACCATCTCCGTCGCGCGTGCCGTCGAACAGATGCAGCGCGATGAGATCACGACCCTCGTCGTGACCGACGCGGTCAATCGCCTCAAGGGATACATCCACCTCCACGATATCCTCGGCCGCGGCGGCACCCTGAAAATCACCCTTTCCGAATAGACTTTTCAGAGGCCGTCCGTTTCCGGAAGCTTTTCCCAGTGATTACGCAAACTTTTTATCGCTTACAGTTCATCTTCACTGGGTCTTTTCTCAATCGTATGGCAGTTGAAATGATTGGCAAGCGTCTCCAGCAACATTTTAACAGAAAATGGCTTAACAATATAACCCGCAAACCCAATATCCATAGCCTTCTCTTTGTCACTTTCCATCGCAAACCCGGTTAGGGCAAATATGGAAATATCCCTTAATTGGGGATCTGCTTTGATGATCTTGGCCGCACTCAAGCCATCCATAGAGGGAAGCTGTATATCCATCAAAATAAGATCTGGATGGTGTTCTCGCACCAAGCGAAGTCCGGATTCCGCGTCAGGAGCTTCAAGCATCCGATAATTACCCGCCCGGAGAACAGCCCTCATGAGTTTCATGTTTATTTCGTTGTCTTCGATTACCAAAATAGTTTTTTCATCCATGGTTAGCCCCTACTTTTAAATTGAGGTGCCGATGTTCCGCCATCGTTCGGATGCGATGTCGGTAACACGGTCGGTCGCGGCTTTCTGGAGAATGCCCATTGTGATGACCATCGGAAGTTCCTGGAAAAGACCGGAAGCGAGGGCTAACTGGTAGATGCAACGAGGGGCTTGGCCTCCCAATGCAGGATTTAAAAAAACATCGTGGATGATTAGGTAACCGCCCGCGAGAAGATATGATGTCCAGCATTTGTAATCGGTAAATACCGTCTCAAAGGCGTGGCCACCGTCTATAAAGATCAGACTCAGTGGAGTTCTCCAGAAACGTGCAGCGACATCGGACCGCGAAACGATAGGAACGACGGTATCGTCGAGGGACAGCTCCCGGAGGGTCTTTCGGAAAAGGGGGAATGTGTCTATCCGGCCCGTGGCTGGATCGAAGAGTTCCGGGTCATAATATTCCCCACCAGGCTGCTGCTCTTCAGATCCCTGGTGATGATCGATGGAAAAAAGTATCCCTCCTGCTTCCTGGCACCCTAGCCCCAGATAGGCCGCAGAACGGCCACAGTAACTGCCTATTTCCAGACAGGGGCCACGGCTTGCAGCTTCCCGCGCCAGTTCATACAGTCGGGTGGCCTCGTCGTCGGCCATGAATCCTTTAAACGTCCGCCCCTTCAATTCATTAATATCCATCACCCGTACCCCTCGGTATTCCGGCTTGATGATTTCATTAGTTCATAGATATATACAATTCCCCTAGCAAAAGGCAAGCACCA
>Ga0315268_10005359_pt1 | contig 13792 bp, 16 predicted proteins | sample C1_top_MG_FD_204535 | JGI IMG/M metagenome (GOLD analysis project Ga0315268, IMG submission 204535) | Sediment microbial communities from Yellowstone Lake, YNP, Wyoming, USA - C1_top | ecosystem: Environmental > Aquatic > Freshwater > Lake > Sediment | place: USA: Wyoming | collected 2017-08-01 | reverse complement strand
TTTACAGGTACACCGCGCGCAATTTCAACCCATTAGTTGCAACTGCCGGAGTCGTGACCGTCGCTGAAGCCGAGCACATCGTGCAACCCGGGGAAATCGACCCCAACCACATCATTACGCCGGGAGTGTTTGTACAAAGACTTATTCAGACCACGAATCGAACAAAAGACATCGAACAGCGCACTGTGCGCCCCGTCGGCGCAAAGCAAGGATAGAAACCATGGCTTGGACACGAGATGAGATGGCCGCGATTGCGGCAACTGAATTAAAAGACGGCGATTACGTGAACCTGGGCATCGGTATTCCGACGCTGGTGGCCAATAACCTGCCCGCCGGCGTATCGGTGACTCTTCAGAGCGAGAACGGCATCCTCGGTATGGGGCCATTTCCGTATGAAGGCGAAGAAGATGCCGACTTGATCAACGCGGGAAAGCAGACCGTCACGCTTCTTCCGGGCGCTGCAATCTTCGATTCTTCTATGTCGTTCAGCATGATCCGAGGCGGACATGTGAAAGTGGCGATCCTCGGCGCAATGGAAGTTTCTGGAAGCGGGGATCTTGCGAACTGGACCATCCCAGGAAAAATGGTTAAAGGTATGGGCGGTGCGATGGATTTGGTTGCCGGGACACCGCGAGTTGTGGTCCTGACTGAGCATGTCGCAAAAGACGGCAAGGCCAAAATCGTCAATAAATGCTCATTGCCACTTACTGGCGTGAAAGTAGTCGACCGGATTATTTCCGATCTTGCGGTCTTCGATGTCACGGATAACGGTCTTGTGCTCCGTCGACGTGCACCGGGAGTGACGATTGAAGAACTCCGCGAAAAGACAGAGCCGGACTTTAAGGTTGAAGAGATCTAAAACTTAAGCAACTAACGCTTAAAGATCAGAGCGTCTCCCTGTCCGCCACCGCCACAAAGGGCCGCAACGCCGTATCCACTTCCCTTGTTCTTGAGTTGATACGCGATATGCAACGCTAGTCGGGCTCCTGACATTCCGAGTGGGTGCCCAACTGCAATGGCACCTCCGTGGACATTTACAGATGCAAGGTCGAAGCCCAAGGCATTTGATGAAGCAATTCCTATTGCCGCAAATGCCTCGTTAATCTCAATGACGTTGAATTGATCTAAACCAATCCCCTCCTTCCTTGCTGCCAACTTGATTGCGTTGGCGGGCTGCTCATGCAGGGAGGCATCCGGCCCCGCGACCATTCCCTGCGCGCCAATCTCGCAAAGCCAATCAAGACCCAATTCAATGGCTTTTTCTTTCAACATCACGACAACAACGGCGGCGCCATCGGAAATCTGCGAGGCAGACCCCGCGGTGATGGTTCCTGTTGATGAAAAAACTGGCTTGAGTTTTGCAAGTGCCTCGCGAGAAGTATCCGCGCGAACGCCTTCATCAACAGCGAAAAGTGTCACATTTCCTTTGCGGTCCTTGAGTCCGACAGGGACGATTTCCCCGTCAAAAACCCCTTCGGCTTGCGCCTTTGCTGCGCGTTGGTGTGATTGATAAGCAAATTCATCTTGCGCTTCTCGAGTCATCGAATATCGCGTGTTGTTCTTGTCGGTGGCTTCACCCATACCGATTTGATCAATACTGCAAAAAAGACCATCAAACATCATCGAATCTTTCAAAGTGGCGTCACCGAGTTTGAAACCGGCGCGGGAATTCATCAAGAGATGCGGCGCATTTGTCATCGACTCCATGCCGCCTGCGACAACCACCTCAAATTCGCCAGCACGAATCAGTTGATCCGCAAGTGCGATCGCATTCAATCCAGAGAGACAAACTTTGTTGACGGTGATAGATGGAACGTCCATCGGCAAACCGCCCTTGATGCCCGCTTGTCTGGCGGGTCCTTGTCCGGCACCCGCTTGAAGAACCTGCCCCATGATCACGTACTGAACTTGGTCGGAAGCAATACCGGCACGCTCTACTGCCGCTCTTATTGCAAAGCCACCCAAATCGGTAGCACTGAAACCACTCAATGTTCCATTCAATCGTCCGATAGGTGTACGCGCACCCGCCACAATCACCGAAGTCCTCATATGGCCTACATTAGTGAGAAATCAATCTCACACCAAGCAAAATTATCGTCTCGGTAAACACATGAAGTGAGAACTGTGGTGGCGGGTCAAGGATTCGAACCTTGGAAGGCAGAGCCGGCGGATTTACAGAGTGTGAGTTTGCACTTCTGGCTTCAGGGAAAACTTCGGTTTGACCTGCGGATTCAACCGTAAAGGCTGGAAATGCTCACTACAACAAGCACATTTGTACCACGCTCCTACCACGACGCCTGGCAAGCAACGGCCCTCAGTGGCAAGAGGAGACCTACAGGAGAATTCCGCCAATTTCTTCAGTTTGTATGTCAGAAATTAAACACCACCTCACTATCCCTGGTTATGAAGGCTAAAGACATCGCACCGGCATCTACCAACCATCGCTGGCTTACCATGGACGAGGTTTGTGAATCTCTGAGCATCTCGTATAACACCTGGGCAAAATGGCGCCAGAGGGGTGTCGCCCCACAAGCTAGACGCCTGCCTAACGGCCAACTTCGCACGCGCGAGGATTGGCTAGCTGAGTTTATGGATGACCTCCCGGAGGCATCGTGAACAAGGTTCAAATCTTCCAAGTTACCAAGAGAGTTGGTGCCACATCTCCCTGGCTGGTCAAGTGGCGAGTGGCAGGCCATGACAAGACTCACGCTTTCGCCAACAAAACTCTCGCCGACAACTTTCGTAGACGTCTCCAGACTGCCCACCTCAATGATGAATCTTTCTCGTCCGTAACCGGATTACCTGATTCTTGGTCAGGTGGACAAAGAACCTTTGCAGAATGTGCATCTGAGTACACCGAGGCCAATTGGGATATCTGGGAATCTGCCAGCCGTCGCTCAACTGTTGAGGCTCTTGCAAATAGCGTCTTGTTACTTGTAAGGGGAAAGAATATGCCTTGCTCTCGGTCTGATATGGCTAAATCGGTTAGAGAATTTCTCTTGAAACCTAATGAAAGATTCCGTGCAACAGGTAAATCAAAAGATGCCATTTCATGGATTCTCAAGTACAGCCTGCATCTTTCAGAAATTGATGGCAAACTACTGAAGAACGTGCTCGCATCAATGAATGAGACTTTGGACAAGAAGTCCCAAGTGAAACCGTCCACTCTTAGAAAGCGTCGCCAAGCTCTCAACGGTGTTCTTGAGCATGCCATAGACCAAAAGTACTTACGCCAAAACCCACTGACTCGAGTGAAATTCAAAGGAACTCAAAGAGATGTGGCAATGAATCCAACCGAAGTGCTCGCCCCTCAGGAGTGTCGAAGGCTTCTAGAAGAATTGAAGTCATGTTCGCGACATGGCGTACTCACTTCCACGTTTGTGGCTTGCATTTGGCTTGCCGGACTACGTCCTAGTGAAGTGGCAGCCCTTCGCCCGAGGGACATCTTGATTGATGCTGAAGGTAACGGCGAAATTCATGTCACACGAGCGATTGTTGAAGTCGGAAAAGCCTGGTCACGAGATGGGTCAGCGAAGACCTTGAAACAACCAAAAGCTCGCCAAGCCGGTCATATCCGAGTCGTTCCCATCCTTGAGGAGCTCATACCAATTCTTGCGAAATACATGTCCGGACTCCAACCGGATGAACTCTTGTTCAAAGGTCCTCGAACGGGCGGAGCCGTAAGTCTGAGCATGATAGAGGAGAACTGGGCGAAAGTTCGAACCAGCCCTCACACACTTTACGACCTACGACATGCGAACGCTTCACTTCTCATCTATGGAGGATGCAATCTCATTGAAGTTGCCGAAAGACTTGGCAACTCAGAAGAAGTATGCAGTCGCGTGTATCTCCATCTAATAAATGGTCAACAAAAGAAGGCGAACGAGAAAGTGAATGGATTTTTACGCGCCAACTAACTAACCGCACGCAGCAATCCAAGGTCTCGGAAATCCCAAATTCAGTTTCATTGTCGATTTTCAACATACGAACACTATGTAAGTCAGGTCGCAGTCCATTTCAGCGATTAGGTACGGCACTTGGCCGAACCGCTGAGCAAAGGAAAAGATATGACAAACGACTCCCTAGAAATCTCCCTCACATCAAGTGACTGTGAAAGTGCTGGATATGTCCGGCTCATCGAACTGGAACACGCCAAGATCAAATACAGCGTTTACCTCCACTACAACGACTGGGACGGTTACCGCTCTGATTGGATGGATGAAGAAGGCGAATCTATTGAAGAACCCGAATGGGCACCGCGCGAATACGAACTGGATGGACTAGCGATTGAGTGGGAAGTCAAATCAACCAATATCTATGCGGACATATCACCTGCTAAATTGTTCGAATATCTGACGTTGACTCGTTTCAACTAACTCCAGGCAATCTAAGTCTCGTGCTTATCCGACAGCAACCGGACTATCCCTTATGGTCAAGGAAATTCCTTGACCATAAGGAGTAAGAACATGAAAACCACATACACCCTCAAACGACCACCCAGTACAACTCCAGGGGCATACGAAACCGATGATCTTGGTGACCCCTACGAACGCACAGTCTTTGCCCATTATTTTGGGCCAGGGTCGAGTGATTGGTATGTCATTGAGTATGACCGCGAAAATGACGCCATCCACGGTTTCACAGAATTGGTACCTCAGTGCGGGGAACTGGGTTGGGCGAGTTTGCAGGAGATGGAACAAATCTGCATTCAAATACCGCTCAAAATCAACGGTACGGTGATGGCACAGATTCCTTGCCGTATTGAGCGAGATGACTATTGGACACCTCGAACTTTGAGAGAAGTACTCAAAGCACGCAACGCATAAGCAAGATGGTCTCCCCCTGCCAAAACAGGGGAAGACAACATGAAACTGCGGCAAGGCCCGTCCATGCGTCGCGGCGTCTCTGTGGAAACCTGTAACCTTCTTTTTATGTTGGAAGATATCAAAAGTGCTGACTTCCGATTGGCGAGTGAAGAACTCTTGAAATTATTTTGGGACAGCGGTCAGACCACTGTCGATGGAGCAAATCAGAGAAAGCTCATCGCGGTGCATGGGCTCATCGCACATAGTTTGAATATGGCCGAGGCCGGTCTGTTGTTAATCGAGCAGAATCGAGGCGATTCGGCAAAACCTCTTGCACGGGTGGCGTTGGAACATGCGGTAACCGCCCAATGGGTGCACCTTCAAGAGCGAGGAATCGAAGGACTAACAGCAAGAGTGATTAGTTCGTTCCGCAAAATCTATACTAGAAAACCGCCGGGCTTCCAATTCCCAACCGAAGTAGATGAGCTCTACGCAGAATTGCAAAAACCTGAAAACTATCCCAGAGAGGTCGATGTTTTTGAGCAAATGTGCAACGCTTTCAATGAAGGACGGCCTCTTTACTCCCTATATCGAGTACTGAGTGGATCCGTTCACCCGGGCGACTTCACGGTGACTGAATACATAATTGCAGACTCGGAGAGTCGTACGATTGAACTCTTGCAGCGTTCTAAGAAGTCCGGTCCAACCGTTGCACTGCACGCTTTAACTCTGGCAGTTGTTTTAGCAATGGGAGTGTATGAAGATATTCGCGAAGGTAAACCAAACGAGGCCTTAGTCCGCGAAATTGCAAACAAAGTTGGATTGCCACCGCTCCTCACTCTTCGCTCGGAAGGGTGAGGAACGGTGGCAGCGAAATATGCACGACATAACACCAATGGTGTGACAAAAGGCTACGTTGAGGCTGACGTGGCAGAAATAGCGATAGCCTTGGGGAACCTTGACAGGAAGAAAACACCTGTTCACAATCATGGATTAAGGGGCTAGCGGGTTCCAAGACTCTAATCCTGCGGTCTTAGAGCAGGTGTTGCCCTCCACGGTCCAAATAGTAAATGGGAATAGAGAATTCAAGGAATCACCAAGAGATGGATTTACCCAGAACTCGGGAAGCGGCAATTCCTCAGCGCTGAATTGCATACCAGCCAAAAGGAGCAGTCCAGAAAGTCTGGTATCAATCTTGCCATTGTTCCAAACTCCGTTGGGTTTTCGTCCACCAGAAGTTGAGTCATCGTCCGTATTGAATATAACTACTTCCTCCCCAAATAAGGCACCTAAACGATGAGTCGCATCCATCCCTCCCATAAAGGAATTTTCAAGAACTGCAATTACAAATTTATGAGGAAGATTTCGTCCGTACTTCGCACGCTTGAAAAGAACCTGGCTCCGCAAATCACTGATGTCGGTGATGACAGGGCTATCCAAGTTCCCCCACATACCAACAAATGAATCCAATGTCCCACCTTCGGAAATGCGATGAGCGTGCAATTCAAGTTCCCAGCCTTCAACGCTTACCGTGAAATAATCAATTTCGACCGGTTCACCCTCCGCGAGAGTAGGAGGGTCATACGCATCTAAATAGGCGTTGATTTGGTCAAGAATCGTCTTCATTTTAGGAGGCATCACTGAGGAAGATATCGGATTAACTGCAATCCAAAAATCGTCCCGCTGATGCTTCTGAAGATAACTCAGTAATTCCAGCCATAACTTCTTAGCCGTTTCCTTGGGTGCTTTCGAGATCGTTACAGCTTCGACTAGAAGTGAGGTTCCATCTTTTTCAATCAAGAAATCAGGAGATGTAACTTTTTCCCCACCCGACCCACTCATCGAAAGAGGTTCGTACTTCACCGAAAAGCCAAGAAACCTAAACAGTGAATTTAGGTAAAGTTCCCACTTTGCGCTTTCATGGTGCTGTTCGTCCTCCGAAGTGAGGCGCATAATGATGTCTTTCACATCGGAGAAATCCCACTGAGCCAACCAACGGTTTAACTGTCTACGTCCAGATGCATGACGTTCATCCACACCGCGATGAAGAATTGAAATTACGGGAGTGGCGGAAGTGACGACGAGCCCACTCGGAGATGGTTCGGGAAAAAATGACCCCGATTCCATAAGGACGCGAAGTTCATTGGAACTGAGATTTTGATATTTGTTAGTCATTAAAACACAACTCCCCTAACCGAATCTTGCCCTGACAAGGTAATTGACTGATAGTGGCACTCATCAAGGAGTTCGGATAGTCATTTTTGAACAAACATTTACTTGCAATAGAAGGTTCCCCTTGCCTTTGAGGCAAGGGGAACAACCATTTCCGGGTCAGGGTTTGTAATCGAGCGGAGGCGCGTATACAAAAAGATTCCTACCCGCCTCGCTTAGATTCCAGACGAAAGTTGGAAGCCCACGGATTACATCGGGGTCAACTATGTACCCTCGTTGTTCGCGGCCAGCTTTCGGTACCTGCCACTTTCCGTCAACAAGTTCATAGCTCGCTTCGACGACACTTCGGGTTCCAATCGTGTCAATCAGTAATTGCGGCGACGCCATCCGACCTATCCACTTGACGGCGATTTGCTGATTGAGCTCCTCATAGTCGGCACCTAAACTCGTCAAAGTCTGCGAAGCAAGGACCACGCCGACTCGACTCGAACGACCGCGCGCAACAATGTTGCCTATATTGCGCGAACCGTTCACGCGTTCCAAAGCACCCGCTTCATCCACGATGAGCAAAATTGGCTTCGGATTTCGTTCTCTGTCGCTCGACTTCAACCAAATATCGAAGTCTTGAAGAATGAGGTCCCCTAAAAGCAATTCTCCTTCACGAGTTGCATCCAAACTGAATAGAGCTACATCAAAACCGTCCGACCAAGAGAAACCACCCGAAACTGACCACGCCCCGCCTCGTCTCAATGGCTCAAATCGAGTACCGAGTCCTTCTGCAATCATCTGGCCCAAAGGAACACCTCGTTCCTTCGTCGCAAAAAGTTCTCGGTCGAGTTCGTCTTCGGCATATGCGCCTCCATTGCGAACGCGATTTATGACCTCATCTATATCGCGAGGAAGAGGCGCATGAGTACGCGAAATCACCGCGCTCAATGCGCGCACCATTCGTTGTCGATGGAAGTCGCCATCTCCCCCCGTTGGGGCTGGCAAGCAGGAAATCAATTTATCCGCAATATCTCTCCCAGAGCCACGAAAGAGGTCGAAGGAGTTGCCAGGAAATGTCCTAATTTGGAGTTTCTTATTAGGTAAATATCGTCCGAGAGACGTAAATAGTTTCTTCTCCTCAGCACCGCCCTTGAAATCAAAGAGCACCACTCGCCAGTTCTCGGCCAAACTTGAAAGCACAAGATGACTCAATAACGTTGTCTTACCCGCGCCAGTTGAGCCGACAACCAGCATGTGCGTGGGTGAATTCGGATTCTGCCTCGATACTACGAAATTGCCATCGAGATAGGATTTCAAGACAGTTTCATCAGGCGATGATTTCCGCTTAGCGCGAGTTCGATAATCAGCAGGGTGCGCGTTCAACGCAACCACGCCTCGCTTACTATTCCCATACAACGGCAACAGCTGATTCAATTTATTGAAGTCCCTCTTGGCTCGTTCAACTCCATTGACGAGTAGCGCGCGTTTCGTAGTATTCATCCGACTCAATGGAAGTCGTCCTTCGGACAGTTCCACCGCAATCGAGTTCAGACGAATCGAGCTGACAATGAGTGCCATCGGAATCAGAGAGAACCAAAACAAAATGAGGAGAACGAGGGAAGTCCTGACACTAAAAGGTCTAAGAGTTTCTACCAAAAGAAAAGAAAAGAGAATGTTGAAGGGGATGGCAACAAACACTCCCGCCAAGAGAGGCCGTGTGTTCTCTTTGAGACGCCACAGCCAGCTTCGGGTCGAAAGGAAGGTGGTGGCGAAATAGGTGAATAGAACAGGAAAAAAGGCGACGCCAAGAATTACCATCGCGACCGTTTGGATTACACCCGTATTTGCACTTTCGTTGACAGAATTTTCGTGATTCTTGTCCAATTTCCCAGGAGTGTTATCTTCTTGCTGGGGCGAAAAGCAATTGTTCCTCATAGGTTCACCGCCTTAGGCAAAAGGAATACTCGAACCTTGGATGAAATATCCGCGTCCAAGCGCTTAATGTGGGACTCAATAACTGGATACAAAGCGTCCGTTGTCCAATAATCCACAGCGCTGACTCCTGGCGTGCGCGCGTTTTGAGACATTATCTGAGTCAAACGGCGACTCTCTTTTTGGGTTCTGTCAATCTCCACCAAAATTCGCTTGCCCGCGTGAATCACTAAGGCGTCGGCTAAATGCTCATTGCTGTATTTGTTACGAAGTCTTTTCTCACATATCCACTGAGTCGGGAACTTCTCGTACTCCACTCGAACGGCGCTGACTGCACAGGAATGATGAATCGTAGAAAAGCTTGGTGTTGAACTCCTGGAACTACCGTCCGCTGAGAGTCCTGCCAACTTCATAGCAGAGCCAGTTGCCCATAATATGGAAGGAGCGTTACCGAGTAGGCGCTCTTTCTTAATGAGGCCCATTCGCACCCATCGCTCGCAGATGCTTCGCAGAACCGAAACATCAACAGGATACTTGCGCACTGCGAAAAGGTCTTGCAGTGTGTCAAAACGAACGAGAGATTGCTCTGCAATCCATGTGACGATTTCCACGTCTCTGTCGGTGAATCTTTGTGTCTTGTATTTCTTTGGCATGTTATCTCCTTAGTGATTGAAAGGTTTAGTTCTCTAAACCTCTTAATCACTGTGCGGGGACTTTAAGATATGCAAGTATCCAAAATCATAAATATCTCCAACACCACACCAATCACTACACCCATATAAACACAAAATACACAACAAAATGTAGTTCCTGACCACCCACATATATTTTGCTGAATATGTGGGTGGTCAGGAACGGCAATTAGGGAATATGCGGGGATATTGAGAAACAGCACCCCTCTACGAAGGTGAGGTGTTGGGTGGAGTGCCTACTGAGCTTTCTCCCAGGCCAAAAGATTCAACATCGCCGTGTCAATCGGACGCTTCTCGTCCCAATAAGGCGAGCAAATCCGAAAGCGTAATGACACTTTCAAGCCTCCGCCAATTACAGAAGAAGCTCAAAACATTCGATGCCAGATTACATGACGCAAATCCAAACGCTCCGAGGGGTTCTTCTTCTTTTACGTGAGTCCCATTGTAAATTCTGGAAAGTCCGCCACAATACATACTATGAGCACCACAAAGTGGGTAAAATATCAGGCATTTGCCGCTGTAACTTTCATCGCCTTTGCGACGCTTATCTCCGGGTGTTCTAATAGAGTTCCCACTGCTTCTAAATCGTCCATCCCTGCTTCCGCGTTCTCAAGACCGAGCACAGTTTCAGCCTCGCCCTCAGTGTCGGCTGGTAACAAAGGGAATCCGCTTACACCGACGGTTTTCCTTGATCTGACTGTGCCCGGATACAAACTCGGTACTCAAGTGAGAAAGCCAGCCGGAGCCACCGTCTTAATCGTTATCCATGCTGCCACACCTGGAACCATGGAGTTGAGCGGAGATTCGGCATACGCTGTGAAGCTGTCAACTCAACTTTACGGCGGGTTGACCATCAAGTTAGTAAAAGGCATAAATCCTGATGTTGTATTTGTAACAAATGCGGGCAAGTCCTATTTGGTCGCTAAACTGACCGGTTTGTAGGAGCATCGGCCTCGGCTGGCCGGACGACACTAGCAAACGGCGGTTTCTCTTGGAAAAGAAAGTATCCAATGTCGACAAAATTCGTGTCAACTATTCTCGCCGTCGGCCTGATTACAGGTGCCGGTACTGGGAGTGCGTTTAGTGCGAGCACGACAACTAAGACTGCTCTTGCTACCAAAGCAGCAACTGCCGCCCTAGGCGTGGCGGCGGCTGCACTAAGCGCCGCCGACAAGAGTCTCATGTCTGCGGGCCGCGCTATGGCTCTCTCTTCCACCACCTTTGCCGAAGACTATTCTACCAAAATCATGGCCTACAAGGCGGCAGCCGACGCTTACAAATCGGTTATCGCAAGCGGTGCCTCTAAGCCCGATGACAACATTCTTGCTATTGTCGATAACGCTCTGGCTACAATCGACAACTATGAAAAGTTAAACGTTGACAGTCGCATATACAACGCATCCGTTCTTAGATACAACTCTGCTATCAAGGTGCAGAGCGCGGCAATGAAAGCCTTCAACTCTGCGGTTCGCAAAGCCGCTGTCTACAATGTTAAACCATACAAGAATATGAATCACAAAGCTCAGGTGGCTATGGCCGCTGCCGATAAAATTCATACTGCTGCGGTTGGCGTTCAGACATCCGCCGCCAAGGCACAGACCAAAGCCGTGACCATAGCCGATAAAGCAAAGACTAATTTCGCCGCCGTCAACTCTCTCGCTGACGCGGCGAAAGCAAGTGCCACCAACTCTCCGACAGACCAAACTGCCGCCGATAAGGCTGACGTTGCGACTACCAATGCCCTGGTGGCCTATTACGTTGCAGCCAGCGCGGACAGCGCCGCTGCCCGCGCGATAATTCTCTTTAATGCGGCAGATGCGACCGAGTTGGCCACTCGTTACCAGGCCGATGTGACCTACTACGCTGCCGCCGCGGCCTACTACAAAGCAGCTGCACCACAAGCAATCGTGAAGCCAACTCCTTCGGTGAAGCCAAGTCCTTCGCCCACTAACTCGCCAGATGGCACAATCCTAAGCCCGCACTTTGGGAATTGGACGGTACGCGGGCCAGAAAATATGTACTTTCAGCACTATGCCTTCTCAAGCGACGGAACACGTCTCATCGCCAGTTCAGAATCAGGGCTATATACCTCATCGGATTCGGGTGTCACATGGACAGCACATGGACCAGAGGACGCTTTTTTATTCGTCGCATCTTCCAGCGATGGAAGGAAACTCGTTGCAGGGTCTTCTGACGGAATGCTTTACACCTCCTCAGATTATGGCGTCACATGGACAGCACACGGAGAAACGGGTCGGTGGGATTCCATCGCATCCTCCAGCGATGGAGTAAAACTTGTTGCGCTCGACGTATCGAAATTAGGTGGAAATTTATACACCTCCTCTGATTCCGGCGCTACATGGGGGACGGCGCACGGCGGACCGAATGACATTACGTTTAGTTTCATCGCATCCTCAAGCGACGGAGTACGGCTCGTTGCAACCGGGGCCTGCGGGGGAAATATGTACACCTCCGCAAATTCAGGCGCCACATGGACAGCAAGTTCGATGGATATGAACGAAGCCTGTGCGAAAGGCGTCGTATCCTCCAGCGATGGAATGAAACTTGCTGCCGTTTCCAGCGAGGGCGAGCTTTATACGTCTCTAGATTATGGCGTTACATGGACGACCGTAAATTTAAATGTAATTATTGAAAGCATGGCCGCCTCCAGCGATGGAACGAAACTCTTTCTCTGCCTCTACAACGGAACAATAATATATTCTTCGGACTTTGGCATGACTTGGACCGCGATAAATTCAAATCTCCCCTTACGAAGCATTGCCGCCTCCAGTGATGGCGCAACGCTCATCGGAGGCAATGCTCGGGATGGACGCATCTACATGGCTCATTGGTAAGTGGTTAATACCGCAATCTTTGCGACAGATAACTTGCAAGATGCTTCCTCCCGCGATTCGGGGTTCATTCATGAATTGCAACTCATGGTCCTGCTTTGATTGCCATCAGCAAAACCATACGATTCGAGGCATACTTACTTGGCGCCCACTGACATAAACACCAATTTTTATGTGCGCCTTTTTCGCAGGATGCTACTTTTTTATACCTGTTGCTTTCGCAACAACAATTAAAATACTTTTTCCGTTTGTTGGGGTAAAAATAAAATTCCAACTTTGATTCATACCGAGCTGAATACCTGTCGATGCCACGACATGGGGTAGGACTTTGATACCCGGACCTGGTATGCCTTCAACTGCAAGAACACCCGCTTTATCAGATGTTAAGTTTACGATAATTCCAGCCCCTACATAGGCCGAAACCATTACCGGAAGTCGCGTACTTTTCTTTTCTGTGAGAAATATGTCTATTAACTTATCCATACTTTTGTCAAAAAGAACAGAGGCGCCATTGGCCGGCGGACTGATTATTTTGTCAGTGCAACCGCCAAGCGATGATGCCGTTACCGCTATCAGAAGCCAGGTTACTATCAACTTGTAAACCCTCTGGTGATTCTTTGTTTTCACTTGGATTTCCAATCTCGGATTGTATGTCGGTATATTCCTTACTGCGCGAAATAAATAGGACTGTACCATCGCCACTATTTCGGGAGGGCATTTGCAGGTTTAAACACGATTGTAAAATTGTCAGTCTTCTCAAGATTAGCTTTCAGTAATGCCTTTGAACCGGCAATCACCGGAAGATTCCAATCCGTTTCGTCTTTTACGTAGAAATTAAAATAATTAACAGTAGGCATAATAAGCAAAAAGCAACTATTGAAAGCGGCGTTCCCTTTTTAATAAATACTGATAGTTTTTACAACGGCTACTAGGCTATCAACGCCATTATCTGGCTTGAAAATAAAATTCAAATGATTACTTTCTCCAAGAGTCATAGCAATACTACCTCTACCACCAGAAACGATGTGTGTTTTAGAAGTATCTATACCTTCTATATATAATACTCCTGCTACATTTGACTTGATCTCAACAGTAAACGTTGTTGCTAACTTAAGTGCAATTTGAACTGGTAGTTTTGGTTTTGTTGAGAGATCAATGAATGTATTAATCTTCGAGGAGGCAATTACAGCTTTCGAAGGTTGGGTAGTATGTAAGCAGCTGGTAAGCGACGATGCCGTTGCCGCTATTAGAAGTGAGGTTACAATCGTCTTGTAAACCCTCTGGTAATTTTTTGTTTTCACTTGGGTTTCCAATCTCGGATTGCAGGTACAAAAATGGACGGAACAGGTCG
>Ga0315268_10005358_pt1 | contig 13794 bp, 6 predicted proteins | sample C1_top_MG_FD_204535 | JGI IMG/M metagenome (GOLD analysis project Ga0315268, IMG submission 204535) | Sediment microbial communities from Yellowstone Lake, YNP, Wyoming, USA - C1_top | ecosystem: Environmental > Aquatic > Freshwater > Lake > Sediment | place: USA: Wyoming | collected 2017-08-01 | reverse complement strand
TCGTCTTCCGGGGCCATCGTGGTGTCCGCTGAGGACCAGTACGGCAACCCCATATCCAACAGGCCGGTCATTTTCAACGCGGGCCAGGCGAGCTCAAGCGACAACTGCGGCAACGCTACGGATACCGCCTATTTCGCGGACATTAAAAACCCGTGCATCAGCAGCGGGCCGACGCTGTCCTCGTGTTCCGACGTCAGTTCGCAGATGACAATAACAACGAGCATTGACGGAGCAGCGGTCCAGGTGCTCCTCGGCAGGATGCCCAACGCCGATTATCCCATCTCGGTAGCTTCAGGCACGCTTCCGGTCCTGAACTTCACCCATCACTCGGATGCCTTTGGAAACTGCGGCGCTGACGGCATGGATGCTCCCCAGCTCAATTTCGTCATCGTGCCGCTCATATGGCTGGATTCGAGCTTCCATTTGATCATGGCGGGAAAAAGCGGGACCAGTATCCCCGTGTCCGCCAAGATCTACTTCATAAAGGAAGCGGAAAAGCTCAAGGACGAAACCCTCATGTGCACGGAGCCGCTTACGTGCCCGAAGATCATCGGCGCTCGAACGTACTCAACGGAAACGGGTTCCGCCCCAGGCACCACGGTCACGTTCAACGACCAGGCGGGGACCAACGATGGAACCGGCAAATTCACGAAGGACATTACCCTTCAGCCGGGCGTGAATAACATCATGGTCAACGCCTTCGGGAGCCTTGACGTCCACCGGACATTCAACACCTGCGCGGGTTGCATGTCGCCGGACACAGTTTTCACGCTCACGGGATATCTCAGGGAATGGATGCAGGTTTTTGGCGTGGACATCAGCACGCCGATCGTTCAGCCTATCCTGGTGGATAGCGCCGGATATACCTTGAACGATACCACGATAACCTACACGGTCGCGCCGTTGAATTATCACGCGTTGAGCACGGAGTTGTATCTTTACAAGAACGGAACGCTTATCGCGACGATTCCTTCAGGCCTGCAGTCCACGGGCACGATCACCTCGACCCTCACCCGGGGCTTCCAGTTCGACGTTAACAGCGCGTATGAAGCGGAGGTTGTGCTGAATTACGGGTCGAATTTCGAGATGAGGAGCGAAAGGGCTATTTTTACAGCAGTTCCTCCGGGCTTGGAAATCACAACACCGCCAAACAATCCAGATCCAACGGACGCTACTTTCTCAACTAATTATTCCTTCCTGACTATGATGGGGACAAATCTGACGGCGATAACCACTATAAATGCGCAAGCCACTCTTAATTCCGCCGGAGATACATCGCAAATCCTTTGGTCAACAACAACTACAACTGGTGGGATAACAAACGAAACCCCGGCAGATCGAAAAGGCCCGTCCTATAGTTTTGCGCTGTCGCCACCGGTTCATAAAACATACAACACTGGACGTCCCAGAGGGTCTTGTACTGACCCTGCGAATGGGAGCTGTGAACTAAGCGAGCCGTTTTCATATAAGATGAAGACCGACTATCAAAGTGTCACCCATCAACACACAATAAAGCAAGATCAAGTAGATATTATAAGGCAGGAGTATCTAAACCATAAACTCCAGTTTACAAATATAACTCCACCTCTAATTCCAGCTATAACTGTTCCAGGCCGCACTCTAGGTATTACCGGATTTCACAACAAATCGGCGACATTGCACTTTGGAGAAAAGGTGGTGAGTCAATCGACGTACAGTGTTATGTTGGGGTATGCAGGTGAACTCGCGGAAGAAATCAGGGATATGTATAATCGATTAATAGTTGACGATGTCCAGGTTGTAAATCCAGGGCAAATCGGACTTTCTTCCGATACAGTTGTGATTAGGCCAGGTAATACGAATATAGCGCAACTCGGTCCTAAGACGGAATTGTTTACCCAAAAATGTAACGGAGCTCCCGACCCGGCAACATGCGACGATTATGTCCTAAATGGCGTGATAGTTGCGGGACCTAATGGAATCGCGGAAACGACTCTTGCTGTGACAGACGAGGACATAATTTTAACTAGCGGGTGGAGAAATCCCGAACGCAATGAAGCGTGGGCAGGTAAACCTAACAGTAAGCATCAATATGGCGACGCTGTTGACCTTGCGGTGCCGGATCAGGTTTCGAATGTTCTTCCTTATGATTGGAGTGACCTGAACTGTGTTCTCCTTACCGCGGCAAAACTAGTAGTTGGTGCTAGTGGTAAGGCACTTGTAGAGAGCGGTGCAGTTCCAGGAATGCTGTGTACTGATTCAAGCGTTGACCATATACATGCAAATAGATAAAAAATTAATAAAGGCGAGAGGTGAAATATGAAAAAGACACTTTTGGTAGCAATTATAATATTGCTGGTATCAATCTCAAGTTCAAAAAGTGCTTTTACACAGCAAGTAAAGCCAGAAGCAAGTAAATTAGTGAATGAGGCTACAGCTCTCTTAACAACAGACGAGGAAAGTTTGCCAAGTGATGATATCGTCGACTCGGCTATTGCTAAGCTTGAAAGTGCCATAAAATTAGAACCCAGTTACTATGAAGCTTATGTGGAACTGGGAATAGCTTACAGGATAAAGATAGTGTCGTTAGGTTTCAAATCGGAAACGATTAAGGACGCAAAAATATATAAAGATAAATCGAGAGTTGTGTTGCTGCAAGCAATCGATATGGCACCGAATAGACCCCAGGCATATCAAGAGTATCTGGCTGTAGCTGACAAGAATGAGCGGAAGAAAATGGTCGGTCGATTATATGAACTTGAGCCTAACGATCCGGGTGTAATGTATCTAAAGGGCTATGAGTTGATAGAAGAAGGTAATATTGCGGAAGGAAAGTCACTAGTTCTGAAGGGCCTGAGTGGCGCGGACAATGAGGAAATATGGTTAAAAAAAGAAAAGCTTGCAAGTGCTTTAAAGAAAAAGGGACATTCTAAAGAGGCGGAAGAAATAACCCGTAGTGTAAATAACGATAGAAAATATCTCGAAGGGGAAAAGCAATTAATGTATCACGACGTAGACGACGGCCTTCGTTTGATTAAAGAGAGTGTCGATGGCGACTTGAACAGGTTGGATGCTTCACAAAAAGCTTCGGTGGCAAAGAAATTAGAAAACAGACAAAGATACAAAGATGCCGCGCAGATGTTTGAACTAATTGATCCAATAAAATATCAGGAACATATTAGAGACCTTAAGAATAAAACGGATAGCCAGAAAAATCGCAAGTCAGAGGGACGTTGACGCAGGAGTTGCGCAGAGCTAAGAGAACCGAAGAGGGTATTGTGTCAGTGCGAATGAAAACGCTTCTATAGAACATCTTTGGGGACGTTGGTTCTTACGGTGCATAACTATATTTTGACGAGAACTGTAGGCGTTTATCGATAGGAAAGTAGATGCCGCGAAAGCCAAGATTAGATGTTCCCGGAGCATTGCACCATATCATGATTCGGGGAAATAACAAGGCTAATATCTTCAGTGATGATCAGGATAGAAGCGGGTTTCTGCAGCGCTTAGGAGAAAACATCACCGAAGCCAAATGCTCAGTTTACGCATGGGTTCTCATGAGCAATCACGTGCATATCCTGTTCAAGAGCGGTAAGAAGGGCATATCAACGGTCATGAGGAAACTTCTCACATGGTATGCCGTCTACTACAATCGGAGACACAAGCGAACGGGACACCTGTTCGAGAATCGCTATAAATCCATATTGTGCGAAGAAGACCGATATTTGCTGGCATTGATAAGGTACATTCATCTCAATCCTCTGAGGGCCGGAATGGTGAATTCTCTGGAAGATTTAGACCGATATCACTGGAGCGGTCACAGCGCAGTGATGGGAAAGAACGAATATCCTTGGATGGATACCGATTATGTATTGCTACAGTTCAATGACACCAAGAGAGGATCGCGGAATGCCTATCGTAAGTTTGTAGCAGAAGGCATACCACTAGGGAAAAGCACCGAGTTGACCGGCGGAGGACTCATTCGAAGCAAAGGCGGATGGTCCAATGTTGTGTCTGCCAGAAGAAAAGGGCAACGGGAAGAATACGATGAGCGGATACTCGGGAGCGGAGATTTCGTCAACGATATTTTCAAAGAGGCCGAGAAGAAGCAAATACGGCAGATGAAAATACGCCGCTCCGGCAGGACCATCAGTAAAATCATAAAAGAAGAATGCGCTAAAGACAAGGTGAGCCCGACCGAGCTCCAGGCTGGAAGCAGACGAAAGACGGTCAGCGATATGCGGGCAAACATCGCAAGAAGAAGTTTGGATGAGTTGGGGTTGTCTATGGCTGAGATAGCGAGGCATTTAGGCGTGAACACATCAAGCATCACACGGACGATTGCAAAGATGGAAAAGAGGGGCAGTGACAGTTATGCACCGTAAGAACCAACGTCCCCAAAGTTCATGCAGGAAGGGATCAGCAAAGGTCATCAGCCGGAATTGACAGGAGGCGGCCTCGTTCGCAGCCTCGGCGGATGGTCACAGGTCAAATCAGCTCAACGAAAAGGACCGAAGACGGAATATGATGAACGTATTCTCGGAAGCGGGGATTTTGTGACCGCAATATTCAAAGAAGCCGAAGAAAAGCAAATTCGGCAGTTCAAAATCAAACGATCCGGATTAACGATCAACGACATTATCGAGAAAGAATGCAAAATAGCGAGAATCAGCGAAAAGGAACTCAGAACCGGCAGCAAGAGGACGGTTATTATCAAAACACGGGAGAAGATCGCCCGGCGAGGGATAGAAGAGCTAGGGCTGCCATCAGCGGAGATCGCTCGACACCTTGGAGTATGTACCTCGACGATCATCCGAGCGTTTGGCAGATCGGAGAGGGCGGCATGACGTTCATCAACCGCAACGCAACGGGTGCAACAACGTCCCCCTGTGTCCCCGTGGTTGTAATCGTATTTCTAATGCTGACAGGGTGCGTGCACTCAACAGTCAAAAAAGAGCAGTCTGCCTCAACACGAAGCTCCGACAATAAAATCGATGCTGCCCAGCCAACCGGCCAGCCTGAACAAAAGGAGCCTGAAGCGCTGGGAGTTATAGGGGGAAGTAGCGCAGATAAGAAGGTTGAACAAAACATATCACCAAAAAAACAGGAAAGTATCAATTACCGCGGAAATGATGATCAGATAAAACAATTTTATGCCGAGTATGAAACGTCCGTGGATAAGCTGGGGTTCTTGCTTGCGCATGTCGATGCGCCACAGGACAAGATCCTTGCGCAGGTGGCATCATTGCTTGGTCGGTTTGATGATCCGAAAAGCATAGCTGCATTAAAGCTACTTGAACAACACGGTGCGCGAGAAGATTCGGGCGTGTCTGTTGCTCAGAAAGCCCAAGAAAGTCTTCAGTGGCTGGCAGCTGCTCCTGATTTGGGAAAAATACAGCCAAGCACGTCTGCTGCAGATCTTGAGAAGCTCATTATAAAATACAGAGACAATGATGTAGCCCACAAATATATTTATACCGCAATGAAGCAAACGTACGAGAATGATCCGGCAAAATATATACCTCTCTTCATTGAGTATTATGCTAGTGCTTACTACGCCAGCGCGTTCCAGACTATCGAATTGGCAAAAAAATATCCGGATATCACCGATAAAGGATTGGATAAGTGTTTGGATGGGACGAATGCTAGTAACGTGGGATCTTGTATGGTTTTAGTTGGGAAACTTGGAAATAGTAAGTATTTGGATAAGATCAGCGACATAGCGTTTTTCAATAAAGGCAATATTGACTATAAAAAACCGCAAGTCGCATATAATGTGCGTGATCAGGCATTAACAGCCTATTCGTATATTGGCGCCAAGTCGTTGCCGTATCTCGAAAAAATACTCTATTCACAAAATGAGGACGAGAATCCAGGTGTAATCAGTACCATAGCCGCAAGATATGAAACGTATGGCGCTAATGAATCATTAGGCATCCTGTTAAAATATCAGAAATACTGCGAGTCGCAGCAGATATGTAGTCAAAAGATAATCGACTCTTTAAATAGAGCAATCAAAATAATTGAGGCAGGCAATACAAGGAGACGTTGATGCGAGAGTTGCGTAGAAATATCCGCAGTAATTATTCAAATGAATCCGGCTGGATGCTGTCGGAGTTCGCATTTAATCGGCACTTCGGGTTGAATCCCCCGCTGCTTGCGGCGGGGACGTTTATTAGCGGCGCGACCAGAACGTAACAGAATATAATCAATCCCAGAGGTGATCATTATGATGCGATTTATGAAAAATATTTCAGCAATAATCATATTACTGGCAATGACGGCCATGCCATTATTTGCAGAACCACTTGATAAAATCACCTTTGTCAAAGTATCTTCGCCCGAGCAGAAGGCGGTCATAAAAACACCTGACGGAAAACTTCAGATGGTCGGCGTCGGCAACATCGTCGGCGACGGCAATAAAATTATTGAAATTTCGAAGGACCGGGTCACGCTTGAAACAAGGACCGGGTCGGGCGTTGAAACTATCATCGTTACAATCCACGACGGAAAGCAAAAAGTCCAAACAATATCAAAAGCAGCAGTAAAGAAGCAACCGCTGCCAAACGCGGCAGCGCAAGCAGGGGAAAGTAAGTAATTTTATCGAAGCCGTATGATGAAACACCATGAGCGTTTAATTATTCAAGGGGGACTATTATGCCGTTGAACATAACCGTAAGGAGACATGGAATGAAATACATCGCAAGCCTTTTTCTCTGGCTGATCATTCTGCTCAGTACGACTCCGCGGTCCTACGCGCAGCAAGTCTCCGCAACGACCCTCGGCGATTACAGCAATGTTACGGTCATGGAAGTGACCGGGAACTATGACGCCAATAACGCCGACGGCACGGTAAACGCCGCCCCCCGCCAGGCCATAGCCAAGGAATTTTACCGGCTGCACAAGGACGAGTATGACTTCCTCGTCATTTTCACGAACTTCGACTTCTTAATGCCCGGCGTCGGAACTCTGCAAGCCAAGGCCTTCTATACCGGCGTCAGGAACGATACGAGCGGCATCGGCGTCGCTCCCTTTAACAATAGCGCTTTGTACGGCAGCAACAGTAAACTGCAAGGCACGGTTGACATGGGAAACCTGTCGTCTATGGCATCCAATCCTCTTGATCCTGCTTTTGAAGACACTCTCGCTACGCTCAGTCACGAATTAATGCACCGGTGGGCCACGCGTGTGAAGTTCAAGAACGCCGACGGCTCGCTGAATTCATCGTTGCTGGGCATGGACAACGCGCACTGGAGCTTCCTTCTCGGGTCTCAAGGTTCTCTCATGTATGGGAATACCTGGCAAGACAACGGCGACGGCACGTTCACCTCCACGAAAAGCCAGGGCCAGTTGAGATATTACAGCCCGCTCGACCTGTACTTGATGGGGCTCTACGACCGCACCCAGGTGCCGCCCGTGCTCCTTATCGAGAACGCAACCGTCAACGACGTCCCGGTAGATCCCGCGCAGTTGCCGCAGGCCGGGGTGACCGTGGCCGGCACGGCCCGGTACGTCACGGTCGACGACATTATCGCAGCGGAGGGAAACAGGACACCGAACGCCGCAACGTCGCAAAAAACGTTCAAAACCGCGTTCATATTCGCGACAACTCCGGGCACGTTTCAGGGGGATGAGGTCTACGCGATCGAGAATATACGAACCGCCTCAGTAACGCGGTTTTCCGTGGAGACTGACGGCATCGGAATCATATCTATCGCGTCGACGCCGACAGTGACCCTGCCCGGGAACCCCGGGGTCGTCCCGCCTTCAATAACCCCGAGAACAGCGCCGCCCGACGCAAATGAAGGGGTTGCATGGCTCATAAGCCGCCAGCAGTCCGACGGGCATTGGGAAGACCTTTCCTTGACCGCGCAGCGCGACACGACCGAGACGCTCCTTTCCCTGAAAAATGTTGCCGCTGCCCAACAGAGTTGCCAGAATGGCCTTGCATGGCTTTCCACCGCAGCCGCCGGTAATACGGACTACACGGCGCGGGCCATATTCGCGCTTGTCAACGCTGGACGCGACGCTTCGCTCCTGGTAAACCGCCTTGTGTCGGAACAGAATGCCGACGGAGGCTGGGGGTCCAAAAAGAACTTCATCAGCAATGCGGCGGATACCGGTATGGCGCTCAGGTCCCTTGCGGCCGCCGCGTATGGGAATACAACGGTCATCTCCAATGCGATAACCTTTCTCAAGGGAACGCAGAACCCGGATGGCGGCTGGTGCGCCGCACCTGCCCAGGCGAGCGGCATTCAGCCGACGGCAACCGTCCTGTCCGCGCTCAACAAGCACCGAGGCTCTTATCAGGTCGATGCCCAGATCAATGCCGGCGCGGCATGGCTGATCTCGAAGCAATCGTCGACTGACAACGGATTCGGAAACAGCCCCAGCACGGTATACGATACAGCTGTCGCAGTCCTGGTTTTGCGCGAATTATCCGCGCCCATGGCGATTACGAACAACGGCCTCGCTTATCTGCGCAATAAACAGTCCGGGACAGGGAGCTGGAATGAAAGCGCGTATCAGACCTCGCTGGCAGTCGAGGCGCTCTGGAGCACGGATGTCGCTCCGGACCTTTCCATCGTCTCCAGCGATATTTCACTTGAACCCGCAGCCGTGACGAGCATTCCCGCAAACGTGACGATCAATGCGACGGTCCGTAACCTGGGTTACAGCCAGGCGCCGCAAGCCACGGTCGCGCTGTACGACGGGAATCCCGCCCTGGGGAAAAAAGTAGGGGAACAGGTTGCGTCCTTCCCGGTGCAATCGGCGGTAACTCTTACGTTTTCGACAACGGTGATAGACGGCGCGGACCATACTTACTTTGTCTCCATCGATCCGTTGAATGCAATTGCGGAAACCAACAGAACAAATAACATTGCCTGGAGCACGCTGTCCGTTAATCTTCCTTATCCAAGCGTCGGCTTCGAGTTGGCGACTTCCAGCGGCAATGAATTGACCGCATCCGCGCAGATAAAGGTAGCCTTGAGTGCTTCCTATTTACAACCAGTGACGGTCAATTACTCGGTAAACCCATCCGGCACGGCAAACAATGGGACGAATTATACGCTCTCACCCGGCACCCTGACCTTCGCCCCCGGCGAGACCGTGAAGTACATTAATGTCACCATTATCGACGATCATATTGCCGGTGCGAACAAGACGATAGCATTAGACCTCGCCAATCCGTTGAACGCAGTACTCGGCCAGAGCAGTCATACCTTTACCATCTTAGACGGCAATGTGGCGCCCGTTGTAACGATCCTGTCTCCGGGGCCTCTCGTTGTCTCGACAAACGCTCCTCAGTTGCTCTATTCGGTAGCGCCGACGAATGCAACGGTTATCGTTTCAATCGATTTTAAAGTCGTCAACAAGGTCTCGGGGGATCTGCTCGAATTGCTGAGCAACGGCACGCATAAGCTGCGCGTAGTCGCATCGGACGGCTTTAATTCGTCATATGCCGAAGAAACCTTTGTCGTGAATTACAATCCGCCGACCGTTACGATACTGTCCCCCATCAGCAGCGCGTATACGAATACCGCGCCTCTCCTGCGATACCAGACCGATAACGCGAATACGGTGACCGTCAAAGTCGATGGGACAATCGTTCAGAAACAAAATGGAGACAAACTGAACGCCCTTTCCGACGGCGAGCATATTGTGCGCGTTGAGGTTGTTAATGCGTCAGGAGCCTCCGGACATACCGACGTCGCCTTTATAATCGACACAAAAATCCAGAAGCCGTATGATTTAACAAACACGCTGAGCAATCTCGGAGGGTCATATTTCACAAGCGGAGCGGCCGCGGACAGCGAGGGTAATACGTACGTCACCTTTATGGGCTCTGGCGGCGATAACAACATTTATGTGCGCAAGTATGATCGTTCGGGCTTGATCCTGTGGGATAAGAGTTTTACATCGCCGCGCGTTTCCGTGCTCCTTAATCTAACCGGAATAGCCGTGGACGGCAAAGACAGCGTCTACGTCACGTATGATTTCGGTGACGTGATCTCTTCGCTGTACCAAAATGTCGAGGTTGCCAAGATGGACAAGGACGGCAATCTTGAGTGGATCCGCGAAGCCATGGCGGGGAATGCATCTGACTATTCTTATGATGTTTCCATCGGGAAAGACGGCAATGTCTACGTCGGCGGCACGTCGGGATGTTTCTATGTATTCTGGGACAAATACGATACGGCGGGGAATCTTCTCCAGTCCAGCCGCAGTGATATTCGGGTAAATTATTGCGACTGGTCGCCCGTTGCGGTGATTGCCGGGGACCGGGAAGGCCGCGCTTTTGTGGCCGGCAACACATCGGGCAGTCTGAGGGTAGGGTCTTACCAGTTTCCCAGCGCGGGCGGAGTAGATTATTTCGTCGCCGGAAGCATATCGAATCAGGGCGGCACATCGGGATATGACGGAGTAGGGGGAATTGCCGTCGACGACCTGGGCGGAGTGTATGTAACCGGCACAACGTCGGGAAGCCTCGATGGGAATGCGAACCAGGGAGGGAATGATGTCTTTATTGCAAAGTATGGTTTAAACGGTTACCGTCAGTGGACCTATCAGCTCGGCACAGCCTCGGCTGACGGAGGCTATGCAATTAAAGTCGAAAGCAACGGTGTTATCTACGTTGCCGGAAAGACCGCCGGCACACTACCAGGATCCACGGGCAGCGGCGGATTATTCCTCCTGAAGGGTGATGGGAGCGGCAACCAGTTCAACCCCTACTGGGTGCAGCAATTCGGAACCGATACAGGGTCGGCGATGAGGAATTTAAATGTATTTGCGCCTGGGTATGTGCAGATCGAAGAAGGGAGCTCATCGTATACGCTCCGCGACCCGCGCCTGCCGAACGCAACCATCGATCCCGCGACACTTACCACGTTAAGCAGCGGCATGACGCTGAGCGGAACCATTGACGCAGACGCCGATGTTGTACAGGTTACAACAGATACGGGCGCAACAGCGGGTATTGCAACGCATCCGACCCCTTCAACGTGGCAGGTCGGGCTCAACGGCCTGATGGACGGGGCAAACAAGGTGGTAGTCACCATTAAAAACACGTCGGGCTTCCAGGACAAGCTCTATGGTACGATCATCGGCTCCATACCGCTTAGTATTGCCACTGCGACACTTGCTTCGGGGATCGTTGATGTTCCCTACAGCCAAACCCTGATCGTGACCGGCGGAAATAGTCCTTACCTCTGGCTCGTTGCGGCGGGCGCCCTGCCGCAAGGGCTTAGCCTGGACAATGCGACCGGTGTAATCTCAGGCGCACCGACAAGAGCGGGGATGTATTCATTTACCCTTGAAGTGGTTGATGCCGGGTCGCGGATAGCCACTATGAATATGTCCATGGTCATTGATGCATTGCCTATGCAGACAGTAAAACCAAATGCGCCCATCGGCCTTGAGGCCGTGGACGCATCCGACGTTTACAGCCGGGTTAACCTTGCCTGGACTGATGCGTCGAACAATGAAAGCGCATTCGTCCTGGAAAGAAAAACAGGGCCGGCTGGAACGTATTCGCAAATCGCCGTAATTCCATCGGATACAGCGCTTTACTTGGATGTCACGGTCACATCCAATACGACCTATTATTATCGAGTAAAGGCCGTGAACTCCGCAGGCGATTCACCATGGTCGAACGAAGCCGCGGTTACTTTACTGGGCAAGCCGCTGTATATCACGACCATTGCGGGTACCGGTCAACCCGGCAGTGGCGGCGACGGCGGGCCGGCCTTGATGGCGCAATTGTCGCCGCGTGGCGGCATTGCAATGGATTCGTCCGGGAATTTGTATGTTGTTGATCAGGATTTTCATGTAGTAAGAAAATTAGACAGCAACGGGATCATATCGACCGTAGCGGGGGATGGCAGCATAGATACCGCTCTCACGGATGGGATCCCCGCGACATCCGCAAGTCTAGGGTATCCGACGGACGTTGCGGTAGATAACGCGGGAAACATATATATCGCGGACATGTATTTTAGCCGCATCATGAAGGTGGATACGCTCGGCATCTTAACAACCGTTGCCGGCAACAACGGGCAATACGCATTTAGCGGAGACGGCGGCCCGGCAACGCAGGCGGGTTTATGCATGGCGAGCGGCGTCGCGGTTGACAGCGTTGGAAATCTCTATATTGCGGATGTGTGCAATAATCGCATTAGGAAGGTTGATGTCAATGGTATTATCAGCACAATAACGGGTACCGGACAAGCGGGATTCAGCGGTGACGGCGACCTTGCCGCAATGGCCATAATTTCCTCTCCCACCGATGTTGTTGTGGACAATTCCGGCAATATATATATCGCGGATTCAGGCAATGCCGCAGTCAGAAAAATAAACAATCAGGGCATCATTACGACCGTGGCTGGTAAGGGCACATACGGCGTCACGGCCGTAACCGTTGACAGCACGGGCAATATTTATGTGGCTGATCAGCCTAACAATAAGATCCGGAAAATCGATACGAACGGTATTGTTACTACGGCTGCCGGTAACGGGCAGTACGCTTTTAATGGAGACGGCGGGCCGGCCCCCCTTGCGAGTATTGCTTATCCGCTCGGTGTCGCTGCGGATGCGCAAGGAAGAATATACGTTGCCGACTCCTCGAATTATCGGATCCGACAACTCCTTGATCCGAATACCGTTGAGCCTGTCAGTATCGCGACAACCACATTACCCGAGGGGATGACCGGCACGTCATACAATCAGAGAATGGTATCGCGTGGCGGTATGGCGCCGTATACCTGGTCAATCGCGGGGGGCGTATTGCCGGCCGGCCTGTCCCTGGACAGTTCGCAGGGAGTGATTTCCGGCGTGCCGTCGCTTGCAGGCAGTTCAGCGTTTATGGTGAAGGTGACCGCGCCAGGCGGTACACAAGACGAAAAGATCTTTACCGTAACCATCAATGCTCCACTGACGATCAGCACGGTATCTCTACCGACAGGAACAAATGGGATATCGTATGACCAAAATCTATCAGCCAGCGGCGGCAGGACTCCGTATACATGGTCTGTTGTCTCTGGCGCGTTCCCGACGGGGTTAAAATTGAATGCAGCAACCGGATCAATCACCGGCATTCCAACAACATCCGGGACATTTGGCATAACGGTTCAAGTCGCGGATGCCAATGGATCATCGAGTTCAGTGTCATATACTCTGACGATAATCACGCCATTCATGATCTCAACGTCAACGCTGACTTCCGGCGTTACAGGCAGTTCCTACAGCCAAACCTTGGCCGCTACCGGCGGTACCACGCCATATACGTGGTCGATCGTCACCGGGAGCAGTAGCTTACCCGCAGGCTTAACATTGAAAAGCACAACAGGCGTGATCTCAGGTACATCGACATCGGCCGGGACGTTCACGTTCACGGCCCAGGCAAAGGACGCAAAAAATGCGACTACAACGAAAAACCTTTCTATCAGTATTTATGCTCCGCTCAGTATCACGACAACGGCATTGGTTTCCGGCATGACCGGATCCGCATACGCCCAGACACTCGCCGCAATAGGAGGTCTGCAGCCCTATGTATGGTCCACGATGACGGGCACATTGCCCACGGGGTTATCGCTGAATTCGGAAGGGATGATCTCTGGAACACCAACAACAGCAGGGACTTCTACCGTTACGTATAAAGTGACGGATGCAAACAGCAGGACGAGTGCGAAGTCCCTCGGAATCACCATCGCCGCGCCCTTGAGCATAACGACAACGACACTCGCGTCAGGCACCACCGGCACATCGTACAGTCAGACCCTGGCGGCCACAGGCGGGAAAACACCTTATGCGTGGTCG
>Ga0315268_10005357_pt1 | contig 13794 bp, 16 predicted proteins | sample C1_top_MG_FD_204535 | JGI IMG/M metagenome (GOLD analysis project Ga0315268, IMG submission 204535) | Sediment microbial communities from Yellowstone Lake, YNP, Wyoming, USA - C1_top | ecosystem: Environmental > Aquatic > Freshwater > Lake > Sediment | place: USA: Wyoming | collected 2017-08-01 | reverse complement strand
GCCCACACCACTGGTGGGCTGCGTCGTCTGTATGGCATATCCCCAGTAACGGATGATGGCTCCGTTCTGCGGATGCACCGCGTCCGGAGCACACACATAAGTCACCGGAGCAGCGATGATCTGCAGCCGATTTTCCGGCGGAGATGATGGCGGAAATACGGTGGAATCTATCGTAACCGTGGCCGGGGTGGTCAGCGTGCTGGATATGACCGTCGCGCGATTGGCGGCGGCATACGCGTTCGCCGTTGTCGTGCTGCCTGCCACGACCGACGCGCCCGCCACAAAAGCTTGTGCCGCTCCCAGTACATTGAAAGAGGCAATCACACCCGACGCCACGAAATCGTCGTACCGTGCGCCATCCGTGGTCGGGATAAATTCCAGATAATAAATGGTTCCGGCAGCCGCTACCGATGACGCAATCCGCACGCTGTTCGGCAATGCCAGACGCAAATCGCGCACCATGCGGCTCGTGGCAAGGTCCGCAACATCCGCCATGTCGGCGCGGCGCGCACTGTCCACATAGCCCTGCACCGGCCCATTCAGCAACAGCGCAACCATGCCGCCCAGAATGCCGGTGATCACGATCACCACGACCATCTCGATCAGGGTGAAGCCGCGCTGAAATTTTCGGGCGTATCGCATCAGTAAGCCGTCCGGTATCCGGTCACCGCAATTCCGGATTGAGCTTCCGGCCCGACAGGCGGCGTCACGGTCACCGTGATCTGCACCGCGCTCCCCTGGGGTATGTTGCCCAACACACTTGAGGCGACCACCACCGCAACATCGTAACTACCCAGCCCGGACGCGGCCAGAGCCCCGTTCATATCCAGCACGCCGCTGCTGGCATAGCCGTTGTAATCGCAGACATTGGCAAAGGTATTGCGATGCGCACCGGGAAGCTTTCCGACGCAGACGGGAACGCCGGATGCAAAAGCCTGCGACTCGACTTCCTCCAGCAGCGCTTCAGCCGCCGTCAGCGCCTGCTTGCGCACCAGTGTATCGGCGCTGTGCCCGGTGACCTGGTTCATCACCAGCATGACGCCCGTCAGCGCGATGCCGACGATCACGATGAACATGATGAGCTCGATCAGGCTGATGCCACGCTGTAAGAAGAGTGCTGAGTGCTGAGTGCTGAGTGCTGAGTGATGAGTGCTGAGTGCTGAGTATCGAGAGGGTTTTCCCCAGCACTCAGCACTCAGTACTCGGCACTGTTGTTTTTGGCACTGTTGTTTAGTGCACATAGCCGGTCTCCGCCTCGACCGTTATCGCAGTCGCATAACCGTTCACTGCGATGACGCCCGATGCACTGGGCCGTCCAAGCGCATCGAAATAAAAAGGCGCGTACCCGCTCATGGTCGCGTTGCTGCTGGAAATCGTATAGGCAGGCTGCCCGCTCGGACTGGCCAGGTTTCCGCCGCAGGAAGAGCCGGAACCTTGCGTGAGCGAAATCTTATTGTTTGCAGGGAATGCCACACACACGAATCGATGCTGCGCGATCGCAGCCTTCTGCGCATAGCGCAACGTGGACGCAACCTGATCGTGAAAACCGCGACTATCGAATGCGTTCCGGTCAATAAAACGCGGTGCGGCGAAGGTCGCCAGCACCCCGACTATCACCAGCGCGGTGACCATCTCGACCAGCGTGAATCCATGCTGAGCATGCAAATATGCCCGTCGTGTCGATGCGCCGGCATGCGCATCATGCCGGTACACAACTTCGATTTGGCTGACAATCAAATGCATCGCGGAATTATTTCTGGATCAAGCCCCGTCTCGATTATAAATAAAAAAAGGGCACAGCATCAGCCGCGCCCTTTTTTACGAATCATGCGATTACGAGCAATTTGCTACAGCACTTGCACCGGTGACTGCAGTATCGTTAATAGTCGCGACACCGCTCACTGGCGCCTCTCTGTATGTAACAAAACAAGTCGTGCGGCCAGCATCCGGGTAAATTGAAAAAACGACAGCACTGGGAATGCCTGAAGCAGCATCAAAATTAGGCGCGCTGACATATCCTGAAAAATCGATTGCAGCTCCTATGCCGCTGACATTTGCGGTGGGGTAGTAGTTGCTCATGCCAACAAGAGTAGTACTGTTTTCTACTGAAATTGCAGAACTGGGCGCCAACTGCTCGCCCAAAGACTGGCCGTGGGCCATCGCAGCCGCGCCTTTAAGCGATGCCGCAATTCCATTCATCTTGGCAATACGTGCATCAACAGTCAGGCCGCTGAACTTCGGCAATGCTGTCGCCGCCAATATACCCAGAATGACGATGACCACGATCAGCTCGATCAGCGTAAAACCATGTTGTTGTCTCATCTCGCTCTCCTTTACAAGAGTTTTATTGGGAACGATGCAGAACCGCCCCTAACCCCTCACAGAACCGCATCTCTGCCATATCGCTTTGTTGCAATCAGGCGCCCCTGCTCTGCCCCACAGTTACCAGAAGTGGGCCGCACTCAGTGCCTCTGATTGAACCCCGTGAATTGAGTGTCAAACAAAAAAGCGGACGCAGCATCAGCCACGCCCGCCTTCTGCTACATCACATCATTACGAACAGTTGGTTACAGCGCTCGCGCCGGTAATGGCAGTAGTGTCAAATACAGGAACGCTGCTGGTAGTGGAATTCCCCGCTGCGGAGTATGCAATGTAACAGCTAGTACGACCAGCATCCGGGTAAATTAGCATTGTAGCAAGTCCATTAACAGTGCTGACCGCGCTGGCAAAACCGTTAAAGTCAACTGCTGCCAGTATGCCGGACGTAGTTCCAGCCGGGTAATAAAAGGCCATGCCAATAGTAGTATTTCCACCGTCAGCCGTTACAGACGAACCCGCTGCCAGTTGCTCGGCCAATGACTGGCCGTGTGCCATTGCAGCGGCACCTTTCAACGATGCCACCATACCGTTCATCTTGGCAATGCGCGCATCGACGGTCAGATCGCTGAATTTCGGCAATGCAGTCGCCGCCAGGATACCCAGAATTACAATTACCACGATCAGTTCGATCAATGTGAAGCCCTGTTGTTGTTTCATTTTGACTCTCCTTGCAGTTATTGAGGACGGTTTTATTGAGGCCGTCCCGTGCCCCATAGCAGAGCCGCAGCCCCACCGAACGACACACCCAAGGGCATAATCGTTTTACTTCGGTCCAACCCTTTCCTTGCAACGATGGCCTAAGCAACCGCCGTTGGTTCAGTTATCGGGCCTAATTCGGGAAACTTTAGTGTGCATCTGAATTTTTCATGGCAGGAGACAAAACAGGGCGAGCGGATATTCGTTTCCATCGTCATGACCTACTCCATTCTCTAATTTGTGCCAAGGAAACCGGCATGGAGTCACGATATCAGCTTGCCCGCCCAGGCAAGCCCGGAACAGAGACAATAAAACAGGCTATTTCAGTGATGTTGAATCTGGCAGACAATACGCGGGGGAACCAGAGAATGCGGGGACTCCGGGGCTGACTTACGCTTCCGCGACGAAAATCCGGCCGGATTTTTCCAGAACGCAGGTGCAGGAATTTTCTGAGCCGTCCGTAGGAAAAATCCCGGGTTATGGCTGGCCTAGCCCAGCCAGACTGCCAGGCCGGCCAACACATATATGCTGGCTGACAACAGCAGCACGCCGGTCATTTGGACATTCTGAAACACATACTCATCCATTCCTGAACGCGCAATCTCGAATGGCTTGAGCGCACGGCGCAGCGAAATCCACTGGTTGGCTCCCTGCTCGAAGCCCTTCAGCATGCTGGGCCGCGACAACAGAAACAGGCTGATGATGGAAGCGAATGCCGCTCCCAGCAGAATGCTCAGCACCAGCGAGTCCAGCAGCACATCAAGCAGCACCGGCGAAACCGGATATGCGCGAAGCAGGCCGGAAAGAATGGCCTGCTTGTCGAAGCGTGCGACAAAAAAATAAATGAGGAAAAGCGCGCCTGTCAGCAGCACCGTCCCGCTCACGCGGTGGTGACGGTAAAACCAGCGATCCACTTTGACCGCCTGTTCCAGCAGGCGGTCAATCTGGCGCGTGGCGATCCAGCGGTTGGCTTGTGCGCTCACGTAAACCAGCCAGGCCGGGCGCAACACCAGCATCACACCCGCGATCAAACCGGCGACACTGCCGGCCACAAGAAGCAACAATAAAGCATGCAGCAACAGCGTGTTGACCAGAGACATTACATTCCTTTTAAACTGCGATTGGTCATTGAGAACGGCGCAACCGGCAATTCAATGACTGAATTTTTTTATTCGAACCACCGGTACGGCTCAGCCGATTCAAACAGCGTGCCGACCAACATTTTGACAGCATTGTCGGCAGCGCCCGGAGCCGGCTCATACATCAGATGGACCCGGTAGCGTATCCATTTATTCTCGTCCTTGCCAGGAATAAAATAATCTGCGCGGTTGAGCACATAGATCAAGTCATGCGATTTCAGGTCGAACATCCAGTTCCCCGGCGTAACCGAGAGCGGCGTCGGCTCGTAGAACTCCCCCGCATAATTGAGCGGCTTCCTGGCCAGCCAGTTCATCGGATTAGCCGCTGCCAGCGCGGCAACATCCGCCTCCTTGCCATGCACCATCAGGCTGCCGTACTGCATCACCAGCGCAGATTGTATCGCCCCTGCCACTTCAACCATCGCCGTTTTTTCCGCCTGTTCCTGATAGAACCATACGCGGTTCAGGAATACGGTCATGAGCGTGACAATGATGACGATCACCACGACCAGTTCTATCAGCGTGAAGCCCTGTGGGGATCGAGTAAAACCGCCCCGGCTTCCCGCCCCTCGATCCTGAGCGTAGCGGTCGCAGCGCAAGCTGCGGGCACCGCACGGCCTACCCCTTGGGGGTGAAATCCCATATCCCGAATCCCGTATCCTATTAGTCATCTGCGCAATGCCACTTTGCCCAGATCCCACAACGGCAGGAATATTCCAAGCGCCAGTATCAGCACCATGATGCCAAGCGCCACGATCATGATAGGCTCGATCTGGGCGCTGAGCGTTTTCACCTCGTATTCCACTTCGCGCTCGTACATGCCGGCAATCTCGAACATCAGGCCATCCATGTCACCGGTTTCCTCGCCCACCGCAATCATCTGCAGCACCACGGGATTGAACACGCCGGTCGCCACGGCAGTGCGCATGATGCTTTCGCCGCGCTCGACGCCGTCGCGCATCTGGTCGATGCGGGAGCGCATGAATTCGTTATCCACCACCATGCCTACCACGTTCAATCCTTGCACGATGGGTATACCGCTCTTGAAGGCCAGCGCCAGACTGCGCGCAAAACGCGCCAGCGTCCCCTTGAAAATGATTTTTCCGGCGATGGGTATGCGTAATTTGTATTTGTCCCATTTGTATCGGCCGCCCTGCGTCCGGGTATAGGTGCGGAATGCCATCGCCGCACCAAAGACTAATGCAAGCAGCAGCGGCCAGTAGTGAACGGTGAAATTTGAAAAGCCTATCAGCATCCGCGTGAGCAGAGGCAACTCGGCATGAAAACTGGCGAACACTTTGATGAATGCGGGAATCACAAAGATGTTCACGATCGTGATCGCAGCCGCCATCGCCAGCACCACAAACATCGGGTAGCGGATCGCGCCGCGTATGTTTTCGCTCATCTGCTTCTCGAACTCGAGATGCGCGTACAGGCGATTGAAAATCTCATCCAGCATTCCGGTCATCTCGCCGATTTGCACCATGCTGACATAAAACGGCGAAAACACTTTCGGGTGGCGCCGCATCGCGATACTGAGCTCGCGCCCGCTGTCCAAAGCTTCGCGCAAGTCCAGCAAGACCGATGCGAATGCCGCATTCTGCGTCGACTCCTGCAGCCCCGCGAGCGAGCGCATGATAGGCACGCCCGACCTCAGCAGCGTATACATCTGGCGGCTGAACAGCATCAGATCCAGCGCTTCGACTTTCTGTTTTTTCAGCGCGGGCCACAGCGGTGTGCTCTTGTCCGAGGCGCGCTCGGCGCGTGCGGCAGCGGCAGGCTGGATGTCGACCGGCGTCACGCCCCTGTTGAACAACTGGTCAGCGACGTCGCCGCTGTCATTCCCCTCCAGCGAACCCTGCACCAGCTCGCCGCGCGCACTCCTGCCCTTGTAGGCATAGAGCGCCATCAGTCTTCAGCCTGGTTGCTGATGCGCATCACTTCCGCCACGGTGGTATACCCCAGCTTCATCTGCGCCAGCGCGTGATCCATCATCGATTTTCCGCGCATGCTCTGCAGCGCGACTTGTGAGAAATGCGTGGCATCCTCGTGCGCCGCAGCCTCCACCAGTGGCTGCGTCATCTCCAGCATTTCATACACGCCCATGCGTCCGCGGTAGCCTGTGTCATTGCAATGCGAACACCCCTGCCCATGCTGCAACGCCCCCCATTCCCCGCGCGGCGCGCCCTCATGCTCCAGCCATTCCGCTTCCTGCGGAGTCGGTTCATACGGCTCGGCGCAGCTCTCGCATACCCGGCGCAACAGGCGCTGCGCCAGCACGACCTGCACCGCAGACGCCACCATATAGCGCGGCGCCCCCATGTCCACCAGACGCGACAGCGTGCCGATCGCATCGCGCGTATGCAGCGTGGAAAACACCAGGTGGCCGGTCATCACTGCGCGCAGGCCAATCTGTGCGGTTTCCGCATCGCGCATTTCACCGACCAGCACCACGTCCGGATCCTGGCGCAGCGCGGCACGCAGCACGCGCGCAAAAGTCAGCTCTATCTTTTCGTTCACCTGCACCTGATTGATGCCGGGCAAGCGGTATTCCACCGGGTCTTCCACGGTGATTATTTTTTGTTCCGTGGAATTGATCTCGGACAAGCCGGCATACAGCGTGGTGGTCTTGCCGCTGCCGGTCGGCCCGGTGACCAGCACCATGCCACTGCTGCGCTGGATAATTTGACGAAAACGCAGCAGCATGTCCGGCGGCATGCCCAGATTGTCCAGCGTGAGAAAATTTCCGCCCTGGTTCAGCAGACGCATCACCACCGACTCGCCATACTGCGTGGGCATGGTCGCAATACGCACATCCACCGGCTGATCGCGCACCTGCATATTGAAACGGCCATCCTGCGGCAATCGCTTTTCCGAGATATCCAGCCCGGACATCAGCTTCAGGCGCAACACCAGCGCCGGCGCGATCTTGCTTTCCACTTCGGTCTGCAGATGCAGCACGCCGTCTATACGGAAACGTATCTGCAGCTTTCCTTCCTGCGGCTCGATGTGCACGTCGGAGGCGCGCACTTGCGTGGCATCATTGAACACCGTCTGCAGCAGCTTGACCACGGGCGCATCTTCCAGCCCCGCCGACTCGCTCATCGCGCTGAAATCGACGTAAATGTCGCCCAGATCCTCGGACAGCTCGCGCGCCAGACCGGATATTTCGGCTGTACGGCGGTAGACGCGGTCTATCGTATCCAGCAGCTGCGTTTCGGTGACGACCGCAATCTCGATATCGCGCTTGAGCAAGCGCGTAAGCTCATCGAAGGCAAACAGATCCGTCGGGTCGCCCATGCCGACCAGCAGCACGCCGTCGCGCTCTTCCAGCGCCAGCGCGCGGAAGCGCCGCGCCTGATTCTCCGGCAGGCGGCGGACGACATCGGCGTTGACGTTGTAGAATTTGAGGTTGATATAGGGAATGCCCAGCTGCAGCGCAAGCACTTCTGCAACCTGGTCTTCGGAAACATAGGCGTTGTCCACCAGTATCCGGCCGATCTTGCGCCCGCTGCGTTTCTGCTCCTCGATCGCGAACGCCAGCTGCTCATACGAAATGAGCTTCTGCTGCACCAGCAATTCACCGAGGCGAACTTTTTTCGGACGCTCCACCATGAAATATCTTCCCCAATTTCGTTATTGCAGCTTATCCTTCCCGCCCGAACTTGCCACTCATACGCATGATGATCGCACAGAATTTTAGAGTCGATTTTGTGAATTGACCCCGGGAACCCCGCCTGTTTGAAAGTTAGCCTTTTTTCGCAACACTGACAATATCCAAAAATGTTCAACGTAATCCTGTATCAGCCCGAGATTCCGCCCAACACCGGCAACATCATTCGCCTGTGCGCCAACACCGGCTCGCAGCTGCACCTGATACGCCCGCTCGGCTTCGACCTCGATGACAAACAGCTGCGCCGTGCCGGCCTGGATTATCACGAATACGCCAGCCTGCGCGTGCATGACGACCTCGCCTCATGCCTGCAGGCGCTGCCGGGCGTGCGCCTGTTCGCGTTCACCACCAAGGGCGCACGCGCCTATCACGAAGTTGATTATCAAGCGGGGGATGCATTGCTGTTCGGGCCGGAGAGCCGCGGCCTGCCTGCGGATTTGCTGGGGTCATTAACGCCGGAGCAGCGCCTGCGGCTGCCGATGCTGCCCGACAACCGCAGCCTGAATTTATCCAACACCGTGGCGGTGGCGGTGTTTGAAGCGTGGAGACAGTGCGGTTTTTTGGGAGAACGGTAATGGGTGAATAGTGACTGGTGATAAATGCGCTGGTTTTACCTGTCACCCATCACCATTCACCTGTCACTGCCTCTCCACCTGTCACTGCCTCTCCACCTGTCACTGCCTCTCCACCTGTCACTGCCTCTCCACCTGTCACTGCCTCTCCACCTGTCACTGACTCATGAACTCCGAATTCGGCACGCGGTTAAGCAAATCTTCCACCGCACTCGCCGCCGCAACCTGCTCGTACAGCACGCGATAAACCGCCGCACAGATCGGCATGTCCACACCCAGACGCTGCGCCAGCCGGTACACTTCGCGCACGGTATACACGCCCTCTGCCACATGCCCAAGCTCGCGCAATATGTCCGGCAGCGCCTGCTGTTGCGCCAGCATCATGCCGACGCGGCGGTTGCGCGACAGGTCGCCGGTGCAGGTCAGAATAAGATCGCCCGCGCCGGATAATCCGCCCAGCGTTTCCGCACTCCCGCCCAGCTTGAGTCCCAGCCGCGTCATCTCGGCCAGCCCGCGCGTTATCAGCGCGGCGCGGGCGTTGTGGCCGAAGCCGAGGCCGTCGGAGATGCCGGCGGCGATCGCCAGCACGTTCTTGACCGCCCCCCCCACCTCGACCCCGACCACGTCGGTGCTGGAATAGATGCGCAAACGCGGATGATGCAGCGACTGTGCCATCTGCCGCGCGAATTCTCCGTTGCTGGATGCAAGCGTCAATGCGGTGGGAAGGCCGCGCGCCACCTCCAGCGCGAAGCTCGGCCCGGACAGCACGCCATGTGCAACGGCAGGCGGCAGCGTCTCCGCCACCACCTGATGCGGCAATTGCGCGGTCTCCGCCTCGAAACCCTTGCATGCCCAGATCACCGGAACCGGTCTGGGCATCTGTGCAATCTGCTGCAGGGTGGTGCGCAGCGCGGAGATAGGGACCACAAGCAGCAGCAGCTCGGCGGTATCCAGTGCGGCATGAAGATCGGAGGTGAGTTGCAGCTGCTGCGGCAACTGGATTTCCGGCAGGTAGCGCTGGTTGCAACGGCTGACGGACATCAATGCGATCTGCGCCGCATCGCGCGCCCACAGCGTGACGCGATGGCGCGCCGACAGACTGATGGCCAGCGCTGTGCCCCATGCACCCGCACCAAGTATGGTGATATTCATGCTTTAAAATCCTTCGGCACTTTCAGTCGCCCCACACTTCGGCCGACCTCACATAACCCGTCGCACCGTCCTGATGGCGCACCTTGATCCAGCCGGTGCCTGTGCTTTCCAGCCACTCCAGCGCCACTTGCTGGCGCGCCTGCAACACAACGGCGGCGTCCATCTCCGGTGCCTGGCGTATTGCGGCAAGTGTTGCCGTCACAGCCACGAAGCGCTTGCTGCTCAGCGCGCGTTTTTCTATCCAGGCCAGACCGCCGGAGCTGTCGCGCACCTTGACCCAGTTATCCAGGCTGACCACCTGCTCCAGCGGCAGATAACGGCTGACGACAAACACTTTTTTTGCCTTGAGCGAAGGCGCGTCGTAGAGCAAGGCCGATCCATCCGCCACCGACACATAGTCCGCCGCGTGCGCCGAGCCCGCTGCCGACAGCAATACAATGCCCAGCAGGCAATGAATCCGGGCGAAGCGGGGGCTCATCTTCAATGCGTGGTGACGGACTCGGCCTGCGCCTGCTGCTGTTGCTGCTGATACAGCGCATCAAAATTAATCGGGTTCAGCAGCACAGGCGCAAAGCCGGCGCGCACTGCAAGGTCCGACACCACTTCGCGCAGATAGGGATAGAGGATATTGGGGCAGACCACACCCAGCACCGCGCCCAGCTCTTCCTGCGGCAGATTGCGCAGCTGGAAGATGCCGGCCTGCTTGGCTTCGATCAGGAACATCACCTGATTTTTTTCCGTCAGCTTGGCCGTGACCGTGACCGTGATGGTCACCTCATACACACCTTCACCGACCGCGCTGGAATGGCTTTGCAATTGCAGATCGATCTGCGGCTGTTCGCGCTCCAGAAATATGGCCGGCGCATGCGGAATTTCCAGCGACAGATCTTTGACGTACAGCTTCTCGATGTTGAACAACGGTTGTGCTGCTGCGGTTTCGCTCATTGGGTTTATCCTTAAAGTATTTTAATTATTCAGGGTGCTTCGAAAAATTCAAAATTCCAAGCCAGACAAGGCGCGAGGAAAATTTAAGTGCGCAGCATATGTTTGATATGTAAGCATTTAAATTTTCCGAGTAACGCAGTATCGCGACGAAGTTTGGATTTTTAGAGGCGCCCTTCGTTCAACAGGCGGATCAATTCGCCACTTCGATCCAGCGCCGCCAGATCATCGTAGCCGCCGACATGGTGCGCGCCGATATAGATTTGCGGCACGGTGCGCCGCCCGGTTTTTTCCACCATCGCCACGCGCAACTCCGGCTGCAGGTCGACGCGTACCTTCTCGATTTCCTGCACGCCCCGCGCCTGCAGCAAACGCTCGGCCCGCACGCAATAGGGGCATACCTCGGTACAATACATCAGCACCGTTGCCATTTTATTTCTCCACCGGCAAATCAGCCTTCTGCCAGGCCATCATGCCGCCGCTCAGGTTATACACCTGCCCGAACTCGCGGTTGCCCATCAATGCGCACGCCGTGGCAGAACGCTGGCCGCTGCGGCAGACAACCACGATAGGCTGCGTGCGATAACGCTCCAGTTCGCCGAGCCTGTCCTTGAGCTTGCCCAGCGGAATCTGCTTCGCATTCATGATGTGTCCGGCATTGAATTCGTCGGCTTCGCGCACATCCAGCACGAGCGCATTCTTGTGGTTGATCAGCTGCATCGCAGCGACGATGTTCACATCTTTCACCTTGCGCAGGCGGTTGCCAAAAAACGACCACAGCAGCATCACGCCGCTGGTCAGTGCAAGCAAAACCAAGCCGATATTACTTTGTAGATACTGCAAGCTGATACTCCTCATTTTTTTTGAGCGCGAATTCTAGCAGAGCGGCGAAATGGGCGGGGTCTTTCAGCGCCAGGGCACGCAACTGCTCGCGCGCCCTCTGAAAATCCCCCGGATACGCCCAGATTGCGCGTTCGATCTGGCGCTGCGCCTCCTCCTGCTCTCCGGACAGAGCCAGCAGCAACGCCTCACGGTACACCGTCCCGTTACTCGGCACGAAATGCATCGCACTTTCGTTCAAAAATCGCTTTTCTGCCAGATGATCCGGGCTGACCTCGATCAGGCTGCTCATCACCAATTCGGCATAGGGCTGCAGCAACGCCTGCCCCTGTGTCGCCACCAGGCCGTCGCGCACAAGCCTGGAGTAGTTCTCATCGACTGCCGATACCGGCCGCAGCGTGCGCAACCCCTCAAGGGTTCGGTAACCCTGCCACGCCTGCAGCAGCGTCAGCACCCCGAGCAGCAACATCGCTGCCAAAGACAAACGGCCCACACCACGCAACTCCAGACGGAAAGTGGTGTTATCCATCAGGCCCAGCGTCAGCGCCAACACTCCAAGAAAATACACATACCACAGCGGATATTCCAGCATGCTGTGTATCCCCAGCACGGCAACGATGCCATACCCCCACCAATGATAACTAGTAAGCGACACCTTGCGTGCCTGCCATAGCCACAACGCAAGCGTACCGAGCAATACCAGCAGCCCGGCCAGGCCCATTTCCGCCGCGGTCTGCATCACCATATTGTGCGCGTTGTTATAGAGTCCCTGGATGTCAGTATTGTGAAACGTCGGCCCGAGCAGGAAATGCTGCCAGCCGAACTGGCCAAACCCGGCGCCCAGCAGCGGGAACTGCGTGAAGATATACCATGCTTCATGCCAGATGTGCATGCGTATGCTTCTGCCGCCGACCTGACGGCTCATACGATCCAGCGTCGTTTCGGTGCCTCCCACCCCGGTCAGCCACGGGAGTTGCACCACCAGATGCATCAGCGCAAAACCAAGCAGCAGCAGCATGCTGTACCGCAGCAACGGCACACAGGATTTGTCACGGCGCTGCCACAGATAGGCCATCGCCGTCAGGAACAGCAAATACAGCCAGGCGCTGCGCGAGCCGCTCAACACCAGCACGAACAGCAAAGGTGCGGCCAGCAGCACCACCAGCCATGCGCGCATGTTCCAGTGCTGGCGCAACAGGCCGAGCGAGATCAGGCCCATGGTGGTGTAATCGGCGTAGTGATTCGGCTGCCCCATGTTGCCGACCACTGCCGCACCCACTTTTCCCGACACCACATAATTCAGGATGGTGTGCCAGCGATAGTTTTGCAAAATGCCGGCAAATGCACCCAGCTCCGTGCCCAGCAGCAGGAAGACTGCCAGCGCGGCAACCAGTTGCGGCAGTCCGAGTTCCACGCGCAGGCGATGACCCAGCATGATCAACAGCGCCGCCCACAAAAAATACAACTCGCTCAGCAGCGCATGACTGAAGTACGCCACCCTGCCCAGCAGCGATTGCAGCAACACCAGCAGCATCAGCCCGATCGGCAGCAGCACGATGCGCGGGATTTCCGGCTGCTGCCAGTAACGCTTCGACGCCAGCAGCGACATCGCGCATACGCCCAGCACGGCCGCGCCCCACTCCTGGTAGAAGGTCGTGATCGGCAGCGCATGCCTGTAATACAGAAATGGCAGCACCCACATCAGACCGACCAGAAACAGGCTGACATGCGCCCATCGCAACGAACTTACAAATGCTTTAATCGGCATATTTTTCCCCGGCAATGTCGGCCCAATGAAACGCACTGCGTGCAATCAAACCAGCGATCGCAGGATTATCCTGCATGGCTGGCACGCTGATACTCCTGATACTTTTGCAGCGCGAATTCCAGCAATGCCGGGAAACGCGACGGTTCTGTGTCAATCTGCGCCAGCCCACGCAATTTTTCCAGCGTCGCCGGAAAACTCCCCGGGAAGGCCCAGATGGCGCGCTCCATCTGCACTTCTGCCTCATCCTGCCGGCCCGCACGCGCCAGCAGCAACGATGCGCGATACACCTCCACGCCGACCGGCGCAAAATGCATCACCCGCTCGTTCAGCGCGCCCTTGTCCGCGACGTGATCCCATCCTGCCCGGCTCTGGGCAAATTCTATATAGGGCCGCAGCAGCAAACCTTCCACACCCTGTATCGCCATCAGCCCCTCACGTATGCGCAGCGCATGCATGCGCTGCTCTGCATCATCATTATCCCGTTGAGATTCAGGACGAATATAGGCGTTCAATATTTCCAGCTTGCGGTAGCCCTGCGCCGTCTGCAACATCGTCAGCGCGCCTAGCAGCAGCACGGCTACCAACAGCCAGCGCCCCGCAGTGCGCGACTTTAAGCGATAAACGGTATTGTCC
>Ga0315268_10005356_pt1 | contig 13798 bp, 13 predicted proteins | sample C1_top_MG_FD_204535 | JGI IMG/M metagenome (GOLD analysis project Ga0315268, IMG submission 204535) | Sediment microbial communities from Yellowstone Lake, YNP, Wyoming, USA - C1_top | ecosystem: Environmental > Aquatic > Freshwater > Lake > Sediment | place: USA: Wyoming | collected 2017-08-01 | reverse complement strand
AACATGAGACCCATGTCGTGCGGCCAGGAGAAACGAAATATCCGTGAATTGGCCTAGAATGAGGGAGGAAAGATCAGGCTCTCTCTATCTGAATCCCAGGGGCAGGGACCGATTGCCTTTTATCAGGAAACAGAAGTGGCTCTGGGAAAGATCGATGGCCTGGTACGGGAGATCATCCATTATTTGCATAAGATCAATGTGCTCAAGAACCTGGATCAGTGCCTTTTCAGCGAGTTGCAAAAATCCTGCCGCATCCTTCGTGACGAGTTGCTCAGTCAGGAGATAAAAGTCCAGCTTCAGAATACTTGCTTGAGAAATCTGGAACTGATCCTGGATGAGCAATTGATCCATATCCCCTGGGAACTCCTGTTTGATGGGCAAAAATTCCTGTGCGAGCAGTTCAGTATGGGGAGGCAGGTCAGGACCAGGGGAAGTGGGGTAATGTGTGATCCGGGGATGTGTGATCCGGTCTCTGCACAGCCAGGATATCCCTTGAATATGCTCATCATCGCTGACCCTATCGAGGATCTTGAGATAGCCTGGAAAGAAGGAATGAGCATTTATGAAGCATTCCGTCAAAAGGAGGAACTGGTCAGGGTTACCTTCCATTCCGGCTGGCAGGTGGATTCTGATTTTGTCAGAAAGAACCTCTGGGATTACGACCTGGTGCATTATGCCGGCCATGCTGATTATGACGATGCCCATCCCGACCAGAGCGGCTGGATGTTTTCAGATGGCAAGCTGAAGGCAGGGGATATCCTCAAAATGGCTGGCGGCAAAAGGGTTATGCCAGGGCTTATCTTTGCTAATGCCTGCCAATCAGGTCATACTGACAAATGGCTGAAGGGAAGAGATACCGACCAGACTACAGGCCAACCCGCTCACCAGAGCTGCGGCCTTGTCCATGCCTTTCTCATGTCCGGCGTGCGGCACTACCTTGGCACCTTCTGTGAGGTCTCTGACGAGTACAGCGCCTATATGGGGCTGGAGTTTTATCAACATCTTCTTGAGGGCAAGAGCATAGGTGAGTCCCTGCGGGGGGCCAGAGAATCATTCCGGCGAAAATTCGGGATGAAGAGCTTTTGCTGGATCAATTACGTACTCTATGGCCATCCGGCTGATTATCTGGTCAGCATCGGGAAGATGGAAGACGATCGGAAGGCATCGGATGAATCAGATAGACTCAGGCCGGAGGGGAAAGCCAGGCCGGAGGTGAAAGCCAGACCGGAGGTGAAATTTGGGTATGAGGAGCAGGCCAGATCGCAGGGGCAGGCCAGATCGCAGGGGCAGGCCAGATCGGAGAAGGATGTAAGTAGCCCATCAACCAATCAGCAGTCAGGGTCGCCGCCAGTGTCAGAACCAGGATCAGAGCTTAATCTATCCGCATCGCCGGTAAGGCGCTCCCAATTTCCTCTCCCCCGCCAAAAGAAGTGGCTAAGGAGAAGTATGGCCTTTCTCTTCCTCCTGGTGATACTTATATTGGTGATCATTTTTTTCCGCTTTTCCAGCCATGAATATTCACCGGATTGGCCCTGGCAGAAAGAAGGCAGGCAGGTAAGTGCGGATATCGGCAATAAGGCCGGTAATAAGTCCAAAAGAATTGAAGAACTGAAGAAAATGATTTACGAGAAGTTGAAGGCCAGGCAGGAGGAAACTTTTTCCTCCAGGGCATTGCCTAGGCCCAGGATACGTGCGGATAAAGGGATATCAGGATCTTTGGCCATATCGCAACCTTTGGTCATAGCTATCCTCACTGTTTCCGAAGATGATGCAGAGCCTCTTCCCCGCTGGACTGTCAGAATGATAAAAGACCTGGAGAGAAAACTTACCCAGCGCTTTGTTGAGGATCGTCGGTTACGGGTGGCGGAAAGAAAAGATCTGGATAAGCTTTTGGAAGAAAAGGATCTTGAGATCTCCGATTTCTCCTATGGCGATCAGAGGGAGCTTTTCGGAAAATTTCTTTACGCCAAAGTCATGCTCTTCCTGCATGGCTATCAGTCCTCGGAAGGGCTGTCCCTTTGCTATAAACTGGTAAATGTAGAAACAGGAGCAATTGATAAGATTGACTCCAGCTTGAAACTGACCAGAAAACAAGAGCCTGATGCTCTGGCAAGGGTGATTTATCTGGAAACCAGGAAGATTATCGATACTAACTTTAAGAGATAGGAGGTGCCATGCTGTGACATGATACTGGCCCCTCCACGCATAATGTGCCAGTGGACCTTCAGGTTCCCTGGCTAGATCGTTCTTTCGGGCATCCATAGTAATGCTGAGTATAGTAATGTGAGTATAATTTTAAGTATTACCTGTTACTGCCAGACTGCAGATCTTGCTTCAACTCCTTAAGGATTTCCTCTTCGGTTTTAATGCGATCCTCAATAACTCGTTTTAACCATATCTGGTAGCTGTGATAGTTATGCACTTTAGCAAAATATCTGGCTTTTTCTATCATATCAGGGGAGAGGCGAATCAAGGCAGTTCCCAAGGGTTTGACTGATATAGGCTCCTCCCATTTGGTGATATCATCAGCCTCGCTTATTACGATTTCATCGATTTCCTCTTCAGTGAGCTTTTTTTTTCTCATATTGGCCATCCTGTTATAATCCGGACAATCTTTTTCGGTTTAAGTTGAAAAATAATTTTCACCTTTCTCCCACCATCCGTATAACCAATGAGTTGATAACGATCATAGAACTGCTTGTTTTTTCGGATCTTATAATTATTGAAAAAGGTTTCCACCGCCTCCTCAAAACACACCCCATGCTTAGCAAGTTTATCCTTATCCCAATCATACTCAAAGTCAGCAGGAATGAATCGGTTCCAATCCATACTAAGATACACCTCCATTTTAATAAAATATATGAATGAGTACAAGGTAAAAATGATAGGAATGTGCATCCGCCTTCTCCGCCTGTTTGTATACTGCAAACAGCTTAAAATTGGAATTCTCAGCCCATTTGTGAAAAATTGTCATTCCCGAGGAGCTTTGCTCCGAGGAATCTTGTTTTAAGATACATACCAGATTTCTCGCCCCGCTACGAAATACCGTTTCAAAACGTCTGGGTTAAAATTTCTGAAGGGGAAAAACAGGTTACGTTTACGTCTATTGTGACATGTAAAGAAAAAAGGTAAGGAAAAAGCAAAGAACCCGGAGGACATGGAGCACAATAAAAACGTTGCGTTTTTACCACACTTTTCTTGCTTGCAGTTCCCATATCTTAACAAATATACCTTAACAAGTATAAACAGCTTTACTATAAAAGAACAATATTAGATAATTAAGGAGGGAAGTCAATGAAAAACAAATGGTTTGTAGAGGCATTAGGGATAAGCCTATTTCTTTTGAATATTGTTTATTTTGGTAAAACAGTTGCGAATGCACAGTATGGTTGTACTAATAACTATCAATGTCAGCAAGGGCAATATTGCGAGAAAAGGGAGGGAGACTGTAATGGATGGGGAACCTGCACTAATAAACCTTACAGTTACAGTTGCCCCTACAATCTAGACCCTGTTTGTGGATGTGATGGTAGAGAATATGTTACTCCATGTAACGCTGCCTTGTCTGGTATAAATGTTGCCAATAAAGGAGGTTGTGATACTTCTAGGTCTGGGTCTGTTGCTAATTGGGTTAACACTTGTATTGATAATTCCCAATGCGCAACAATGCAGTATTGTAAAAAAGAAATTGGAAATTGCAATGGAGCAGGGGTTTGCTCTGATAGGACAACAATGTGTCCATATAACTATTCGCCAGTTTGCGGATGTGATGGCAGAACATACAGTAATGAGTGCGAAGCAGGGAGTTATGGTGTTGATATTGCTTATTCTGGAGAATGTAGATCCAGCTCTAATCTAATAAACACCGGGGGTAATTGGTACAGTCCTTCCTTGCCTTATTGGTATCCTGGCAATTTGTATTATCCCCAATGGAGCAATTGGTACAACCCGGCTAACTTCTGGTATCCTGGTAATTGGTACATTCCACAGAATCCTGGTAATTGGTATCTTCCACAGAATAATTGGTATGTGCCCAGTTGGAATAACCTGTACTATCCTGTCTCGAACAACTGGTATAGCCCCACCCCTGGTAGTTGGTATCCTCCCAACAGTTATCAGGCTTGCACTGACTCAACGGCAACCGGCCTTTACGGCAAACCTGCAATTTATCTCTATCCCAAAAAAGATACTTATGTAAGTGTTGAACTCGATATCGATGGCAAGCTCACGAAAACCATTCCCCCTTATAATAATGGCTGGCATGTCCTTGCAAAAGCAGATGGCACTATAACTGATGAAAGCCAGGAAAAGCAGTACGATTATCTTTTCTGGGAAGCTAAACCCAATAGTGCGTTAGATCTGCCTGATAAAGGCTGGATTGTTGCCAGGAAGGACCTTGAAGAGTGGTTCAACGAATATTTGCCTGAACTTGGCCTGAATAAAAAGGAGAAAGAGCAATTTATGGAATACTGGTTAGAGATGCTCCAGGGGAAAGACTATTATGAGCTGAAACTATTGAGCCGTGCATTCCTGGAAGAACACGCAAAGCTGACTATTACTCCATCTCCTGATACCCTGATACGGGTTATCTTTCACTTCACTCCTCTGGATAAGTACGAGGCAGATAAGTACAAGACACTGAAGCCTCCACTCATCAAGACTCCGGAACGCAAAGGCTTTGTTGCTCTTGAATGGGGTGGAATACTCAGTAAGGGGAATATCCGGTAAGGAGAAATAGGTCTTGATCCTCATTTCGACAACTGCTAAAACGGTGCGTCTTGCGCGTTTCGATTTGCGGGTGAGTTGCGGGTTAAAGGCTTTGCCATCCCGCAACTCGAAACGCGCAATTCGCAACCCGTAACCCGTAACCCGAACAAACGACCCGATATACCTCTATGGCAGAGACTTAGAGATTTGTGCTTGAGCACTACCTCGTAATTACCCGCCAATTCACTGAATCTCCATCCCCATCATCGAAGGGAGGTATTCAACGAATAGACTATCCGGTTTATCCGGTTATATTCTACCCCGTGCATAAGGGGAAAACCCTTTTGGAAAAGGGTTTTCCCCTTGAACCCCTTTCCAAAAACTTTTAAAAGTTTTGGGAAAATGGTTTGGAAGAAACCCTTTTTCAAAAGGGTTTCTTCCAAGAAGCCTTCTTTTGTCCTGCAACTATTTACCTGGAGATCTATACCATGCATGGCTAACAGCTCCCGTGCATAACGGGAGATTCATCTGTCCGCATTTCTCTCTTCGCAACGAAATACCGTTTCAAAACGTCTGGGTTAAAAATTTTTAAGGGGAAAAACAGGTTACGTTTACGTCTATTGTGACATGTAAAGAAAAAAGGTAAGGAAAAAGCAAAGAACCCGGAGGACATGGAGCACAATAAAAACGTTGCGTTTTTACCACCTTCGGCGGTGAATTTTAAAACGTGATACATGTCTTATGTAAACACAACAGGAAACCATAATGAAAGAGGGGGAGGAGAAGAAGATGATCATATAATACAGGGGAATATCGCTTACAAAAGATGATAAATTTGGTAAAAAAGACTCTCTGGATGAAGCTTGGTAGAATTAACACCTTGGTAGAATTAAAACATGAGAATTGATTAACGAAATATTAGGAGGAAATTATGAAGAAGGGGTTTATGAATGTTGGTTTAATTTTATTCGCCGGTTTTTGTTTAGTATGTTTAGGAAGCAGCGTTAGCTACGGCCAACTAGTGGGACTATACGGAAATGGACTATACGGCGGACTATACGGGGACAATATCACATCGGGAGGCCAGATAACTAATCCTGTAGATGCGATCTTGATTAATCCACAGCCGGAACCTCCTCGATATATAGCGACACCACCAAAACAGACAATAGAAAGTCCAAAACTGACAGGTTTAGATTGGATCTTGATTAATCCACAGCCGGAACCTCCTATACTGAGGTCCATTCTACCGTCTGTGATTGTGCTCCCTTAATCCACTCGACGCTAAAACAGCTTATGGCAAAGGTTGTAACGGAGTGCCAAAATGATGAACGGAAGGATCGATGGCAGGTTTTGCAAAACCCGCCATCGATCCTTTTTACCTTTAAACCAGCATCAGTGGTTATTTATAGTCTGGTACTTAACGCAGGAGATATCAACTATGAAAAGATACGGAATTACCATATTGACGGTTTGCATTATATGTTTAAGCTCATCTTTGGTATGTGCACAAAGTTTTTCCACTAATAACTTATCAAATCCCGTCTCATTTAACACTATTTCATTTAATACAATCCCATTTAACACCACCTCATTTAATACAACCCCATTTAACACCGCCTCGAATACCTTAACTACAGCAGGAATAAATAACTCTTGGCTGCAACAAGCATGGGGATCATCATCCATATTCGGGTCACCATCCACAATGTATCCATCCATAATGTATGTTGATCCGAATATACTGTACCATGCAACAAGTGCTCAGCTTACCGCTACCGGCTTTAGTGGCATATCTTTTCCCTGGAGCGGCAGCATTTTTCAGACACCTGTAAACTTTGGCGGCAGCAGTAGTATTATAACGAACGGTATCGGGAACACCGTTAATAACTTCACCATATCCAGTCCCCTATTCAGCTCTATTTCCAGCCCCATGCCCGGCAATTTGAGCATGCCTGCCATAAGCAACTCTAACATATACCCCCTCTTGGGCAGCAGCGTTCCTTATGTTACTAATCCTCTTGCACAAAGTATGTATTTTGGTTATGGCGGCAACGGCATAACTGGAAGTACCGCCAGTACTATCATGAGTATACCCACCGGGAGCCTGGCCAGCACAGGTCTGCCGTACTCCGGTCTCACCCTGTTGTCCCTTGGCTTTGGCGGCCCTGGCGCAGGTTCTTCCTTACAGATCCCAGGAATAAACCCTTACAGTAATACCCAAAGTTACAACCTTGTCAGAACTTCAGTAACCAGCACGACTACAGCAATTCCTTCCGGCAATACTGGCATCGCGTATGCGCCGAGCTACGCCAGCAGCGGGAGCACCGGCATTGGGTATGGAGCGTATGGTACCGCCAGTACCGGCACCAGCTATGGTGGACTGGGTAGCGTCAGTGGTGTCAGTGGTGCTGGAATGGGCATGGCCTATGGTTACAGTAGCCTCGGAAGCAGTGTTCCTGCAATGCCTGCAATGGGTACGACCTCCAGCTACAGCGGCTATATTGGATACTCTACGGGCGGAGCTAAAGACATCAATAACTTCCGCCAGAATATTGAGCTTGGTTATTTGCCTATTCCAACAGATGTTACCTGTGAGGGGCTGTTTTACGATTACTTTTTCAATACTGGCCAGCAAAAAGAGTGCCAGGAGCTTTTTTGTCCCTCTTACAATCTGGCGGTTTCTTCCGATCCCTTTTCTGACGAGGTGGAATATTTCATGTCTGTCGGCCTGAATTCAGGCATCAAAGAATCTGATTTTCAGAGAAAAAAGTTGAATCTGGTTATTGTCTTAGATGTCTCAGGTTCAATGGGATCACCCTTTGGCAGTTATTACTATGACCGATTTGGTAACGGGCATGAACTCGGCAGCGGGGAAGACCTCAGCAAGGCCAAGATCCAGGTCGCTACCGAATCTATTGTCGAGCTTATGGATCATCTCAATGGGGATGATCGGTTCGGTATGGTTACTTTTGATAGTTCTGCTTCAGTTTTCTACCCGTTGAAGCTGATTGGAGAGAGTAATATTCAAAAAATGAAGAATGCTATTTTGGGAATTCAGGCAGACGATTCAACGAATTTAGAGTCAGGCATGGAAAAGGCCACAGAAATACTCTCGCCATATCGCACCGCAGATCCTGCCGAATATGAAAATAGGATTATCTTCTTGACTGACGCGATGCCTAACACGGGTGATACGACCAGTTCAGGACTCCTGGACATGGCAAAGCGCAATGCTCAAGATAAGATTTTTAGTACATTCATTGGCATTGGAGTTGATTTCAACACTGAGTTAGTAGAGTATATTACCAAAATAAAAGGGGCTAATTATTACTCTGTCAATTCAGCAACCGAGTTCAAGAACCGGATGGATAAAGGGTTCGAATACATGGTTACTCCTCTGGTATTCAACCTGGAATTGAATATGGCATCCACAGGATTTGCCATAGAAAAGGTTTATGGTTCTCCTGAGGCGAATGAAGCAACCGGTCAGCTTATGAAAATAAATACCCTCTTCCCATCAGAAACCAATGAGGAAGGAACCAAAGGTGGGATTGTAATCCTCAAACTCAGGAAGCTTGCAGGAGAAAGTCAGGAGAAAGAAGGATCTGGAACCACATTAACCTTAAGTGTATCATATGAAGACAGGCTTGGCAAAGTTTATCAAAACAATGAAACGGTCACCTTTGGCAATATGGCACCTGAATACTTTGATAATACCGGGATGAGAAAGGCTATTTTGCTTTCACGGTACGCCAATTTGCTGAGTAACTGGATCAGGGATGAGCGGACAGGACTCATGACGAATAAGTCAGTAGACTCCTTGATGAGTTATGAGGATGGTTCTCCCTGTATACCACTTCAGTTGTCAGATAAGAATTCATCTTCCGGGACTTATCGCTGCATCCCTCCGACATCTCCTGTTCCCCTTTCGGTACCCGTTAACCTCGGTCAGTGGGAACGCCAGTCAGTGAATTTACAGGTCTCCCAATCTTATAAGCAATTATTCACCCAGTTCAAGACCTATTTTGAAAGTGAAATGGCTGCTGTCGGTGATGCCACCCTTTCTCAGGAGGTCGAGGTATTGAAGAAATTGAGCACGTATGCGAAATAAGACATATTATAGGGAATAACACATATAGGAAATAACACATATGGGAAATAACACATATAGGAAATAACACGTATGGGAAATAACACGTATGGGAAATAAATGGATCTCATGGCAAAGGTTGTAACGGGGTCTATAGTCCCACGATGATCAAAGGAAGGATCGCTGGCAGGTGCAGGTTTTGCATAACCTGCCGGCGATCTTCACTTTCCCTCCATGAGATTTCTTGATCACTTTCCCCCCATGAGATTTCTTGATCGCTGCCTTTTACTTGAGCAATATCTCGTAAGTACCGTACCCGCCAGTTCACTGGATCTCCATCCTTATCGAATCTCCATTCTCATCCCTCATCGAATCTCCATCCTCATCTTTACCTATATTCTCGCCATTGTCTCTATTCCCACCACTGGCTCTATTCCTCGGAGTTTTGCTCCGAGGAATCGTGTTTTAGGATATAGTTTAAACGGCTTAAAACTAAACTTTTTGGACAGGATAACAGGATTGGATTTATATCCAGTGTATCCTGTTATCCTGTCAAAATACAAGTTTAAAATTCACCCGTTAGAAGTATATATAGCTTTCTCGCCCCGCTACGAAATATCGTGTAAAAATGCCTGTGTTAAAAATTCTGAAGGGGAAAAACAGGTTCCATTTTCGTCTATTGGGACATGTAAAGAAAAAAGATGAGAAAAAAGTAAAGAACCCGGAGGAAAAAGCAAAGGACCCGAAGGAAAAAGCAAAGGACCCGAAGGAAAAAGCAAAGGACCCGAAGGAAAAAGCAAAGGACCCGGAGGACGTGGAGGACAATAAAAACGTTGCGTTTTTACCACCTGGCACTGGTTCAGTTTGATAATTTGATGGTAATGAGGAGAGGAAAGGATGTGGAGGCCGCAAGTCCTTCAACCTCTCTTGGGGGTATCGCGATAAATAGATGGAGAAGGCCATACAACTGTTTGGCACATTTGGCCTATCCATATAAGCTTCCCAAACTGGAGATTGAGCGGCTATTGAGGGGGTAAGACAATGACATAACTTTTTCTAATTTCATTTTCCATTTTCATTTTTTCAGCAACTCAGACACTGGTTCAGTGTGATGTAACCGAATGAGGGAATCTATGAGACCTTATCGAAATACCAAGAGGTTAATTGACTTTTTAGTATTTTTTAGCTTCTTGATTTCACAAGCTTCGTCATCACACTGAACCAGTGCCTGGACTCAGTAATCGCCTAAAAAGAAAGAAAGGTAAATCAAATGTTGAAATTATCGAAGTTTAAAAATATTATCATCGGTTTAATATGTATCTTGTTTATCACCACGGGCGTCATGGCATCTCCCACGGAGAACACCAAGATTTATAATAAACGGCTCCAAAATAGCTGGTTGGGGAGCGCTCTCACCAAATATCTCTCGATTAACAGTAATACTTGGGGCACCGGGGTTTATACCGATTATCAGAACGGTTCCATTTATATTGGCAGTTCAGTAGGTGAAGCTTATATCGTCCTGGGATTGATCCGGAATAAATGGCGGAACATGGGAGCGCAAGACAGCTTTCTGGGATATCCGGTCACCGACGAAACAGCTACGCCGGACAGCATCGGCCGTTTCAACCATTTTCAGGGCGGTTCGATTTACTACCATCCCGATACAGGTACCTATGAAGTCCATGGTGCTATCCGTGATAAATGGGCGAGCATGGGCTGGGAAAAAAGTTTTTTGGGTTATCCGATTACCGATGAGACCGCCACTCCCGATGGCATCGGCCGTTTCAACCATTTTCAGGGCGGTTCGATTTACTATCATCCGGGCAGCGGCGCTCATGTGGTTTATGGTTTAATCCGGGATAAGTGGGCGAGTCTGGGCTGGGAGACCAGCGACCTGGGATATCCCATTAGTGATGAATTGGCGGCGGCCAATGGTGGAAGGTATTCCGAGTTTCAGGGCGGACGGATATACTATCATCCTACTTACGGAACTCATGTGGTCAAGGGTAAAATCTATATCAATTGGGCTGACAAAGGAGCCGAGGGTGGAACTTACGGTTACCCTATCTCCGATCCTTATCAGGTCAAAGTTGGCACGCTGTTAGGAATCTTCCCCGTTTATGAAACCCGCCAGGATTTCCAATACGGCACCATAAGCGTCAAACAAACTTTGACCGAAAACCGGATAGACTTGCGCGGCGAGATCAACCGGCGGGGGATTGCCATCCGCTATCAAGGGCCACGCGGCACCTGTTCGGTCTTCGCCATGAACTTCTTGCTGGAATATCAATATACCGGGCTCTTTGGCGCATCCCATTACAACGATCTCTCCGAGGAATTCCTGAATCATATGACCAATAAGGCCAACAACAAAACCGATGACGGCGATTTCTTCTCTTGCATCGCCAAGGGATATGAAACTTACGGCTGTATTCAGGAGAATTTGTGGACGTATCAGCCTTCTGTGACTTACAATTATGCCGATTGGGATAAGAAAGTGACCCAAGCCATGCTGGATCAAGGGAAATTTATGATTGCGGGCGGAATGAAGCTTAAAGGAAGATTCATTAAAGATTTAGACGGCACGGTTGGACTCACCGACGACCAATTCAACCAGATTATCAGCTCCTTGAACAGGTTGATCCCTGTGGCCCTGGGCAGGGGCCATTCCATGCCCATCGTCGGCTATGAGTACAACAAAACTTATCCCGGCGGCGGGTTCTTCGTCTTGCGGAACAGCTACGGCATCGAAACTGGCGATGATGGATACATGACCGAGGATTTTGAAAACGTGAAAAAGACCGCGAATGATGTTTATGTTTATGAAAGGCCCTGAGATTAGGGCCGACGTGTACTATAGCAGTCCTCACATGACTTGGACCGAAAACGGTCTACTTTATACATTAATTTCTCAGAATCGGGTCGAGCCTGCGGAATCGCACCCGCAGGCACTCCCACACCACCGGACATGCCGTTTTCAGCATCCGGCGGTTGGACCTTGGCTATCATTGGAGGTTCGCAGATCGGTTTCCTCGAAGCCCCCCTTCGACCAGCCGCTGCGGCTTCACCGCTTCTCCGGTCTTTGGGTCGTCAGGGTAACGTGCCCCACGTTGCAATGGCAGCGCCCCGCGAATTCTGGCTCCTCACGGCTACCAACCCAGCTCCTTCCCTGACACTCTTTGGTCCTTCGGCCCCTTGCTCTATCCCCTTTCGGCGGACTTCTCATCTGTCAGACCAGAGGAGTCGCCTAAGGGCTGGCCTCCGTCCGCCGCTCAAACCAGATGTACGGTTTCCCGTATCCGGCTTTCACAAGGGGCACGCTGTGTGGCCCAGAGATAGCGAATCTGCAACAAAGTGCAAGGTAAGTAAATCCATTATCTCGGAGAAATGGCGACCAATTTTAATTAAACATAGAAATCCTCGCCCCGCTACGAAATATCGTGTAAAAATGCCTGTGTTAAAAATTCTGAAGGGGAAAAACAGGTTCCATTTTCGTCTATTGGGACATGTAAAGAAAAAGATGAGGAAAAAGCAAAGAACCCGGGGGAAAAAGCAAAGAACCCGGAGGACATGGAGAACAATAAAAACGTTGCGTTTTTACCACCTTCGGCGGTGAATTTTAAAACGCGATCCATGTCTTATGTAAACACAACAGGAAACCATAATGAAAGAGGGGGGAGAAAAAGAAGATGGTCATATAACACAGGGGAACAGCGCTTACAAAAGATGATAAATAGCGATTACTATTACTAAATCAGTTAACTAGATGATCTAAACAGCGAGTGGTAAATATTAAATAGGAGTATGTAAAACTTATACTTATTAAGGAGATAAGAAAATGTCACGCTATAAAAAACCTGGAATGATTTTCGGTTTAATAATTGCAAGTTTATTTTTCTTAAGTACCCCTTCACCCGCTCAATTATATGGGGGCAGTATGTACGGTATGGGTGGCCTGTATGGCGGCGGTTATTATGGCGGTGGTTATGGCAGCAGCAGTAGTATGTACGGTCTGGGTGCCCCGGCGTATGGCAGCAGTATGTACGGTGGGCTGTATGGCGGCGGTCTGGGCGGTCTGTATGGAATGGGTGGAGTTGAGAGCACTGGATCGGCGGATGAGGGCGGGCTTTATCGTGGGCGTAAGAGTGGTGGAACTGATGGCAGCGCCATTTCGCCCAGTTTGGCGATGACTCTAGATGGCTCTCAGGTGAGTGTAAGTGACTATCCATACTACACTTATGGCAACCCTTCGTTCTATTCGACATGGTCTTTGTTAAACGTTGCTGCCTCACCTCTTGCAGGTACTACTGCGCCACCATATGTCCCGCCGTTACCGCATATTTAAATTAAATATCCCGGTAAACTGAACCAGTGCGGTTATCCTGTCTAAGTAGCTCATGGCACAGATTGTAATTGGAGCTGGAGTCCCAAGAAGATGAAAGGAAGGAGCGCTGGCAGGTTTTCCATACCTGCCAGCGCTCCTTTTCCTTTCCCTCCACTATATGGGAAATTATGGGAAATTATGAGATCACATCTTCAGATGTCATTTTATACGTTGACCCAATATTCAGTTCGGGTATAATGAATAATAGCTTATTGCCAGGGCGATATAAGATATCTGCGAATTTCTTGATTTTTAGAGATGTGACCCCTTTCTCCAAGGAGAATAATAATGAGGCTTACAGCAATTATTGAACGAGAAGGCAATGGATATGTTTCATTGTGCCCGGAACTGGATATCTCCAGCCAAGGGGATACTATTGAGGATGCACGGGATAATCTTCGGGAAGCATTGGAACTGTTTTTCGAGTGCGCATCTCAGGAAGAAGTACAGCAGCGCCTTCATGAAGAAATTTTCATCACACAAGTCGAGGTAGCAGTTGGATAAGCTGCAAGTCCTTTCCGGAGATGATATTTGCGCAATTTTGGCAAGGCACGGATTCGTAGAAGTGCGCAGACGAGGAAGTCACATTGTCATGCAGAAAAAGCTATCCC
>Ga0315268_10005355_pt1 | contig 13799 bp, 13 predicted proteins | sample C1_top_MG_FD_204535 | JGI IMG/M metagenome (GOLD analysis project Ga0315268, IMG submission 204535) | Sediment microbial communities from Yellowstone Lake, YNP, Wyoming, USA - C1_top | ecosystem: Environmental > Aquatic > Freshwater > Lake > Sediment | place: USA: Wyoming | collected 2017-08-01 | reverse complement strand
TTACAACGTCAAAGACCATTAGCGATTCGTACAAAAGAACGATCTTAAAAGTCGAGGATTTGGTAATGCCGCTTAGAGGTAAAGTCGGCGAGATCGCGATCATTGGTGAGGACTTGGCGGGGAGCAATCTGACTAGAGGCGTGGCACTGATTGCAGTTCGATCAGATTGGAGCGCGCGTTATTGCAGACAATATATTTCGTCGTCCTCGACGAAGAACCGTTTAGAGCAGTCGATGAACGGCTCTGCTTTGCAGGAGATTCCCATAGCAACGCTGCGATCTTTCAAAATCGCACTCCCGCCAGCCAAAGTCGAACAAGAAGCTATCGCCGAGGCGTTGAGCGATGCGGATGCGCTGATCGAAGCTCTGGAGCAGATCATTGCCAAGAAGCGCCACCTCAAACAAGGCACCATGCAGGAGTTGCTCTCCGGCAAAAAGCGCCTGCCGGGGTTCAGTGGGGAGTGGGAGGTAAAGCGTTTGAATGCAGTGGCCGAGATTCGTAGCGGTGGTACGCCAAGCACTAGCCAGCCTGAATTTTGGGACGGCGACATTCTCTGGTGCACGCCGACTGACATCACTGCGCTTAGCGGTTTCAAATATCTGACGCAGACAGCTAGAACTATTACCACTCAAGGCTTGAAAGCAAGTTCAGCAGAGTTGATTCCAGCCCACTCAGTTGTGATGACATCACGAGCCACAATCGGCGAGTGCGCTATCAATGCACTCCCTGTGGCTACAAACCAAGGATTCAAAAATTTCATTCCTTTCGAGACCACGGATGGCGAGTTTCTTTATTACCTGCTGCAAACAAAGAAACAGGATTTCATTAGCTTGTGCGGCGGAAGCACTTTTCTGGAAATTGGTAAAACCCAATTGACGGCTTTTGAGATTGAATTGCCCAAAGAAAAATCCGAGCAAACCGCTATCGCGACAATCCTCTCCGACATTGATACCGAGATCGCCGCCCTCGAAACCCGGCTGGCCAAAACTCGCGAACTCAAACAGGGCATGATGCACAACCTGCTCACTGGCAGGATTCGTCTTATTTAGGTTAATCTCAAAGGAGGTACCGAAACATGCTGAATCGGTTAGCTAAGTTTCTTCTCGTTGCAACCTCGCTGTCGCCTATTCTTGGGGCAGTGGCTGTCAACCAATATTCGCTCGGCAAGCCAATATCTTTATGGTTGCCGTGGCTAATAGTTGCACTTTTGCTTGTATTGATCTGCTGGGGGTTGCTTCAATATTCAGCCCACAATGCACAAAAGCAGACTGTGCGCATCGCTCAGTTTGAAAGTAATGACAAGGAGGTACTCTCCTTTCTTCTGGCTTACATGTTGCCTTTTATTTCCTCAAAAGATATGGCTTTTGAAGGTCATTGGATGACTGGCGCCTACATTATTGCTGTTATCTTTTTGGTAATTGTGCATGCGGGTATCTTCCATTTCAATCCAGTTATGGGTTTATTGGGCTACCACTTTTATGGTGTAAAGAACAGTGATGGCGTTGCACTGCTAGTAATCAGCAAGGCTGAGCTCCGTCGTCCTGGAAAAGATGTGGAGACCGTGCGGCTTGCACATAACATTTTTCTACATACGGGAGGCACGGATGCTTAATAATTTCCAACTTGCGGTGATTGCGAAAAAAAATGGGCAGATACAGCTCTATCAGATACCGTTACATCAAGCTTTACAGGTAACTCTTGCTGAAAGCTGGCAATTGCAATATGAGTTTTTTGTGAAAGATGTTCAAGAAATACCTTTCGATGCTGGGTACAACCCAGAAGACCATGAATGCTTTAAGTTGGTCGCCTACGAACTGCCTGCTTGGCTTCAGGATGAAACCAGCCAGACAGTAGCTACGCTAGATTCCATTAGTCAGCATGAGGATATCATTGATTCCATCAAAGGCATTGCGGCGTTTGCGCGCAACGAGCAAGGAGAGGAGCTGATTCTGTTTCAGAACTTTAGTCGCTCCCATGTAATTCGGCCTGGACAGTTTTTATTTCTGCAAAATGATACATATGAAACTGCAAATCGTCCGGGACTTACGCTGGATGGAAAATTGAGTGCAGTGTATTTGAAGCTTGAACAGAAGCTACTTTTCCATAATTTTCGAACCACCAATACCTTTCTTCCGCTCGCAGATTTTTATAAAGACGCGTCTGAAAACGAAATTCGTGAGGTACTGAATCATGATCTGTTGGCAGCGGAAGATGCAGAAGCTTTGTCAGTTGATGCCAATCAGTGGTTTCGAAAGCGATTTGCATTGTTAAAGGATTCTAAAATTTTGGATAATTACACTGCGAAACAGATTAAGTCACATTCAAAAGGGTATGAAATCGAAATCCAGATCAAGAATAACAAGATTGTATTCCCGGCGGACAAACCAGCAGCAAAACGACTACTCCAATTCCTGAATGAAGAGCTTTTCCGTGGTCCTATTACAGAAACGCTCTACGAAACCAATTCTAAACGTGAGGCAGACTAGAATATAGTGCGGCAGCTGCTGAAGCGTTTCTAAAATAAGCGGTTGCACTATTTTAGTTTTTGCGTAAAATCTAAAATAGTGAGGCGGCTTATTTTAGTTTTACGAGGTTAGGTCTATGAAGCACTTCCAGTCCGGCAAATTTGTGCAGCAGGCGCATTACAAGAGTTTTCAGCCCAATCCGCTTAACCGTGCATGGGAAGTGGAGGATATGAGTCTGCTGCAGTTGCTCGGGCAGGCAGATCGTGAGCTGGGCAAGCTGGATATGTATTCCGAATACATCCCCAATATCGACCTGTTTATCCGCATGCATGTGCTGAAGGAAGCGACTCAGTCGAGCAAGATTGAGGGCACGCAGACCAATATTGAGGAGGCGCTGCTGGAAAAGGAAGACGTGGCGCTGGAGCGGCGCGACGATTGGGAGGAGGTGCATAATTATGTGGCGGCCATGAATGAAGCGGTGGCCAGGCTGCAGGCGCTGCCCTTTTCCGCCAGGCTGATACGTGACACGCATAAGACCTTGATGCAAGGAGTGCGTGGCAAGCACAAGCAGCCAGGTGAGTTCCGGCATAGCCAGAACTGGATAGGCGGCGCAAGCATCAACGATGCGGTGTTTGTGCCGCCAGTGCATGAATCGGTGGCGGAGCTGATCGGCGATATCGAAAAGTTTGTGCATAACGAGCAGCAGTATTTTCCTGAATTGCTGAAAGCGGCACTGGTGCATTACCAGTTTGAAACGATTCATCCCTTCCTCGACGGCAATGGCCGCGTGGGGCGCTTGCTGATTACCTTGTATCTGGTAAGCCGAGGCATCTTGAAGCAGCCTGTGCTTTACCTGTCGGATTACTTTGAGCGCAACCGCCAGCTTTGCTATGACAACCTGATGCGTGTGCGTGAAAAGAATGATTTGAAGCAGTGGTTCAAGTTTTTTCTGGTGGGAGTAATCGAAACGGCAAAGAGCAGCACTTCCACATTTGATCATATCCTCAAGTTACAGAAACGTGTCGAGACGCAATTGCAGACGCTGGGCAGCCGCACGGCGAATGCGCAGAAGGTGTTGTATTACTTGTATCAGCGCCCGGTGGTGAATGCAGCCAAGGTGGGGGAGGTGGCGGAGATTTCACCAGCTTCAGCCTATAAGCTGATTGCCGATCTGGAGAGATTCGGAATTTTGAGAGAGATTACCGGCGGCAAGCGCGGAAAGATGTATATATTTGCAGCCTATATGAAGTTGTTTGAGTAAGGCATGGGGCTCATTTTTTACAAATCGCGTATGTTTGGTCTGATAGAGATTTAGAGATAACGAATCCGGAGATGTTTTGTATTGAATTGATTTAATTAAATAATTAAAAGAATATTCGAGATAATGCAAATGCTGGGTACAGAAAATTTCAGCTAGCAATGCATGATTAAAAATCAACTGAAGGCAATTTGAAGACGATGAACGATATCGGTAAGCCAGAACGTGCAACGCAGTACCGTGTCATTTCTTTGTTTCGCGACGAGCTTGGCTACAACTTTCTCGGCGATTGGACTGACCGCACTGATAACAGCAATATCGAAGAGACGTTGCTCACGGCTTACCTTGCAAAGTGCGGTTATAGCGAGGCACAGATTAGCCGCACGCTCGACCGACTGCGCACCGAAGCCAATAATCCTAACCGCGGTTTGTATGAAAACAACAAGGCGGTTTATAGCCTGCTGCGCTACGGGGTGCAGGTGCAGGCGGAAGCAGGCCAGAACAACGAGGACGTTAAATTAATCGATTGGGACAATCCGGAGCAAAACGATTTTGCCGTCGCCGAGGAGGTGACCCTGCACGGCAGCCTTGAGCGGCGACCTGATTTGGTGCTTTACGTTAACGGAATCGCCGTGGGTGTAATTGAACTGAAGAACGGCCGCGTTTCCATAGGAGACGGCATACGCCAGAACATATCCAACCAGCAGCTTGAGTTTAACGAGTGGTTTTTCAGTACGGTGCAGCTCATCTTTGCCGGCAATGATTCTGAAGGGTTGCAATTCGGCACGATCAAGACAGAACAGAAATATTTCCTGAAATGGAAAGAAGACGAGGCAGACAACAGCCGCTACAAGCTGGACAAATACCTGCTCAGGATGTGCAGCAAGCAGCGCCTGATTGAGTTGATGCACGACTTCGTGCTGTTTGATGGAGGTGTTAAAAAGTTGCCACGTGTACACCAGTATTTTGGCGTCAAAGCGGCGCAGGAACATGTGCGCCGACGCGAGGGCGGCATCATCTGGCATACGCAGGGCAGCGGCAAGAGCATAGTCATGGTGCTGCTGGCGAAGTGGATACTGGAGAACAATCCGAATGCGCGTGTGGCGATCGTCACCGACCGCGATGAGCTCGATAAACAGATCAAGGATGTGTTCACCGATGCCGGTCACCCGATGACACGCGCGGCAAGTGGGCGCGATCTGATGGCTAAGCTCGGCCAGGCGACACCGCGGTTGCTGTGCTCTTTGGTGCACAAGGGTGCACAAGTTTGGCAAGAAAGGTGTGCAAGATTTCGAGCAGTTTATCGACGAGCTGAAGGCGCAAGCATGCGCGACAGTAGGCGAACTATTTGTATTTGTGGATGAATGTCACCGCACGCAGAGCGGCAAGCTGCATCGCACGATGAAGGCGTTGATGCCGAATGCGGTGTTTATTGGTTTTACCGGCACGCCGCTGTTGAAAAAAGACAAGCAGACCAGCATGGAAGTGTTTGGCGGCTATATCCATACCTATAAATTCAGCGAGGCGGTGGAAGATGAGGTGGTGCTAGACCTCGTGTATGAGGCGCGCGACATCGACCAACATCTGGGTTCGCAAGACAAAATCGATGCATGGTTTGAGGCCAAGACAAAGGCACTGAATGATTGGCAGAAGGCGGCGCTGCGCGAACAGTGGGGCACGATGCAGAAGGTGCTCAGCTCAAAATCCCGCATGGATAGAGTGGTGCAAGACATCATATTCGATTTCAGCGTAAAACCACGACTGTGCAACGAGCGCGGCAACGCTATCCTGATTGCCTCCAGCATTTATGAGGCGTGCAAGTATTTTGAACTGTTCCAGAAGACGGTGTTCAGGGGCAAGTGTGCGGTGGTGACTTCGTATAACCCGCAGACTAAAGTTGCCACGCTGGAAGATACGGCGCGAATACCGAAACGGACAAGCTGTTTATCTACAACACTTATACCGCATTGCTCAAAGACCAGGGGATGCCGAATACCGAGGCTTATGAGGATTACGCCAAGAAGATGTTCAAGGAGCAGCCCGCCAACATGAAGCTGCTGGTGGTGGTAGATAAGCTGCTAACGGGGTTTGATGCGCCGAGCTGCACTTATCTCTACATCGACAAGTCTATGCAGGATCACGGTTTGTTTCAGGCGATCTGCCGCACCAACCGGCTGGATGGCGACGATAAGGATTTTTGATATATAGTTGATTATAAAGACCTGTTTAAGAAGCTGGTCAACGAGAAAGTCACCGGTGCGCTGCAAGTTTACACCTCTGAATTGGACCACAGCGCGGGTGGTGCCGATCCCGAGATTCTGTTGCAGGAGCGATTGAGCAAAGGGCGGGAGCGCCTGGATAACGCGCTGAATACCATCGAATTGCTATGTGAGCCGGTGAAACCGCCGCAGGGTGAGCTGGAACACATTCACTATTTCTGTGGCAATACCGAAATAGCGGAAGACTTGAAGGCGCATGAGCCGCAACGCGTTGCGCTCTACAAGGGCACGGTGGCATTGGTGCGCGCCTATGCCAACATTGCGGATGAACTGGGGCGGGCGGGTTACAACAATGCCGAGATCCAGCGCATCAAGCAGGCACTGGATCGCTATCTCAAACTACGCGAGATCATTCGCAATGCCAGCGGCGAGAGCCTCGACCTGAAAGCTTATGAGGCCGACATGCGGCATCTCATCGACACTTACATTGAGGCTGATGAACCAAGGAAGATTTCTCCCTTCGACGGCATGCCGTTGCTGGAGCTGATTGTTAAAACAGGTATTGCGAATGCGATCAACAGCAGGTTCGGCGAGCTGAAGGGTAACAAGGATGCGATTGCCGAAAGCATTGAAAACAATGTGCGCAAAAAGATCATCAAGGAACACCTGAGCGACCCGGCATTTTATGACAAGATGTCGACGCTGCTGGATGAAATTATCGCCGCGCGCAAAGCGAAGGCTATCGAGTACGAGGCATACTTGATGAAGATTGCAGAGTTGGTGAAGCAGGTGGAAGTCGGCCATGATCAAAATATTCCGGAGATCTTGAATACGCCAGGACGCCGCGCGTTGTATAACAATCTTACAGGTGTGTCTGCTCAATCCGGTGTGAATACCGCTGCTGATTCCGCTGTGATGTCGGCGGATCGCGCACTTGATCTTGCAGTGCGGCTGGATGCTGTCGTCAAGCATGAACGTGCAGATGGCTGGCGAGGCGTGCAAGCCAGGGAGAATGTGATCAAAGCCGCTTTATATGACGTGCTGCAAAATGAGGCTGAGGTGGAACGTATCTTTCTTATTATCAAACAGCAGAGGGAATATTGATGCTTACGCAGATCAATCTTGGTGAGATCGCAGTTGATGTGGTGAAGAAGGGCATCAAGAATATTCACCTGAGCGTCTATCCGCCGACTGGCAGGGTGCGCATCTCGGCACCGCTGAGGATGGACATCGATACCATCCGGGTGTTTGCCATTACCAAGCTCGGCTGGATCAAGAGCCAGCAGAAAAAGCTGCGTGAGCAGGAACATGAAACACCGCGCGAATACCTCGACCGCGAAAGCCACTATGTTTGGGGAAAGCGTTACCTGCTTAAGCTGGCTGAGAAAGACGCTGCGCCGGATGTCGAGTTAAGGCACAGCAAAATGATTCTGCGGATTCGCGCTGGAACAAGTGACGAGAGGAAGCAAGAGATACTGGAAGGATGGTATCGACAGCAGATGAAACAGGCCGTTCCTGCACTGATAGCAAAATGGGAACCGCTCATGGGTGTGAAGGTAGCGAGGTTCTTCGTGCAGAAAATGAAGACTAAGTGGGGAAGTTGCAGCCATCTAGTCGGGAGCATTCGCCTCAATACAGATCTGGCAAAAAAACCACCGGAGTGCCTTGAATACATTGTCGTACATGAGATGGTTCACCTGCTGGAGCCTACCCATAACAGCCGCTTCATCGCACTGATGAATCAGTTTATGCCGAAATGGCGGTTCTATAAGGATCAGCTAAACAGGCTGCCGGTCAGACATGAAGACTGGGGTTATTGATTATGTGTTTCGGCTGAATGAAAGATTTCATGAGCAAAAAAGGAAAAATCCACGCGTATGGGAACTCCGAAGATTCACCCGTCACGGGGCCGAGTTTCACTCACAGTCTGGGCGGTTTAAGTAACAGGTTTTCTAAACTACGTATAATCCTAGAAACGCGACCAGTTGACCGCTCCTTTGAGGCTGCATCAGTATGACCACAAAAAGAAATATGCACTGTTTCCACGCACACCTTTTGGGTGAGGTCGCTACAGGCCAATTGCTGCGTTTATTTTCCAGCCCAGTTGCGTTGCTCCTCATTGAATAGAATGACTATTCCGCGCACCCGTGAAGGGCAGGCCGGGGCTGTAAAGCCGCTAAAGCGTCTACAGTTCCGTTCTCGTCGCGCCTTGCTGAGCAGAAAAATAAACGCACCACTTGCCCTGTTCAACTACGGTTTCTAGGATAATTCAAAATTCCCCTATAATTTTTAGTCTTTTTGATTAACCTGAATAAAATCCATGCCCGCACTGCCCGAATTAAGAGAACTTGAACGCATCATGGAACTGGGCCGAGCCCACCTGGAAACACATGTTGCATGCGAAGTCAGTGTCGGCAACAAACGCTTCCCGGTATACACACTGACTTTGGGCAACCCCGACCCGAAGTTGCCGGCAATCGGATTTTTTGGCGGTATCCATGGCCTGGAGCGCATCGGTACGCAGGTGTTGCTGTATTTTTTGCGCGGTTTGCTCACGCGCCTGGCCTGGGATAAAAGCCTGCATCATCTGCTGCAGGACGTGCGCCTGGTATTCATGCCATTGATCAATCCCGGCGGCATGTGGCAATCTACCCGCTGCAATCCGCAGGGGGTGGATTTGATGCGCAATTCGCCGATCGAGGCGACAGGCGAGGTTCCCTTCCTGTTGGGAGGGCACCGCATCAGCCGTCACTTGCCTTGGTATCGCGGTCTGGCAGGGGCCGAGATGGAAATTGAAAATCAGGCGCTGTGCCGTATTGTGCAGGAGGAGTTACTGACGCATCCTTTCAGCATTGCAGTGGATTGTCATTCCGGTTTCGGCTTGCGCGACCGGGTATGGTTTCCGCATGCACACAACCTGCATCCGATTACACACCTTGCCGACATCGTCGCGCTGGAAGAATTGTTTCAGCAAACTTACCCCAATAACAGATACCTGTTTGAACCTCAAAGCATGCACTATCGCACCCATGGTGATATCTGGGATTATCTTTATCTGCAGGCAGAAAAGGACAAGAGCAAAACCTTTTTGCCGTTGACGCTGGAAATGGGTTCCTGGCTGTGGGTGAAGAAAAATCCCCGTCAATTATTTTCTCTTCAGGGCATGTTTAATCCGATAGTTGAGCATCGTTTGAACCGGGTTTTGCGCAGACACACTGTGTGGCTGGACTTTTTGATGCGCGCTGCCGGCGGACACGAAAGTTGGATGGTTAAGGGCCCTAGTCGCTTGCGTTTGCAGGAACGGGCAGTAGCGCGCTGGTACAGGTCATGACTACCTGGGTGCTGTTTCGCGGCCTGATGCGCGAGGCGCGCCACTGGGGAGATTTTCCCGTGCTGTTTCAGAAGGCAATGGACGCACAACATATAGTCACGCTGGATTTTCCCGGAAATGGCAGTTTGCATGGGCAGCCGAGCGCTACCAGCGTAGAAGGGATGGTGAACTATAGTCGTGCGCAACTCAAGCGCTTCGGTTACGCGCCGCCTTACCGCGTATTAGCCTTGTCGTTGGGGGCGATGGTGGTAGAGGCTTGGAGTGAACTGTATCCGGACGAACTTGAAAAAATGGTATTGATCAATACCAGCCTGGCGCCCTTTAACCCTTTTTACCATAGACTGCGCCCCAAAAATTATCTTGTCCTGATCCGGCTGCTCTATGCCTCCGCAGCTCAGCGCGAAAGCCTGATATTGCGGCTCACCAGCAACCGCAGCCGCACGGAAAACATGCAAACGACATTGCAGCAGTGGATAGCCTATGCCGAGGAATGCCCCGTCACACGCGCCAATATGCTGCGCCAACTTGGGGCTGCAATGCGTTACCGTGCCGCGCGGATTACACCACCCGTACCCGTATTATTGCTGGCAGGACAGCAAGATCAACTGGTCAATGCAAAATGCTCGCTTGCGCTGGCACGGCATTGGGGCTGCGCTATCCGCCTGCACCCGGCTGCAGGACATGATTTGCCGCTGGATGACGGCGTCTGGGTGGCGCAACAAGTCAAGGCGTGGCTTGGTTCATGACAGCGTTCGCCGATGCGAAGAAAGCTATGAGTGCCTGTCCAACGGTCTGCAGGACCAGGCATTGCCAGCCATGTGAAAACGCCCGCTGTTGCGGGCGTTGTTGTTCAACCCAGCTAATGCATCAGCCCCGTCTTTGCCGCGCAGGCGGGGATCCAGCGGCTTATGCACTCCGCAAAGCGGACAAAACCTCAATATCGACCCGCTACGCGGGTTTTTTTGAATCACTGGATTCCCGCCTGCGCGGGAATGACGAGGTTTTGTCTAATCAACAATGTGGGTTCAAATATTCTCAGCTTGCCATCGCGAATCTATTTTTGATGGTCTGATGAATAACTGTTACGGAATGGCTATTCGGTCGCGGTTTTTGCGATCACAGCCAGCAAAGCGTCAAGTTTTTTCGCCAGTTCATCCTGGCCCTTGATGTGATGCCGGGTGACGATAAATTCCATGGTGTTGTAGCTCATGAACACTTTGCCTTTGGCGTCTTCCCATACCAAAGCCTTGAGCGGGAAATCGATAGCGGATTCCGGAGATGCCACCATGAAAGGCGTGCCGCCTTTCGGGTTGCCGAAAATAGTTACAATGGCGGGCTGCATTTTTAGACCCGCTTTTTGGGCACCTTCCGCATGATCGATCCTGGCAAACAGGATCAGGTTTTTTTCTTTCAGCACTGCTTCCAGCCGGGCTTGCGTTTCCTGAAATCCGTATTTGCTTGCCTGGGTCTTCATAGTGTTATCCGCGTTTGCCGAGAAAGAAATCGCCAACATGCTGAGTGCTGCCCACACATATTTCATCAGTATTCTCCTTGTGGTTGATTGGTTTAAGCTGCTTTGATCACCGCTTTATACCAGATCTATATGAAGCGGCGATTACAATGATAACTTAAACCCCGATAATTCATTAGCCTGTCAGGGCCGCTCGATGAATTATCCCAGAAAAAATAGTTATCCGCAGATTACACAGATTACGTATGATTAAACAAAGAGTTATCGATATTGTCTCGTTAAGCAATCGGGTGTACGATTAAACATTCGTAAGTGATTCAAAATCTGTGTGAATCTGCGAAATCTGCGGATTGAACTTCGGTTTTTAGGATTATCCGGGTTAGATGTTCAGGAAAAACTGCGTGTGCCTAAGTGCCGGTTTGTAGGTGCGTGTTGTTTTGTTCAACTTCAAAATGCTTTAAGGCCTGTTTTGCCAAGCCACGGCAAACATTGTTGAGAACGGTGGGCAACTCATGCGGTAGTCGCGACTCCAGCAGCAGCTTGCTGGAGCTTACGGTATAAACAGGCTCGAACAGGCGGGGCCGGTAGTCTTGCATCAGCTCATCCAGCGTGCGTTCTGCGGCCATTTGTTGCCATGGATTCGTCGGCCACTGCGAAGGAATGCCATAGGCTTCAGTATAGATTTCCATATCGTGTCGCACGGTGCGGATATCCTCGTGCGAATCGCGGAAAGGCAGCAGAACCAGGTTTGCTACTTCGTAAAGTTGTTTGTCCATTTCCGGGCGATTGGCCCCGCCGTCGATTACACCTATCCAGTCCGGCATGGTTACCAGCTTGGACAGAATTTTTTCAAGCTTGTCGGGCGTGCGCCCGTCGAGCGGAGTGTAGCCACGATCACCGCGTATCAGCGGTTCGCGTGCAGGGTCGGTAAGCACCGCGATTGAACGCATGCCGAGCAGGCCGAAGCCATGGCATAACATATGTGTAATGCTGGTTTTGCCGGTTCCGCCCTTGTTGCCAATGACGCAAATCAATTTATCCACATTGCTTCTCCATGCATGACTTCAGCGTGAAATAGAAAATACATAATACTGAATTAGAAGCAATTTTAAATACTAGCGAGTATTTGTGCGGTTAAATTAGAGGGTATAAAAGGCGTTTATTCATGCATTTGCTCAACATGGGTCTGTTGCCAGTAGCGTGCATGGGTGTTGCGGTATTTCTCCACATGCAAGTTCGTCCCGTCCATCTCTACCAGAATCGCGCCATCCTCATCCGAACGCAGCAGTTCGCTGCCTGTTGCCCGATAGCGCTCGACAACTTCCGCCTTGGGATGACCGAAGTGATTGCGATAGCCCGAGGTAAACACGGCGTAGCGGGGATGTACTGCAGCCACAAAGGCGGGAGTGGAGGAGGTCTTGCTGCCATGGTGTGGAACCACCAGCATGGTTGCGGCGAGTTTGTCCGGATGCAATTCGAGCAGACGGCGTTCTGAATTTTTTTCAATATCGGCAACGAGCAGGATGCTATTGTGTCCGATACTGACGCGCAACACGCAGCCGCGATCATTGTTGTTGATTTTATCCCCGGCGTAGCTGGCCAGAGCCGGATGCAGAATTTCAAAGCTAATCCCATCCCAATTCCAGTTTTGGCCATCGCTGCAACGTTGTGATAGTCCAGCCTGCTGCAATATGGGGCTGTCATGCGGTAACGAGGATAACAGCAACTGGATAGGCATTGCCTGCATCACCGCCAGCGCTCCGCCGGTATGGTCGGAGTCGTTATGCGTAAGGATCAGGCTGTCGAGTTTGCCTAGTCCCATGCCATGCATGGAAGGGACGAGAATGCGGTTGCCGCTGTTGGCCTCGCTGTTAAAAACGGGTCCGGTATCATAAAGCAGCGCGTGGCCACTGGTTTGCGCCGCGACTGCCAGCCCCTGTCCGACATCGAAGATGGTCAGGCGCAAGCTGCCGGGCCGGGGTGCAGCGGGCTGTATCAGGAACATCGGCAGTAGCAATACGGCGCCCAGCCAGCGCGACGGGAAGCCCCTCGGCAATAGCATCCACAGCACTCCGATCATACCGGCAACGATGCTCCACAAGGGTGGTGCATGTTGCGTCCAGACAGCGGCCGGCAGGTCGCTTAGCCACTCCAGCGCCGCCATGCACACGCTCATCGCGTAATGAGCGAGGTGTAAAATCCAGTCAAAATGGAGCAAGGCGCCGAGCAGGGTGAGCGGCACCACCACCAGGCTTACAAGCGGAATGGCGAAGGCATTGGCGAGTGGCGAGACCAGCGATATTTGCTGGAACAATGCCAGTAATGGCGGAATCAGCCCTATGCTCATTGCCCACTGTATGCGGCTGTATTCGAGCAGCCAATGTCCTTGCCCCAGCCTATTGGCCGTGATGTAAAAAATCAGCCCTACCGCGCCAAACGACAGCCAGAAACCCGGTGCAATTACCGACCATGGGTCAAACAATAAAACAACCATCAGTGCGATTGCGAGCAATTGCGAAGGGGCGATATTGCGCGACAGCCACAGTGCTGCGGCTACTGTGCCCAGCATATACACCGTGCGTTGTGCCGGTACGCCATAGCCGGACATAAGTGCATACAGCAAAGCCAGCAGCAGGCCGGCCAGCGCTGCCGCCTTGCGCGCCGGCAGCCACAGGGTCAGGCGCATGTTGCGCCGCCATAGCCAGTAGACAAGCGCAAAGGCAACACCTGCCAGCATGGTGATATGCAATCCTGAAATGCTCATCAGGTGATTGACACCGGTACGCGTAAATACCTGCCATTGTGCTGCCGGGATGCTGCCCTGATCGCCAATGGCGAGTGCGCTCAATACCCCCACATAAGGTGCATTCCCGAGTACCTGCTGAAAGTGCGTTCGTACCGCCTCGCGCAGATGTTCTACGAAATAGTCGGCAGCAACTACCTGTTCATCAATGCGATGATTGTCCCCCTTGTTATGCACATAACCCACGGCGCGCAGATTGCGTTCAAGCGCCCATGCTTCAAAATCAAAATTGTACGGGTTGCTGGTGCCGTG
>Ga0315268_10005354_pt1 | contig 13800 bp, 12 predicted proteins | sample C1_top_MG_FD_204535 | JGI IMG/M metagenome (GOLD analysis project Ga0315268, IMG submission 204535) | Sediment microbial communities from Yellowstone Lake, YNP, Wyoming, USA - C1_top | ecosystem: Environmental > Aquatic > Freshwater > Lake > Sediment | place: USA: Wyoming | collected 2017-08-01 | reverse complement strand
TCCGCAGCCCCGGACTGCCGAAGTGGCGGAATCGGCGCAGCCATTTGAAACCGGTTTTGCGACTGATCTGCGCCTCCCGGCACAGTTGAGCCACCGACTTGAGACCGCGCAGAGCGGCTTGTACAAACCGCCGACGCGCTTCTAAGAGGGAACGAGTTTGCCACGGCATGGCCGCAGAAAACTCCAAAGTAAACTCCCAGACCGTCACCCATGTCTATGCTCTCCACCGTCACCCATGTCTTGGCCCCGTGCCAGAATGTCCGCCCTACAAGCGGCGCCGCGACCCTCTTTTGTTGCTTGCGGTAAAGCCAGGCAGAAAGCTATACGAAGTAGCGATGACCGGCTTGGTCCCTTTGCTCAAATCAGCCGCTCACGGCCTGGACAAGGCGCGGCGAGTGACAACCTGGGCCTGCGCCTTGTCGCCGCCAGCGGCGCTGCTGGTGTTCGCCAGCTTGGGCTTGCACGTGCGGCTGGGCCTGGGCCACTGGCCGAAGCCGATGTGGGAGGACTACACTACCGCCGCCTATCGCGCGCATGAGCTAGTGTTCGTGGGGGTGTGCGTGTTTGTGATCTATGCAGCGGGGCCGCTTTGGCTGGTGTTTGTGGCGCTGCCGGGCCAGCGGTTGCGGTGGAAAACGCTCGCCTGGCAATTGGGCGCCTGCGGGCTCGGCTGGCTGCTGATTTACCTTGGGGCAAAGTGGGACCCCGCGCATTTCGTGGGGTGGTTTCTGGATTAAGCACCGCCGAGCCCTTCGATATTAGACCGTGCGGGCGCGCAAGGGGCCTGCTGGAGTGTGGAGCCTGAATGCCTTGGCGCAAAAGGAGCGTTATCCCTGAAAACCGCGACCGTTGGGGCAAGCTTTACAATGCCCCCTGCAGGGGCTAAGCTCCGGGCCATGCAAATGGTCAAAGAAAGAGCGGACCGGCTTGAAGCACTGTTTGGCCAGTTCGCCGAGAGCCCAAAGGAGGCACTGACTCCCATGCCGCGTTCCGCATTCCGCATTCCGCTCTCCGCACTTAATCGGCGGTTCCTGGGGGCCGCCTGGCTCGCCTTCTTCACCTTGGCGGCTGCGGTGGCCGCCCCGACCAACGCCCCGGCTTGGCTCACCCAGCCCCTGTCATTGACCGACTGCCTCAACATCGCCTTCGAGCAAAACGCCGCCGTCCTCAAGAGCAAGCAAGACCTCGCCGCTGCCCACGGGCTCGTCGTGCAAACCCGCGCCATCGCCATTCCGAAAATCCGCGTCGGCGGCGACTACTCGGTCAGCGACGAAGCGGCCATCGAGCGGCTCGAGTTTCCGTCCATCCCAGGGCTGCCCAGTGGTTTCCAAGGGATCGTACCCAGCGACCAGCGCTGGTCGGCCAACATCCGGCTGGTGCAGTCCCTCTTCGAAGGCGGGCGCATCCGCTCGGCGCTGCGCACCGCCAAGCTGACCAAAGAGCAAGCCCTCCTGCAGCACCAAGCCGTGCTGGCCGACACCGCGCTGGAAGTGCGCGTGGCCTACGACGACGTTTTGCTCGCCGCCCAGCAGATCGTCGTGAGCCAAGCCTCGCTGGAACTGCTGCAAAAGGAACTCGAGGACACCAACCGCCGTTACGACGCCGGCACAGTGCCGCGCTTCAACGTGCTGCGGGCCGAGGTCGAACTGGCCAACGCCAAACCGCGCCTGATCCAGGCCCGCAACGCCCACCGCATTGCCAAGAACAACCTCGTCAACCTCCTCGGCTGCCTGGTGCCCAAAGAGGTCTGGGAAGACATCCCGCTCCAGTTGACCGGCTCGCTGGCGGTGGACAGGTTCGTTATCGAAATGCCCGCGGCCATCGCGCAGGCCCTCGCCAAGCGCCCGGAACTGGCCGCCTTGCGCAAAGCGGAGCAACTGCGCCGGCAGGAGGTTGTCCAGGCCAAGGCCGGCTACTGGCCCAGCCTCCAGGCTTACGTTGGCTACGGCTCGCACAGCTCCAGCTTTTACAGCGACCTGAGCAGGGACGTCTCCGGCTGGCAGGCGGGCGTGCAAATGTCCTGGGACCTCTTCGACGGCCAACTGACGCGCGGCAGAGTGGCTCAGGCCAGGGCGCTCGTCCAAAAGGCCCAGGTGGACACCGACGACGCCACGCGGCGCATCGAGTTGGAAGTGCGCACCGCTTACTCCAACCTGATGGAATCGTGGGAAGTGCTGGAGTCGCAGAAAAAGGTCCAGGAGCAAGCCGACGAAGCCTTGCGCCTGGCGCGGGCCAGGGCCGAGGCCGGCACCGGCACCCAGTTGGACGTGCTCGGCGCCCAGACTGCCCTGACCCAGGCGCGCACTACCCAGGTCCAAGCCCAGCGCGACTACGCCGTGGCTCGCGCCCGCCTCGAACGCGCCATCGGCGCCTACGTGCCGGAGACCGCTCCGCCTGACCACCAGTAAGAACAGTCCCAGGCAATTCTTGCCTCCCCACTGCTCCCTGCGTCCTGTCTCCTGTTTCCTGCCTCCTGCCTCCTGCCTCCCGTCGCGCTGCGCCCCTGGCCGCCAGTTTGACCCGAACGTGCTTGACTTCAGCGAATGGCCAGGCTTATCACCACGGCGATGAAGCGAGCGTTAGCGCGGTCAGTTCTGGTTTCCATGATGATCCTTTCCAGTCAATCCCGGTGCGCCGAGGGAGCCAAACCTCCGGCGGCGGCTCCATCAAAACAAGCCGCCAGCCTTGCCTTTGTCGCTGGCGCTGGCGGGGAGTACCTGTTCGACACGGGGGTGCTGCGCGGCAAACTGCGCCCGGAGGGGCGTTCGCGGGGGCTGGCGTCCGTCGTGCACGTGCCCACCGGGGCGACGGTGGACAGGGGATACGGCTTAGTGGGCTTCTACCGCGTGTTCACCACCGGCACCCGCTACGGCCCCGGCGCATGGGACTGGCCCAGCACCGCCGAGCTGCTGGCAGACGGCGCGGTGCTCGTCCGCTGGCCGTCCGCCGAGAATCGCCCCTTCGAGTTGGCGGCCACCTACCGCTGGCGCGCTCCCGACGTGATCGAAGTGGAGGCGCAGGTCAAAGCCCGACGAGAGCTTAAGCAATTCGAGGTCTTCCTGGCCTCGTATTTCGACTCAGCGTTTACGAATTCACTGGCTTACGTGAAAGAGAATCCCGCCGGCGGCGGCAAACCCGGCTTCCTGGCCGCCGGCGCCTCCTTTGGCCAGTGGCTCATGTATCCGCGCGACCAGGGCGCCGTGGCGTTGATCACCGACGGGCGCTGGAAACTGGAGCCCAACCCGGTGAACTGGACCGTGCTGCCGGCGCTGGCTGCCCCCATCGGCCTGCGGCGCGCCCCCCAGAGCGGTCTGGCGGCCGTCCTCCTGGCGCCGGCCACCGACTGTTTTGCCGTCGCCACACCCCACCAGACCGAAGGCCATTACTCGATGTATTTGTCCTTGTTCGGCCGCGACATCAAGGCCGCCGAGACCGCCAAAGCTCGCGTGCGCCTGTGGATCGCAGAGAAGCCGACCGACCAACAGATCCTCAAGGCCTACGAGGCCTTCAGCCCGCCCCTCCGCAAGTAAGAGATGAATCAGAAACTCAGGAAACCAGGAAGAGAGCTCTTCCTGAGTTCCTGGGTTCCTAATTCATGATCCTCCACACAACGACGACACATTGCGCTTCCGGGCCTGGTTGTGCTAACTTGGCGGTGGGAAATGTCCGCGGCGTGGTGAACCGCGCCGCGGCAGCTTCCCACATTGAACTTATGGAACGACTTGTCCTCTGGAGATTGGCAGTAATGACGCTGGCCTTCTGGCCTTGCGCGCGCCTGGCCGCCCAGGAAACCACCGCAACCAACGCCGCGGCCGTCGCCGAAGAGCAGTACGCCGAGGGACGTTACACGCGCCTGCAGACCGCCGTGGAAGACCTCCAGGCCGCGCAGGTCAGGCTCCAAAAGCAGATTGAGGGCTTGGCCGACGAACTCCAGGCCCTTCGCGAAGAGAGAGAGCGCGCCGCCGCCCGCGCCGTGACTCACGACGACTTGAAGAAGCTCTGGGACCGCCTCCAGGAATTGGAGCGCAAACGGGAGGAGGACAAGAACCTCATCCTGGAAGAAGTCCGCCGGCTGGCGGCCCCGCCGGTGGTCGAGCCACCGCCCAAGCGGCATCCACCCGCCGAACCGGCCAGCGGTGCCAGGCCCCAGAAGGGCTACGAATACGAGGTCCAGAAGGATGATACGCTCAGCGCGATCGTCGCCGCCTACCAGAAAAAGGGCGTCAAGGTCACCTTGGAGCAAGTGAAAAAGGCCAACCCGAACCTCAAGCCCAAGCAACTCCACGTCGGGCAAAAGGTATTCATTCCCGACCCGGCGCTGCCGTGAAGCGCGTAGCGCCCCGGCTGTGGCGGCCCCGGCGGGCTCGAATTCCCGCTTGTCAAACCGCCGCTCGCTGCTACCTTTACCGGCCTTTGTTATGAAAGCTGACATTCATCCGAGGTACCAGGCGGCGGAAGTGCGGTGCGCTTGCGGCAATTCTTTCAAGACCCGCTCCACCAAACCGGTCATCATTGTGGGCATCTGCAACGTGTGCCACCCCTTTTACACCGGCCAGCAGAAGTTCGTGGACACCGCCGGGCGGGTGGATAAGTTCCAGCAACGCCTCGCCAAGACCCAGGCGGCACAGGCGGCCCTGGCTGCCAGGGCGAAGAAGAAACGCCGGCCACTCTGAGGGCGGCCCCGGCGCTTGCGCCGTCCCAGAGCTCATTTGGCCAAGGCCCTTGACCGGCGTGACGGCCCGCTGAGCGGCGGCGGAGTTTAGCCCGAAGACCAAGCGGACTCATGGACCTGACTCCCTATATTGAGAAACTCAACCAGCGGTTGGCCGAGGTGGAGGCCGCGTTGAGCGAGCCGAGCATTTTCTCCAATCACCAGCGCGCCCAGGAGCTGGGCCGTGAATACGCCCGGTTGAAGGACTTGGCCGCCGCCGGCGAAGCCTACCGCAAGGCCGGCGCCGAGCTGGCGGCCAACCGCGCCCTCACCCAGACCGAGGCCGACCCGGATTTGCGCCAACTGGCGCAAGAGGAGGCCAGCCGGTTGGAGGGCGAGCGCAGCCAAATTGGCCGCCGGCTCCTGGAAGGGATTCTCCCGCCGGCGCCAACCGACTCCCGCAACACCGTCATTGAAATCCGCGCCGGCGCCGGCGGCTCCGAGTCGGCCCTGTTTGCTGCCGACCTCTACCGCATGTTCACCCGCTACGCCGAGTCGCGCGGCTGGCGCGTGGAGACGCTCAACTCCAACCCTTCGGACCTGGGCGGTTTCAAAGAGGTTATCTTCCTGGTCTCTGGCGCGGGGGTCTATAAGCGGCTCAAGTACGAGCGCGGCGTGCATCGGGTCCAACGGGTCCCCATCACCGAAGCCCAGGGCCGCATTCATACCAGCACCGCCACCGTCGCCGTCTTGCCCGAAGCCGAGGAAGTGGACGTCGCCATTCGGCCAGAGGACCTGGAGATCACCGTTTGCCGCGCCTCTGGCCCGGGCGGGCAGGGCGTGAACACGACCGACTCCGCCGTGCAAGTGCTCCACAAACCCACCGGCATGGTCGTCCGTTGCGCCGATGAGCGCAGCCAGCAAAAGAACAAAGCCCGCGCGCTCAAGGTCCTCCGCTCCCGGCTGCTTGACCAGCGGATGCAGGAAGAGACCGCCAAATACGCCGCTGAGCGCAAGGCCCAGGTGGGCACCGGCGAGCGCAATGAGCGCATCCGCACTTACAACTTCCCCCAAAACCGCGTCACCGATCACCGCATCGAACTGTCCCTCTACGACTTGCCCGGTTTCCTGGACGGCAACATGGACCCCGTCATTGAGGCGCTGATGGCCCGCGACCTGGAGGAGCGGCTCGCCACTTTGCCCTGATAGCGCGCCTTGCCTTCCCAGGAAATGCGGTTCAGCCACGGACGAAGCACGGATGAAACGCGGATGAGACCGAGTGCAAATGCTGAGCAGGTCCGATGGGCGCGAAGTGTTTGGAGTGCGCCGGCTTGCCGGCGCTTTCGGGTGGGCTTGGGGCGCGCCAAAGCGGGAGCAAGCTCCCGCACTCCAAACGCTTCGCGCCGGCTCCCACCCGCCTCATGCTCGTCGTTTGTGCTCCCGCGCGGCGAGCCATGAAGTCTGGCCAGCGAGCATGGCGCGGCCCGTTTTGCCCTCATGCCCCCGATCAAAGCACTCATTTTCGACTGCGACGGCACCTTGGCCGACACCATGCCGCTGCACTGGCAAGCCTGGCAATTGGTCGCCGCCCGCCATGGGTTCCACTTCCCCAAGGAACGATTCCTCGCCCTAAGCGGCATGCCGAGCCGTGACATTCTCAAGATCCTGAGCCTGGAACAGGGGCTGGCCTTGGACCACTTGGCGGTGGCCAAGGAGAAGGAAGCCGAGTATCTCCCGCTCATCCAGCAAGTCGAACCGGTCAACTCCGTCATCGCCATCGCCCGCGCCCATTACGGGCGCCTGCCCATGGCGGTTGCCTCCAGCGGCAACCGGCGGGTGATTGAATCGGTGCTCGACCGTTTGGGCATTCGCGGGCTGTTCGGCGTCATGGTCACCAGCGAGGACATCACCCGCCAAAAGCCCGCCCCGGACATCTTCCTCGAAGCCGCCCGCCGCCTGGGCGTGGCCCCGGAGTGCTGCTGCGCCTACGAGGACAGCGAACTGGGGCTGCGAGCTATTCGCGCCGCCGGCATGCAGGCGGTGGACGTGCGCAAGCTCCTTAGCCGGGAGGGCGACCGAAAATCAACTGAGCTTGCGCCACGGGGCACTGAGGACGTTGGGTAATTGCAGACTGAAAATTGTAAGTTGCAGATTGCCAATTGGCCTCTCCCAAGCTCGCCCGCGACGCCCAGCTCAATTTGCAGCCTTCAATTCACAATTCTCAATTTACAATTCCGATGCCGCGTCCGTGTGGTTCAGCCAGTCTTCGTGAGCTTTCGCTTCCACACGTAGCGGAACATCAAGGTCCGCAACGCAGCGGTCAGCGGAATGGCCAGCACGCCCCCAAGAATCCCGCCCAGCAGCGTCGTGCCCGTGATCAAGGCGATGATGACGGTCAAGGGATGCAGCCCGGCGCGGCCGCCAATGATCCTGGGCGACACCACCAAGCTTTCGATCAAGTTCACCAGCCCGAAGATGGCCAACACCAGCACCGGGTGCCACCAGTCGCCAAATTGGACAATCGCCAGCCCCACCGCCGGCGCCAGGCTGATCATAAAGCCGAGGTAGGGCACGATGCCCAGCAGCGCCGCCATCGCGCCCAGCAGCACCGCATAGTGCAGACCCAGAATGGAAAAGCCGATCGTCAACAGCGTCCCCGAACAGAGCGACACTAACACCTGCCCGCGAAAGAACACGATCAAGCAGTCGTTGATGGCCATCAGCACGAAGACGGCCTCTTCCTTCAATTTGGATTCGCGAATCGGCACGTAATCCGTCCAATTTCGCTTGATCCCCTCCTTTTCCAACAGAAAGTAGAAGACATAGATGGGCGTCAGCGCCAGCCCCAACACCAGCCCGGCCCACGAGGCGACTTGCGAGAGCCGGGCCAGGAGCCAGTTGCCGATCTTCGGCAGCGCTCCGGCCAGCCAGCCAAGCACGGCGCGGCCCAATTCAGTGTCCCACGCGGCGCCGGGGGTGGGCGCTGGCAGGGCCGCCGGGGCCGCGTTGGTGGCGCTCAAACCGGCGACATTGGTGACGACGGGGGCGGTGACCGCCGCGCCGCCGCCGGCAGCTTGAGGCGCCCCGGCCCTCTGGCGCCAACTCTCCCTGAGCTTGAGGCCCAACGGCGAGTGCTTCATGAAATCGTCGAGCTTGAGCCGGAGGGTGTCGGTGTATTCGGGCAGCCGTTTCACCAAGGCGTCGGTTTCGACGATGAGCCGCGGCACCACCGTTGCCAGCAAACCCAGCACCAGCATCACCCCCAGGAAAAACACCATCAGGATAGCCCGGGCGCGCGGCACCCGCAGGCGCGCCTGGAGCCAATCCACTACGGGGTCCAGCAAATAGGCCAGTATGCCCGCCAGCGCCAACGGCAACAGCACCGACGAAAGCCGCTCCACCACCCAGGCCGCCCCCCAAAACAGCAGCCCGACCAGCCCAACCAGGACGGCGACGGCCAACCCGGTCAGCCCCAGCCACAGGATTCGCGCCTGTTGCGGTGTTGGTGGGGGAAAGGACATCCAGTGCCTTTGCCTTTAGACCGGATTCTCATTCACACCCCACTTCAGTGGGGCGCAACGGCGCCAGTACTGCGTCTCAACCGCTTCGGCGGTTTCCCGCTGACTGGGCGCGCCGCTTCCGCTTGGCCGGCGGCCTGGCCCAGTTGGCTCGATCTGTCCGCCGCCGCGCGCACGGCGCTCATGAGCGCGCCCCGCAGGCCCGCCTTCTCCAGTTGGTGAAGCCCCGCAATCGTGGCCCCGCCCGGACTGGCCACCATATCTTTAAGCGCCGCCGGGTGCTGCCCCGTCTCCAGCACCATCCTGGCGCCACCCAGCAGCGTTTGGGCCGCCAGCTTGGTGGCCACATCGCGCGGCAGCCCGGCCGCCACCCCGCCATCGCTCAGCGCCTCAATCATCAGGCAGGCATAAGCCGGCCCGCTGCCGCTCAAGCCGGTCACGGCGTCGAGCCGTTTCTCCTTCACCTCCAGGGCCAGTCCAACGGCGGAGAATAGCCGCTGGGCGAGGGCGGCATCTTCGCGGGTAGCCCACCTGCCCAACGCATACGCGGCCGCGCCGGCCCCGACCAGCGCCGGCGTGTTGGGCATCACCCGGATAACCCTGGCCCCCGCAAAGAGCGCCTCCTCCAGCCGCTTCAGCGGCACCCCGGCGGCGATGGAAATCACCAGGTGCCCCCTAGTGACGTAAGGACGCACTTCCTCCAGCACCACGCCCACTTGGTCGGGCTTGACGGCCACGATCAGGACCTCGCTCGACCTGGCGGCTTCAGCATTGGCCGCCGCAGTCCGCGCGCCCACATTGGCCGTGAAAGCCCTCCGCGCCGCTTCCGACACGTCGCTGGCCATCAACTCCTCAGCCCTGACCAGCCCGGCCCGCAGAAAGCCCTGCGCCAGCGCCGAGGCCATCTTGCCCGCCCCAAGAAAGCCGATCCGTAGTTGCTCCGGCACGGCCGCCAAGCTAGCAACCCAGCCCCGGCTTGAGAAGCGAAAACCATCTGGCCAGAGGGCGGGTTCAAGAAAGCGACGCCGCCAGGAAGTTCTACCGCGCCGCATCTCAATAACTGAGCGCCTGGACAGGTGAGTTCAGCGAGACCGGACGCAAGTCCGGTCTCTTCTTTTTGGCGGAAGCGCTGTTGGTTTTCGCCAAGGCTTGGCAGCACGCCCAGTCGGTCGCCTGAGCAGCGCTTGCAGTGTTAAGCAGCGCGCAAGGTGCAGGCCAAGCGGGCGTACTCGAAACGCTTTGCGGTTGGGTCAAGCCGCCTTAAGTGGCCGCCCCCTCCGGTGTGGCGGGCGGGGCCGCGGGGCCGGTCGCGGGGGCGGATTCTTCGGCAGCAGTGGCCAACTCGTCGAGCACCCGCCGGAACTCCGCCAAACCCGAAGCTGGCACAATGATCGTGTCGCGCTGGCCGCTCACGTCTTCGGTGATCCGCACGAAACGGCCGCGCGGGTTCTCCTTGAGCGCGAACGTAAAAGTCTTGCGTTCGACCTGAATCTGATGTTTTCGCAACGTCCTCTCCTCCACGTAGGGCTTGTGGCCGGACGCGGGGTAAGGCCGCTGCCCGGTAGAAGAACGTTCGCTGTCTGTCATAGTTGCCCGGCGCGGCTCCTGAGCACGCGCCACGATTCACCCCTATTGTCGGCCAACTATGGCCGCTTGTCAACGATTGGGCCTGATCTGGTCCAAATTCGCAAACCGGGGGCCGTTGGCGGGGCGGCACAACCGCCATAGATAACACAGCAGCGCCAGGATGACCAGCCCGTTGACCACCTCGAAGCCGAGGTTCAACGCCGCCAACCGGCCAGCCGCCTCGGCTTTTTGGGCCGCCGCCGCCAGCGTGGAGTAATTGACCCGCTGCAATTCGTGCAGCGTCGGCACCAGCCAACGACTGCCCGCCACGCTCACGCCCAGCAGGCCGGCCAGCAAGCCCAGAAGCCAGCTCCCCAGATACCGGCCAGATTGCAGGTACTCCAAAAGCAGGTGTGCCACGGCCACCACGGCACACCACTGCTGCAACACAAAGCAACCATCGAGCATCACCACCGCCGCCGCGCTGGCGTGCGGGTGCGGCAGAAAGCCGAGCCTCTCTGCCGACGAAAAGGCCGGCCTTGCCCACAGCACAAAAGACACGGCGGCGCCCAGCCAGACGGCGGCGTTGAGCACACCAACGAAGCGGATCACCCTTTGCATGACCAGAGCATACGCCCCACGCCCCTCACTGCCAAGCAAGGAGTGTGCGCGCGGAACTCCTTTACAGCCGCCGCGGTTTCCGGCAATGCTATCCGCAGAAATGGTTTTCCTCCGGGGTAACGACCGCGACGCCTATGAAAAAAGACCACGAGCTTCGATTGAGCCGCCGGCAGTTCCTGCGCCGCGCCGCGACGGCCGCCGCCTTTCCATTGCTGGCGCCCATCTCAGTGCTGGGCCGTGGCGGCGCGACCGCACCCAACAGCCGCATTGCCTTCGGGGCCATCGGCGTGGGCAACCGCGCCCGCTTCATCCTGCCGAACTTCCTCGGCTTCCCCGAAATCCAATTCGTTGCCGCTTCCGACAGCCGGGAGGAACGGCTCAGGCAGGCCAAGGAGTTCATTGACGCCCATTACGGGAACCAGGACTGCCGCATCTATCCCGACTTCCGCGACCTGCTGGCGCGGAAGGACATTGACGCCGTGTTGATTGCCACCGGCAACCGCTGGCACGGCCTGGGCTCCATCTACGCCGCGCGGGCCGGCATGGACATTTACAGCGAGAAGCCCATTACTCTCACCATCACCGAGGGCCGCGCCTTGGTGGACACCTGCCGGCGTTTCGGCGCGGTCTATCAAGCCGGCACTCAGCGGCGCTCCACCGAGTCTTATGCCTTCGCGCGCGAAGTCGTCCGCCAGGGCAGAATCGGCCAAGTGCGCAGCGTGGAGATGCAGTGCTGGACCGGCCCGGCGATTCCGCACGGCAAAGCCGAACCCGTCCCCAAAGGCTGGAACTACGACTTGTGGCTCGGCCAAGTCCCCTGGCGGCCGTTCGTGCCCACGCGCGTTCACAACTGGCCCTATTTCTGGGACACCGCCGAGGGCGTGATGACCGACATGGGCTGCCACTACACTGACCAAATGCAGTGGGTGCTCGGCAGGGACGACACCGGGCCGGTCGAATTTGAGGCCACCGGCCAGTTCCCCGACCCCGCCAAGTTTTGCAGCGACACCCCGGTCACTGCCGAGGGCCGGTGCCGTTATGCCGACGGCGTGGTCGGCCTCATGTACCAGCGCCGCGGTTTCACCGACCGTTACATCCGCTACATCGGTGACGAAGGCTGGGTCCAGGTGGACGACGAAACCGACCTCGTGACTGCCCAGCCCAAGTCCATCCTCACCCTCAAAGAGGAAGGCGGCGCCAGTTGGGCCAACGCCAGCGCCCACATCCGCAACCTGCTCGACTCCATTCGCAGCCGCCGGCCCACCGTCTGCAACCCCGAAGTCGCCCACCGCGCCATGACCATTTGCCAGGCCTGGACCATCAGCCTGCGGCTGGGGCGCAAACTCAAGTGGGACCCGCTCGCCGAGCGGTTCGACAACGACGAAGCCAATCGAATGCTCTACCGCGAGCCGCGCGCGCCGTGGAGGATTTGAACTGGCACGAAAATGCAGCCTAGCCACGGATGAAACACCGATGAAACACGGATTGGGCCAGAGCGCGGAATTCATTCCGCGGCGCCTTCGACCGCGCGAAGCGTTCGGAGGGGGCCGGCTTGCCGGCGGTTTACATGCATTTCAGGAGCGGAGTTTGGCCTCAGAATTCCCGAACGCCTTATTCCCCCTCACCCCAGCCCTCTCCCCCAAGGGGGGAGAGGGGAACGCCGCGCGCGGGCGTCGTGGGCTCTCCTCTCCCCCACCGAAGGAGAGGACTAAGGTGAGGGGGCGATGAAACCGCCAATTTGGAATCTTCAACTTGCAGTTGGCGTTTGCAGTTCCCTTCTCCCTGCTGATTTATGACTCCCCGACACTTGACATTTGGGCTGTGGTTGGCGGTTTCAATCGCTTCGCGCCCGGTTGCGGCTGCTGACGCAGCGCCTGCCGGCGCGGAACTCGAGAAGATCATCAGCGCGGCGGCGGCCTACGAGTCGGGCGGCAACATCGAGCCGCTGCGCCAGCTCGAGCAGTTGGTGGCCCGCTCCGCCGCCGAGCCGGCGCTGCGCAAAGACCTCGAGGCGGCACTGGCCAGGTTGCTCGCCGACAGTTCCACTTATGAAGCCAAGCGCTTTGCCTGCCGGCAATTGGCCATCGTCGGCGCCGAAGGCTCGCTCTTCGCGCTGGCCGGCTTGTTCAAAAACAACGAGACCGCTGGCATCGCCTGCCTGGCTCTCAGCAGCATCCCCTCGCCCAAGGCGGGCGTAGTCTTGCGCAACGCCCTCCCGAACCTGCAAGGCGCGGCCCGCGTGCAGGTTATCAACGCCTTGGCCGCCCGCCAGGATACCGCGGCCGTCAACTCGCTCATCGTGCTGACGGGCAACGCTGACCTTGCCGTCGCCGAAGCCGCCGTCGTGGCGCTGGGCAAAATCGCCGATGAACCCGCCCGCGCAGCCCTCGCCGCCTTACGCCGGCAACGCCCCCAGGCGCTGGCCCACGCCGTCACCGAGGCCTCGTTCCGCGCGGCCGAGAAGTGCGTCGCCCTCGGCGACCGCAGCGCGGCGGCGGCCATCTACGAAGGGCTGCTGGGAAAGGTCGAACCGCGCATGGCGCAACGCTCCGGATTACCCCAGGCCGCTCAACCCGACCACGTCCGCCGCGGCGCCCTGGCCGCCCTGCTGCGGCTGGACAAGGACGGCGGCGAGAAGCGCATCCTGAGCCTGCTGGCCTCGAAGGACGAGGCCCTGATACCTGTCGCGATTGCCGCCGTGAGCTCCCTCGACTCCAAGCGTGCCTCGGCGATCTTCGGGCTGGAACTTCCCAAGCTCCCCGCTCAACACCAAGTCTTCCTGATCCAGGCCCTGGCTCAACGCGGCGACGCCGCCGCCCGGCTGGCGATCCTGGGCCGGCTCAGCGCCGATGACCGACCCGTGCGCTTGGCCGCCATCAATGCCCTCGGGACTTTGGGTGACGCCTCCACGGCCGCCCCGCTCGTCAAGGCCCTCGCCGACGCAAAGGACGCCGCCGAACGCCAGGCAGTTGCCGCTGCTTTGGCGAGCCTCGGTGGCAAGGCGGCTACCGACCAAGCTCTCCTAGCCGAGCTCAAACCGGCTCCCGCCCAAGCCAAGGCCCCGTTGATATTGGCCCTGGCCAAACGCGGCGTTCGCGAGGCCGTCCCGGCCATCATGGAACAAGCGGCCAACGCGAACCCCGCCATCGCCAAAGCGGCCTTTCGCGCCCTGGGCAGCCTGGCTAACGGCGACGACCTCCCTGCTTTGCTGCGGGTGTTGGTGAACCTCAAAGCCCCCGACGCCCGCCAGGAGGCCGAGGGGGCCGCCGCCCTGTTAATCGCAAAAGTCAAGGACCCCGCCGGCTGCGCGGACCCCGTGTGCGATCTGCTGGGGCAAACCACCGACTTGGAAGCGCGCGGCTCCCTGCTGCGCTTGCTGCCGGTCTGCGGCGGGGCCAAGGCCTTTGCCGCGCTCAGCGCGGAGCTCGCGCTCGCCCAGCCGCT
>Ga0315268_10005353_pt1 | contig 13802 bp, 15 predicted proteins | sample C1_top_MG_FD_204535 | JGI IMG/M metagenome (GOLD analysis project Ga0315268, IMG submission 204535) | Sediment microbial communities from Yellowstone Lake, YNP, Wyoming, USA - C1_top | ecosystem: Environmental > Aquatic > Freshwater > Lake > Sediment | place: USA: Wyoming | collected 2017-08-01 | reverse complement strand
TTGGCAGGTGTGAGCGGGAGCCATCGGCCGGTATTGCGAACGGAGACCCGAAGCGCGCCACCGTGGAGGCGAGTTTTAATCCAGATTCGGAGCGGCATCGGACTTGTCTGCATTCCGTACTTGACGGCGTTCTCGACGAGCGGATGAATGAGAAAGCTCAGCATGGGATACTCCTCAGTCTCCGGCTGGACTTCGAACACCACCTCGAGCTTTTCTTCGTACCGTTTCCTCTCGATCGCAAGATAGTGACGGACTGCCTCCAACTCATCTCGAAGGACGACGTCGGGGCGATTTCTGCTGACGAGCGAATAACGGAGGAACTCCGAGAGCTCGGTGATCATCCTCCGCGCTTGCTGGGAGTCCTCGTCGATCAGCGCCCGCAGGGAGTTGAGCGCGTTGAACAGGAAGTGTGGATTGAGCTGATAGCGCAGTGTTTGGAGCTGCGTCTGCTGGATCTCCTCTTCCGCCCTCTCAGCGCGTTCCCGTTCATTGATCCAATCCCGCCAGAATTTGATCCCGAAGTAGAGCGAGCCCCACACAAGCTTCTCGGGATAGATGAGCACGATCACCCGTGCAGCCCGCTCGATTTGGAAATAGGTGGCAACAACCCCCGGGCCGAAATACGCGACCTGAATGAGGATGAGCGCTCCCAGGATGATGCGCGCCACGATGGAGGGCAAAGAAACATCGTGGTACGGGACCCTTCGGAAGTATTCTCGCAGAACAAGCGACAGCAGGAACCCGGCAAAGACCTGCAGCAGGAGGTTGGTGACGATCGTCCAGCTGAAACCGTAGGCTGCGGTATTGACCGCAATGTGCATGAACGCGAAGATCGGCCACCCGACAGCCTGGTAGTGCCAGAAGGTCCAATCTCGCAGACGGCGTACGCGCAGTGCCATGGATCTATCTCCTCGGCTCCTGGTAGATTTCGATCCTCACGCAAACGCATCCGTCGCTCTGCTCGACGGTGAAACGATGCCGTCCGGGGTATGCGTTCTCCAAACGCGAGCGCACATTCGACAACCCGGTGCCAGTTCCCTCAAGATTTCGTGCGCTGTCGTCAAGAGGGGAAAGCCAGGAGCCGGAGTTGGTTACGGCGACCCGGAGGTCCCCATGCTGGAGAGCGGCATCGATCCCGATCTTTAGCGGCATCGCGCTGGTTTTCATGCCGTACTTGATGGCGTTCTCGACAAGCGGGTGAATCAGGAAGCTCAGGATCGGATATTCCTCCGCCTCGTGATCGATATTGAATTTCACCTGCAGCTTGTCCTCGAACCGCTTCTTCTCAATGGAGAGATAGTGCCGAATGGCGTCCAGTTCCTCCCGCAGGGGCACGTCGGTATGGTCCCGGTGAATGAGTGAGTACCGCAGAAACTCAGAAAGCTCCGTGATCATCTCTTTCGCGTGTTTCCTGTCCTCCTGGATCAGTGCGCGGACCGAGTTCAGTGCATTGAAGAGAAAGTGCGGGTTCAACTGGTAGCGCAACAGTTGCAGTCGGGCGCGCTGGACAAGCGCTGCTGCCTTCCGGGCTCGGTCCTTCTCATCTTCCCAATCCCTCCAGTACTTGATCCCAAAGGGCCGAGCATCACGAACCATAGCGCTGTAATTCCGGCATACCAGATTACCGTAAACACCAATGACCAGAATCCGATGTAACCGATTAGCGCGAGGATCGGGAGATTCCGGTAACTGACTCGCTTGTAGATCTCTCGCAACAAGAGAGAGAGCGCGAAGGCAAGGGGTGTTTCAAGTGCCTCAGCTGCAAACTCCTGGCTCGGCAGCGATCGGAGAACCATCAGGACGAGGTCGGCGGACCAAAGAATGAGCCAGCCCGCGATCTGGTAATGCCAGAAGGAGAAAGAGCCAAGCCGAGGGAATGTTGGTTTCATACGTCGATGAAGTTCATCGAATAAGCGCTAGCCGGCGGCAGGCGCGGGCATTCTTCCGTTCCGCCCACAATATGTGGGATTTTGGACAAAGAGTGAAGGGTGGTTATGCGGGCGGTCTTAGGCTTCGACGAGTGGATGTCTGCAGGGTCGAATGGCGCCCGCCCGATCTTGGCCGGTACGCCCGGGAATTGCAAGAATTGGCTGGGAGTACTTTTACCGCGCCTACGTCAGGGAGGGAAACGCTGGGCTTTCGCTCTCTTCCCGAAAACGGTATTGAACAGAAAAGAGAAGCGGGTAAAGTCCTGAGACCTTACCCGCTCGAATGTGGCAGACAATTTCTTCTGTCCGGGGAAATTGCCCGTTTACTTTGACGAGAGCTCCTCCGTGGGGGAGACAGAAGGTACGAAGCTAAACGTGTTCCCGTCGACATACACGTGGTAGTACCAGGCACACAGCCGCTGTACCTTCTTGTTCTCGTCGAATCGGACCGCTTGCTTGACGGCGAAGACGCCGCGAGCATCGCCGATCCGGCAGAGAGCCCAGGCGGCTGCGATGCGGCTGGTTGGCTCCTTCCCGTCGTGCAGGATCGCCATCAATGGGATCACAGCTTCCTTGACCTCGTACTCACCCAGCAAGTATGTTGCGCTGTTGCGCAGCCCGAGATTGTCCGATTTGATCGCCACCAAGAGGTTGGCCACCGCCTTCTGATAGCGAGCTTCCCCAATCTGCTGCTTCAAATCTGAGCCCTTGGCCGGCCACGCCAGGACGATTGCCATCGCAATCACGCCAAGAATCTTTGTTCCGGTTTTCATGACACCCTCCGTTATGGATTGTGTACTCCTGGTGGCTCAGACGTCTGAACGCCAGACGCCGTTCACCTACCTCTACGGTCGGGATTCGCCGATGTTGCTGACATTTCGACAAGCGGTAGGAAAAGAGGGGTGAGAGGTCGGAAAATTGTGACGAGTGGTTCCCTGGCGCTGAAACATTCCGCTTCGACGACGGAACAGGACTAGACTGAAGATCTCACTCCTCTCAACAGACAGGGCCTCTCGCCGAAGGCGGTCGCCGCTCGTCGATTCCGGCTGTCGTTTCATTCTGAAATTCGTCAAACTTGAGCCAGAAGGGTAAAGCTGACCCGCGGGTTGCCAGGTGAGCACATGCGATCAACCCTCTGAGGCCACTGAGATCCAGCATGGTTTCGTTCGTGGGAAAGACTAGAATAGATGTCGTGTGCGCTCGATGTTCGGCGCGCATCAAATGGGCGTGGGTTGTTGAGTACCGGTCGTTTCACTTCATCCAATTCATCTACTTGTGCAGCGAGTGCACGAGCGTTCTCAAGGTTACCAATGAAAAGACTCGCCTCTCCTCCGTGCCGCCCAGGGACGAACGTCGGACGTGCTTTCACGCAACCTGCGGACACCAATGAACAGGTTCGAACGCACAGGCAGAATGCGGGCCAGCGGGCTTCTCCTTCTCCTCGCCCTGGTCTCCGCGGTCGTCTTTTTCGTCCTCCGCTTGAGGGAATGTAGAGACGGTGATCGCGCGGCCCCGGAGATTCACAACAACGTCAAATCTTCAAATCGGACGCGCTGACTCGAGAACTCGGGCCATACCTCAAGCGATCATTCTGAGCTCGCTACCGATCCCTCCCGATATGTATTTCCATGGACTTCCATCATTGAAAAAGTGTGCGTCTAATTTTGGTTATTTGTAGAAGTTGTAACGGGCCAGGATCTCCCCTCTGATATCGGAAATCTTGACTTGGACAGCACTGCGAGACGCCAGCAGTGGCAACGAATTTGACCGGTAATTTTCACCTGTTGATGCCGGTTAAAAGCTGCTTGACGGCACGCCCTTTGAGACTTCAGGAATGTGGACGCTAATTCACTGGAAACACCAATGTGGGGGATCTTGGACATGACACTACCTCGTTTCAAACCGAAAACCCTGCAATCTTCTCAACGTGCTGGTCCCAACGAATACCGAACTGTGCGACCGTTCGTGCGGATCCTTCTGGTGGAAGATGATCTTCCTGTTCGCAATGCGATCCAGCACGTGCTGACAAATGCGCAGTACAGGGTCGTGCCGGCCCAGACGGGAGAAGAAGCTCTGAAGTTGATTCGGCAGGGATACTTTGATATGGTCTTGACCGACGTGAAACTACCAGGGGTCGACGGGGTCGAGGTCATACGACAGGCAAAGCAGCATAATCCAAGGATGCCTGTGCTGGTCGTAAGTGGTGTGCCCGATCCCGACATGGAGACTCGCGCCCTTGGGGCGGGTGCCACGTTCTTTCTGCGAAAACCTCTCGGCGCTCAGGAGCTTCAAACGGTCGTGGCGGGGATCCTCGAGCGAAGGGGGCAGATTCCTTAGCTTTCACTCGGACCGCGAGAGTCGAAGGGCGACGGGTTCTCAAACTCTTGCTGTCGTTTCAATGTCCCAACGTTTGTTTCAACCGGTGCACCGTCGTCAGAAGTGAGCGGCGGTGCACCGGTGTTTTTGGCCCGGCTGTGGCGATCAACGGGCTCCAGGGGCTTGACTTTCACGAAGCTGAGCGCTATATTGGTTATGAGCATATGCTCATAACGCCTCTAGCATCGACATGCCACGCCCAAAGCAGTTCCGTTTACTTGAGACCGCACCCGTCGCAACGAGGTTCATCCCGGAAGGCTCCCAAATCGCGGGTGCCCGGACAGTTACGCTCGGCTTCGATGAATTCGAGGCCCTGCGCCTAGCGGACTTGGAGGGTCTGTCGCAGCAGCAGGCGGCCCGCCGGATGAGGATTTCGCGGGCTACGTTCGGAAGAGTAATCGAATCGGCCCGACGCGCTGTGGTTGAAGCCCTCACGAAGGGATACGAAATCGAGATCTCTGGAGGGGCGTTCCGTTATGTCCGCAAGGGGAAGCTCTGGTGTCCCCGGTGTCGGCACAGCCAGCCGTTGCTTCCGAGGCTTCGAGCACGCGTCGCCTGTCGTTACTGCACCCATCCGCTTCAGGGTGTGGAGATCCAAACTCAACCGATCGACGGAAAGGAGAAGGATATGGACATTCATAATTCAAGAATCGCAATCGTCACCGAGGACGGAACGACAGTCTCCTCTCATTTCGGGCGGGCGCGCTACTACGAAGTGCTGACCGTTGAGAATGGCCGGGTCGTCAAGCGCGAACGGCGTGAGAAGCTCGCTCCGCACTCGATGGCCGAGGGGCACGGATTGCAGCGCCACCATCAGGGTGGGAAACATGAGCCGATGCTGGTCCCGATTCGCGATTGTCAGATTGTCGTTGCGCGGGGCATGGGCGAGGGCGCGTATTCCCACCTCACGGCAGGTGGATACACCACGTTCCTGACCGACCTGCATAGTATCGATGAAGTGGCGAACGCGATAGCCTCCGGGGCTCTGCACCACGATTCCAGACGTGTCCACCGCAAAGAGCACACTCATTCCTAGCGTGCGAGCGTAGCTGATCAAATGACCTCGGTGTTCGTCGAAGCTCTCCGCGAGGGAGTACAAGTGACGATCCTGGTCTTCGTTATCATGGTCGTCGTCGACCTCATCAATGTGTGGACGAGAGGAAGGATCAGCACGGTCCTCCGCAAGGGCCACCGTCTGCGACAGTATGTTGTTGCCCCGCTTCTCGGTGTGGTCCCCGGGTGCCTGGGGGCGTTCACCAACGTCTCTCTGTACATGCACGGAATGATAACCTTCGGCGCACTCGTTGGCTCGATGGCGGCGGCCTCGGGGGATGAGGCGTTCGTGATGCTGGCAATGTTTCCGAAGTCCGCTCTCCTCCTCTTTGCGCTCCTCTTCCTGGTCGGCATCGGTACCGGGGTGCTGGCTGACTGGGTGGTGAGGAGATGGAAGATACGGACTTGTGAGGACTGCGAGGTTCCGCTCGTTCATCCAGGCGAAGGCGGGATTGGCCATTATTTCAAAGAGCACGTCTGGCAGCATATCGTGCGTCGGCACCTGTGGCGCACGTTTCTGTGGACGCTCGGCACTCTGCTGCTTGTGAAGCTCGGCATGAAGGAATGGCCACTGGAGAAACTGGCCAGTGAGTACTCGTTGGCGCTACTCTTCCTCGGTGCGTTGGTCGGATTGATTCCGGAGTCCGGTCCCCATCTCATTTTCGTGACGCTCTACGCGAGCAACCTGATCCCCTTTTCCGTCCTGTTCGTAAGCTCCTTTGTGCAGGATGGACACGGCATGCTCCCGATGCTCTCCTACTCGGTGAGGGACTCGATCCTTATCAAGGCCTTCAATCTGGTGCTGGGGGTGATACTTGGGTTAGCACTTTATGCCTTCGGCGTGTGAGTCCAAGCGTCGAATCCGGAGCGCTTGGGCAGTACGAGCACCCTGGGATCTCGAGCGATTCATTTGAGTGTCGCTCATGTGAGGAAACATTCACACTATACCGAGGCAACATGTTCACCGGATGACCATTCATAGGGAGGATAGATATGGAAGAACCTGTCAAGATCGGCATCATCATATGCGATCGGTACCGTACCTGTGCGGGGGGCAAGTGCTTCAGGGCATTGAGGAATCGCGAGGGCGCGTTTAGCCGATACAAAGATCGGAAGGTGGAGCTTGTCGGCTACACGACCTGCGAAGGATGCCCGGGCGGCAACGTGGAGCACGCTCCTGCAGAGATGAAGAAGAACGGCGCCGAGATCGTGCATTTCGCCACCGGCCTGGTCGTCGGATACCCGCCCTGCCCGTATCTCTTTGATTTTAGGCAACTTGTAAAGGAAAAGTTCGGCCTCGAAGTCGTGATCGGTACCCATCCGATTCCACAGAGCTACTACGAGACGCACGCGAACTTGGGCACCTGGGAATCAGCAGAGTGGAGGGAGGTTGTCGCTCCGACGCTGGCAGATGAGAAGACGCGTCTCGCTTATACTTGAGCTCCTGGCCTGCGCGAGCGCTTGAAAGCAACGCTGGCTTGTCCCGGAGCAGAATCGAATCATGGATCGCTCCCCTCCTGCGCGGATCCGGTCATCTGTTCGCTCACTCCGCGTCCGGACGAGGTCCCACTTCCAATGCGGGAATGATCTGTGCTGGGTCTTGCTAGAACTGAGAATCACTGTTTATCGTCCTAGCCAGTCTTTCAAAGAAAATCAATTCCCCCCTGATCAGCGAGTGTCCCCTTTGGAGATGAATTCCTGGTGTCAAGTCTGCTCGTGTGATAGAGTTCTCCAATTTCTCTTGCTTGCAGTTGCTTCTGTACGTACACTCTTGCATCATACCGCAGGTCAGGCACGTAGAACCGTTCATGTTATTGCTCAAACTGATCCACTGGAGTAGGGAGGAAGCACGTGATAGAGCTGCACTTCTACGCGCAAACGGTTTCAAGGCGGATTGGAGGGAACCAAAGGGTCTAGGCTTTCTTCGTGAGCTGCGCGAAAAAAGGCCGGCTGCCATCGTGATTGATCTCTCCCGACTCCCGATGCAGGGGCGTGATGTCGCACTCGCCATCCGTCACCAGAAAGCGACGAGGGGCATCCCGATCGTCTTTGTTGAGGGATCGGCGGAGAAAGTCGATCGTGTGAAGAAGAGCTTGCCGGACGCGGTCTTCACGACCTGGACGAAGATTGCTGCTGCGCTCGAGAAAGCGATCGCAAATCCTCCGGCAGAGCCGAAGGTTCCTTCCTCGGTCTTCGCTGGCTATGCAGGAGCTCCGCTTCCGAGGAAGCTTGGCATCAAGCCGAATTCCATCGTGGGACTGGTGAACGCTCCGAGGGGCTTCGAGCGCACGCTTGCCCCACTGCCCAACGGCGCGAAGGTAAAACGATCGTCGCACGCCGCGGGTGAGATTGTACTCTGGTTTGTCCGATCGAAGGCGGAGCTTGCCGGATGGATCGCCCGACACGCCAAGAGCATCCTCGGGGGAAAATTGTGGATCGTATGGCCGAAGAGATCATCGCGCCTCGCAACTGATCTAGGCCAACAGGATGTCCGTGCGGCGGGCCTTGGAGCCGGGCTCGTTGACTTCAAGATCTGCTCGATTGACCAGACCTGGTCTGGATTGCTCTTCACGCGGCGCAAACTGAAATGAAAGCAGTATTGGTGTGGATCAGAGTACATCGCACGATTCTTCACGGTTTCTGTATGCTGGATTCGGGTGATGAAAAACCATGGTGCGCCTGTGAATCGTAGTTGCAGAAGGCTTGCCGGTCTTGTCATCGTACTCATTCTCTCCTCGCGTGTCGCCTCAGCAAGTGAAGCACTGAGGCCGCCTCGCGCGGAAAGGCCTCCCGTCATCGACGGCAAGCTCGACGAGCCGATCTGGCAAACTGCGGCGCCGGTCAGAGGTTTCAAGACGTACACACCGGACTACAGCAAAGAGATGTCCGAACAGACGGAGGCGTACGTAGCATACGACAGCGAGAACCTATACTTCGCCTTCCGCTGCTTCGACCGCGAGCCGGACAAGATCAAAGCAGCCATCACCAGCAGGGACAACAACCGCGCCGACGACTGGATCTGCATCAATCTCGATACATTCAATGACCAGCAAGCGTTGTACGGCTTCTATGTCAATCCGCTCGGAATCCAGAGCGACAGCAGGTTTGCCGGGGTCAGTGAAGACATGTCCGTCGATGTCGTGTGGTACAGCGCGGGGCGGATCGACGGCGATGGGTACACGATCGAGATGCAGATCCCCTTGAAGAGCATTCGATACTCCGATCGGGAGCCGGTGGAGATGGCGGTGGTCTTCGAGCGAAGGATCAGCCGGCGATCGGAGCAGGGGACCTATCCGGCCCTCAGCCCTGAACGCGGCATGGCCTTCCTGACGCAAATGATGCCGATGGAGTTCCGTGGATTGACGCACTACACGCTCCTCGAGCTATTGCCTGCCGTCACCTACAGTCAGAAGTACAGATCGGATCAGGGAAATCTCGTGATCGATGAGCGGAAAGGCGAGGGCAGCCTGACCGCGAAATACGGCATCACCTCGGACCTCATCCTTGACGGTACCTACAATCCCGACTTCAGCCAGGTGGAGGCCGATGCGGGGCAAGTCGATGTCAACCTCCGCTATGATCTTTTCTTTCCGGAAAAGAGGCCGTTCTTCTTTGAGGGGAGAGAAAACTTCAACGTCGCGGCAACGGGAGGTTCCGACCTGGATCCCATTCAGTCGATCGTCCACACCCGGACGATCGTGAATCCTCTTACTGGATTGAAACTCACAGGCCGGGTCGGCACGGGGCATACGGTCGCGTCCGTCTATGCGATGGACGAACTTCCTCCGGAGGAATCGGCCGTCTTTGGTTCTTACGCGCATGTCCTTATCCTCCGGTACAAGCGCGCGCTCCAAGAGGACAGTTATATCGGCGGGATTTACACAGGTCGGGAGATGAAGGGTCATTTCAACCGGATCGGAGGGTTGGATGCGATGTACCGGCTGACAGAATCGAGCACGCTCGAGTTCGACGGCCTTCTCTCGCTCACAAAAGAGGGAAGCGCAAGCTCCCAGGTGGGCGGGCATACAATCGGCCTGCGGTACGTGTACAATACACGCGACGTCGACTACGGCCTCACGTTCAAGAGCGTCTCGGAGAACTTTGCGGCCGAGGCTGGATACATCACACGCACTGGCGTTCTCTACGTCAGCGGATTCGTGCGGCCGAAGTTCTATCCCCCGTCCGATTTTCTCCGGCGGATCCAGCTGGAATTGTTTTCCGGCCAGACGCAGGATCGATTCAGCCAGCTCTGGGAGACAGCGAACTATGCTACGCTCTCAAACCTCTTCCCAGGAAGTCTGAGCCTGAAGCTGAAGTACTCCTATTCCACGGAAATCTTCCTCGGCAACCGCTTCAAGACGGGAGGATTCCAGATTTCCGGGGGGGGACTCTTCACCAAGCACATCAATCTGAGTCTCTCATACTGGAAGGGCAGCGCGATCTACTACTCAGCGGACCCGTACCAGGGAAGGTCCGATCGTGCCACGGCCAGTCTCATTTATCAGCCGTCCGATCAGCTGAGCTCTGAGCTCAGCTTTGTCCATTCCGACTTCTTTCGTGATGCCGACGGCCAACGAATCTACGACTACCCGATCGGCCGTCTTAAGCTGACGTACCAGATCAACAAGTACCTCTTCGTTCGCGGTATCACGGAGTATAACAAGTACAAGCGACAGCTTCTGACCGATTTCCTCGCGTCCTTCACATACATCCCCGGAACGGTGGTCCATCTCGGATACGGCTCACTGTACCAGCGAATCAGGTGGGATTATGGCGGCTACGTCGACGACGATCGGTTCCTGGAGACACAACGGGGATTCTTCTTCAAGATGTCCTACCTCTGGCGGATGTGAGGGGGAGAGGGAGTATGAAAACAATTGGTTTGGTTGGAGGAACGGGCTGGATCTCGACCGCCGAGTACTATCGGATCATCAACGAGGAGGTCAATAGGAGGCTCGGAGGACTGCACTTCGCGCGATGCATTCTCTACTCTCTCGACTACGGCGAGATCGACCAGCTACACAAGAGCAAGAACAACGAAGGGATTTGCTCGCTTCTCCTTGATGCTTCGAAGAAACTTGTGAGCGTCGGTGCCGACTGCATCCTCCTGTGCGCCAACACGATGCATATGCACGCGGAGAGAGTACAGGAAGCAATCCCTGTCCCTTTGATTCACATTGCTACAGCGACTGCCAGGCAGATCAAAGCACAGAACTTGAGGACCATCGGATTGCTGGGGACGAAGTTGACGATGGAGCAAGACTTCTACAGGAAGCGGCTGAACCGGGAGGAGATCGCAGTCCTTGTCCCGGATCAGGAAGAGAGAGCCTTCATCCATCGGACGATCGACGGCGAACTGCTGAAGGGGATTTTCCTCAAGAAGAGCAAAGTTCGTTTTCTCGAGATCATTCGGGGGCTTCAATCCCAGGGCGCGGAAGGAATTGTCCTCGGCTGCACGGAAATCCCCCTCCTCATCAAGCAGGAGGACGTGGATTTTCCTCTCTTCAACACGACCGCCATTCATGCTCTGGCGGCAGTCGATTTTGCCTCGGGCGAGAGCTCGAGGGCCGCTCAGGACACAACTCAACCATGACGCAGAACGCTAGCAATGAGACCAAGCTTCCGCCCGGTGTCAGCATACGGCACGATCTGAGGCCGGGCGATATCGGATACCTGACCTATCTGCACGGTACCTTGTACGCCAAAGAGTATGGATGGGATCACACCTTCGAAGCCTACGTGGCTGGCCCCCTCTCTCGATTTGCCAAGTCACACACCGATCGTGAACAGATCTGGCTCATGGAAAAAGAAGGGGCCATTGTGGGCTCCGTCGCCATCGTCCAGGCAACGCAGGATGCGGCGCAGCTGCGCTGGCTGCTTCTTCATCCGGATCTGCGCGGCCACGGCCTTGGTCGAATCCTGATGCAGGAAGCAATACGTTTCTGCCAGGAGCACGGCTATCGTTCAGTCTTTCTGTGGACAGAGTCGAGGCTGACCGCAGCGGCCAACCTCTACAGGGCGACTGGTTTCCAGCTGACGGAGGAGAAAACGCACGAGCTTTGGGGCACGGTCGTCACGGAGCAACGGTACGACTTGAAGTTGGTCTGAATGACCCCAGGCAACTCAGGAGCGTATCAGATACTTTGATGGGATGGTCTTCTTCGGCAGTTCGTCCTGCCAAGCTATGGAAGAGATCCACCACCGGTTGTTCTTGAAGAAGAGCTGGAAGCCGTTGATGCCGCGAGTCGGCTTTCCGCCGTCGGCAACGTTCATCCTTTTCTCATAGGTGCTGAAGACCTGGGCCAGGTTGCCGTAGACCTCTGTTGCCAGTCCGATCTCCTTCTCTTCGAAGCTCTTTAATGTTCCCTTCTCGATGCGTCCATGAAAGAAGGCGATGAAGCCTTCCCGATCCATTTCCATTACAGTGTCGGCTGTCATCCGTACGCAGGGGCTGATCGACGACGCGAAGAGCGCGCGAAAGCGATCCCAGTCGGGGGATTTTCCCTCGGGGAAGGAGAGAGATTCGTAGAAAGTCTTGATAAGGCCGTTGATTGATTGGAGATCGGATCCTTGGGTGGAAGCGGTCTCTGTTGCGCACCCGATGCTGGCCAGATGCGCAGTCTTCGGGGCATCCGAACGAACGGCCGTGAAGAGGAAGACGCCGAGCAGCGAGAGGGACGGGAAAACCTTTGATACACGGTGGAAAAAGGGATTCCGATGCAATTCGACCTCCTGTGTGAATATGAATTCTACCTGCCACAGGTGCTCGTCCTTCAGGGATGTTAAGAACTATCGACGGTGAAAGCAATTGGAGATTCGACGACCCCTCTGCGATTGAAGTGCGTCTGCTTGTAGAGGACCGATCTCCGCCAGGGAAAAATCTCTCCCTCACATGTTCCCGGGTTTCCAGAACGGTCAGGGTTGCGTTGCCTTTTTGCCATGTCACCCTGAAAGCCGCCCGACCTTTGAAAATCCCGCAAAATCCCCAATCTTGGAGGGATCGCATCAAGAAGCGACGGCTGGAGCTTGGACTCTATCAAGCGCAGCTGGCTGAGATTGTGGCAGTCACTGAATCTACGGTTACCAATTGGGAAAAGAACAGGACGAGTCCAACGCTGCGGTCACGGCGCAAGGTCATCGAATTCCTGGGGTACGATCCCATCCACAGCCATTCGGAAACCTTAGGTGAAAAACTGTCTCAATATCGGAAATCTCGCAGTATCAGCCAGAAGGGACTTGCTCATCAGATAGGGATCGACCCTACTACCGTCTTGTCCGCGGTGATCAGACAGGACGGGAACCGGAGGGAGTGCAGTTCCGGACACCGCCTTGATCTGAAGAAGAAATGCCGCGCCTCGACCGAAGCGCGGCATTCTTGGACAATCGATGCAGATCAACGCGTCACTACGAGCTTACCGGACCGTACAACTGTTTTCCCGCCATCCGTCGGGGTGGCACTGAAGCGGTACAAATACACACCGCTAGCCACCTCCTTGCCCATCTGGTCCCTCCCGTTCCAGACAACGCGATAATACCCAGCCGATTTGGAATCGTCCACCAGGCTCTTGACCTCGCGTCCTATAAGGTCATAAATTTGGAGGCTCACCGCGGCATCCTGCGGGAGCCTGTACGACAAGGTCGTAGAAGGATTGAATGGGTTAGGATAACTGGAGACTGAGTACGCAGTAGGAACTCCGCTCTCATTTTCCAGTTCGTAGAACATCCCGTTGCCGATAGCCCCGATCTTTATCTCCTCGCCAAACGTAGAAACCGTTGCATAATCGGATTCCACATCATCGTATATACTGCACACGTCGTACAAGTACTCGGGCCCTTCCTTCGGTGCCGCGACCAGGACATACGGATCGATCCAACTTTGGACACCGCGGTTTACCGTTGCCACCAATGACCTCTGCTGTCCAACTTGGTGCCGGTAGATGCGATATGTCGACACGTTCGAGTTTGGATTATCCACCCAGGTGAGGTGCACGTGCTGCCCGACAGAGGCAACTTGATCCAAGTTTGTCGGCGGCTGAGGCTTGGCAGTGAAGTGAGCCGTGTAGGTAACGGGTACGGAGGCATAAAAGGAGATGTTTGAAGTGTATGCGGTGTCGCTATTCCCACTGTTCGTCCAGCAGGCAAACACGTAGTCAATGTAATTAGCAGTGGTGGGGATTGCTGTTGGTGAGACTTGATCAGCAGGAGGGGGGTTGATCTTGCCGTACTTGATATGCGAACTGTACCACGTTTGGCCGTCAACGGTGATGCCCCCTCCACCGCCGGCTGCAGTAAGTGTGATCGGCGCGGCCTCGTGGAAATTTGCCTGGTATGCTTGCGCGCCGGAGATCACACTGATTGATATTTGTAGGGTACTGCCTCTGTCGGCGCCGCCTTGTGTCCAACTGTTGTCGAATACTTGTTTATACCCAGTAGGATAGTCCTGAA
>Ga0315268_10005352_pt1 | contig 13804 bp, 7 predicted proteins | sample C1_top_MG_FD_204535 | JGI IMG/M metagenome (GOLD analysis project Ga0315268, IMG submission 204535) | Sediment microbial communities from Yellowstone Lake, YNP, Wyoming, USA - C1_top | ecosystem: Environmental > Aquatic > Freshwater > Lake > Sediment | place: USA: Wyoming | collected 2017-08-01 | reverse complement strand
CTTTCACGGTCTTCAATTGGGCTCTGTACATCCCTAGCAGTTCATCATCCGTGGTCGCGTCCTCCGCCTTCTTGTCATCGCGCCAGCGACCTGTGAACCGCGGGAACCTGACGGCAAGGCCGGAACCGGGCCGCACCCGCCCGAGCGCGCAGGTGTGGGTCGGGCTGAGCGTTATCTCTGCGCCCAGTATCTCCAAGACGACCGCGGGGTTGAACCAGATGTCCGGCTGCATCCGCGATTCCACTCTCGCTGGCTTCTTCGCGGCCCGCCACGCCTTCAGCCTTTCAGGCAGAGCGAACAAGGTCGCATCGTCGAAGCCCGTCCCTAATTTGCTCGTCGTCCTGAAGGTGTCCGCCTCCTTGTCGTACGTGGCCATGAGCAATGCACCGTATGTCCCCGCACGCTTCCCCCGTCCGGCGAACGCCCCGACGACGACAAGGTCGACGGTGTCCGTCATCTCGGACTTATAGTCGCGCTTGTACTTGATCCACTGGAATCCTCTCGCTCCGGCCTCGTACACAGACTCGACCGCCTTTGCCACAATCCCCTCGCAGCCGCCCTCGATTGCCTCGTCGAAGAAGACCTGTGCCTTCTCCGTTTTGTCGGTCGTGAGCGTCTTGGACAATTGTATCATGTCGCTGGGACTGATGATCCCCACAAGCGCCTTGCGCCTTTCGTGGAGCGGCATCTTGGTGAGATCCGAGCCGTCTTTGTACAGGCAGTCGAAAAGGAAGAGGTGGACCGGGAACTCCTGGGCAATCGACTCAAGCTCGTGCTTCCTGCCGCGGCGGTGCGAAACCTCCTGGAATGGCCTGAATTCGCCAGTGTTCAAGTCGACCGGGACCGCCTCGCCCTCGACTATCGCGGTTTTCCCTACGAACGCCTCTCTTATGCCGTCGACGATCTCTCGGAATTGACCGGTGATGTCCTCCAGGTGACGGGAGAAGATCCTCGTCTCGCCCTCGCCGATGTGCACCTGCATTCTGAGCCCATCGTACTTGTACTCGAGGATGGCCGTGCCTAACTTCTCGATGATCGCCTCAAGGGAGCCAAGGCGTTCGCAGAGCATCGCCCTGATCGGACGGCGCAGCTGGAGGTGAATCCCCGAGAGACCTTCCATGCCTTGTGTCGCGAGGGTCCTCGCGACCTCCCCGAGGTCTGAGGAGACGTTGTAGGCCCTCTCCACATCATCTCTCCTTTCCTTCTCCCCGTACATAACCGCCAGCGCGTCGATTATCGTCATGTCGGCGATCCCGAGGCGCATCTTGCCGACGACGGCCCGGATTATGTACTTGGCCTCCTTCGGACTCGCGTCGTGCAGGAGATCTGCGAGCTTCCTCATCTTCATGTCCTGCGAGCCGCCACCAGAGGATTTGGCGATTTCCTGGAAGTTCTGGTAGACTCGGACCAGGGTGAGCTTCTCCGAGAACAGTGATGTCTGCTTCTTGCCAGCCACAGCCTGCTCCGCCACGAGGCCCATGTCGCCAAGTTCCTGCCAGAGCGACTCCAGCCTCTGCTCCGTCACTCCCGTGGTGAAGTTGAGCGCACGGAGGACGAGCTTCTCGGCGAGGCCGAGCTCTATCCCGACGTAGTCAGGATACACCACGCCCTGTGTCAGGTAGACCACCTTGTCGATCTCCTCAGGCGGCACTGCCTTGAGAAGTTCCACGAGAAGGTCGGTCATCTCGAGACGCTTCGTCGTCGCCTCTATCCTCTCGTATGCGTCGACCAGTCGGGAGTAGTCCATCCGCCCCCGCGAAAGCCTTGCGGGATAATAATGAGTCGGTCTCGTGTTTGATAACATGACCATGCCTGACCGGTGCCATTCCACGCTCCTCCATAGGCACTAATCCGCCAAAAAAGACATATACACTGGCTTGGATATTCTCATCAAGGGGCGGAGTGTAGTTCTGTTGGTGCCTCTGACGCGAAGGCGATCTGCCTCCACACTAGCCTGTGGAGTTTCCCTGGTCCTAGCAATGGCAATTGCATCTCAATCGCTTTTTATCGCACCTGCCAGGGCCTCAGGTGGCAATGACCCTGACTCGGTGAATACGGTGTTCCAATCTGCGACTCCAACAGGATACATCGTCGAGAATAGGGGGCAGGTTAGTGGCGACGTGCGTTTCTACTCTGTCGGAAATCCTGCCGTGGGCTTCAGGGACGACGGTGTCATGTTCGCCCTCAGGGAGCGCTCGGGCGAAGGCGACGGCGCTTTGACAAGAGTCTCTGCATATATGCTCCGGTTCGGCGGGTCGAACGCTGTCTCCCCGGAGGCGAGGGAACCGATGCCCCTCAGGAGCAGCTTCTTCATCGGCGACGATCCGGGATCATGGAGGACCGATGTGCCCAGCTTCGGCGAGGTCGTCTACAGGGGTATCTACAACGGCATCGACCTTTCTTTCCACACGACCTCCCGTGGCGCCAAGTACGAGTTCACCGTGCGACCGGGCGCAGACCTGTCGCAGATAACCCTCGCCTACGAAGGCATGCAGAGCTTGACCGCGGAGGGGAGTTCCTCGGTCCTGCGGACGGAACTCGGAGAGGTGCGCGACACGATACCGTATTCCTTCCAGGAAAGCGGCGGCGAGGTGAGCTGTGCCTTCGCTGCGCGCGGCCAACTCTCATATGGATTCGAGTGCGCGGGATGGGATGGGACTACCACACTGGTCATAGATCCCTTAATCTTCTCCACGTTCCTCGGCGGTACCCAAGGCGAATACGGCACCGCCATCAAGATTGACTCGTCCGGGAACGCCTATGTGACGGGTTACACCTGGTCGCTGGACTTCCCCACGACGCCAGGCAGCTACATGGAGATGTCCAACGCCGCCGGCAGCGCATTCGTGACGAAGGTGGCAGCCGACGGCTCTTCGTTAATCTATTCGACATACCTAGGTGGTGTGGGTATCGATGTGAGCTATGGACTCGGCCTCGACTCCTCAAGCAACGCCATCGTCGCAGGCTATACGGAGTCGACCAACTTCCCGACCACGCCGGGGGCATACAACAGGTCGTACCAGGGCTCCTCCGGGTACGGGGCCGTCTTCGTCTCCAAGCTGAACGCGTCAGGGACCGGGCTCATCTACTCGACTTTCCTTGGCACGGGCCTGAGTTCCGTGTTGGCGACTGTGGATAGACCGTATTCGCTCGCGGTGGACCCGTCTGGTAACGCGTACGTGGCCGGCCACACATCATCGGACAGGTACCCGACAACGGCGGGCGCCTACGACAGGACGTACAACGGCGGGGTCAATGACGTCTTCCTCACCAAGCTCAACTCCGCTGGGGGCGCCCTCGTCTTCTCCACGTTCTTGGGCGGCAGCAACTCTGATCACGGAATGGCGGTGGCGGTGGACGTCGCCGGCTCAGCGTACGTGACTGGCTTCACCGCCTCGCTGAATTTCCCGACAACCGGCGGTGCGTTCCAGACGACCTACCGTGGCGGGACTTATGACTGCTTCGTGACCAAGTTCAACGCAGCGGGAAGCGGAATCTCATACTCGACCTTCGTGGGCTCCTCCGACGAGGAGAGGGCGCACGCCATCGCGGTGGACAGTTCGAACAACGCGTACATCACGGGCTGGACCTGGGCGACCGGTTTCCCGACGACCGGCGGCGCCTACGATACCTCGTACAATGGCAATCCGTCCGATGCCTTCGTCACGAAGCTCAACGCGGCGGGGAATGGGCTATCTTATTCGAGCTATATTGGCGGAATCGCAGGCGACGCTGGATACGGTATCACCGTGGACTCTGGCGGCATAGCCTCCGTGACGGGCTCGACAGGAGGAGGCTTTCCAACCGCTGGCGGTGCCTACGACACATCGTACAACGGCGGGACGTACGACGTTTTCCTGACTAGGTTCAACGCTGCGGGAAGCGGCCTCACATATTCGTCATATTTCGGAGGGACGGGTCAGGACGAGGGCTACTCGGTGGCCGTGAGGAACGTTCGTGAAGCCTATTTCACCGGAGACACGTGGTCCTCGGACTTCCCCACGAGCGCCGCCGCATTCGATCGCGTCTTCGACGGCGCGAGAGATGGGTTCGTCACCAGGATCGTATTCAACAATGTCGCACCGACGGCCAACGCAGGCCCCGACTTCAATGCTCAGCGCAACCTGATCGCGACCCTTGACGGTTCGGCCAGTTCTGACCCTGACGGGGACTCGTTGACGTACATCTGGGCCCAGACCGCCGGCTCGCCGACGACCATCACAAATCCCACGAGTGCGATTGCCACGATCCGCCCCCTCGCGCTTGGCCCCCTCACGTTCAGACTCACCGTCTCGGACGGATACGGAGGCCAATCCAGCGACACGGTCATCGTGACCGTCGTCAACACGCCTCCGGTCGCCAATGCGGGAACCGACATCCAGGCCTACAACAACACCGCCGTCAACCTGGACGGCACCGCGAGCAGCGATTTGAATAACGACCCGATCACGTTCCAGTGGACCCAGACGGCCGGACCTGCCGTCGCGCTCAACAACCCCGACACCACCAGACCCTGGTTCGTCCCGCACCTTCTCGGGGTCTACACGTTCAGACTGAACGTATCGGACGGCTTCGGCGGGTTCTCCAGCGACACCGTCAACGTGAATGCGATCAACCGCGCGCCGGTCGCTAACGCTGGCCTGGACAGGGTGGTCGCGTCGGGGACCATCGTCAATCTCGACGGTTCCTTGAGCTTCGACCCTGACAGCGACCCGCTCACCTTCCGATGGGTCGAGGTCTCCGGTCCCTTTGTGACCATCAACAACAGCACACAAGTGGTCGCCTGGATCCAGCCTTCGACATTCGCCGGGTACAGATTCTTGCTGGAGGTAAAAGACGGGAACGGAGGGACTTCCACCGACGTGGTCAATATCACAGTCGCCAACCTGCCCCCGATTGCGAACGCGGGGCCAGATCAAAACGTCCCCAGGGGCGTCGTAGTGAACCTAGACGGTGGCTTGAGCAGTGATCCAGACGGCTCCATCACGGCCTATCGTTGGACACAGACAGCAGGTCCCGGAGTCACGTTAAGCAACGCCACAACGCCAGTCGCCTCTTTCGTCTCCAGCGTTGTCGGCTTTCTCACTTTCAAGCTGAACGTCACGGACGACAAAGGAGGATGGGGGGTCGACATTGCGAACATCACCGTGTTCAACTCACCGCCGACCGCCAATGCGGGTCCTGACAAGTCCGGTCCCAGGAGCGTCAGAATCGACCTCAACGGGAGCATGAGCTCCGACCCTGACGGGACCATAACCGCCTACGAATGGATACAGATAAGCGGGTCGAGTGTCACCTTGTACGACTCGGCGACCGTCGATGCGTGGTTCATCCCGTCGAACATGGGGTCACTAAGGTTCCAGCTCACGGTGACTGACAGCGACGGCGCGACGGCGAGCGACCTTGTCGATGTGACCGTGGTCAACCTCCCCCCTACGTCAAAGGCAGGCCCGGACCAGAATGTCAAGAAAGACGACAATGTCACACTCGATGGCTTAGCCAGCTCTGACCCTGACGGGGACACGCTGACATTCTCATGGGCACAGGTGGCGGGACCGATCGTAATCCTATACGACGCAAACACGGCCACCCCCAACTTCACCGCCTCGTCTATAGCCGTTTACACATTCAACCTGACCGTGAACGATGGGAACGGGGGCGCGTCGAGTGACCTCGTGAGCGTCAGCTCTGGGAATCTCCTCCCAATCGCCAACGCAGGGCCCGATCAGAACGCGCAAAAGCGCACTGTCGTCACCCTCGACGGGGTGTTGAGCTCCGACGCGGACGGGGACGTCCTCGCCTTCTCGTGGACCCAGATCGGCGGGCCCATCGTCACGCTGAGCAATCCCGCCAATGTCACGACATCATTCACCCCAACGCTTGCCGGCCTCTACAGGTTCAGCCTCTCCGTTGACGACGGCAATGGAGGAGTCTCGACCGATACGGTCGACGTTACCGTGACCAACCGCCCGCCTGTGGCGGAGGCCGGGCCTGACGGGAACGTGGCGATCACCTTCCTCGCGACGCTCTACGGCACTGGGTCGAGCGACCCTGACGTTGACCCGCTCTCCTTCGACTGGCGGCAGACGGCCGGGACTCCTGTACTGCTGATAGGGGCCAACACCGCCACGCCGACCTTCACACCGACGGTCGCTGGCAGCTACACCTTCGAGCTGACCGTGGATGACGGGGACGGCGGGACGTCGACCGACTCGGTGACTGTCAACGCGATAAACGGCCAGCCGCCAACCGCCATCGCGACGGTGTGGCCCGATACCACGGGCTACGTGGACACCGTCTTCGTGTTCGACGGGGCGAATTCCTCCGACCCAGACGGAACAGTCGCAGCTTACAGCTGGGATCTGGACGACAGCATCACGAAGTTGGGCGTGAAGGTCTCGCACACGTTCCACTCCAAAGGACATTTCTTCATCAACCTCACAGTCACCGACAACGTCGGGCTCACCGACAGGATGGGGCTTGAGGTGTTCATATTGAACAGGCGGCCTGTCATCACCTCGCATGCGCCGTCGTCCTTGACCGTCGCCCTTGCCAAGAACCAGACGCAGACGTTCGCGGTTGTCGCGAGCGACCCCGACGGCGATTCGATTCTGCATTCCTGGCGGTTGAACGGCACGCTCGTCGCCTCGGGTTCGTTCTCGCGCGACTTCAGCAACAGCACGGCGGGCATCTACATTCTGAACATCACCGTGTCCGACGGCTCGCTCGAGGACTGGCTTCAATGGACGATCACCGTGAACAGCGACGAGAACCCTCCGCCGCCCCCGCCCGACAACCACAACAACACGACAACGCCGCAAGCAGGTTTCCCCGTATGGATCATAGGCATCATCGCCGTCATTGCATTGGTCGTGGCGATCCTGTTCATCGTCATGAAGCGAAGGAAGCCGGCTGAGAAGAAAGAGGAGAGCAAGAAGCAGGAGAAGCCGAAGCCCGTCAGGGCGAAGAACACGCAGGCGCAGCAAACGAGCCCTGTGAAACCTCCTGCCCAGTCGCCGCCACGGTCCCTGCCGATGCCACCACCGCCGCCTCCTGGGGCGCCGCCACAGAGACCGCCGGCAACCGTGGTGCCGCCGCCACAAACCGGACCGCCGGCCCAGAAATAGTATCGGCCTTCGCCGCCGGGATCACTTGCACTTCTTCACGACGATGTCCACGATCTTGCCCGACGAGCCGACGTAGGACGCGGGGTCCAGGGCCTTCTCGAGCTCCTTGGCGGTCAGGAGTGAAATGACCTTCTTGTCCTTGGCGAGGACCTCCTTCAAATGAACGTCCTTCTCCCTCGCCGCCAGCGCGGCGTCCCTGGTCAGCTTGTGCGCCTCCTGCCTGCCCATGCCCTTCGCCACCAGGGCGATCATGACGGATTCCGCCATGACCTGGCCCTTCATCCGCTCTATGTTCTCCCTCATCCTATCAGGATTGACCCTGAGCTTGGAGAAGACGTCCGCGGTCTTGACGAGGATGTCGTCAGTGAGGACGAATGCGTGCGGGATGACGAACCTCTCGGTGGACGACTGGGTGATGTCCCTCTCGTGCCAGTAGGCGATGTCCTCGTAGGCGGGGATGAGGAGGCCTCTCACGACGCGCGCGAGACCGCAGATGTTCTCGCTCGTCACGGGGTTCTCCTTGTGCGCCATGGTGCTGCTCCCGACCTGTTTCTCCCGCCCGAACGCCTCCGCCGCTTCTCCGATCTCATTCCTCTGGAGGTTCCTCACTTCGGTTGCGAACTTCTCCGCGGAGGAGCAGATGTTCGCAAGGACGGCGATCAGCTCGGCGTAGCGGTCCCTGCCGACGATCTGCCCCGAGGCCTCCTCGTAGCCGAGACCGAGGGATGTCATGACGAGCTCCTGGATTTCCAGCGCCTTGGCGCCGAGTGCCGCCCCCGTGCCGACCGCCCCGCTCATCTTCCCGACCGCCACGCGCTTCTTCGTTTCCTGTAGCCTCTCCAAGTGGCGTGACATCTCGAGAGCGTAGACCGCCATCTTCAGTCCGAACGTGATCGGCGTCGCGGCCTGGCCGTGGGTCCTGCCGAGCATCACGGTGTCCCTGTGCTTCTTCGCCAGGTCAGCGAGGACGCGCATGACGTTCCTGAGGTCCTCCTCGAGCAACGCTACCGCGTCCTTCATCTGCATGGCGGTGGCGGTATCGGTGATGTCGTTGCTCGTCGCACCGAGGTGGACGTACCTCCTCGCGCTATCGGAGCATCTCTCGTTGATCGCCAGGACGATCGCCATTATGTCGTGGCCGGTCTCCTTCTCGATCTCCTTCACACGGGAGAGCTTCACCTCGCCGATGCTCGCGTGCCTGGCGATGTCGTCAGCGTCGGCGGCGGGGATGTTGCCGAGCGTGGCGTGCGCCTTCGCGAGGGCGGCCTCGACCTCGAGCGACCTCTTGAGCTTCTCCTCCTCGGAGAATATCGACTTCATCTGCTGGCGGCCGTACCTGAACTCTATCGGGCAGATTGACATTGGTGGGACCGGGTGGGAATTGGCGGTGGCGGTTATGATGCTTTCGAAACAGGGAGCAAGGAATTCCCTTGCTGTCAGAGCAAGTCTCCAGGCAAACCCTGCGGGGGAGGCGGTCGATGAACTCTCCGTCTACCGCCTCGCCTTGAACTTCTCTCGGAGCGATGACATGATCTCCATCGGTACGCCATCGGGGTCCTCATAGAACGTCAGCTTCACACTTCCTTCTTTGAACGTCGGAGTGATGAGCCTCGCGCCGGCCGCCATCAACCTCTCATGCGTCTCGCGGAGACTCGGCACCTTGAAGCCCAAGTGATCCAGCTCGTCACCCTTCCTGTAGACCTTCCCGCCGGGATACCAGTTCAGCTCAAGCCTCTGCTTCCCGCCAGGCGAGACGAGATATGCGACAACACCGCCAGTCTCCTTTATCTTGAACTTGAATTGCAGCCTCATCTCGAGCGCCTCGGTGTAGAACTTGATCGAGCGCTTCATGTCGCGTACGCGCACTGCGAAGTAGACGAGGCGGGGGGACTTGAGCCTGGCCATGGAGGGGTCAGGTGCGGGCCCGATAATAATTCTACTTCTTCTTTGGCGGTGCCTGCGGCTCTATCCTCTCGATCCCGCCCATGTACTCCCTGAGCACGGGCGGCACCTCCAGGGTCCCGTCCGCCCTCTGGTAGTTTTCGAAAATGGCCCTCAGGGCGCGCGACGTCGCTATGGCGGTGCTGTTGAGCGTGTGCAGGAACCTCTTCTCCCCGCCGACCTTGCCGCACCTGATGTTCAGGCGCCTCGCCTGGTAGTCGGTGCAGTTGCTGCAGGAGACGACCTCGCCGTACGACTTCGTCCGCGGGAACCAGGCCTCCAGGTCGTACTTCTTGGCGGCGATCGTCCCTATGTCGCCCGTGCAGACGTTCACGACCCTGTAGGGGATGTTGAGCTGTTGGAAGAGCGCCTCGGCGTTGGCGATCAGTTCCTCGTGCATCTCCCAGCTCTCCTCCGGCCTGCAGAAGATGAACTGCTCGACCTTGTTGAACTGGTGGATCCTGAAGAGGCCTTTCGTGTCGACGCCGTGCGCCCCTATCTCCTTCCTGAAGTTTGTCGAGTAGCCGGCGAACCTCATTGGCAGAGTGTCCTCGTCGATGATCTCGCCCTGGTACATCGCGCCTATCGGGTGCTCCGATGTGGCGATGAGGTACATGTCCTCCCCCTCGATCTTGTACATGACGCTCTCGAAGTCCGCGAGGTCCACGACGCCCTCGTACGGCTCGCGCCTGAGCATGTATGGCGGGAGGACAGGGGTATAGCCCTTCTTGACGAGGTAGTCGAAAGCGAACTGGACAATCGCGATGTCCATGAGCGCCAGCGGGCCCTTGAGGTAGTAGAACCCCGCACCCGCCACCTTGCGCGCCCTCTCGAAGTCGGCGACCCCGAGGTGTTCCATGAAGTCGCCGTGGGGCATCATCTCGAACGAGGGGACCTTCGGCTCGCCCCAGAACTTCACCGCCACGTTCTCCGCGTCCGAGGCGCCGATCGGCACGGAGTCGTGGAGGATGTTCGGGAGTCGCATGAGGCCGCGGGTGACCTTCTCCTTCAACGCCTCGACCTCTTTCTCTGTCTTGGAGATCTCCTCGGGGAGACGGGCCGCCTCGTCGACCTTCGCCGTGGAATCCTTGCCCGCCTTCTTCAGGTCGGCGACCTCTTTCGTGATGACGTTTCTCTTGCGCCTCATCTCCTCCAGGACCTTCAGTCCCGCCCGCCATTCCTCGTCCCATGCGATGACATGGTCCAGCAGATGGAGCTTCTCGGCGGCGCCCCGCTTCTCCAGGTCCTTCCTGATGATGCCGGGCTGTTCCCTGATGAGCTTGATGTCGAGCATCGTCCCACCAGTAAGATGTGTCTATAAGTAAACTTGGCGGCGGCTTTCTCACGAATCGATAGGGTCCGGCACCGTCCGGCGAGAGAGGAAGGCGAACCCAATACCTATAAATAGAGTCGGCGGAATCGACTTGGTCGCATGGCTGAGAAGAAGGTCAGGACCTCGTCAAAGAAGATCAAGGACAGGTGGAAGGCGAAGAACTGGTACACCATAATCGCGCCGGACATGTTCAACCGCCAAGTGATAGGCGAGACCTTGGCCGACGAACCCACGAAGCTTCAAGGCCGGATAGCCGAGGCTACCGTGCAGGACATGACAGGCGACTTCAGCAAGATGCACATTAAACTCCTCCTCAAGGCTTTCGACATCAGGGGCAACGAGGTCTTCACGCAGTTCGCCGGGCACGACATGACCTCAGACTACATCAGGAGGCTCACCAGGCGCAAGAGGACGAGGACCGATTCGGTCATCGAGGTCGTCACCAAAGACAACTGGAAGATCCACGTGAAGCCGATGGTGATAACCGACAGGCGGATACGCTCGGCGAAGCAGACGGCGATCAGGGCAATCATGGACCGCACCGTGAAGGACATAGGCTCGAGAGGGACCATCGGAGACCTAGTCAAGGTGATGATCTCCGGGGAGCTCTCCAAGGAGATCGCCTCGGCGTGCAAGAAGGTCCAGCCGATATCGCGCGTGGAGATCAGGAGGTCTGAGGTGGTGACGATGGGCGAGCTGCCGGAGCCGACGCCAGAGCAGCCCAAACCCGAGGAGGCCGTCGAGACCCCACCCGCGCCACCGCCACCTGAGACGCTGCCGCCCCCGCCAGAACCCGCTCCCGAGGAATTGATCGAGGAGGAGACGAAGAGTTGAAAGTCGGGGTGGCTCAGCCTGGTGGAGCGTCGGACTCATAGGGTACGCTTCTGAAGAGGCGCTCCTGAGGCATCCGGAGGTCGCGGGTTCGAACCCCGCCCCCGACACCTCAGGTCGATATCCTGTTTTTACGCGGTTGAAACCCGTCTACGTTGGCGGCGGAGACCGCCTGTTCTTCCGGGAGACCGCCACGATCGCGATGACCGCGACGATGACGACGAAGAACCCCACGACGAGCAGGAGCCCCGTCAACGAGCCGAGAGATCTCGACGCCGCCTCGGGCGCGGCCATGTAGGCCGTGTACGCCGGGTCGTGCACGACCCTGTATCCACCCCAGCGCGGGAAGGAGACCGCGTACCAGAGACCCGATGTGTAGAATTGCGAGCGGCCATGGAGGAAAAGGTCGTTCGGCCCAGAATACCGCGACTGGAGGTCGGGGCTCAGAGCGTATGCCATGATGGCCATCGCGCCCAGGCTGAACCCTGCCTGCCATTCGACGAGCCAGGCGTCAGGGTCCCTCGCCTTGACTATGATGTTCCGAGCGTCAGCCCCGGATCTGATGGTCGTATTGGACGTCTCGTCGATGAGGTCGAACTTGCCGCGGAAGCCGATGTCGAACACCCTCCTCGGCGGCACGCCGACCTTCACGTTCAGGTCCTCGCCGACCGGGTGCTGTATGTTCGTGTCTATGGTGTTCCCCGTGGTGTTGCCCGTGACGGTGTAGGTGGAGCCGAATGTCGCCACGTAGTGCACCGCCGCTATGCCCCAATTGGCGGGAATCAGATGCGGGTCCACCTCTATCCCGTACAGCCAGAGCTTCGTTACCTGGCCGAGGGTGTAGAATGTCTCCGCGATGAGAGTGTTGTTGGCGCCGTACCTGACGTCGTAGGTGATCGTGAGCTCGCTGAACTTGGCGATGTAGAGCGGTAACCACCAGCTCAGGAAGAGGATGGCATTGTTGTTGGCCGCGACTATCTTCGCGTACAGGTTCCTGTAGCGCATCCCGAACCTGTAGTGGCCCTCGCCCAGCTTCTGGACGGGAATCGGTTCCACGATGGGGATGTAGCTCCCGTTGCTCAGCGTCCCCCCGACGCCGAACGGGATGATGTAGGAGACATTCTCGTGCCCTGGGTCGGGCATCCCGTTCTCCCCGGGCCCGGTTCCGTTGTAGGTGTCGTTGAACGCCATGAGGAAGGCGAGCACCGCCCCGATGAAGATGTCCCTCTTGTCCGGGCTCTTGTAGTGCATGCCGAAGAGCTGGTATGGCAGGGTGGAGATGTTCCCGTTCTTCTCGTAGGTGTTGAACGCGAGCAGGAATGCCTGCGCGTCATTGTGGTTGATGTAGGACATGGTCATCTTCGTCGTCGCGCCGCCGGACGTGTTCGTTATGTCCGCAGTCCAGTACTCCTCGGTGAAGCGATGACCTGTGATGGCGTACTCGTCGCCAGTGTTCCACGTGTCCGGGATTGGCGCCCTCGCCTGCGGGGCGAAGAACGCGACACTGATCAATGACAGCACGACCACTATCGCAATCGTCTTGACTTTCATCTGAAAACCTCCGCTCTGCGGATGATATCTCCGTCGAACCTGCAATCTCAAGATAAGTCTTTCGCCGAGGGTATCCGGATTGATTGGGTGCACCGACTCAAGACCGGAGGGATGGGCGAGCAGGGAATCGGACTGGACCCGGGCGCTTCCCTGAACTCCCTTCGCCGCTGCGACCTTGATTCTCATTGCGGTATCGCTAAATATCGTTCCCCGGATGCCGCAAGGGATGGCGGCGATCCGCGCCGAGAATATAGTCAAGCGGTTCGGTGATGTGAAGGCACTTGACGGCGTCTCCCTCACCGTCGAGGAGGGCGGGTTCTTCGGGCTGCTTGGCCCCAACGGGGCAGGGAAGACAACGCTGGTCAGGATCCTCACGGGACAGCTCCCGCCGGATTCTGGTGGCGGTGAGACCATGGGCGTGCCGTTCCGCGACGGTCTCGGCATCAGGAGGAAAACGGGAATCGTCCCCGAGGCAGAGTCACCGCCGACGTTCCTCACGACTCAGGAGTTCCTCGAGCTGGTGTGCCGCCTCCGCGACATCGAGGAGGTCGGTCAAAGGGTCGATCGGTGGCTCGACTTCTTCGAGATGGTGGACAAGAGGGACGTGCTCTGCCGCGACCTATCGCGGGGACAGAGGCAGAAGCTCATCCTCGCTTCCGCGATGATCCACGAGCCGGGGCTCCTCCTGCTCGACGAGCCTTTCATCAACCTCGACCCGATCTTCCAGAGAAAGGTCCGCGAGTACCTGGTCGAGTACGTCAAGGGCGGCAGGACGGTCTTCATGTGCACGCATATCCTCGAGATTGCGGAGAAGCTGTGCACGAGATTGGCGGTCATCAACAGGGGAAGGCTCGTGGCCGCCGGGACGCTGGCGGAGATACGCAACAGGCAGGGCGAGGGGCTGGAGGACGTCTTCCTGCGACTGGTCGAGGGGGCGTGAGTTGGGGCTTAACAGGCGGCTGTTCACCGCCATGTTCAAGGAGGACCTGCGGCTGCACAAGTCCTTCATCGGTGGCATCGG
>Ga0315268_10005351_pt1 | contig 13804 bp, 18 predicted proteins | sample C1_top_MG_FD_204535 | JGI IMG/M metagenome (GOLD analysis project Ga0315268, IMG submission 204535) | Sediment microbial communities from Yellowstone Lake, YNP, Wyoming, USA - C1_top | ecosystem: Environmental > Aquatic > Freshwater > Lake > Sediment | place: USA: Wyoming | collected 2017-08-01 | reverse complement strand
TACAGGCGCAGCAATGGAGAAGCCAATGATGAGCCCCTTGATCAGATAGCTGCTATCGATCTGTCTCATCCTCCGTTAGGCCGAGTTCCTTCCCCTTCTACCCAAAACGGATAACTGCGAGCATACTTCTTCTTCGATCCAATTCATGGCGGCTGACAGACTGGATTTGAACGATGATGCGCGTAGACTGTTGGCGCTGAGTGTCTTCCACTTTGTCAATGACGGTTCTTTGACACTCTTTGCCTCAACCCTGCCCGTTATGAGAGTCGCTCTGGGACTGAGCTTCTTCGAGATCGGTGCAGTGCTTGGTTCTGGACTTCTTGCAACGATGCTGCTTCAGGTGGTTTTTGGTTCTCTATCGGACCGTGGACATTCGCGGAGAATTCTGCTTCTTGGTTTCGCAGGCGTAGTTGCTGCTGCCCTCGTTTTCCCAGTAAGCTCATCGTTCGTACACCTACTTGTTTTCTATGTGTTCCTCCGATCCGCCGCAGCGGTATACCACCCTGTCAGCTTCTCTTCGATCGGGCGCACCTATGCGGAGAACAAAACTGCGGCGTTCGGATATCAAGGAGCAACTGGAGACTTGGGTCTCGCGATTGCAACGCTCTCGAGCGGCATACTGTCACAGGCCTGGGGTTGGAGGACTCCGTTCTGGATCTGGGGTGCGATCGGGATGATCTTTTTCACGTATTTCGCAACGACAACTATCAGACACCGCATAGATTTCCATCCGCATATGACCATTTCGACCAGCCAACCTGGAAGTACTGCAGGTAACAGGTCTCTAAGATCAGACTTCGCAGCTGTGGCAATCGTCTCTTCCATGACGACGACCACCTTCATTCTCTTCACGGGATACATGCCTCTCTACTTCAACATCGCAGAACAATTCAGCCCAGGAGAGAGCGCAACGATGGTAGCCCTATGGATCGGAGTTGGTGTGTTGGCAGGGTTTGGCGCGGGCAGACTCGTCAAGGGACTACGCGGGGAAGTCAGGTCACTTCACGTGATGTTTGCGATTGAGGTTGCGCTGCTTCTAATCGCAAACATGCCGCATCCGCAGATGCTGTCGCTTTCAGTGTGGCGCGTAATTCGGTGCATTGCGATCGTACTGACCGGACTACCGGTCTTCGTTGCATTCCCCGCGGTCAACGGGCTACTCGGCTTCAGAATGCCGCACGGGAGGCTTGGGTTGACTTATGCGCTGAACCTCAGCCTCGGCTTGATGGTCTCCTCAGTCGCGACCTATTTCGTGGGATACACAGCCTCGATCATCACAATCGGCGTAATGCTACCACTGTTGCTCGTCATTGCAGTGGTGGGAGCGATAGCTTGTCTCCTGCTCTAGACCGAGAACCTGCTTGCCGGCGCACATTGCACCTGCCTTCATGCCTCAAGGTTTCCTCGGCGGGGTTTGGTGGCTGACTCGCGCCTCATCTCAGTCGTCGCTGTATCCGTACCCTGAGTGCCTTTATCGTTCCCGATGACCGGATAACCATCGCCGCCGCAGGTTGTCCCTCTATCTGCGAGATCATTGCGACCGCGGCTCGCAGCTTCTCCACCGACCCCAGCGCGCATCGAAACGCTGCCTTATCGCCTGTCGAGTCAAGCCCAATCATTCGCAGCTTCATCTCCGCAGCTCCGAACTTACCGAACATCTGCTCAACCGAACGAACAACGACTTCCTCAATCGTCCGTACAGAAGCCGGGTTCTTTGTCAAGAATCTGACGAGAAGGTACCGGTGTGCTCTCCTACTCGTCGCGTGTCGGCCTCCTGACGATTCTGACGCCTTCTTCCAATTGGGGCTCCTCGGTTCTGAGGCGGTTCTGTTTGACAATCGCTAGTGGGATCTCCGACACGCCTTCTAATGCAGCCTCCAGCGAGAGGCCGAGCGTATGCAGAACGGCGGCAACATCTCTTGGGGCTCTGAGCTCGAAGGGATTCGATGCATTGGAAGAGCCCACAACGGATGTAGATGCTTCGGCTGCAATCTCGATCTCGCGTCTCAGTCGGCTAAGTCTGGGTTCAGACCGTATCCCTTGAGTCAACTCGGACATGTTGAACTCCAGAGCAGCTCGGCAGGTGCTAGCGAGATTCCTTCGGAACGAGCTACCCGGTCCCTCTTTCGGAAACTGCACGATGTCAACACGTCGATCTCGCACCGCTACTCGAGAAACAGACTGTGCACTGCAGTTCACGGCAATAATTTCGTACTTGGTCCTGAATCTGCGAAGGCTTGTCAACAGTTCTTCGCGAGATCTAGGCCTCAAGTTCAATCGCTTTGCCACGTCAAGCCCTGCGTCCTTGAACGAATTCATTGCTGGCGGTGTTGGTGTCAACCGGTCAGGAGGAACGTCTAGTCCAACAACCGCTATCTCAAGTCCAACAAGAACGTCTGCCATTGAACAAGCGTTGGCAGCGTCATCCAATGAGGGGCATATGTGCAAGTCGGCGTAGAGTCTCATGACACGAGCCCGCTCTCCTCGCACAGACTAACGATCCTCTCAGAATCATACCCGGAAGCGAACTTCAGCCTCATTCGAATGGGATCGCTCTGGTAGAATTTGACCGCTCGCAGGAAGGCATCCTGCTTGTCGAACCGGAGATAGAGATTCCCTTCCTTGTCAACGCAGCTCTCGATATCGTTGCCCAGAAACTGTCTGTCTGATTCCGATAGTTTCTGTGACAGAACTTCGAGCACGCTCGGCAGCAGCGCTTTTCCGGGCAGCTTCGCTGATATTGTCGCAATCGTGTTTCCATGATGTCCTTTCATGTACTGACGGGTGAGGCTCGCTTGGGTCTTTGAGATCAGTTCAATGAGAAATCTCATTGCTTGCTCTACCCTCTGGATGTCCTCTGTCGCGTGGGCGATCACGCTCAAGTGCGCAGAGAGAAAGGGGGTTTTCTCGGGTGGCATGTTGAAACACGACTGATAGGCAACCCTCTTGTTCAGGTGCCTTTTACTAGTTGCGAGACTCAAGGCTTCAGGCTCTTTTGAGAGTGACTCGCCGTGGAAGAGTTTCAGTTCAAGCAGGTCATCGCCGTCAGAAGAGACTTGGACATGGGAAAGGGCAAAGTCGCCGTCCAGGTCGCTCACGCTGCTGTTTCAGCAGCCGAAGAGGCTCGCAAAAAGTTCGCAGAATGGTGGGAGGCATGGCTCGGGGAGGGGCAATGCAAGGTTGCTGTGAGAGTGGACTCCCTTGAGGAGATCCTCAAGTTGGAGAGGAGATCAAGAGAACTTCGACTGCCCTTCGCCCTAATCACCGATAGAGGCCTGACACAGATCGACCCCAGAACAACAACTTGCCTAGGCATAGGCCCAGCTCCGTCTTCGATTATTGATACATTGACAGGGAGCCTTAGCTTACTCTGACCGTCGGTTTTCAGGAGGTATTCTAGTCCATCTTCCGTCTCTGCCTTCCAAGATTCGATGCAGGTTCTCAGGTCTTCTAAGATTCATGATCACGACTTCCACGCCCTTTCTTGCAGCGTGTTCAGCTTCGAGGAGCTTGCCCTGCATCCCTGCAGTGACGTCAGGCATTCTTGACCCAAGAGTCGACCTTGCAATCCTTGGAATTTCGCGACAAGGGATCGTTTCCAGCAGCTCGGCATCTCTGCAGAGCCGTGGGTCCGAGGAGTATAGGCCGTCCACATCGGTTCCGTAGATGATCGTCGACGCCCCTATGCGCGGGGCAATCCAAGCTGCCATCTGGTCCGCTGATACCACTCTCCAGCCCTGATCAAGGTCTGGGACCAAGTCGCCCCCAAACAACGGAACAAGCCCCAACTCTAGGAACTCATGGATAGGAGCAAGCTCGGCCCTGTACAGTCTTCCTGATCGAGCTATCATGAAGCTGGATGGAGTGAAGGGTACGACAGGAATTCCGTGACTACACAGGACCGAAACCAGTATCTCTTGCAGTCTGAGCAACTGCAGTTTTGTCCTCGCAAAGCTCCTTTTCTTCTCCCTACCGAACCCTTCGTCGAGTCCAGACCGCTTCACTGCTATGTGTCCAAACGAGCCGGCTCCGTTGAGAAGAATCAGCCTATGTCGGACTCTCGCGAGCTCTCTCGCGATTCTGTGCATTGACCGGAAGTTTGCTTTGAAGGCCACTCTCTTGTCTGTTATTACAGATCCGCCGAGCTTGATGATCACGGTCCTCTTCTTGCGAGCCAATTCCTGCCTACCAATAGCTACGTTCAAAGTCCAGGAAGAATAAGGACTCTCTGTGGCTACCGTTTTCGCTTCTTGGCTGGCTTGGCGCTAGGCTTGGCTCTCCTCTTAGGGGGCTCAGGGCTTTCCTTCGCCTCGGCCATAACGGCAGGAGTTTCCGTCGAAGCCTCCGGCACGACAGTCTTCTCGGTCGGAGAAGCCAAGAATGTCGCCAGCGCGGTCACGTTCTGCGCATGAATGGTGGATCTGCGCTTGTCTATTCTGACCTTCATTGAGCGAGCCTGCGATTTGAGCAGGCCAGCCTGCTTGAGTTCACCTAGCGAGAAGCCTCGAGCCTTTCGCAGCCTATGAGCTCCGTGCACGAACCTTGGAACGAGCGGAACCGGGGGCGATATTTCTGACATCTTGTTCACCAATCTCATGGATGAAGCGCGAGGGCGTGCGCAACTGCCTCGTCTCTCTTGATAGCAGGGTGGTTCGGATCCACCAGTACAACCTCAAACCATTTGCTAGTCCCGTCTTCCCACACATAATAGGAATTCAGAACGGACAGGTTGGGAAACTTCTTGGCCACTCGCTCTTCTCCTATCTGTTTGAGACTCTTCGCTCTAGTGAACTTGGTTACTCCAAGCGCTCTTGGTCTTCGTCCGGATGATGGGCGCTTCTTTCTAGCACCGCCTTTTCTCACGCGCACCCGTGCCACAACGAAGCCTTGCTTCTTTCGGTATCCCAGGCTTCTCGCACGATCCGGGCGAGTCGGGAACTGGAGGCGTTTGATGACGCTATCTCTTCTCCAAGAGATGGCTGCTTGACGAAGATATTGTTCAAGCGCGCTGTTGTCATGCTTCTTCCACGCTTTGGATATGTGCTTGTATGCGCCCATGTCTTCTCGCCGACTTCTTGCCTTCCTGTCTTACGATTATGGATTCCCACCACTCGGAAAACTGGTCGATAAAGGTTGTCCTGCTTGCAGATCCGGATCTTGGCATCGCGTTTCTCGTCTGTTGCTGCACAGGGTCCTGGTTGCTCTGATTGGAAGAACAGCTGACAACTTCGCCTGAAGGAACGAGCGACCGATCGCGCTCATGAACAGCGTGTTCAGGCAAGTTGCCCGCTGCTCAGCATTGCTTACAACCACACCGAGGGCAGTTCACAGGAAGAACGTCACGTCTATCGTCGTCTACCTGGTGTGTAGCAAAGACATCAATAGGCGATTCTGCTCATCTGTAGGAGAGAATGTGGTGCAAAGTGGGCTTCTCCGTGGGGGTCGTGGGAAAACCCAATGTTGGCAAGAGCACGTTCTTCAGCGCAGCAACGCTCGCGCATGTCGCAATTGCGAACTATCCGTTCACCACCATCAAGCCGAACAGGGGAATGGCGTACGTCAGAACTCCTTGCGTGTGCAAGGAGTTTGAAGTTCAGGACAACCCTAGCAACTCCGCGTGTATCAATGGAACGCGGCTCATCCCCGTCGAGCTTGTGGACTGCGCAGGATTGGTCCCAGGTGCGTGGCAGGGAAGAGGCCTGGGCAACCAGTTCCTAGACGAAATCAGGCAAGCGGATGCACTCGTGCACATCGTCGACGCAGCAGGCGCCACTGACATCGAAGGAAAACCCTGCGACGTAGGTTCGCACGACCCACGAGAGGATGTTGAATTCCTTGAGAAGGAACTTGACATGTGGCTCCTTCAGATCATCAAGAAGGACTGGGATAGGACCGTCAAGAGAGTGGAAGGAACCAAAGAGGATCTCGGTTCCGTCCTGGAAGAAAGACTGAGCGGACTCGGAGTCAGACGAGCCCATGTCATAAAAGCGCAGAACGATCTTGGTCTGGATCCGGGGCACCTAAGCCGCTGGAACGACGACCAACTGCTGAAATTCCTCCACGAAGTAAGACGAGTCACGAAGCCAATGCTTATCGCTGCCAACAAAATCGACATTCCAATCGCGAAGGAGAACACGGAAGCTCTAGGAAAGCTAGGCTACCCGGTAATTCCGTGCTGTGCAGAAGCGGAGCTGGCACTGAGGAGAACTTCTGAGAAGGGTTTGACAGACTACAAGCCCGGCGATAGCAACTTCAAGATGATGGGGCAAGCCCTGTCGGCTGAACAGCAAGCCGCGCTAGACAGGATAAGAGAAAAGATACTGATACCATGGGGATCGACTGGGGTCCAAGCCGCAATCGACTACGCTTTCTTCAAAATGCTGAAGATGATCACTGTGTACCCTGTTGAGGATCCTGAAAGCCTCGCAGATCACAAGGGTCGAGTCCTCCCCGACGCGTACCTTGTGCCATTTGGCACTACTGCGAAGCAGTTTGCTGGAATGATCCATTCGGATCTGGGAGAGGGATTTCTGTACGGCGTGGAGGTGAGATCGAAGATGAGGATCGGGGAGGAACATGTCTTGAAAGACCGCGATGTCATTTCGATTGTGAGCGCGAAGAAGCGAGGATAGCAGGCGCCACCGTGTACTATGCCTGTGGCGACAATACATCTTCGGAGACAACCGAACCGGCCTTGATGACTGCCCCTGAGGAAATCCTGATACCCGGCATGAATGACACATTTATGCCCGTCTTCACGTTGTCACCAGTGACGACGCCAAACTTTCTCAGACCCGTGTCTACAAGGCCATCCCTTGTTCTCATGCGCACCGTTCTATCACTCAACTTGAGGTTCGCCACAACCGTGCCGGCTGCCAAGTTGCAGTGTTCGCCGATGATACTATCGCCAACATAGGAAAGATGCGGTATCTTCGTGTGATCCATGATTATGCTGTTCTTGACTTCACTAAAGGCACCGATTGCTGATCCTCTGCCCAAAGAGGTACATGGACGTACGTGCGCGAGCGGGCCTATGATGGCACCCTCTCCGACCCAAGCTGGTCCTTCGATAACTGTTCCAGTTCTGACGACCGCACCCTTCTCAATTGTCACTTGTCCAGTTACTGTCGCTCCTCTCTCGATTCTCCCACTGATCCTTCGCCTCGACCTGGCCAGAAGACGTGCGTTTGCAGTGAGGACATCCCATGGCCTTCCAATATCTTGCCAGTCGGATGGGTCAATCCTTGCCCAAGCCACAGGTGTCCCGCCCATGGCCATGGATGAAATAGTATCCGTAATTTCAAACTCGCCTCTTCGCGACCGAAGCGTCGCTCCCAGGTGATCGAATACGTTCGGACTCAGGACGTAGATTCCTGCGTTGGCGAGGTTGCTCGGGCTTCGCGACGGGCTGGGCTTCTCGACAATTCCGGTCAGCAAATCTCCCGAGATTCTGGCCATTCCATAGGACTCGGGATGAGAAACGGGAACCAATCCGATGGTCGGCCAATGGCCTCTTTTCCTGTACATGGCAACAACGCGCTTGATCGCCCGAGGAGTAACCAGGAGGTCACCGTATGCCACCAAGAAGTCGTGGTTCCCAATCTTGTCCCGCGTTACAGAGATCGCGTTCGCGGTTCCTGAGACATCCGGCTGGTTGACGTACTCGATCGTGACGCCTAGTTCGGAGCCGTCACCTAAGCGTTTCTTGACGAGTTCGCCTCTGTATTGAGTAACTAGTACAAATGAACGTATTCCTGCGGATCTGATAGCAGATATGACATGCTCCACCAAGGGCTTGCCGGAAATAGGGATCATGTGCTTTGACCGGTTCTCGGTCAACGGCCAAAGACGCACGCCCTTGCCTGCCGCAAGGACTACCGCCTTCAAGGTTCCATTCGCATGCCTCAAGCCCGGTCCCTCCAGTACTATCAGACTAGGACCTGGTAGATGTCGTTTGCTCGGGTCATTTGACCGCGGCTCTTAAAAGCGTCGCAAGTTCAAAACCTGCTTGCTCGGGAGAAGACACTAATTGGCATTCGACATCGTCTCCTTCACCGTCGGTCTTCTGGCTGGAACTCTGGTGGGCGTGCTTGCGGGTTACCTCCACGAAACAGAGAAAATTGGAGGGCTCCAGGAGAGAGTCCGCATGGCCATGGTCCAACTGGAGAAGACTTCCTCCACGACTCGGAGCAGAACGAGTGAGGTACCTGCCGAGTCGGATCTGCAACACCAACTTCGAGAATTGCAGGACGAGATCAAGAAAATGTACAGGAGACCCGATCGCTAGGCTTCCGTAGCCTTCGGTGCCAAGACCTCGCCGGGCTTGGCCATCACGCCTTCCGGAATCACCAGGAGCTTGGATTTCCTAACCCCGACATGTCTCAACGGCGAGACCTTCTTGGCAAGATTGTAAACCTCGGAGCCGAATATGCCCAGAACCATCTCATGACAAAGCTGGTCATAGGCCAAAGTAGCTGCTTTCTCCTCTATCGTCTTCCTCATTATGCTCCTGATCAGGTGCTGCTGATTGGCATTAACTCTGTCTCTCGTGAATGCCACTACCGATGCACGAGTCACGTATTGATCCTTTGAAGTTACGTTGAAGATTGCGTCTATGCGTGTGCTTCCCCGCCTCACCAAGCTGCGCAGGTAGTCCGCCGAGTACTCATGCCCCTTCAAGATTGTATCTGCCCGAGCACCCTTCACATTCGCGGCGAGGAAGTAGAGTTTCTGCGACTGGTGAGAGAAGTCATTTGTGATATCGTAAAGTGTTGTCTCCACCACTCTGCCGACTATCTTGCTTGGATCGCTGCAGGGAATTGACGCGACCTTCTTCTCGCCGAAGTACGCGGGTGCATAGACGTCGTACCATTCTTTGGCACGCCACTTGTCCCTGACCTTTTTCGTAGCCTTGGACAATATTCTATCACTGAGCGAAAACGCAGCATCCTCTGTGAGCTATTAAACCTTTGGCGCGTGATGGCAGTCTGGTCAACGCTTCTTGGGCGCTCTGGGTTTTCTGCATTTGACGGTCGATGCAAGTCCGTCAACCGCGATCAAGCAAAGAAGCAGGTCATCAATAGTGGCTACGAGCGATTCGATATCCTGTGCACCGGTAATGGTTGATACAACCTGCTTTCCCGTGACCCGAGACCTGATGTGAAGCGGCCTAGGTGCAGCCTCGTTGTCCACCTTCAACGCTCTTTCTATTGATCTCGCCATACAAGCATCAGCATAATGGGTCGTGACTGTTGCCTTCACTCTTCCTTCATCTGCTCGAGAAGCAACTTGTCTATCATACGATAGAGGTCTTCAGCATTTGCGGAGCGGATGTGTGCCCCTGCCGCCACGTTGTGTCCTCCTCCGAAGCCCCCGAAAGCTGCTGACGCTTCCTGTAGAGCAAGGCCGAGATTCACTCCCTTCTTTATGAGGATCTCAGGCGCTCTGGCGGATATCTTCACTCCACCGTCTCTGGACTTTGCGCCTACGATTGTTGCCTTGTTCGGTTTGAGATGTCCTGCGGAGGACAAGATGGAAGAGAAGGCGCCTGTCATATTCTCTGCAATCTTGTCTTCGCCTCTAACTACGCAGACGGTGTTGAGTTCCATGATAGCAGAAGGGGTTTCAGTGATCCATTCCATGTACTCTGCGAGCGTTTTGCGATAGCTCGCAACTACTTCTTGTACCTCGTCCAAAATGGGTCCTCTTTCGCCTAGACATATTGATGCGGCCAAACCTTGTCGATCCATTCTCCCGCATGCGTTCAGCATTGATGAGAATTCGCGCGCATCTCGGGTCAGGCTTCCTGCGGGTTCGTTTGTGAGCGTGTAGACTGTTCCTATCAGTTCGAGCGCTTTGCTTCCTTTGAAGCCCTTCGACACTAGCAGCTCGACTATGGCACTTAGCAGGGTTTGCTTCTCCTCGCGGCTCAGGTCACTGGTTGTTCTCCATCGTTCCCCGACCTTCAACGGGATCTTGTGGGACACAAGCAGCGCCGTGCAGTTATCCTCCTCCCCGGTCAAAGTCGGCAGGTAGGGGGTTGTGGTCAGCGCAAGTGCACGATGTATGGGGCGCGTCTCTCTCCCGAAGAACAGCAAGTCTTTATCAGTCCTCAGACATCCGCACTTCATGCCGTCTTGGACCGCCAGTTCGTTGGGTCCGCGCAGGCGTCGTTCACTGTTCTTGTCCTGCATGTCACCGAGTGCACCAACCACTGCAAGTGTAGAGAGGTCGCTGTTTGACGGGGATATCTTGCGAGCGACCAAATAGGCGAGCCCTGCGGCGCTTATCTCAGTAGCTCCGTCAACCCCGAACTCATGCGGGTTCACTTGGAACGTTCTAGCCGGGGCTTCTCCGGTGGGCGGATGATGGTCTATTACTACGATTTCGTGTTTTTCGGCCACTTTGGTGAGGCTGTCCAAGTAGCCGCTACCAATGTCTGTGAGCACAAGCAAGTCAGGGTCAGAGCGCAGAGCCTGCTCAAGAGTCTCAGGATCTAATTCCTTTATCACTCTGAGTTGGAAGTTTGCTTCAATCCGTGCGAAACCAGAGCCCATGATACCGATTGCCGCCAATCCGTCGGCGTCGTAGTGTGATAGCAGTAGGATCTTCGAGCCGAGAGATGCCTTATCCCTGAGGATTTCGGAAGCTTCCGCGGCTCTCGCGAGAAGACCATCCAGATCTGGTTCGGACGACATCTCTAGGCCACGGATGCGGCCATCGGCTTGTATTCCCACTCAGGTTCGAGTTTGCCCTGTGCCTTGTAGTATTTTACTAATCGATGAATCTTGGACTCGACAGTTGCCAGTGCTCTCTTGTTCTGGTAGTCTTTCCTGTTCTTCTCCAGGTGTTTTCGAAGGCCTTGGGCTCTGCGAAACAGGTAGTCAAGGTCTTCAGGGACTTTCGGAATCTGACCAGAAGCGCGAGCCAACTGCGTCACATTTTTGCCTGTCACAGGTTTGACAAGGGGCACACCGTACCTGTCGCGGAGAATGGCTCCGATTGAACTCGGTGAGTTTCCTCCTTTGGCGAGTTTGGCTATTAGATCCTCAACTTCCTCTGGTGTATACTTGAACCATGCCGGGGGCTTCTTGCTGACGGGTCGTGTCGAGCCCGACCGACCTCGTTTGCTTGTGTATAGTCTTGCTATGTCAGACACACTCCGAGGGTGCACTCTGGTTTCAGATTTCGGTATTCGACCGCCCCTGTTCTATTTAAGTCGTTCCCGAAAATCGTGTGGATGGATTTGCACGGTGGCACTCACCAATCATGTCCTCTACCAATCCGCTCGTACTTTGAGTAGCCACTTCGAGAGCTTCCTAAACGCGACGGCCCTATGAGAGAGTCTGTTCTTTTCCTTGACAGTCATCTGTGCGAATGTTCTGCCGTCTCCTTTGCTCGGAATGAAGATTGGATCAAATCCAAACCCGCTGGCTCCCCGAGGGTCCAGGCCTATGTAGCCGACTACGGTTCCCGCAAAGCATCTCGGCCTACTCTGTGGTGCACAAAAGGCTGCGACGGATGAGAACTTGGCGCTCCTACGAGAAGTGTTCTCCATTAGCTTGAGTATGCCTTTGTTGCCGAGACGTTTGAAGACATCTGACGAATAAGGCCCAGGAAATCCGTTGAGTTTGTGAATGAAGAGGCCCGCGTCTTCGGCCACAACGGAGAGTCCGAGTCGGTTGGCTGCTTCCTCAGCTGCGTACGAGGCGATTTCCTCGAGGGTTTCAGATTGGATTTCGATTTTTGGAGCGACGAGCATTTGCAGTCGCAGTCCTGAGGCTTTCGTCGCGGCTTGTGCTTCTCTGAATTTCCCCTTGTTAGAGGTTAGGAACCAGACTTGTTTGCGTTCTCTCACTGTACCTTCCTCGTGCTTCGATCTCATGCACCTTCGCTAGGACGCACTCTGTCTCGTTTCGTCCGACAGCTCGCCGATAGCCATCAACGACGGCTTGAAAGGCTCTAGAGTGCAATGCGAAATGTGTGCTCTTTAATGCTCTACTCATCAGCAGTAGGTCTACGCCCCTTGCCTCCAGTTCATTCGAGTAGCCACTCAAGCCGAAATCGATGAAGAATAGCTTTGCTCCGTCTCTGAGAATCATGTTGGAAGTCGTAAGATCACCGTGAACAATGCCGCTTGAATGAAGCCGGCCGATAAGGGACCCCACAAGGACACAAGTTCGCTTAAGATTCGATTTGTCCATCTTAAAGAAGGCTTCCTTCAAGCGGGGCCCTTGGACATATTCCATGATGATTGTGCAGGTTGCTGTGTTCACCTCATACACTGTTGGCGCAGGAACCCCCGCGCGTTTTGAATCATGAAGAAGATGAGCTTCGTGCGATGTTCTGGCGAGCCTGATGGAAGAATCCAAAAGGTCAACTCTGTACGCCTTCGGGAGGCGAGTCTTCATGACGACTTGCCTTCCATACCATTCCTCCAAGAATATGCTGGCCTCAGCGCCCTTACGGATCAGCACGGCAAGATCATCTCCAAGGGATTTCCACCTCATCGAGTCGCCAACGGGGCCTGACTTGACTTCTTTCAATGTCGACGAACAGGTGACACCCGAAGGCCAATGTTCCTGTCCACGAAATCTGGGCACCGCAGTCACCTGCGAACTTCAGATCCACCGCGCGGAAAGCAGCGGAATGTTCGCTCGCAACAATCTCAAGCTTCTTACGGAGGGCGGAATTCGAGGCGACGCCTCCAACGAGCAGAACCTCTTCTTTCTCTGTGTGTGCTAGACTTCGCTCTACAGCCTCTGCCAACATCGAAAATGAGACTTCTTGGACTGAATAGCAGAGGTCCTCAACCGGCCGCCCTGCTTCCAACAGCTTGGTCGCCGCAGTAAGAAGGCCAGAATAGGAGACATCGTTTCCCTTCACCGTGTACGGAAGCTCGACAAAATTGTTGCTCTTGGTTGCGAGCTGCTCAATCACCGGCCCTCCAGGCGAAGCGAGACCTGCAGAGCGGGCAAACATGTCCAGCAAGTTGCCAAGGGTAATGTCCTCTGTCTCACCGTAGATTCTCCACCTGCGGCTCGCAAATGCTGCGATAGTGGTATGTCCTCCAGAAAGCAGAACGACCAGTGGATCCCGAGAACTCGTTGTGAGCGCACCAATCTCTATGTGACCGATGGCATGGTGGATTGGTATCAAGGGGATACGGAGTCTTGAGGCAATTGCCCTTGCAATAGTTGCACCGATTCGCAGGGTTGGTCCAAGCCCTGGCCCCAGCGCTATGGCTACACCATCAAGTTCCCTCGGGGCAACTTTCGCCTCTCTGAGGGCGTCTCGAATGACGAGATCGGCTATTGATGAGTGATGTTGAGCTGCTTCCCGTGGATGTATACCTCGCCCCGTGACTGGGACGTAGATTCGCTTGGCATCGGAAAGGATGCGCCCTTCGGAGCTGGCAACGCTTACGCCGAACGTGTGAGCCGTGGACTCGATGCCAAGAATCAATGAAGGCATCTGAATTCCCTTGTCTTGCTGTGGCTTCCGTAATGAAGGCTAAATAGAAGTGGTCTGTGGTATAAGCTGGCCGCGGGTGGCTATTGTGACAGGTGACCGAGAAATCGAATTTCTTGCTTAGTCTCGGGCGCCCTCCAATAGACGTCGAAGTGCGTAAGGTGTCGCGACGACTCCACTTTTGTTTCACGACGCGCGGTGAGGAACTAGTCCGAGGATGATCCGATTTGAAACATGAGATAGGAGCAATAGCAAAGAAGTACAACTGGAAAGAACTCGAACAGACCGTACGCGCCCTCTGGAAGAAAACTGATGCATACGACCGAGTGAAGGC
>Ga0315268_10005350_pt1 | contig 13805 bp, 9 predicted proteins | sample C1_top_MG_FD_204535 | JGI IMG/M metagenome (GOLD analysis project Ga0315268, IMG submission 204535) | Sediment microbial communities from Yellowstone Lake, YNP, Wyoming, USA - C1_top | ecosystem: Environmental > Aquatic > Freshwater > Lake > Sediment | place: USA: Wyoming | collected 2017-08-01 | reverse complement strand
TCTTCTTCAGCCTGGCGAGAGAGAGCGTCCTGCCAATGAAGTAAGGCGAAAGACCGAGCCTCATCCAGAGGCGGAAGAAAAAGTAGGGCGGGTAGGTCAGGTTTCTTGAGTTGTCCAGAGTCAGGATAAGCGTACCGCCATCCTGCAACACGCGCGCCAGTTCCCTCAAGGCAACTACAATGTCATCCTCATCTTCAAAGTGATCCAGGCTTGAGTCAGAGATGATGAGGTCGAAGGAATTATCGTTGAAAGGGAGTCGTCTGACATCGGCACAGGCGTATTGGCTCGCATCTAACCCATGATGCGTAGCGTTTTTTTTCGCCAGATTTACTATTTCTTGCGAGACATCTATGCCAACTATGTTACTATTAAGCCTTGCGATATCAAAAAGGAACAGCTCCGGACCGAATGCTTCAGCGAAAAGGTCAGTCTTCAGAATACAGTGGCTACCAGCCACATCGACCCATCTGGTTATCAGGTCAAGATAAACCTTCCTCTTATGCTCAGCCAGAACTCCGCTAGAGTATCTTTCATTGGTCCATGTACTGGCGATTTTGTCCCAGTCACCAGCCTCATGGCCGTGAATGCCCTGCTTCATGCTCCCATTTGAACCCATATTGTGGCAAATGATAATCGTTTACCGCGCACCAGTCAAATCTCCATTTCATGCCAAAAGGAGCAAAGGAAATAAAGTAGGGCAGCCGATTGGTTGCCCTACTTTTCTTGATATTTTGGGGCCTAGATGAACAGGGGGAGCATTACCAGGGTTATGGTGGCCAGAAGTTTTATCAAAACATGCAAAGAGGGGCCAGCCGTGTCCTTGAGCGGATCACCAATAGTATCACCGACCACGGCAGCGGCATGGGCAGAAGTCTTTTTGCCCAGCACATTGCCTTTTTCATCCTTGAGCTGGCCATCTTCGATCATTTTCTTGGCATTGTCCCAGGCACCGCCACCATTGTTCATGAAGGAAGCCATCATGATACCACCGATAGTACCCACCATGAGGAAAGCCGCCACTACCATGGGGGAGTCATAGCCAAGCCACTTAAAAACCAGGCCTACCGCCACCGGTCCGAGCACGGGCAGAAGTCCGGGAGCAATCATTTCCCTCAGGCCAGCACGGGCGGTGATGTCAACGGCTTTGCCATAGTCCGGCTTGTGGGGATGTGCCGGGTCTTTGGGGTTCAGAATCTCAGGGTCGGCACGGAACTGCCGGCGTACTTCTTCAATGATTTTGCCGGCTGTCTTGCCCACAGCTTTTACAGCCATAGCGCTGAAGAGGTATACCACCATGGCAGCCAGCAAAGCACCGACAAATACCTCGATGCGAGCGATGTTAACCACAGCATACTGGCCGACCACGCCAAACCTGATAAATGAGACCCTGTCCAGATATGCCTGGAAAAGCAGGAAGGCCGCCAGCCCGGCGGAAACCAGAGCATAACCCTTGGTAAGTGCTTTGGTAGTATTGCCTACCGCATCCAAACGGTCAGTGATTTTGCGTACCTCGGGTCCGGCACCCGCCATCTCATTGATGCCGTTAGCGTTGTCCGTGATGGGGCCGAAGGTATCCATGGTGAGAATGTAGGGACACGTCATGAGCATGCCCATAGTGGCTACAGCTGTACCAAATGCGCCGGCACCCTGGACGCCGCTCTGAGTGCCGAACCAGTGAGCCAGAATCAACGCCACGCCAATGATTAGAGCGGTGGCCAGAGTGGTCTCAAAGCCCACTGCCAGGCCAGCGATGATATTGGTGGCCGGACCCGTCTTGGATGCCTCGGCAATCTCCTTAACAGGGCGGAAACGGAACTCGGTGTAGTACTGGGTTACATAGACCACCACCACGCTGGCTACAATCCCCACCAGACCAGCCCCGAAAAGCCACATCTCTTTGCCCTGCAGGTCGTTGTGCAGCATGAAATATACGCTCAAAAAAAGTCCTATAATGGAAAGTCCAAGCGCCACATAATAGCCGCGATTCAAGGCGCTCATGGGGTTTTCGCCGCTTTTTGCCTTTACTGTGAGAAGGCCAATCATGCTGGCAATCATGCCGAAGCCACGCACTGCCAGCGGGAATAAAATCCAGGCAATGTTTTTGGTAACCAGATAGGCAGCAATACCCAGAATCATGGCGCCGATGTTTTCAGCAGCGGTTGATTCAAAAAGGTCTGCGCCACGACCAGCACAATCACCCACATTATCACCCACCAAGTCGGCGATGACGGCGGGGTTACGCGGGTCGTCTTCTGGGATGCCCGATTCGACTTTGCCCACCAGGTCAGCGCCTACATCAGCGGCTTTGGTATAGATACCGCCGCCAAGCTGCGCGAAGAGGGCTACAAAGCTGGCGCCAAAACCAAAGCCTACGATGAGGTGAGGCGCAATTTCAGGCTTGCTGGCACCACCAAAGGCAAAAAATATAACGGTAACACCGATGAGGCTGAGGGCCGTAATCAGAAAACCGGCCACGGCACCACCACGCAAAGCCACGGTGACGGCTTCTGTGAGGCTCTTTTGAGCAGCAGAAGCACAGCGGACATTAGACTTAACCGCGATGTACATACCGACAAAGCCGGCGACTCCTGAGCACAGGGCTCCCACCAAGAAGGCCACAGCAGTCCTCCAGCCGACAGCAAAGCCGGTGTAACCGGCTTCATTGCCACCCAGCACCCCCACCAAGATTCCGATTATAATGGCCAGCACTATTGACAAAGTAGCAATGGTAGTGTACTGCCGCTTCAAAAAGGCCCAGGCACCCTGGAAAATCATGTCCCCGATTTCCCTCATTTTGGGCGTGCCGGTGTCACGGCTGAGCACATTTCTGACCAGCCAGATGACGAAAAACACCGTGAGTACCCCGGCTGCGGGCACAATCCAGAAAAGACCAGGCATATCCCGTTTTTCTCCTTTCCTTTCTTACCTCAGAGATTATATAAGGGCTTCATTATACACTTTCTCGATGCTATCACACCAGAGTGCCGCCGTAATAAGCCAAATCCACCTTTAGGGATGGGATATCCGGCAGTCCTTACCTTTAGCTAAGAGAAGCGGACAGACTTTAGTAACTACACTGAACCTTGATGACCACCACCCAGAGGCTCTGCGTTGGTGTGTTCCTTGCGCAGCGGGATCTCTTTGATGAACAGGTGTACGACCAGAGCGGCGACCACCGCAACAAGGCTTATGACAAAAACCCCGTGCAGGGCTGAACTGAGCGCTTGCTTCAACGTTTGTTGCAACTGGTCAAAGAGCTGGCTGCCCTGCGGCCCTGCTTGTAAGAGTAGCGCTTTGAGTTGGGTTTGGGCTTCCGCGCTGACCAGAACCTGCGGATTATGTGCCAGCGCATTCAATTGTTCCGCAGGCAAAGCATTTTTCAATGCAGAGGAAAGGCTGCCGGTGAAACCGCTGGCAAAACGGGTAGTCATGGCAGAGCCAAAAATAGCCAGTGCTACCGAGCCTCCGATAGAACGTATAAAAGGGACGGAAGAAGTGGCCACACCGAGAGTGTTATAGGGTACCGCATTTTGAATGGCTATGGTATAGAGAGGCATGGTCATACCCAGACCAAATCCAGTGAGTACGATATTGACAACAGCCACAGCATAGCTCGTTTCAGGTTTCATCAAGGTCAGCAGCAGCACTCCCACCCCCATAATGGTCAGCCCGACAACTCCCTGAATGCGGTAACGTCCTCCCGCTCTAGACAAAAGTTGTCCCGATATGAAGCTGCCGCTCACCTGCCCCAGTATCATGGGAGTCAAAAAACCACCACTAAGGGTTGCCGTGGCACCCAGCACCCCTTGAAAGAAGAGGGGAATGAAGGTGACAGTGCCGTACATGCCAAAGGCAGTGAGAAAAATGGCCAGTTCGGACACTGATACGATGCGGTTTTTGAAAATGCCCAGAGGCATCATGGGCTCATGGCTCCTGCTCTCAACATACAGAAAGGAAACCAGCATGACAGCAAATAGGGCTAACAGCCCAAGAACCGGAAAGGAGAGCCAGGCATACTGCGCACCGGCCCACGAAAGCGCCAGCAGCAAGGCTACCACTCCTACCGAAAGCGTCAACATGCCAGCATAATCTATCTCGTGGCGGTGGGCTGAAGCGGCAGAGCGAAAGTTCGGGAAAAAGAACATAAACAGAAGGATATTGATGAGGCCAATGGGCACATTAACAAAAAATATCCAGTGCCATGAAAGACTATCCGTGATAAAGCCACCCAGTGACGGGCCTATGATAGCTGACATGCCGAAGACGGCGCTGATAATGCCCTGGTATTTGCCGCGCTCTGCCGGCGGGAAAATATCGGCGATTACAGTGAAGGCATTGGCCATCATTATGCCGGCACCGACTCCTTGGATGCCACGGAACATGATGAGCTGCATCATGCTCTGGCTCAGCCCTGATAGCAGGGAAGCTGTGGTAAAAATGGCGATGCCGGCAATATAGAACGGCTTGCGGCCATACATGTCCGTCAGCTTCCCTATGATAGGAATGACTACTGCTGCAGAAATGATGTAGGCCGTGATTACCCAGGTGTAATGAGCAAACCCGTTAAGGTCCACGATGATACGTGGCATGGCTGTATCAACGATGGTCTGGTCGAGAGAACTCATAAACATAGCCAGCAAGACTCCCGCCATAGTCAGGATGACCTGCCGTTTAGGTAATGAACGCAGCCCGACGGGTTTGATTACGCCTTCCACTCGATAAGACTCTTCCTATTTCAGCTTATTGCTTATATTCTCGATAATTTTAATTAGTGCAGACGACAACTTTTGATCTGTGGCAGCTTTAAGTATTTGCGCTGGGTTAAGCAAAGACGAGCAGAGGTTTACACTGGTGTCATCCATAAGGTTGTTATTCATGGGTGGGTAGCTACATCTCAACAAGGTTAGCCAATAAAACTAATTATATCCCAAAAGGGGAAGCAGGGGTCAAACTAAGATTCTACTCCCGAGCTTCAAAAGCGCCAAGAATGGTATAATGAACAAGCTTCTAACAAGACAACAAACCTGAGAAGAGGAATAGAATAGCTGAAAAATTTGAAAGCCCGGACACGGACGCACTCATAGACTTGTTCGCGGAGGCTATGCGCAATAAGCTAAAGGCACTGGAGTTGGAAAACGAGGCATTGAAGATGCGGCTTAACGAGCTGAGACTCAAACTGGAACTGGCCAAGAAACGTCTGGACGAGGCCGGCGCGGATTCCTCAGCACTAGATTTCAATTCCAAAATCTAGCCTTCATTGTTCTAGCAAAGAGAGCCACACTGGAAGCACGGAGACCTTCCATCCAACCTCTCTCCCTTAACAATTAGGAGAGGGGTTCAGATTTTGCCGACTCACCATTACCGTGACCTGCCTCACGGGACAGCCGGGAAGGCCACCAGCCCCAGCGTCCCACCATCACCGCCAAAGCCGGGACCAGCAGTGCTCGTACCAGAAAGGTATCGATGATGATACCGATGGCTATGGCGGCGCCGATCTGGAAAACCACCTGAAGAGAAGAGGTCATCAGCGTGGCAAAAGTACCTGCCAGGATTATACCGCAGGCTGTTATCACGCCGCCGGTACCACTCACAGCAGTTTCTACCGCCTTCTTCAAAGGCTGTTTATGAGTTTCTTCGCGGATGCGTGACATAAGGAATATGTTGTAATCCGCCCCCAGCGCCACCAGCACCACAAAAACAAACAGCGGGATTAGATAGATAATGCTGCCCTTTTTCATAACGTCCAAAAAGAGCCAGGTGGTAATACCTAGCGTGGCTCCGTAATTGAGCAGTACCGTCAGCACCATGTAGAGTGGGGCCAGTAAGCTGCGCAGCAACAGTGCAATAACCCCGAAGATTCCGATGATGGTGAGTACCGTCACCCTGCCGAAATCGGCGTCGTTGATATCTAGAATGTCGGCACGCGTGGCTGCCTCCCCTCCCAGATAATCGGCTGCTGATTTTAGCGAGGAGGATTCGATGCTGTCCTCAGCGGCTTCCCTGAGCAAGGCCACGGTTTCCGTGGCGGTAGTTCCATACGGGTCGCCCGCCAGCACCACATTGAACCTGGCGACCGCGTGGTCGGTGGAAAAGTACGTCGAGAGAAGCGAAGCTGTAAAAGGGCTACCGCTTTCCAAATTGAACTCGGCGATCAGACCGTCCAGGTCCCCAGACAGCGCCGAGAGCGATGTCTGAAGCTGTGCCAGAAGTGCTGAAATTCCCGCCTGCGAGCTTTCTGATAGCTGCGTCAGAATGCCTTGAAGCTGCTGTAAACTAGTGGCAGCCAGGTTGAAGTTCTGGCTTAGCATAACCGCCGGGTATTGCAGGGGCAATGTCTGGAGTGCGTTCCCGACTGACTGAATCAGCGCCAGTGCCGCAGCGTCCGGCAATCTCCCTTGCGCCAGTTGGCTCTGAATAGCCACCAAACCATCCGACATTGTGTTCAGGGATTCAACCGGTGTAGCATAATAGTCCACACGTGAAACGCCCGGTACGTTCGCCAGAGCCGAGGCAACGCCCTGCAGCGGTTCCAGATTGGACTGGTCAAAGGTTTCGCCATTAGGAAGCTGCACCATCAGATACAGCGGGGAAAACTCTCCTCCCGGAAAATGCTCGGTAAAAATGTTAAATCCGGTCACTGACTCCGCATTTTTCGGCATCTGGCTGATTATGCCGGCCGAAAGGTCCGTTTGGGGAATGGCTATATAGGGCAAAGCAAGCATTATTATTATAGGGACGGCCATATAAACCGGATGTCTGGCGACCCATTTCCCCATCACATGCCACCCGAAACGTCCCTGTCTGCTGGCAATTTTGTTTCTGGAAGGCCAGAAGACGTATTTACCGAAAATAGAAATAAGCGCGGGGGTAAGTGTCAGCCCGGCTACCAGTGTCAGAGCTACACCAAGCGCCAGGGCATACCCCGTAGTCTGATTCATGCCGAAACGTGATATGCCCAGCGCCAGGAAGGCCACCACGACGGTCAGGGCGCTGGCCGCGATAACAGGCCCGATATGCCTGATAGAGAAATGGTAGGCTTCGGCCCGTTCAACCTTGAGCAACTCTTCACGAAAACGGGAAACCATAAAAAGACAGTAGTCCGTGCCCACGCCGAAAATAATAACCACCAGATAAGCCTCTGCCAGGGTGGAGACTTTCATACCGGCCTGGGCCATATAACCCAGCAGGCCCATCGAAACCAGGTAGCTGCATCCGATGGTTATCAGAGGCAGCAAGACGGCCACCGGGGAGCGGTAAACAATGAGCAGTAAAACAGTTACCAATATGATGGTTACCAGCGTAGTACGTTTGATGGTGTCCTGCACGGACCCGAAAAGGTCGTTCATAAGCCCGGCATCGCCGGAAAAATATATCTCGAACGAGGGAAAATTATCATGAATATGGGCTCTTATCTGGGTAATGGCGTCCTTAGCAGAGGCATCAAGGGCGGACACTGAAAAGTTCAGCGGCATTAACATAGTTGTGTTATCAGCACTGATAAGTGTAGCTTTCATGGCATCAGAATCGAAAATAGAAACGACCGAAGTGATGACAGGCGGTGCAGAACCTGAAACCAGCCAGTCGCTGAGCTGCTGCGCCTGCTGCATGTCAATGGTGGAAAGACCCTGGCTGTCGTAAAATACGATAAGACCACTCGACGGGGCTGGCTGATCCGAAGCAGCGAACTTAATCCTCAGAAGAGCAGCAGCTGTAGCCGATTCGGTATCCTGCGGCAGGAATTGGCTCTGGTCAGTAACACCAACTTTGGAGAGTTTAGGCGCTACTATGAAAAGCGTGACCGCTAACAACACCCAACATAGAACAACCAGCCATTTAAACCTGTGGCTAAACCTCGCCAGAAAAGCGTACATAGTCCTCCTATTTCTTTACATCCGATGCAGAATCGGAGGAAATATTGGCATAAAGCAGTTCGGCGACCTGTGCAGCCTGTTCTAACTGCTTAGTTGTCAGTCCGTGCAGCAGCCTCGCAATCTGGGCATGCCCTACATCCCACAGACCGCCCATCAATTTTTGCCCCACCGGAGACAGCCTGCAGATAACCAGCCGGCGGTCTCCGGTGTCGGCCTCACGTATCACCATGTTTTTGGCGACCAGCTTATCCAGAATGCCAGTGGCAGTAGACAAGGCAATTCCAAGATGTGTAGCAATGGCACTCATACGCATAGGGCCTCCGGCATGCAGGAGCAGTAAAACTCTGAGCTGAGCAACGGTTAGATCTGATGAGAGCCATTTTGATAGCCCTTCATGTGGTATTCCCGGTTCCAACGAGCGGTAGATTTTATCGGTGAGCCCTAGAATGTGTCGGGTCAGCTCAGTCTCGGCTTCGCTATCAGGCGCTTTCATGATGTTCCTTCGCTTATACCATATATTTTGGTATTACCTAATTAATTTAGCTAATATGTCATTCTTTGTCAAATTCACGAATGATTATGCTTCGGCCTAGCTAAAACAAGTGCAAGTTCTCTATCAAAGGAGACAGGGGCACTAACAGATGCGGGGCAGTATGTCGCCAGAGAGCATGGCGAGGATACGCGAAGTCCCCAGCCTAGTGCGCAGGATAACCCTTCCGGGACGTTCGTCTGTAACCCATCCAACTATTGCCGCGTCTTTGCCATATTTGTGACGGCGCATCGTATTAAGCAAAGCATTAGCCCTATCAGCAGGTACGAAAGCCAGTAGTTTGCCTTCGTTGGCGATATAGAGCGGGTCGAGGCCGAGCAGCTCGCACATGGAACGCACGGGAGGGCGCACTGGGACTGCGGCATCCTCAATTGTGATGCCAACGTGGGACTGCGTTGCAATCTCGTTGAGAGTGGTGGCCACACCACCCCTAGTGGGGTCGCGCATGCAATGGATATCCGAGCAAGCCTTGAGCATTTCAGACACCAAGCTGTTCAGAGGGACGCAGTCACTGGCAAGGCCACCGGAAAAACGCAATCCCTCGCGCTGGGCCATTATCGTCATGCCGTGCTCCCCAATTGTGCCACTAATAATAACAGCGTCCCCGGCGTTGGCATTGGAACCCGATATGTTTACGCCCTCTGGAATGTGCCCTATTCCCGCAGTATTTATAAACAGCCCGTCGGCCTTACCGCGCTGCACAACCTTGGTGTCACCAGTGACGACGCTGACGCCAGCTTCCTGCGCCGCTCGTTGAATCGAATCGACAATTTTCTCAAGTTCAGATACGACTAATCCTTCTTCGATGATGAAAGCCAGGCTGAGATACAGGGGAATAGCCCCACTCATGGAGAGGTCATTGACCGTCCCGCACACAGCCAGCTTGCCGATATCGCCGCCGGGGAAAAAGAGGGGAGTCACCACGTAGCTATCTGTAGTGAAAGCTAGCCGTCCCGGCGTTTCTAGTACCGCTGAGTCATCCATGCGCGCAAGCCATGCATTATTCAGCTTACCGACGAAACATCGACTAACCAGCTCATGGCTCAGCTTGCCACCGCTCCCATGAGCCATCATGACTCTATCTTCCATCCGCTTCTCCGAAAAGATAATAGCTGGCGCAGGCGCCTTCACCCGATACCATGCAGGGCCCTGCCGGACGTTCAGGTGTACAGACACATCCGAACAACGGGCAGGAAGTCGGCTTTATTACCCCGCGCAACACGTCTCCGCAACGGCAGCCGGCCGGCTCTTTGGCCGGACCCGGGTTGATTTGAAATAGGCGTTCGGCATCAAATTCTTTGTAAATATCCTTTATTTTATAGCCACTGGCAGCCACCTCACCCACACCCCTCCAGCGGGCGGATTGGGGTTCGAAGACCTCTGCTAAGAGTTCCTGTGCCCGCATATTGCCTTCTGGCGATACTGTTCGTCTATAAGCAATTTCAACTCGGGGATGGCTGCTTTCTATCTGAGCCAGCAGCTGGTCGACGGCCATGAGGATATCCACCGGTTCAAAACCAGCCACCACACAGGCGACACCATATTCGCGCGGGATAAACTCGTAAGGCTTCGAGCCGATGATGGTGCTGACATGCCCCGGGCAAATAATACCGTCAATTTTGATTTCCCCACCGTCCAGCAACGCTTTCATCACCGGCGGACATAATTTAGCCAACGAAAAAACGGAGAAATTGCCCATCTGTTGAGCTTGTGCCTGAACGATGGAAGCGGCGATGGTGGGCGCAGTGGTTTCAAAGCCTATCCCAAGAAATGCAACAGATTTTTCGGGATTTTCCCTGGCAACCTGCATGGCATCCAGCGTGGAATAGACCATGCGCACGTCACAGCCTTCAGCCCGCGCCTGCTGCAGACTGGAGTAGGTGCCCGGGACCTTAAGCATATCCCCGAAGGTGCACATGATTACGCCGGGAACTCTGGCCAGGGCGATAGCGCGGTCAACGTCTGACTGGTCGGTGACGCATACAGGACACCCAGGGCCGGAGAGCATCTCCACACCCGTCGGCAACAGCTGCCGCAGACCATATTTTAAAATTGCGGCAGTGTGGCTACCGCAAAACTCCATCAGTCGGGCTGGCCTTCTCGAGCGCCGGTGAATCCGTTCAACCAGCTTGAGTGCAAGTTCTGAATTGCGGAAGTCACTAACCGGCTGCATTAATCTGCCTCAGTAGGCCAATGGTTTCTCTAGCTTCCTGTAAATCTATCACCTTGATGGCAAAACCGGCGTGCATGAGCACGTAATCTCCCACGTTAGCTTCAGGAGTCAGGTAGACGCTCGTCTTACGCCGGACACCTTCGATGTCCACTTCAGCTTCAGTCCCGTTCAGACTGACTATCAAGGCAGGAACAGCGATACACATGCGGATAACCTCCGGTCTAGTTACTGTGCGAAATTGGCAATAACCGCCTGTCCTAAAGCAATGCCGCCATCATTGGTCGGCACCTGCTTATGTGTTATGACCTCTAAATTCTCTTCTTTTAAAGCCTTAAGAACCAAGTGAAACAAAAGACGGTTCTGAAACACTCCACCGCTTAAAGCTACCGTCTTTACGCCCGTGTGGCGGGATACATCACAACACAGCGAAGTAATCATCTGAGCCAGAGAATCATGGAAATGATAAGCTATTTCAGCCTTACTGACACGCTCTTTTATATCCTGTAGTATAGCATCAAATAGCCTTCCGAGACGAATAATCTTCACGCCGGCGCGCTCTTCGACATCAAAGGGATACAGCATTCTTTGGGGCGGCGCAGAATCCGTGGCTGCCATTTCGAGCTCGATGGCGGCCTGGGCTTCGTAATCTATGCTGTCCCTTATACCGATGAGGGATGAAACGGCATCGAAGAGGCGCCCACAGCTCGAGGTAAGCGGTGCGTTCAATCTGTGGTCAACCTGCTGTATTAGCATTGCCAACTCGTTTTTTTCTATCCTTGATGGCAAACCAGAGTTAGGCAGTGCTTGCTCTCCCAGCAGGTGGTACAGATAGGCCACGGCGATACGATAGGGCTTTTTCGTTGCAGCATCCCCACCGGGTAGGGGAACATATTCCAGATGCGCCAGTCGCTCGCATTGTTTATAATCTGCCAGCAGGAACTCGCCGCCCCAGATATTGGCATCGGTACCGTAACCCGTGCCGTCCAAGGCCACGCCGATTACCGATCCGTCCACACCATTTTCCGCCATGCAAGAAGCGATATGGGCATGGTGATGCTGCACGGGGCACAATTTCAGTCCGGGGTTTGTCCCCACCAGTTCCTGCGCGTAGCGCGTGCTAAGGTAATCCGGGTGCAGGTCATGTGCGATGACTTCTGGCTGGATGCGGAAAAGCCGTTTATAGACTTCCACTGCATTCTGAAAATGCTCCAGCGTCTCGGCATTCTCCATATCGCCGATGTGCTGACTAATGAAAGCGTGGTCGTCGCGTGTGAGGCAGAAAGAGCCTTTCATCTCAGCGCCGCAGGACAAGACAGGTTTAGCATCGAAAGGAAGGTGCACCGGGTATGGGGCATAACCCCTCGCACGCCTGAGCAGCTGGGTTTCCCCGCCAGCCACCATGACCACGCTGTCATCGTAACGCACGTATATGTCGCGGTCATGCCACAGGAAATAGTCTGCTACTGCCCCCAGCCGGCGCAGCGCCTCATCGTTGCCTTTAGCAATAGGTTCTTCGCTCAGATTGCCGCTGGTCATCACCAATGGAATGCCTACCTCGCGCAGCAGTATGTGGTGCAGCGGAGTATAGGGCAATAGCAGGCCGAGATATTTGAGGCCGGGCGCTACTCCGGCAGCCAGTTTGGAGTTTCCATCCATTTTCAACAGGACGATGGGGCTCTGCGTGGATGTCAGCAGAATGGCTTCATCTTCGGAGACGTGGCAGAAATTCCTCGCCGAGTCTAAGTCCGCCACCATCACTGCAAAAGGCTTGGACGGGCGATGCTTTCGCTTTCTTAATAACTCGACTGATTTATCATTCTTGGCGTCGCAGGCCAGCAGAAAGCCACCCAGCCCCTTGATAGCCACGATGCGTCCTTCCCGCAGAAGTCTGGCAGCCGTTAAAAGAGGGTCGGCGCACTCGACTATGCTCCCATCGTTTTTCACCAGTTCCAGCCTAGGCCCGCAGACAGGGCAAGCGTTGGGCTGAGCATGGAAGCGACGGTTGGACGGATTGTCGTACTCCGCCCGGCAACGGGGACACATGCGAAATTTGCTCATAGTGGTATTGGGGCGGTCATAGGGAATGTCTTTAATAATGGTAAATCGCGGGCCGCAGTTAGTGCAGTTGGTGAAGGCGTAGCGGTAGCGTCTGTCGGCGGGATTTATTATTTCGGCGGCACAATCATGGCAAGTGGCCAAGTCGGGCGAGACGAGCTGATACTCCCCGGCTTTCGGCAGGCTTTCCTCGATTTCAAACGCCGAGTAGCCGACGACAGGCATTTCTTGCGTGAGCAACTTTTCGATGCGCGCCGCAGGAGGCGCTTTAGCAGTAATGTCAGCTAAAAAGGCATCGAGGTCGCCGAGGCACCCCTCGACATCTATCTCCACATAGCCAGAGGTATTGCGCACACGGCCAGTAAGATGATGCACGCTGGCGAGATGGTAGATGAATGGGCGAAAACCGATGCCCTGCACCACGCCGGACGCCTTTATATTGTAATGTTTGGACGTCACGTCACACATAATAAATCAAAGGGGTATGCGCCGCAAAGGGCGGGAAGATAATTAGCCGAGCTCTTGAAGCACGAGGTCGATAACCTTCGGGACCGCCTCTTCCACCGGTTTTGAGAGGCCCAGGCCCACAGCAGTATCCGCAGGCTCGCAGCCGATGATGACTACTTCGTCGGGATAGATATTGAGCACGGCAGCGGTGGCCATGATACGCTCCAGGTCGCTCTCATGCATGGAGACGCTGAAATCCGATAGGCGCGGGCTACGCATCAACTTATCCTTGGTTATTTTCAAACGGTGAAGCCTGCCCGGCGCTGAACCGGGCAGGCTTATTGCATCTACAAAGATAACCTTCTGGTAACCTTCAAGCTTAAGTGCACACTTGAAACCGGATATTCCGTAATCCGCCAGGTCTACTCCAGGCTGATCTACCTTATTTTCCAACTCCTCGATGATGCGCGGTCCCAGGCCATCGTCCCTCTTAAGCTTGTTTCCAACACCACACACCAGAATACGGGCCAATTGCTGCCTCTAGCTAGTGCGTGTGATGATGGTGAGTATGGCCATGCTCATGGCTGTGGCCATGCTCGTGCTTTTCAAACTGAGCCACCATCTCCTCAGCATGTAAGTGGTCCAGGTCGCACTCCGCCAGCAGGCTTTCCTGGGGGTTGAACACCTGAACGGTGCATCCCAGGCAGGG
>Ga0315268_10005349_pt1 | contig 13805 bp, 11 predicted proteins | sample C1_top_MG_FD_204535 | JGI IMG/M metagenome (GOLD analysis project Ga0315268, IMG submission 204535) | Sediment microbial communities from Yellowstone Lake, YNP, Wyoming, USA - C1_top | ecosystem: Environmental > Aquatic > Freshwater > Lake > Sediment | place: USA: Wyoming | collected 2017-08-01 | reverse complement strand
GCTCATTTCTTTTCCCCCTGAAAACCTGCGGAGCAAGGTACGGCGAGTCGGTTTCAATCAGAATATTTTCAAGCGGTATATTTTTGACGATTTCTTTAAGGTTTTTGGCTGAAGGGAAGGTCACGGGCCCGTCTATGCCGAGATAAAAACCAAGCCCGATAAATTTTTTGGCGAATTCCATAGATGAAGAAAAACAATGTATGACGCCGGTGACGCCCGAACAGGAGCTTAAGATTCGAAAAACATCCTCCTCTGCGTCGCGGCAGTGGACAACAACCGGCTTTTTCAATTCCAGCGCCTTTTGCAAATGTTTCTCAAAAACTTTAATCTGGACTTTTTTTTCTACATCCTTCCAGTAATAATCCAGTCCGCATTCGCCTACAGCAACCACCTTGTTATCGTTCAGCAAATCCGGGAAATATGAGAATTTATCCGCATCGTTTGGATGGACTCCGAGCGCACAATAAATATTTTCATATTTACGGGTCAGTTCAATCGCTTTTTTCCAAACGGAAGAGGATTCTCCAATCTCTATGAGTTTTGTTATGCCGGATGAAAAAGCGCGCTCTATAACAGCAGCGCGGTCGGTGTCGTAGGAGGAATCGCACAAGTGGCAGTGTGTGTCTATCATTTATTATTCATAAAAACTTCACCACGGAGGCACGAAGACACAGAGCGGGCACTTAGAGGAGTTTTCTTGCCAGGTTTTTCTTTGTGAAACTCTCTTTTCCCTTTGTGTCTCTGTGGTTAAATAATTCTCGGGAAAAGCGGTTCTGTGACCTTCTTTTCTTTGATTATTTTTTTAATTTTTTCTGATGTTTGCGGCATAAAGCAGCCGATATACTCTGAAACAGCGACTACCCCGGCTAATATGTTAGCCATAACTTTCGCCAGTTTCTGTTTATCGGTCTTATAGAGCGCCCATGGTTTTTCCGAGTCAATTGTTCTGTTTGATTCGTCAATAATTTCCCACAGCAAGGAGATACAGCTGTGAAACTCAATTTTTTCCATTGATTTTTCGAATTTTTCCGGAAGTTCCGCCTGTAATTTACCGAGCTTGGTTTCGACATCGGCATGAGGTGCGATATCATTCAGCGAATATTTGTTGAGCATAGAGAAACTGCGGGAGACGAGGTTGCCGAGATTATTTGCAAGGTCGCTGTTGTATCTGTCGGCAAAACTCGCTTCGGAAAAATCGCCGTCCTGACCGAAAGGTATCTGTCTCAGCACAAAATACCTGTAGGCATCGCTGCCGTATTTATCAATAAAAGCGTGCGGGTCGATGAAATTGTTTTTTGATTTCGACATCTTGTCGCCGTTGACGGTCCACCAGCCGTGAGCAAACACCTTTTCCGGCAACGGTAATCCAAATGCCATAAGCATTGCCGGCCAGATGACGGTATGAAATTTGAAAATCTCTTTGCCGACAAAATGTATGTCGCATGGCCATATATCCCGGTCTCTGGCAGCGGAGATGTAATTGATAAGGGCATCAAACCAGACATAAATCGTATGCGATTCGTCGCCCGGAACCGGTATTCCCCATTTTACCTGGGTTCTTGAGACAGAAAGATCCCTTAACCCAAGTTTCACAAAATTGACCATTTCGGAGGAACGCCATGAGGGCTGAAGAAAACCCGGATTTTTTTCAAAATATTCAAGAAGCTGGGCCTGGTATTTCGTGAGTTTGAAAAAATATGATTCCTCTTCAAGCTGAGAGACCGGTTTTGAGCAGTCCGGGCACTTCCCGTTGACGACCTGCGAGTCCGTACAGAACGATTCGCACGCCACACAGTACCAGCCGGAATATTTACCTTTATAAATATCCCCCTGCTTGAGCAGTTTTGAAAAAACTTCCTGGACCATTTCAATATGCCTGTCCTCCGTAGTCCTTATAAAATCGTCATAAGATATATCAAGCCGTTTCCATAACGCCTTGAAATCCTTGACAATTTCGTCCGCCCACAGGTCCGGAGTGGTGTCGTTTTGTTCGGCCGCCTCCTCTATTTTTGAGCCGTGCTCATCGGTCCCGGTAAGCAAAAAAACTTCCTTTTTCTTAGAACGATAAAATCTGGCGAGCACATCCGCCGCAATAGTCGTATAGGAATGGCCCAGATGGGGCTTGCCGTTGACATAATAAAGCGGGGTTGTAATATAAAATTTTTTCATATTCTATGAGTTTTTTTCAAAAACCCTCTATTTACTGAGTTCTTTCAAACCGAATTTCCTCGTCCTGCCGTCGTCAAATTCAACAGTGACTTCCGACTTGAAAATATTTACTCCGGTAACTTTTCCTTTGCCCTCCGGCGTATGAACGGTGCTGTTGACGGACGGCATTTTTTTATTCGCCATTGTATAAAAATAACATTCATAGGCGAGGCAGCACATAAGCCGGCCGCATACGCCTGAAATCTTCGCCGGATTGATAGTCAGGTTCTGTTCCTTTGCCATATCGCTTGTCACAGATGTAAAGTCCTTTAGGAACCTCTGGCAGCAGCATATCTGCCCGCAGTGGCCGAGAGAACCGAGAATTTTCACCTCATCCCGCACGCCTATCTGGACCATCTGTATCCTTGTTTTTAAAACGGTGCCGAGTTCCTTGAGCAGTTCCCGGAAATCGACTCTTTCATCCGATGTGTAATAGATGAACAGTTTCGCGCGCTCAAAAGTATATTCTATCATCGAAAGATTCATCTTCAATTTGCATAGTTCGATTTTTTCGAGTATTACCGGCAGCACCTTTTTTGCGGATTCCTTATTCCTCTCTATCTGTTTTATATCGCTCTCGTTGCACACCCGTACAATCTTTTTCAGTGCTTCCTTTGTGTTGACCATCTGCTCAGGGAGCATGACTATCCCCGATTCCAGCCCGTTATCCGTGTCAACCAGCACCATATCGTTGACCGCGACATCAACTGAGCCGGCATCGCAATATAATATATCCTTGGTCCTTCTGACCTGTACACCGACGGCAAGCGGCATATGTCACCTCTTTAGATTCCATTTACCACAATATCGTTATAGTATTTTTAAATCCATCCTAAGGACTTCCATAGCCAGATCGACATTCACATTCCGTCTGATAAAATTCTGCGTCCGTAAAACCGCATCGAGTTTGGAAATATCGTTCTGACGGAGCCAGCTGGCAAGCAAATTCAGAAAATCAAGCGATTCCTTCCTGTCAATTTTTTTATCCGGCAGTTTATATTCGAGAAAATCGTCTAAGATATTACTGTATTTTGAGATTAATTCCCTGTCGCCGGCGATTTTAATCGCCTTGCCGAGCGAACCCATGGCTAGGGAAACCACAAAATCGGTTTCTTCATTATTCAGTGAATATTTTTCAATCTCTTTTTTTATTTCTTCGTCGGTAAATATGCCGAATTGCATAAGTATGCATCGCGACAAAATAGTCCCGGGCAGCGAGCGGGGTACCGGCGTAATAAGGATTATGACGGTGTCCGCAGGCGGCTCCTCAAGAATTTTTAAAAGCGAATTAGCGGCATCTTCTTTTATCAAATGGGCATCGTCAATTATGCGAACATTATAACCGCCGGACAGCGCCCTGTACTGAAGGCCGCTTATCATCTCCCTTATCTGTTCTATAGAAATCCACGATTTCTCTTCCATTACGGATATGGTCATCACATCCGGGTGTATTCCGGTCTCTATTTTCCGGCACGAAGAGCATTCGCCGCAGGGATAATCGAGCCCCTTGTTCTTCAGGCAATTCAGCATCTGTGCAAGATATAAAGCAGACTGTCTTTTGCCGATGCCCGCCTGCCCGACAAACATATATGACGAGTGAAGCCGGTTATTACGAATCGCAGTCAGAAGCATACCCATCTGCTTTTTATGCCCTATTATCCTCATTTTCAGGTTATCCTTTTACAGTATATTAACCACAGACAAACACAGTAAAGACATTATTCAAATCATTGTCTATCTTAAATTTTGGCAACTAAATTCCTTTCTGTGTCAACCTGCGGTTCTATAATTTTATTCCGAATTTTTTTGCGAATATTCCGAAAATCTGTTCACCTATATCTTCAATTGACCTGTTGTGCACATCTATGAGTTTTATCCTTGAGGGATATTTTTTCACAAGCCAGTCATAACCGTTCTTGACTCTTCTATGGAATAAAATATCTTCTTTTTCCAGGCGGTCTTTGCCGCGGACACTCGCCCTGGAGAGTCCTTTATTAATATCACAATCGAACAGTATCGTCAGGTCCGGGATTAAATTGAAAGTCGCTATTCTATTGAGCTGTGAAATTGTCTTTATATCGATACCCCTGCCGAAGCCCTGGTAAGCGACGGTCGCATCGGTGTATCTCTCGCATATTACGAATTTACCTGCTTCAAGGGAAGGTATAACAAGTTCGCTCGTGTGCTGGGTGCGGCATGCCTCGTAAAGGAGAAGTTCGGTAATTGGAGCAATTTTATTGTCAGGATTGAGTAAAATTTTTCTTAATGCTTCGGCAACGAGCGTACCGCCCGGCTCCCTGGTATGGACGACATCAAAGCCGAGTTCCCTGAGTTTCTTCACTATCAGAACCGACTGAGTTGTTTTTCCGCATCCGTCGCTGCCTTCAAATGTAACAAAATAACCTTTTTTCATAATTCAATCTAATATCCTGCCCCCGTATATAGTACGGGGTGGTTAATATCTTTTTTCAATATCATAATAACAAAAAAAAAGAAAAAAGTCAAAACGGTCACTCGGGAAGCAAGCAGGAAGAGGAAAGCCTGCCTGCCGGCAGGCAGGTAGAAAGTAGGGAGTAGTAACAACTTCCAACTTCTATCTTCTCACTTCCTACCCCAGAGCATCGCCTATTTGGATTTTATGTCCCTGAAGGAACGCCCACGCGGACATAATATTTTTTGAAGACGGCTGTACCGTTTTAACAAGCAGGAATCCTTCTCCGCATTTCACTGTAAAGCCGACATCTTTGACCATTGAGACCACACTCCCGGCAGGACAATTCCCGGCTTCGTTTAACTGCGGTTTTACAATCTCGCATTCAAGGATTTTCAAGCTGTCTATTTTAAAAATTTTATTTGTCAACTCGACAAATGCGCAGGGTGAAGGCTTGGTACCGCGGACGAGATTATAAATTTTTTTGGCAGACAGATTCCAGTTTATTCTGCCGTCGGACTTTTTTAATTTCGGGGCGTAAGTGACGGTGCCTTCCTGCTTATAACAGGGCTCTCCGTTTTTTATTTTTATTAGGGACTCTTTGATTACTTCTATTGAAAGTTCAACCATTTTTGCGCGGAGTGATCCAAGATCGTCATTATGTTCTATTCTGATCTTCTTTTGACAAATTATTTTCCCCGTGTCCAGTTTCTCGTTCATCCTAAAACTTGTTATGCCGGTTTCTTTTTCACCGTTGATTATCGCCCATTGGACCGGCGCAGCTCCCCTGTATGCGGGCAGAAGGGAAAAATGGATATTTATGTTGCCGAGCGAGAATATCTTAAGCATATCGGGGGGAATAATTTTTCCGTAAGCGATGACCACGGCGATGTCGGGTTTTTCACCGGCGAGCCAGTTGACGAATTCTGCATCATCAAGTTTTTCCGGAGTCCAAACCGGTATGTTCCTCGACAGTGCGGCAACTTTTACCGGCGAAGGAGTAACCACGCAGTATCTTCCAGCCATTTTGTCGCTTCTTGTAACGACGCAGGACAGCAATTCATTTTCTAGAAGATAGTCTATTATGGGTATTGCGTATTCGGGAGTGCCGAAGAAAATCGTTTTTAGTTTCATTCTAAATTTATCCGGGGTGTTCTTGCCGGAATTTTGTTTTTATTGAAATATTCTTTTTTTAACGCCCATTTTTTAAAAAGATTGACTCTGTCCATTAAAGTGATGCCTTTGAGATGGTCTATTTCATGCTGGGCAACCCTTGCGGCAAGACCGGACAGTTCAAGTTTTATCTCTTTTTCAGATAGAGCAATGCCGGCAACCAGTATTTTTTCCGATCTTTTTATATTTGCTACAATACCCGGGAACGAAAGGCAGCCCTCTTCAAGGATACTTGAACCTTCACAATTCAGAACTTCTGGATTGAAAATGATTACCGGCATCATCTTACCGCCGGATTTAACGTCAAAAACAATCAACTGTTCGAGCACCCCTACCTGGTTAGCCGCAAGGCCTACGCCGCTGAAAAAATACATTGTTTCAAGCATACTTTCTGACAATTTTACCAATTCGCTGCCGATTCTATGCACTTTCCGGGCAGGTGTCGCGAGTATTTTATCAGGATATTTATTTATTTTTAGAATAGCCATAATTTGAGGGTGTTGTCAATTTAGATTTTTATTATATTTGATAAACCCTTGTTTGTCAACGCCGTCAAAACTGTAAACCCCGTTAGAGGACTTAATCTCTAACGGGGTAAAAGAACAGGCAATTGAGAGAAAAATAAATTATTTCATCTTCCTTCCGACCACAACTCTTTGAGAAGACCTTTTGACTTCGCCTGTGGCTGTGTTTATTGACTCTATATTGACAATATAAATCCCTGTCCTTACGATATTGCCGTCGTCATCTTTTCCGTCCCAGCCGACTGTATTTGAAGCGCCGCCGCCGGATTGATGATCAACGAGGACCCTGACCGCGCGGCCGGTTATATCAAATACCCGTATTGTAATCTGGCTGCCTGCCGGTACAAAATACGAAATCTGCGCCTTCTTTTTAGTGCCGTCGCCATAGGGTGAAAATACAGAATCAAAAACTTGAAGCGTCTTGCTTGTAACAGTTGCTGAACCGTAATCCCCATAACCCGGCGTAGGGGCGCCTTCCATCCAATCCGCCTTTTTGTTGGTATCTTTCGGCTGTCCGTTTTCTGCTACACGATACATTGACTTTGATGTTGAACCGTCCCAGGCAAATGAACCATCAATGTAATCAGCATCTGACCGCTGCCCGGTGGTTACTCTATCATACCACTGCCCTGCGGTTACTGCACTATCATATGCCGTACTGCTGCCGGAATAAGTGGCGCTGTCATCAGCAAAACTCATAAAGTCAACGATTGTGCCGTTGGCGTTCTTGAGCGTTATATTGTTGTCCGTGCCTGTCAATCCGGGCGATGATTCATCCGAATACAGGTCTATCCAGCCGTTGCCGTTTTCGTCCTTGTATGTCTCGTCTCTTCCGTAGCCGCGGGCTACAGTGGGATCATTCTTCTGGTTTTCCCAGATAATAATGAAACTATTTTTCTTTAGTGCGCCGGTATCGTATGGGAGTGTCTTTATCACGGTGTCTCCTTCACAAACCGTGCAACTGCTGACATTATTTGAATCCGCAGTTATGAACAATTCCACAAAATCACCCTTTGAAATACTGGGCGCCACTTCCGTTATTTTTGCGGAAATGGTGCCTCCTGTTGTGGTTGTACCGCCGCTTCCTGCTCCGATAACAAAAGTAATGCTGTCAACATATATTGAATGCGCCAAGCTTTCAGAATTGTTAATATTTACTCTGACTTTGCACGAATTTGCTGTAGCAGGCGCAACTGCCGGAAGCGAAAGCAATTGCCAACTGGCATTGTCGGATGTTTCCCCGGACTCAATATTGCTGATGCTCGATCCGGATGCCGTTTGTGTTGTATACCAGTATATTTGAAGCGAACCGGCGGTCTTTGAATCATTATCAAATATATATGCCGCAAGAGTATATGTCGTACCGGCGGTTACCGTTGAAACCTGATAAATATAACTTGCAGTTGTGTTACTGTCTGTCATTTTGAATGATTTGGAACCGGCATATGCTTTCTCTGCCGTAACATAACTTGTAGCGGGTAATGTGGAAAGTGACGATGTTGTCCAACCGGTTGGCTTGCTGCCTTCACTGTCAGTTTCAAAATCACCGTTAGATACGAGATTGCCGCTCGCCCCAGTACCGGCTGTAGAACCCACTGTTAAGGTTACAGCAGCTGTTTTATTTGGCGCGCCCGCATCGCTGCTGCCAACGACATTGAAGCTATATGAACCTTGTGCTATCGTATTTGCTACAGTCACTGTAAGTTCGCTTGAAGAATCTGCCGGATTTGTGTCAAATGCTCCTGTCACACCTGATGGAAGACCGGTAAGAGATAACGTGACAAAATCGCCGAACCCGCCTGTCCCGACAACATTTACCGTAACCGGAACATCGCCGCCGCCTCCAGGGACATTGATATTTGATGGGTCAAGAGAAAGCGTATAATTCGGCCCGCTCCCGCCGGCAGTTGTTTCATTAAAAGTAACACTATCAACCAAAACAGAATATGTACTTGCTCCAGAATTTTTTATATTAACACGAATTTTGCAAGAATTAGCATTTGACGGAGCATCTTTTGTAAGAGAAATCAGCTGCCAAGCCGGATTGTCGCTTGTGGCTGCAGATTCGTAACTGCTTATAGAAGAACCGCTGCCGTCAGTAGTGGAATACCAGTATATTGAAACTGTCCCGCTTGTATTGGAATCGTTATCGAGAAAATAAGTCGAGAGCGTATAGCTACCGCTCGGAGTAACGGTTGAAATTTGATAAATATAACTTACGCTTGTATTGTTGTCCACAAGCTTAGCAGATTTTGCGCCGGTATATGCATTTTCTGTCGTTACAAAATATGTCGCAGGAGAGGATAACCCGTAACCGGTCCAGCTTGACGGTTTGGCGCCGTTGGCATCAGCCTCAAAGTCGCCGTTGACCGCCATATTACCAGCGTAAGATATGCCACTAAAACCTAAAAAAACGGCAAACAAAAAAATCATACTTTTTTTCAATTTCATAAAAACCCTCCACGGTTATATTTCCGCTTTCCTGAATGACCTGAAAGGTCATCCTGAATTATTCGTATTTTTTTCGGCTATATTGTAACTCACTAGCGTTTGCCGCTATTATTCTTCACTGTCTCCGCCACCTGATGACTCGCTGCCCATATTGTTGTATTTGTCAAGAAGCGACTTTTCAATGATACTTCTTACTTTTTTATTTGTTACAAGAACCTGCTTCTTATATTTGCCGGTATTTTCGTCTTTTACTGAAGGCCATGCAATCCACGGACCTTTCTTGCTGTCCATCACCTTGCATTCCACGCGCACGGCATTGTTAAAATCAATGGAAATAAACACTTTTAATGCCGAAGGCCTGTTGAACTTGGAAAATTTCGATACTTTGAATGTTATTGCTTTGGATGTTTTTGAGGACGGCTTACCGCCGAAAACCGCTTTTTCTATTTCGTCCTTTGCCTGTTTTGTGATCACTTCAAACTGCGGATATTCTTTGCCGGCTTTTGAGATATAGACCGGATACTTAAGTGTCTTCATCCCTTCCGCTTTAACCACGCCTATATCCCTTACTTCCAGGCAATCGTTAATCACAATGGTAGCAATCTCTTTTACACCTGAACCCTCTGCAGCCGGCATTTTTTTCACACTGGTAACATAAATTTCGTTATCAGCATACATACCGGATACCGATACAAGCATAAAACAACCAACAAAAAAAGCAAAAAATTTTCGCATTTCAACCTCCGATAATTATATTCGGTAAAACCACAACAGACATATCAGCAAACCAGCAGCCTCCGGTTAAAGGCACAACGATTTTTTTTAACCGAAAGTCAGCTTAATGCCTTTTTTTTATTATAAATTATAAACGCGGCTTTGTCAATCAATATTATTTTTCTTCCGTTACGCTGCCTTCTTCCGACTGTTCTTCTCCGGAGTCCTTGTATTTCTTTAAAAGAGAATTCTCCACCACATTTTTTACATTGGCATTGATTAACAGAATCTGTTTCAAATATTTTCCGGTCTTTTCGTCTTTCACCGACGGCCAGGAGATCCAGGGACCTTTCTTGCTTTCCATCACTTTGCATTCCACGCGCACGGCATTGTTGAAGTCAACCGATACGAACGCTTTCATAGATGAGGTTGATTTTCTCATTTTTGAAAATTTAGACACTTTAAATGTAAGCGTTTTTGATGCTTTTTCCGACGGTTTGCCTGTCGCGATCGCTTTTTCTATCTCCATTTTTGCCTGCTCGGAAATAACCTCAAGCTGCGGATATTCTTTGCCGGCTTTCGATACATATGTAGGATATTTCAAATTGACTTTTCCGTCGGCTTTGCTGACCAGTATATCCCTTACTTCAAGGCAGTCGTTGAGGACTATAGTCGCCTTTTCACCGGTTTTCGCCGGCATCTTCTTTACACTTGTTACAAAAATCTCGCTCTTACCCGCGACAGCGACATTCTCCCCAAAAACGCATACGACAGACAACAACATCAAACAGCCCATCAATAAACCAAAAAATTTACGCATCTTACCTCCCCCTAGTTTTATTTGACCTTCAATAATGGCTTCATCTCTTTGTATTTCTCAACGGTAATTCCAGGAACACCCATTAACTCGGCTATATCCTTAAACTTCGTCTTTTTCCTGTAACTTACTATATTCCTCGCCTGCTCCCTGGTGAACCCGGCATCTATCAGTTCTATCTCGTTCGCAGTGTTAATATTAAGGCGTTCCTTCTTTGTATCTTCTTGGTACTGCTTGACGGGCGCAGGTGCCGAGGCATCCTCGCCGAGCCACATCTTTGCCAGTTTTATTTTGCTCTTTATCTCGGAATCGTTTGGGTCTATCTCCAGCGCCTTTTCCCATGAGTTGATTGCATCCTGATACTCACCTCTGTCAAAATGCTGATACCCTTTTTGGGAAAGTTTTTCTTTTGAAAGATTCTGCTCGGTTTCTCTGGCAGTCACTGGGACTATTATAGCCTTTTTCTCGTCTATTCTCCTTTTCTGTGGGACCGGCATACGGAATGTAACGGAAACGCGGTGGCTGCCGGACGCATCGGTCAGTTGAAGCGGAGACAAAAAGGCATAATCAATCTGCAAACCGTTCTCCACAAATGTTTTGCTGTATGAAAAACCAGCGGTAATTTCACGGTCATTTGCACCGCATCGCAATCCGAAGCCGCCTTTCATCAACAGTTCCATACCACCGGAAATTTTTGTGTCAGCAGCGTTATTCACAGGCTTTCTGTAACTTATCTCGGCCGTAGGTATAACCTTTTCCAAAAAGCCGCTAAATTTTAACGGGTACGCAATACCTGCCTTTGTTATCATAGGAACTTTATCTTCGGTCTTCAGCCCTACATCCGGCTGGAAAATATTCAGCACAGAAACGCCGACGGCAATTCCCCACGGTTTCAGCAAAATACCGAAATCCGGGGTAAAACCGGAAGCAGATGTATCTTTGGCAAAAACGGGGTCTGCCGTTGACTGCGTTCTGCTGTCAAGGGAATATGAATGTGAAAGATATTTCAGATTCAGTCCTACCATAAAAGGAAAACCAAGCCGTAACGGCTCAAGCAGATTGTATGAATAACTGGCAATTACTACATTCTCCTTATAGTAGTTCGCCAACGAAAAATTTGTTACAGTAAATCCGAAAGCACCGGATTCCGTAGGATAAACAAGAGAACCGAACATTTGAGCGAGATTTGCATCTTCTATACCTGTAAAGAGTTTATTGTAGAAGAAACTCGTCTCAATCAGTTTCATCTGGGCTATACCTGCAGGGTTCCACAAGGGCGCAGAAGGGTCATTGGCAATCGCAGTAAAGCAGTTACCCATACCGCCGGCGCGGGCACCCCACCCGGTGTCCTGGAAGGCAGCGTAGCAAGTTGGAAGTGTGAAGTATGAAGATAGAAGTAACGCCAGAAATATTTTTGTTTTTTTCATTTTTTTGAATTTATTAAGCCGCTAATCATTTTGGTTATTTCCTGAATATCGTTATACAATCTAATATAATCTGAATTATCAATGTATTTTTGATTATCGGCGACCTGCAACAATGCTATGCATTCAAAACCTGAAGAGCGAGACATTCTCAAAAACTGAATTACTTCATTTTTGTGATATCTACCACACCCCTCAGCTATATTTGCCAGAATCGAAACTGATGCTCGCCTTAACTGATCTGACAACCCAAACCTCTCCTCTTGAGGGAACTTTTTAACTATTACATAAATATGTCCGACAAATTGTAATGCCTTTTTATAAGCTTCTAATTTCTCGAAATTTAATCTTTTATCTTCCATTACTTCCCAACTTCCCTCTTCCAACTTATTTCGCCACAACAACTGCCCCGTTTCGTTTTTGACCGTTGGTTGCCACCACTTTATAAATATAAACTCCAGATTCCACAACACCGCCGTTCTCATCAGTACCGTCCCAGTTGTCCACTCCTTCAAGTGCCCTGATTTTTTTGCCGGTCACATCGTATATTTCTATTTTTCTTATCGGCACCTCGCACTGGAACTGTATCCTGTCGTTCTTCCCGTCCTTCGTCGCAGGGGTAATAAATTTTTCGAGCGGAGTGGGTCTGACAGGTATTGAGCCCTTGGGGAAAAGGGCAAACATTGTGAAGTGGTTAACATAGGCGGAAATTGTCTTCTTTGAAGTATCCACCGGATTATTCTGATTAAGGTAATCGCTCACATAACGCCATCCGAAACCGTCCCACCAGAACAATCTTAAATCCTCTTCTTTAACTGCAGGTCTGTCGTCTACTGTGTTATTGCCGTCCTGGTTGAGATACCTCAATGTCAACAGAACCGGTTTGTTAAATTTTGTGCCGTCCGGTCCGAAATCGAAGCAGACAATAGGGCCTGTGCTGCCGAGGGCAATAATATCCGTCGATTCATTTTCAAACGCATTCGGTAGAGGGTCGGGGTCTGGGTCGCCAGGGTAGCCCCTCTGTTTGATAGAAATAACTGTGTTCCCGCTCAAAGCGCCTGCAGGAATAACAATGCCGGTTTCGCCGTCTGAATTATCACCGTCGGTAACCGTAATAGAGCCGCCCAGCGAAGCGTTGAATATTGCTTCTGTAACAAAAGTTATCGTGACTGTATAACCATAGTTTTCATTGGGACCAGGCCAGTAAGAAACATTCCTCCCGTCAGAAACCTTTATACAATATTGGAAAGTGCTGTAATTAAGATTGTATTTTAAACTGTCTTTTATACAAGAGTTAAAGAAACCTGCCGGAATTTTGGCGCTTCCAGAATATGTCTGTGGGTGGTTTTCCAAAGAAGGTGCAAAATCAGCTTTCTGGTCGCTTGAAAAACTGTTGTCACCCGGCTTTTTCCAATAAAGTTCAACGCTGTCTATTTTACCGAGTGCACCTTCAGTGTCGCGATAATCAATTGCGGATACTTTCACGATTGCAGAACCGCCTATCACATTTATATTACTGATCGGGGTATGCGTAATTTTGGGAGGAGAACTATCCCGTCCTGCAGGCAATTCAATGGAATATTCAGACCCGGTCCCATAAGTGTCTGAGGTGGTTAAAACATAATAATAGCTTTTGCCTGACGCCGCATTGTCACGATAAGAAGTTATACCGGCAGGCACCGAACTTACAAAAATTGGCGAGCCACCGCTGGCCGTACTTCTGAATATATTATAGCATTTCACCGTCAGCGGAACAGTGCCATCGTCCGGCGATAAAGTCCAACTTATATCAACATATGAAGACGGACCTTCATATTGAATAGCCGAAACCGGCACAGGCGGACGGATCCTACGCATGTTCTGTGCCTGCATTGTGCTTGTCAAAACCTGATCGCCGTTGTATGCCCACAAAGAAAAATAGTGTATGGTATTTGAAAAAGGTCGGTTGAATGTATAGGTAGTCGTAGTTAACTTCTCGCTGTATGAAACCGAACTTTCTATAGTGGAAAAATCCTCGTTTGCTGAAACCTTGACGCCGTATCTTGTGCCGTCAGGATTTGTAT
>Ga0315268_10005348_pt1 | contig 13806 bp, 12 predicted proteins | sample C1_top_MG_FD_204535 | JGI IMG/M metagenome (GOLD analysis project Ga0315268, IMG submission 204535) | Sediment microbial communities from Yellowstone Lake, YNP, Wyoming, USA - C1_top | ecosystem: Environmental > Aquatic > Freshwater > Lake > Sediment | place: USA: Wyoming | collected 2017-08-01 | reverse complement strand
ATCGCCACCCCGACCCCCATCGGCCCGCTACGCAAGCCATCCGGCCCGGTGGTGATCTGGAACCTGATTCGCCGCTGCAACCTCACCTGCAAACACTGCTATTCGATCTCTGCCGACAAGGATTTCGCCGGCGAATTGTCGACCGATGAAGTCTTCCGCACCATGGATGACCTCAAGGCCTTCAAGGTGCCGGCACTGATCCTCTCCGGTGGCGAACCGCTGTTGCGCGAGGATTTCTTCGACATCGCAGCACGCAGCAAGGCACTCGGCTTCTACACCGCGCTCTCGTCCAACGGTACGCTGATCGATGCGGCCATGTGCCACCGTATTGCCAGCGCCGACTTTCACTATGTCGGCGTCAGCCTCGATGGTCTGGGCAAAACGCATGACAAATTCCGCCGTATGGACGGCGCCTTCGACCTTTCCCTCGCCGGCATCCGCCTCTGCCGCGATGCCGGCATGAAGGTTGGCGTGCGCTTCACCCTGACGCAGGACAACTTCGCTGACCTGCCGGGCCTGCTGCAACTCGTGGCGGACGAGGGCATCGACCGCTTCTATTTTTCGCACCTCAACTACGCCGGGCGCGGCAACAAGAACCGCAAGGACGACGCGCAGCACCGCATGACGCGCGAGGCGATGGATTTGTTGTTCGACACCTGCTGGAATTACCAAGAACGCGGCCTGCACAAGGAATTCACCACCGGCAATAACGATGCCGACGGCGTCTATCTGCTGCACTGGGTGCGCGCGAAGTTTCCCGAAAAAGCCGCGCACATCGAGGCCAAGCTGCGCCAGTGGGGCGGCAACGCCTCAGGCGTGAATGTGGCGAACATCGACAATCTCGGCAACGTGCATCCGGATACGATGTGGTGGCATCACACGCTCGGCAATGTGCGCGAGCGACCGTTCTCGCAAATCTGGCCGGATATCGCCGATCCCTTGATGGCCGGGTTGAAACAGTCGCCACGCCCGGTCAAGGGCCGCTGTGCAAGCTGCGCCTATCTACCAATCTGCAACGGCAATACGCGGGTGCGCGCCCAGCAGACGACAGGCGATGCCTGGGCCGAAGATCCCGGCTGCTACCTGACCGACGAGGAAATATCGTGAAGGTTTTTATTGCCCTGTTGGCCGTACTGCTCGGCGGTAATGTTCTGGCTGTCACACCTGCCACCTTATATCAAGAACACTGCGCCGTTTGTCACGGCCCTGACCGCCTGGGCATTACCGGCCCGGCGCTACTGCCCGAAAGTCTGGTACGCCTGCGCAAGCCCGAAGCGCTCAAGACCATTGCCGAAGGGCGCGTGGCGACACAGATGCTGCCTTTTACCGACAAACTCTCCGCCGCCGATATCAAGGGGCTGGTCGATTACATCTACACCCCCGTCTCGCCAGCGCCGACTTTCACAGAGGCACAAATGCGCGCCTCGCGGATCGTGCATTTCACAAACTTGCCGAACCAGCCCGCCGCCGCCTTCCAGGGCGCCGACATGATGAACCTCTTCCTCGTCGTCGAGACCGGCGACCATCATGTGACGGTGCTCGATGGCGACAAGCTGGAACCCATCGCCCGCGTGCCGACACGCTTCGCGCTGCATGGTGGGCCGAAGTTCACGCCGGATGGCCGTTACGTCTTCTTCGCCTCGCGCGATGGCTGGATCAGCAAATTCGACCTGTGGAACCTGAAAATCGTCACCGAGATTCGTGCCGGCATCAACACGCGCAATGTCGCCGTCTCGGGCGACGGCAAGTTCGTCGCCGTCGCCAACTACCTGCCCCACAGCATCGTGCTGCTGGATGCCGACCTGAATGTACTCAAGCTGCATGTCGTGAAGGACAGTCAAGGCAAGGAAAGTTCACGCGTCTCGGCGGTGTATGACGCCGCGCCGCGCCAGAGTTTCGTCGCCGCGCTGAAGGATGTACCCGAAGTCTGGGAAATCAGCTACGACCCGACGGCCGAGGACATCCCCGCCGGCATGATCCACGATTTCAAGCACCAGGAAGGCACGTTCATTCCAGGCTTTCTCAACCCGCGCCGCACCTTCCTCACCGAGCCGCTCGATGACTTCTTCTTCACGCAGGATTACAGCGAACTGATGGGCACCAGCCGCGATGCCGGAAAAGGGCAAGTCGTGAATCTCGATGCGCGCAAGAAGATTGCCGACCTTTCGCTACCCGGCATGCCGCATCTCGGCTCGGGTATCACCTGGACATGGCAGGGCAAAACGGTGATGGCCACGCCCAACCTCAAGGATGGCCTGATTTCCATCATCGACATGCAGAGCTGGCAGACAATCAAGAGTATCCCCACGCTCGGCCCCGGCTTCTTCATGCGCAGTCACGAGGCAACGCCCTACGCCTGGACCGATTCGATGATGGACAAGCAAGGCAAGGACACCTTGCAGGTGATCGACAAGCGCACGCTCGAAAAAGTGGCGGAGATCAAGACCGATCCCGGCAAGACGCTCGCCCACATCGAATTCGATCGCTATGGCAAATATGCGCTGGCGAGCTTATGGGAACGCCAGGCCGATGGCGGTGCGCTGATCGTCTTCGACGCGCAGACCTTCAAGGAAATCAAGCGCATCCCCATGGACAAGCCGGTCGGCAAGTACAACCTCTACAACAAGATCACCAAGTCGGAAGGCACCAGCCACTGAGCCAGCGCCGTCCCGCTAGAGCCGACTTTGGCTGCTGGCTTGCTTGTTGCTCTTAGGCAGGATGGCACGCATCCTCGTCATCGACGAATCCCAGCACCGCGCGGTAGAAATCTGTACCGGTCTGATCCAGGCCGGCCATCAGGTCGCAGCCGTATTGCCTTCAGCTTTCGAGCTGATCGAGCGCATCGAAGAGATCAAACCGGACATCATTCTCATCGAGACCGAGTCGCCCTCGCGTGACACGCTCGAACATCTGGCGGTGATGAACCGCGAGATGCCACGACCTGTCGTCATGTTTTCACAGGATGGCGACAGCAGCACGATCCGCTCCGCCATCCGGGCCGGTGTGGCGGCCTACGTGGTTGATGGCTTTGAGATTGATCGCTTGAAACCGGTGGTTGATGTGGCCGTTGCCCGCTTTGAGGAGTACCAGTCGCTGAAGCGCGAACTGGCCGACGCCAGCCGCAAACTCTCCGAGCGCAAGCAGATCGAAAAGGCCAAGGGCATTCTGATGAAGTCACGCGGCATGGATGAAGACGCCGCCTACGCCGCCCTGCGCAAACTGGCGATGGAGAAGTCCCAGCCGATCGCCAAGGTGGCCGCTAATCTGGTCGAGATGGCGCAACTGCTGCTCTGATCAGCGCACCAAGCCTGTGCGACCATCCGCGTTTCTGCACTTATGCAGTGCAGCAGGAGTCAACTGACTGGCCGTCCCGCCAGCGCCGACTTTCCGCGATAAGCATTAACAGATCATTGGGTTATCACTTAAAACCGCACACTGGCACGGCCATTGCTATATCACTGACAAGTGTCGAACCAATGGCGGTTCGACCACCAGACAACGGCGTCTGATTCCGATTCACCAGATCGGAGTCGACGCCGTTTTTTTGTCCCTGCGGAGATCGAGATGAAAAATGAAACCACCTGCCCTGCGCCTGCTGTTGAAACCTCCCGCCGCGATTTCCTGCGCCTGGCTACGGGAGCGGCGCTCATGAGTACGATTCCTTACGCCTGGGCGGCCGGCTCTGACAAGCCTGAAAAAGAAGAAGTACGGATCGGCTTCATTCCGCTCACCGACTGCGCTTCCGTCGTCATGGCTTCGGTCATGGGCTTCGACAAGAAGCACGGCATCAAGATCGTCCCGACCAAGGAGGCCTCCTGGGCTTCGGTGCGCGACAAGCTGGTGAATGGCGAACTCGACGCCGCCCATGTGCTCTACGGCCTGATCTACGGCGTGCAACTCGGCATCGGTGGGCCGAAGAAAGACATGAACGTGCTGATGACGCTGAACCATAACGGCCAGGCCATCACACTCGCCAACCAACTCAAGGACAAGGGCGCCACCGACGGCGCTTCACTGGCGAAACTCGTCGCGAAGAAAGAGCGCGAATACACCTTTGCCCAGACCTTCCCGACCGGCACCCACGCGATGTGGCTCTACTACTGGCTGGCAGCGAACGGCATCAATCCCTTCAAGGATGTGAAAACCATCGTCGTACCACCCCCGCAGATGGTGGCGAACATGCGCGTCGGCAACATGGATGGTTTCTGCGTCGGCGAACCCTGGAACAACCGCGCCATCGTCGACAACATCGGCTTTACCGCCACCACCACACAGGACATCTGGACCGATCACCCGGAAAAGGTACTCGGCACCACGGCAGAATGGGTGGCGAAATATCCCAATACGGCCCGTGCCATGACGGCGGCGATCATCGAAGCTGGCCAATGGATCGACGCTTCACTCGCCAACAAGCAGAAGACTGCCGACACCATCGCCAGCAAGGCCTACGTGAATACCGACAGCGACGTCATCGTCGCGCGCATGCTCGGCCGCTACGCCAACGGCTTGGGCAAGACCTGGGACGACAAGAATGCGATGAAGTTCTACAACGACGGCACGGTGCCCTTCCCTTACCTTTCCGACGGCATGTGGTTCATGACGCAGCACAAGCGCTGGGGCTTGCTCAAGGATCACCCAGACTACCTCGCTGTGGCAAAAAAGGTGAATCGCATCGACATCTACAAGGAAGCCGCGACCGCTGCCAAAGCGGCCGTGCCAAAGTCGGACATGCGTAGTTCCAAGCTGGTCGATGGCGTGCTCTGGGATGGCAAGGACCCCGCCAAGTACGCCGACGGCTTCAAGGTGAAAGGATAAACAGTGGCTACACCTTCCGGACTCAGCGGACCCAGCAGTACCGAAGCCGATGCCGCAGCGCTACGTGCCCTGCTCAGCACGGTGCTGCCGCCGCTCATGGGGTTGATGCTGCTGATCGGCATCTGGCACCTGGCAACGATGAACGGCGGCAGCATCCCCACGCCGGGCAAAACCTGGGCAGCGGCGCTCAAGCTCTTTGCCGACCCGTTCTATCGCAACGGTCCGAACGACCAGGGCATCGGCTGGAATATCCTCGCCTCTCTGCAACGGGTAGGCATCGGCTTCGGTTTCGCGGCGCTGGTAGGCATCCCGGCCGGTTTCCTGCTCGGCCGCTTCACCATGCTGGCCAACATGGTCAATCCGATCATCAGCTTGCTGCGGCCGGTCTCGCCGCTGGCCTGGCTGCCGATTGGCCTCCTGGTGTTCAAGAAGGCCGACCCGGCCGCGACCTGGACGATCTTCATCTGCTCCATCTGGCCAATGATCATGAACACCGCCCAGGGCGTAATGCGCGTGCCACAGGATTATTTGAATGTCGCGCGCGTGCTCAACCTCTCCGAGTGGAAGATCGTCACCAAAATTCTCTTCCCCTCGGTACTGCCCTACATGCTCACCGGCATTCGCCTCTCCATCGGCACGGCCTGGCTGGTCATCGTCGCGGCGGAGATGCTCACCGGCGGCGTCGGCATCGGTTTCTGGGTGTGGGACGAGTGGAATAATCTCAAGGTCGAGCACATCATCATCGCCATTTTCGTCATCGGCATCGTCGGCCTGCTCATCGAACAGACGCTGCTGTTCCTGGCCAAGCAGCTGCACACGGACTCCTGATCATGGAAAAATTCGTTCAGATCGAAAACGTCGGCATGAGCTTCAATAGCAAGAAGGGCAAATTCCTCGCACTCACCGATATCCACCTGAATATCCGCCAAGGCGAATTCGTCTCGCTGATCGGCCACTCGGGCTGCGGTAAATCCACCCTGCTCAACCTGATTGCCGGTTTAACGCTGCCGACCTCCGGCATCATGCTCTGCGCCGGGCGCGAGATTCCCGGGCCTGGGCCGGAGCGTGGGGTGGTGTTCCAGAACCATTCGCTCTTACCCTGGCTCACCTGCTTCGACAATGTCCATCTGGCGGTCGAACGGGTGTTCGCCAAGACGGAAAGCAAGGCGCAACTCAAGGAACGCACCACGAAGGTGCTCGAACTCGTCGGCCTCACCCACGCCATGCACAAGTATCCGGGCGAAATCTCCGGCGGCATGAAGCAGCGCGTCGGCATCGCCCGCGCGCTAGCAATGGAACCGAAGGTGCTGCTGATGGATGAGCCCTTCGGCGCCCTCGACGCCCTCACCCGCGCTCGTCTGCAGGATGAGCTGATGAAGATCTGCGACGCGACCCAGGCGACGACGGTGATGGTGACGCACGATGTCGATGAGGCGGTGCTGCTCTCCGACCGCATCGTCATGATGACCAACGGCCCGGCCGCGACCATTGGCGAGATTCTCGAAGTGAAGCTGCCCCGTCCGCGCGCCCGCCTGACGCTCGCCCACGATGCCAAATACATGGATTACCGCTCGGCGGTGATCGAATTTCTCTACGCCAAACAAAGTCACCCGATTGCGGCTTAACGGAGCCAACCCCATGAAAAAACAGAAACTGGTAATGGTCGGCAACGGTATGGCCGGCTGCCGCACTCTCGAAGAGTTGCTCAAGCTCGCGCCGGACATGTACGACATCACGGTGTTCGGCGCCGAGCCGCACCCGAACTACAACCGCATCATGCTTTCCCCGGTGCTCGCGGGCGAAACGAAATTCGACGACATCGTCCTCAACGACCTGGCCTGGTACCGCGACAACGGCATCACGTTGCACGCCGGCAAGCAGGTGACGAAGATCGACCGCAAGGCGCGCAAGGTCGTGGCCAGCGACGGCACCGAGGCCTCTTACGACCGTCTGCTCCTCGCCACCGGTTCCTCGCCCTTCATTCTGCCCGTACCGGGCAAGGAGCTGCCGGGCGTGATCGCCTATCGCGACATCGCCGACACCGAGGCGATGATCGAGGCGGCCAAGCACCACAGCCACGCTGTCGTGATCGGTGCCGGCCTGCTCGGCCTCGAAGCCGCCAATGGTCTCAAGCTGCGCGGCATGGACGTTACCGTCGTGCATCTGGCCGACTGGATCATGGAGCGCCAGCTCGACAAGACCGCCGCCGACCTGTTGCAAGCGTCGCTCGAAGCCAAAGGGTTGAAGTTCCTGCTCGGCAAGCAAACCAGCGAGTTGGTCCAGGGTGAGTCAGGTCGTGTCGCCACGATCCGCTTCAAGGACGGCACGGGCAATCATGCTGAACTCGCCGCCGACCTTGTCGTCATGGCCGTCGGCATCCGCCCCAGCACGGCATTGGCCGAATCCGCCGGCATCCACTGCGAGCGCGGCATCGTCGTCGACGACACGCTGCAAACCTACGACCCGAAAATCTACGCGGTCGGCGAATGCGTCGCCCACCGCGGCATCGCCTACGGCTTGGTGGCTCCGCTCTTCGAACAGGCCAAGGTCTGCGCCAACCATCTGGCGCACATGGGCATCGGTCGCTACAGCGGCTCGGTGACTTCGACCAAGCTCAAGGTCACCGGCATCGATGTGTTCTCCGCCGGCAACTTCATGGGCGGCGAAGGTTACGAGGACATCGTGCTGTCCGATCCGTCCGCCGGCATTTACAAACGGCTGGTCATCAAAGGCGACCTGCTCGCCGGTGCCGTGCTGTATGGTGACACCGCCGATGGCGCCTGGTATTTCCAGCTGCTCAAGGATCAGCAGAGCATTGCCGAGATTCGCGATCACCTGATGTTCGGCTCGCACCACGTCGGCGCTTATCACACTGGTGATGCGGGCCACGCCGGCGTCAGCCAAGCTGCCGCCATGCCCGATACAGCGGAAGTCTGCGGCTGTAACGGCGTGTGCAAAGGCGACATCGTCAAGGCGATCAAGACGCATGGTCTGTTCACCATTGACGATGTACGCAAGCACACCAAGGCCTCCAGCTCCTGCGGCAGTTGCACCGGCCTGGTCGAGCAGATTCTCGCCTCCACCGTCGGCGGCGCCTACCAGCCGGCCGATACCAAAGACAAACCGGTCTGCGGCTGCACCGATCATTCCCACGGCGTGGTGCGTGCCGCCATTCGCGACCAGCACCTGCTGACCATTCCCGCCACGATGCGCTGCCTCGAATGGCGCACGCCCAACGGCTGCGCCACCTGCCGCCCGACCATCAACTATTACCTGATCTCCTCCTGGCCAAAAGAGGCCGAAGACGATCCGCAATCACGTTTCATCAACGAGCGCGCCCACGCCAACATCCAGCGCGACGGCACCTATTCCGTGGTGCCGCGCATGTGGGGCGGTCTGACGACGCCGGACGAGTTGCGCCGCATCGCCAACGTCGCCGAGAAGTTCGCCATTCCCACCGTCAAGATGACCGGTGGCGCGCGCATCGACCTGCTGGGCATCAAGAAGGCCGACCTGCCGCTGGTCTGGGCCGATCTCGGCATGCCTTCCGGCCATGCTTACGGCAAGTCGATCCGCACCGTGAAAACCTGCGTTGGTGCCGAGCATTGCCGCTTCGGCACGCAGCTTTCGATGACCATGGGCGTCAAGCTGGAAAAAATGCTTTACGGCATGTGGGCGCCGCACAAGGTCAAGCTGGCGGTATCTGGTTGTCCACGGAACTGCGCCGAAGCCGGCATCAAAGATGTTGGCGTGATCGGTGTCGACTCGGGCTATGAACTGTATGTGGCCGGCAACGGTGGCATCAAGACCGAGGTGGCACAGTTCTTCTGCAAGGTGACATCCGATGAGGAAGTGCTCGAATATTCGGCCGCCTTCCTGCAACTCTACCGTGAGGAAGCCTTCTATCTGGAGCGTACCTGTCATTACATCGCCCGCGTCGGCCTGGATCATGTCAAAAAAATCGTCGTCGAAGATGCCGCACGGCGCAAGGAACTCTACGAACGCCTACTGTTCTCGCTGCAGGATTACGAAGACCCGTGGGCGGCAGCGGTCACGCAGCCCGCCGTACGTCGCGAATATGAAAAGTTGGAGGTGCTGTGATGGAAGACTGGAAAAAACTCTGCCCCCTTGCCGACATTCCCCGTCTCGGCAGCCGCGTCGTCAAATCAGCAGCCGGAGACATCGCCGTGTTCCGCACGGCCGACGATGAGGTCTTCGCCCTGCACGACAAATGCCCGCACAAGGGTGGGCCGCTGTCGCAGGGCATCGTCGCAGGCAAGGTGGTCACCTGCCCGATGCATTCGTGGAAAATTCAGCTGGAAAACGGTGAAGCAATGGCGCCCGACGTCGGCTGCGCGCGCAGCTTCGCCGTCAAACTCGAAGCGGACATGGTGTGGATCACCCTGTGACGGAAACCCGCAGCGTCTGCTGCTACTGCGGTGTCGGCTGCGGCGTCATCATCGAGTCGGCCGGCAATCAGATCGTCGGGGTGCGTGGCGATCCGGATCATCCGGCTAACTTCGGCAAACTCTGTTCCAAGGGCAACACGCTCCACATGGCCGCCGTGCAAACCGGGCGGGCGACGGTTCCTCTATTAAGGGAGAGTCGCACCGTCCTGCCAGCGCCGACTTCCTGGGAGCGTGCATTGGACGTCGCCGCCGAACGCTTCGCGACGATTATCCAGGAACATGGCCCCGATGCCGTCGCTTTCTACGTTTCCGGCCAGTTGCTCACCGAGGACTACTACGTCTTCAACAAACTGGCGCGGGCTCTGGTCGGCACCAATAACATCGACTCGAACTCGCGTTTGTGCATGTCCTCGGCCGTCGCCGCCTACAAGGCGACGCTCGGCTCCGACGCGGTTCCCTGTTCTTATGAGGACATCGATCTGGCCGACCTGATGCTCATCGCCGGTTCGAACACCGCTTTCGCGCATCCCGTCCTGTTTCGTCGTATCGAGGCGGCCCGCGAGAAGAATGCCGACCTCAAGTTGATCGTCGTCGACCCGCGCCGCACCGACACCGCCAGCGAGGCCGATCTGCATCTCGCCATCGCGCCCGGTTCCGACGCACTACTCTACTCGGCGATGCTCCACGTGCTACTTTGGGAGGGGCTGACCGACAACCGATTCATTGCCGATCACACTAGCGGCTTCACCGAGTTGCGCGCCCAACTGGCCGAACTCACGCCCGGCGCGGTCGCTGCTGCCTGCGGCGTCAAAGCTGAAGAAATCATCACCGCCGCACGCTGGTTCGGCCAGGCCAAAGCCCCGCTGTCCTTCTGGTGCCAGGGCCTCAACCAGTCGATCCACGGCACCGCCAACGGCGCCGCACTGATCCATCTGCATCTCGCTACCGGCAAGATCGGCCAGCCCGGCATGGGGCCGTTCTCGCTCACCGGCCAGCCCAACGCGATGGGCGGGCGCGAGACCGGCACGCTGGCGAACCTACTGCCCGGCCACCGAAATATTAACGACCCGGACGACCGCGCTGAACTCGCGCACCTCTGGAACATCCCCGCCCTGCCGGAAAAGCCCGGCAAGACTGCCGTCGAACTGTTCGATGCGCTCGCCGCTGGCACGATCAAGGCGGTCTGGATCGCCTGCACCAATCCGGCCCAGTCGCTGCCCGACCTCACGAAAGTACGCGCCGCGCTGACCCATGCCGAATTCGTCGTCGTGCAGGACGCCTGGGGCAACACCGAAACCGCAGCTTTTGCCGACCTGCTGCTGCCCGCCGCTACCTGGGGCGAGAAGGATGGCACAGTCACCAACTCCGAGCGCCGCATTTCCCGCGTGCGTGCCGCCGTGCCGCCACCCGGCGAGGCACGCGCCGATTGGCGCATCGCCCGCGACTTTGCCTTGGCCCTCAGCGCAAAAGTCGGCGCTGGTAAGACGGCACCCGCGGCAGCACTGTTCGACTTCCTGTCCGCAGAAGAGGTCTATGCCGATTACGTCCGGACGACCGTCGGCCGCGACCTCGATATCGGTGGCCTGTCGCACGAGACGCTCGATCGCCTCGGCCCGACGCAATGGCCGCTACGTAATGGTGTCGGTACTGAACGACTCTACATCGACCACCACTTTGCTTTCCCCGACGGCAAGGCGAAATTCATCGCCATCAGCACTGGGCTCACCGCCGAAGCCCCCGATGCGCGCCACCCCTTCCACCTCATCACCGGCCGCCTGCGCGACCAGTGGCACGGCATGAGCCGCACCGGCCGTATCCCGCGCCTCTACGCCCACGAACCCGAACCCTGTTTGCAAGTCCACTCCACCGATTTGGAACGGCGTGGCTGGACGGCGGGGCAACTCATGAAAGTGACAAGCCGGCGCGGCGCGATCATCCTGCCGCTCGCCGCCAGCGCGGAAGTGCGCCCTGGCCAGGCCTTCCTCGCCATGCACTGGGGCGCGCGCAGCCTGTCGCACGATGGCGCAAATGCCCTTACCCTGCCGGCGTCCGATCCGGTGTCGAAGCAACCCGAACTCAAGCACGCGGCGATCCGCATCGAGCCGGCCACCCTGCCATGGCGCATGGTCGTACTGCGTTCGCCCGGCAGCGGACCGGATGCTCACGAGCAAGTGTTGGCCTGGCGCGCCAAACTCGAGCCCTTGCTAGCCGGTTTCGACTACGCCGCGCTGACGCTCGACGGTCGCGAACGTCCGCTAGTCGCCTTGCGCCTGGCATCAAGCGTGCCGCTCGCCAGCGCGCGCATCGAAAATCTGGCCCACGCCCTGGCGATGCCAGAAGCTGACTGCCTCAACTATCGCGACCCGGCACGCAACATCGTGAAACGCGCCTTGATCGCGGACGATCGGCTCACCGGTATCCTGCTCGCCGGCGAGGAACTTGCCAGCGGCTGGTTGCGTACTGCCCTGCGCGACGGTCTGCCCATCGACGCACTGCGCCGCTGGCTGTTCGCCCCACATGCCACGCCCCCCGTGACCGCCGCCGCACCGCGCAAGGTAATCTGCAACTGCCTGGACGTCAGCGAGAACGAGATCAAACGCGAGATCGCCGCCGGTACCGCTATGCACGAACTGCAGGAAAATCTCAAGTGCGGCACCTCTTGCGGTTCCTGCCTGCCGGAGATCCGGCGCATGCTAAGCGCTGCCGCCAGCGGGTGATCCTCGCCTCAGTTGGAGCGGGCTGACGCGTATCAACTCGACTTCCTGTCCCGGCTTGATCTGCCTCATGCGTTTTTCTGCGCAGCCCGCCTACACTGCATCGCATGAATTCCGCCAGCGCCACCGATTACGCCGCCCCGCCAGCGCCGACTTTTGATGCCGACAGCCCCGAGCGCATTCCCGGCAACAGCGGCATTTGGGTCGGCATCTTCTGCGTGCTGGTCGAGTTCCTGCTGCTCTTCGGCGTCTATTTCGTTGCCCGGGCACACCACCCCGAAGCCTTCCTGACCGGGCCGGACAAACTGGTCACCACGGCGGGCGTCACCATCACGCTGCTGCTACTGACCAGCGGCTACTGCATGGTGAAAGCGGTAGAGGCGATCCGCACAGACGCGCGCGGAGCAACGCTACGCTGGGTGTTGCTGGCGATCCTGCTCGGCTGCGGCTACCCGATCATCAAATTCTTCGAAATCCGCTGGAACGTCGCGCACGGCATCGACGGCGAAGCCGGTATTTTCTACACCACCTACTATTACCTGACGCTCAACCACCTCGTGCATGTGAGCTGGGGTCTGCTGGGTTTGATGTGGGTGGCGGTGCGCACGGCGCTCGGCATCTATACATCGCAGGATTACAGCGGGCTAGAAGCTGCAGCGGTGTATTGGCACACCACCGACGTCATCTGGCTGGTGATCTTTCCCTTCTTTTACGTATTCAGATGAAACTGGGACATGCCGAAAAAGTCTGGTTGGTGCTCGTCGGCTTGACGGCGACAGGCGCCTGGCTCGCCGAAACCGGCCATGCCGGCTGGCCGCTAACCTTCACCGTCGCCGGCCTGATCGGTTTCAAGGGTCGGCTGGTGATCGACCACTACATGGAAATGACCCGCGCCAACACGAAGATCCGCCGCGTGCTGTATGCCTTCGTCACCATCGTGCCGCTGCTGGTGATTCTCAGCCATGGTTGGGGCGATGTGCTCAGGCGGCTGACGACGATCGGCACGTAAGGCTACTGAACGCTGGCTCGGTGCGGATTGTCCGGAGCGTGTCGCTGGCGGGACGGCAAGTCGCTTGCTTTCGATCTGGCGCGTGGGCTATTATGCCCACATGCAAGCCGAGCTGATCCTCAATTTCAAGGACATCACCCCGCAGGGTGACATCATTGAGATGCGCGTCTGGCAACTTCGGCAACCGGTTCCGCCGAGTGAGCACAACTTCAAGTACAGCCTGTATTTCGGCAATAACGGGCGGCGCATCGTTGGCTTTGATAATGAGCGCGGCAAGGGTGATCACTGCCACTTTGACGGTATTGAACGTCCTTATTTTTTCAGGAACATCGAGCAACTCATCGAAGACTTCATCGTCGCGGTAGAGCAACGGAGGGCAACATGAGGCAACTGACCATCACACTGCAACCCGACTGGAAAAACGCGCTGCGTCAGGCAGGTGCGCGTGCCGGTCGTGGCGTTGCCGAAGGGCGCTACCAAGGCGAATATCTCAATTTCGAAGCGCCAGCACAGTTCTTCGGTCACTTGACCGAGCGACGGTGGAACCTCGTCCGAGAAATGCAAGGAGCTGACCCAATGAGTGTGCGCGAACTTGCGCGCCGGGTCGGTCGCGACCCCAAGCGCGTGCTGGACGACGTGCGCGTCCTGATTGAACTGGGTTTGATCGAAAAGACCGAAAATGAACGCATCGTTTGCCCGTTTACGGATATTCATGTCGACATGCACTTGGCCGCTGCCGCCTGAGTACCGACAATCGAAGACTCAACGCATCTCCCCTGACTATGGAAACGCTATTGATTGCGATCTTATCTCCAGCGCGCCCCGTGGGTGTTACCCAAGTCGTGATTCGGCAGACTTC
>Ga0315268_10005347_pt1 | contig 13806 bp, 11 predicted proteins | sample C1_top_MG_FD_204535 | JGI IMG/M metagenome (GOLD analysis project Ga0315268, IMG submission 204535) | Sediment microbial communities from Yellowstone Lake, YNP, Wyoming, USA - C1_top | ecosystem: Environmental > Aquatic > Freshwater > Lake > Sediment | place: USA: Wyoming | collected 2017-08-01 | reverse complement strand
TGAACAGCCGATCGGGCATCGGAGCATCGGGCTGAGCCGCGTCGTACTTGGGGATCACCATCACCGTGACTGCCCCGGGAGCATCCCCCGGCTCATTCTGCTTGAGCTGAGGAGTGTAGGCGGGGAGGACTTCGACCCGTCCCATGTCCACCCCCGGCGTCCGTTTCGTGATCGTGACGAAGTCATCAAGCGTCACCAAACGCTCCCGATGCTGGAGGTAGCGCGCAATCTGTTTCTCCCCCTCCTCGATCGTCTCGGCTTCCGATCCTCCCCACGTCTGGAGAGGATTGGTGACCTTCAGTCCTGTCGGAAGGCTCGGGCTGGTATTGATGGACCCCGCTCCGACGTTCCCGTCGCGCCCGACGCCGTAATCGTAATCGGCTCGCAAGATTGCACCGTACGGCGGGCGCGCGCCCCGGATGCCGTCGCCGAATCGAATGACGCCGGATTCCGGATCGACGACAAACACCTTCGTCGGCCTGTCAAGCGTCTGCCGTGCCCCCGGTGGCTGCCGCAAATCCTCCACCGGCACTTCGGGCCCGGCGCTGAGGAGGTCGTCGATCTCCTGCCACTCTTCCGACACCCCGTTGACGGTCACCGTAAGGCTGACTGATTCCGGGATGATGGGGGTCTTTGAGAGCGTGGCGGACTGATCCGGCTCGCCTGTGCCGAGAGGGAGGACCTCATTCGAGACGTGGTTACGCTGATCCACGAAGATCGCATTGAGTCCCACCCACAGGAGCTTTGCGCCCGCTGCGGCTTTCGACTGTATGCGAACCCAGGTGATCAGGCGCTCCTCCAGCGTGCTGTCCTCAAGGGCCGGAGGGAAGTCGCCGGCGCCGGACTCGAGCGGATCGATGTTGTTCCACAAGATGAGCTCGGATGCAGCAGGCAGGGTGATCTGAACGATGCCCGGCTCGGAAAGGACGTCCACCGCCGATCGCGCTTCCAGCGATTGGTACTGGGGGATGCGTTGAGTCGGGTCCGTCGGCAAGCCGCCGCTCGCAGGGATCTTCGGGATCTGGTACTGGAGGAGCGAAGGTCCGGCCACGGCGAGTTTCCCGCCGGGCTTCAGCTGTCGCGTCACATCGCTGAGGGACGGCACGATCCCGAGGTTCATCGTCTTCCCTTCGATCGCCTCCCGGGCCACCTTCAGCATCTCCTCGTCATACGGTTTGTCGGTCTCTCGGAGCAGCAGCGCGATCCACAATGAGCTGTCGACGGTTTCCTGTCCGAGATCGATGCCGGTGGTGCCGCCCGGTACGAAGGGGACGGTCTCGTAGAGGGTGATCGTCTTGGTCGGCGGCTGTCCGCGCAACGAAGTATAGAGCTGCTTGTAGTATTCCGTGAGCTGGTCCGGTGGATTCGTCACGACCCTCTTGTAGTACACCTTCCCATCGATCGGAAGCACGTCGAGCCCAAGATCGGTCCGGAAGGGGACCTGTCCGGCCCGCACCTCCACGCCGCCATTGAGCGTCAGCGTCTGCAGCGGACCCCGCTCGTTGGTGAACGTGACGATCCCACGCGCGGACGATGCGGGTCTCAAGGGAACACCCAGGAGGGAGAGGAACTTGCGTCGATTCCGCTCGGGGATTTGGTTGCTTCGATAGAGGAGGTTCTCCGTCAAGAAGGCGAAGAGCTCCACGATCGTGACGCCCGGATCGCTCTCGTTGAAGTTCGTCCACTCCGGATTGTGGATCGGTATGCGCGCGAGGGCTTCGTCCAGAAGATCCTGGTATTTCCGATCGTCGAGTGTCGGGATGGTCAGGGGCATTTGCCGTTCCTCGCTAGCTGGTAAGTTTCACATTCAAGCTGACGCGCTCGAGCGTTTGCGTCGCGACGAGTTTGTAGGTGATGGTCGCTATGGCCGATTCGGCGTCGGAGGGGTCCGCCTCGACACCGACCGATTGTATCTGGATGCGCGGTTCCCAGAGCGCAAGGGCCTTCGTGATGCGCTCCTGGATTGTATGGCGGGTGCTCACCGTGTTGGGCTCGAAGAGGAACTGCCTCAACCCGCCGCCGAATTCGGGCAGCCGCAGCCGCTCCCGCAGCTCGGTCAACAAAATGACCCGGATCCCTTCCCGGATATTCTCCTCTCCTTCCGACCAGGCGATACGCCCGTCGGGTCCGACTCGCGGCGGAAAGCTGACACCTCGTCCGAAGATCAATCCTTTGTCCATCTTCATCACTTCTTCGCTTTGAATCCCGGCAGAGGGAAACACATGATGAAATAAGGTATCCAGCGGAAAATGATGTCCAGCAAGTTCACAATGATCATCAAGAGGATCAGCGCGCAGATGGTGATGATCGGGAGCGAGAGCGTGCAAATCATCCCGAGCTGCGCACCCGTATCGGTCTTGCACGGTCCGTTGTCCGGAACCGAGAGATCCTTGTGAAACGGCCACGGGAGAACGGAGAGAACCAGATCTCCCAGAGACAGTCCTTTTGCGCGCTGGATCTGTCCGCAGAGCACATCCGAGATCATGAAGGCTGTGTTCTTGTCGAATTTGCGAAGACCGGCAGGTGATGTGTCGATCGGCAGCGCGATGCGGATGGGGCGGGCCGGCGCATCGGGGTCGAAGAATCCCGCCAGCTGAAATGGGCGGGTCGGCTCGCTCAGAACGGTGGGCTTGAGCGGGCCGCAGTTCGGGCGCTCGAAGACAGCGCGAATGACGAAGATCCCTTCACGCGCATCCATCACCGGCTGCGCGGCGGCTGGAATGGGCGGCACCGCCTCGGAAGTGTCTGTCGGCATCGCCCGGACGACCAGAGCCGCCAGCTTATCGACGTTTCCTTTGGCTGTCTTCGCTGATGAGCTCTCCTCCGTGCTGATCGGCGCCTCCACGTCCACCTGATCCTGCTCGCCGAGCGGCGTCACTCCATCCGAGAACGTCAGGGCAGTTACCATTGGGTCAGCAAGCGGGAAGAGGAACGCCGGCCAGTTGCCTCCCTTCGTCTTGCGGTCATAAGAGCCGGTCGCACCCTCCAACGCATCCTTCGCCCCGACGATCGCCTTAAGCGCATCGTACAATGAGTCCTTGATGTCACTCGTCGAGTATGGTGAGAGAACGACTTGATCCTTTGAGTCTCGCCAGCTCTTTGTGAGTTCCGTCTTGATGCTGTTGTTGCCGGAAGTCGTTTTCGTATTCTTGAGCGCTGTCAAAAGGGCCGTCTCATTCGACTCCAGCCCGCTTTCCTGCGAGGGGTCTGTGATGGCGTTCCAGACGTTCGGAACATACTGACTTAGAAAGTCCGAGAAGTCGAGCAGCACGAGCCAGGATTGAGTTTGAATCTGCTCCCGTGCGGCCTTGAGGAGAGAGTCGATCTCGCGTTGGGTTGGGCTCGGGGACGAGGGCTCGGTCAGGATCTTCTTGAACCGCTCAGCCTGATCGATGACATTCTTCCACGGTTCGGCCACTTGCGAGCGGAAGAGGATCTTTCGGGAGGTTTTGGGCAGGGGCCTGTCCACGGACTTGGATCGCTCCTCGCCAGAGACGGTCCCGGCAGCCATATATGCTTCGCGCTTCCCGACAGGGATCAGCCCGGCGAAGAGCCGGCGCGTCCGGTCGTCACTCTCCTGGTACTTGACGCTGAAGAGTGGGAGCTGCTCTTCCCCCTTCAGAAGAGATTCGACCGCAGCCTCCGAGCTCTTTCCGATTTTCGTCCAACCGGTGCCGCTCTCGGTCACCGTGTAGGCATACTCCTCCCACGTGGATGCATCAAATTCCGGCAGCGGCGTACCCACCTCGAGTTTTCCGGGTGGGAGCATCCGGCGGATCACAAAGCTCGCGCGCTCCTCTCGTCCGGGATTGACCGCCCGGTCAGGCATCCCGGTAATCCCGCAGACAAGACAGGTTGAGACGAGATAATAGCGCTGATGAGCAGGCTGGTACAGCTTCAACATCCCCGCATTGGTCTTCTTGCGTAGGAGCATTTTCGAAACACCGCCGGCCGTCGATGATTCTCCGCTCGAACGGGCTGAAGTAAGCCGAAGTCGCTCGAACTTGCGGAGGAGCTTCGTGACACGCGGCGCGGGCCCACTGCCGGTTACGGCCGACGAGCCATCGAGAGGGCCGCGCCACGTTTCCTGCTGCGCCACGAGCGACGGCAGTTGCTGGGGGTCTTTCTCCAGCATTGCCAGAAAATCGTCCATGAACGTGTCTGTCGTGAAGCGGAGGATCGCCGGCTGGCTGAACGATCGGCGCACCTCCGATTTGGCGGAGGTCGCCGTCTCAGACCAGAGCGGCGCGGGGGACGTCCAACGTACTTTGTGCTCGACCATTTTATCTCACCAGATATTTCCTGCTCCAGGAGTGTAGGAGGCGCTCACGACGCTGTTGCTGATGACGGTGTCGGCCTGGACCACGCCGCTGAACTTCGACATGCCGGCGTTGACCGTCAGCATCCCAGCGGAGATCTCGGCCGTGCTGGCGTTGATGGTCACCTTCGCCGAGGCGTTGATGGTGATCCCGCTCGTCTCCAGCTTCACGGAGTTTCCGTTGCTGTCGACGATCTCAACCGACCCGGGCCCGTCCTTCATCGTGACCTTCTGCCCGCCCGGAGTTTCGAGAACCAGCGATTCCCGGCCGTCGCTATCGTCGAGCGTAATTTTGACGCCGTTGCGCGACCGGACGACCTTCCGGTAGTTGTTCCCAGCACCGTCCATCGAATCGGGGGGAGAGTCGCTCCCGTTCCACAGCCCGCCGAGAACGTACGGCCGCCGTGGATCACCTCCTTCAAAGACGATCAAGACCTCGTCGTTCACGTCGGGAATAAACCAGGTCCCGCGATTGCTTCCTCCCATCATCGTCGCCAGTCGTGCCCATGCTTCATACCGACCGCCATCTGTGTCCGGAGACCAGGGGAGCGTCACCTTCACGCGGCCCTGGCCGTCGGGGTCTTTGATGTCGCTAACAAGGGCAGGATAGACCCCGTACCAGCGACCGCCGAGACCGACGGGCAGCCGTGATTCCAGTAATGCCTCGAGTGCCGATCGCTCAACCACCGTTAGCTCCTTTGGATGGGAAACCTGTTCTCATCATGCCTGGCCGATCCCGGGACGCTGAGCGGTAAACTCGGTCCGGATGCCAAGCGCGCCGTCAAACAAGTGCCGGACTTCCGTAAGATAGTACGTGCCGCTAAAAAGGGGGCCGAGACCGCTGATCTGGGTTTTCCGGCCGACTTGAATTCGAGCGTCCGTCTCGACAACCCCGTGGCCGATGACGAACCTCCGGGCGCTCAGCTTGAAGTAGGACTCCGCTGCATCCTGCGCCTCCTGGCTCGTCAACGGGACGCTGTGTGCGACGGCGTCCTTCCGGTCTCCGAATTTCGACGAGAGGATGCTCACGCCGCTCACGTCACCGTTCAGCTCACTGCTGATGACTGATGCTGTCGCCTCGTGCGTGATCGCCGATTTGCCTGCCACGTCCCACCCGTTCACGCTGAAGCTCGTCCGCTGAAGGGAGAGGTCGGCCAGAACGCGGAATTCCCGGAGCCCCTGCCCGTAGGTAAGCTGGAGCGGCTGGCCTCCGCGGGAGGAGTGGGATTGAACGTTGAGCGTGCTCCCCTCCATCCAGAGCTCGGCATCCACGTTGCGCGCCCGCTCCCTGAGGAACGCGAGATCGCTCTGGTTGACCTGCGCCACCACGTTGTGTGTCGATCCCGAGATGTTCACGTTAGGGGTCAAACTGTGATCGCTTGCGATCTGATTGGCAATGTCCGAATCCGACATGTTCTCGAAGGTTCGGGTCCGCCGTTTCATCCGGAGGTCCTGAAATCGGTCTTCGGCTAGCACCGTGAGCTCGGGCGATCGGCCTTCCGGGAAATTGGCCTCAAGGCCCGTGATGCGCCCTTCAAAGAGGGAGTCGGATGCGAGCTTGATCTTCACAGTTTTTCCGAAGTCGAGCGTCCGCCTGTCGAAATAGAGATATCCGATCTGGCTGTTCACCGTTCCCCAATTGCCGATCGTGGTCTCCATCCGGTACAGACCCTCTGTCGTCTCGACGATCATCATCCTGAGCAATCCTTCGGCGAGGGCGGACTTGTCCTCCCCGTCGATGGCGATCGTCGGCCGCGAGACGCGAACAGCGGTTCCAGATCCGTTTGCGCCCGGCATGGTTCCTCAGTGCGCCCAGACGCGCAGCAGGCGCTCGTGGTTTCGCTCGACGATCTTCTCAACATCCTGCGGGCTCAGCCCGGCGGGAGGCGCTGAGCTTGCTGACTGGTCCGTTTCAGGAAGATTTGAAGGCTGGGTCTGCGGGACGACCTCAAACTCGTTGATGACGACGGGCATTGTCCGGCCCTCCTCTTACTTCGAAATGTTCATGTTGATCAATTGCCCCGGCTGGAGCATGCGGGGATTCTCGATGCCGTTCGCCTCTGCAACTGCCTGCCAGTTCGAGCCCTGACCGAGGTTCGCGGCGATCGACTGCAGGCTCGCACCTGCCGATGCCTGCACGAGCGGACTGGTTCCGGGAGCCGAGCCTGCCGGGCCGGTCACGCCGGGTGGTGTCTGGTTGCCGCTCCCCTGCCTGCCCGAGAACTCCGTGATCCTCTGCTGGGACATCGCGACCGTCATGCTGGCGCGCAATGGGACTCCTTCATCGGAGAAGAACTCCAGGTTTTCATCAAGCGAGTCCATGATCCCGTCGAACTGGAACGATCCCCACAGGAACCGGGCGGCGGGCGGGATGTAATGCTCTCCCTCTCTCTTCGGCGTGATGAAATACGCGACGTTCTTCGTCAGCTCGCGGACGTCGATGACGCGCGAGCCGGTGTCGGGGAGTTGCGCGCCGACGTCAAACCAGAGCTGCAGCGAGAGCTTCGTCGTCCCCGCACCGACAAACTGGCGCGAGGCAGGGCCGCTCTGATCGCCGGTTCCGGCGCCTGCGCTTCCCCCGCCGCCGCTGGCATTGGCAGGCTGCACAACCTGGTTGGCAAAACTCACCTTCAGCGTCTCGGGATTGAACTGGACGGTCACCGTCTTCCCGTCCGACTTCTTCTCGAAATTCGCATCCAGCTCGATCAGTTGTGCCTTCGCAGGCTTCGATGAATCAGGCATCGTTTTCTCCACTCATGGACGAGTTCTGCTCCTTGAGCCGGACTCTTCGTCAATGATTTCAATTATCCTTCAAGTCGACCCCTTGATGCTCAGCGACTCGTAGGCAATCTGCAGCTCTTCGATTGCGACCATACCGTCCTTGGCATTCAGCGCTGGGGCCTTCAGCTTGATCGGGATGCACCGGGTGAGCAGGAAGCTCGCCTGCTTCGTCTGTCCGTCCGCTGCGAACATCACCACCTCGGCGTCCGCCCGCAAGCTCGGATCTGCCACGGTCGACCTCACCCAGTTCCAGAGGTCGACGCTCGCCGTCATCCCTCGCTTGAGCGTGAGCTGCCCGAAGCCCAGCGGACCGGCCAGCCTGATCTGCTTGTCGTTGTTTCCCCCCTCGCGGATGGTCTTCACGTCCATCGTCATCTCCATGCCGTCGCACTCTGCGAAGGCTGCGCTGCAGACCTCCTCCGCGACGCCGGGCACCTTGATCTCGACGGCAAAGTTGAAGGCCGTGAAGGGGTAGTTGGGCGACTTCTCTAGTTTCGGGTTCGACATCGTTCATTCCTCGATTGCAACGAGCGACCGGTCGCCGGTCTGCACGAGCCGGATCGTCAGAAAGCGCATCGGCAGCGAAGGCGCAACGCGGAGCTCGACGATGAAGCGCCCTTGGTCCACGCTCTCAGGAGGATTGACCGTCTCGTCAGTTACAACCTGATAGCCGGCCTCAGGGGTAGCTCCTTTGAATGCACCTCGAACATACATATAGTTGAGCATCGACTCGAAGCCACGCTGCACACGTCGCCGGAACGCTGCGTTATTCGGCTCGAAAACGTAGCTTGCCCCAAGCCGCAAGGCGAGGCGCCGCAGCAGGATCAGCAAGCGACGCACGTTGATCGGGCGGAGGTCCTCGTCGTCGCTCAGCGTATCGCTGTTCAGGCAGAGATATCCTCGAGGCTCCCGGCGGAGGAGGTTGATTTGCTCCTCCTGAAAACGGAGATACCACGCAGGCCCGATCGTCGGGCTCAAAGCGACGATCCCTTTCATCAGCTCGTTTGCCGGAGCGATCCAGGCGCCCCGCGTGAGAGCCCGCAGAGCCATCGTGCCGCACGCAATCCCGTCCGGCGGCATCGGACGGATGAAATCCGGTTGATCCTCCCACCAACTAATTGTCCAAGGATGATAGAGCGCCGCGTAACTGAACGCCGATGCTTCTCCGTAGCCGAGGGGCTCGACCGATTGTGGCTGGCCGTTGGAGGGAAGCGTAGACTTCAGAGTTGAGATATACTTGATGCTCTCCTCTTCACGGTAGTGAGCTGGAACAGTAAGCACTGCGAGCAAGTCTCCTCGCGCTGCGCAAAGCCGAATCGATGAGCGGTGGACCGAGAGGAGGGTGTCGATCTCATAATCAGTCTCCGAGCGGAGGAGCCATGAAAGGACTGGGCCGACGCGAATGATGACACCGTTCGACCAATCGCTGGTTTCCTCGCCGACCACGCCTCGAACTCGATAGAAATACTGGCCGGCGCTCTTCCCGTACATCGTCACCTGATCGTCGGGTCCGGAGTATGCGACTGATGGATCCGAAAACCCGGGATCACCCGACTCCTCCAGGACATACGTTGCCCCTTCGTCCATGAGCCTGGACCAGCGCAGCACGAAACTGCCGGAGCTCGTTGATAGCAGGGTGGAGGGGGTCGCTCCCTCCGATAACTCTTCGACTTCCAGGCTAGGCGGAGGAAGGACGCGAATGCCGCAATCGAGAAAATGGCCCCAGGACGGTTCCGCTGCTTGCGGGATCGAGGGGGGTGGAGCGCACTTCAGGAAATGCCACCACTCAGGACGGGCAAGGGGCGGGAATTCCGGCAAACTCGGCGGAGCTTCCCGAGCAGCACGGTACCAGCCGCGATGCACAGAGTCTGGAATCGCCAGGATTGTGGCTTCATCAACTCCGAGCGCAGCATGGATTCCCCGGAGTGCCCGCGGCGTCGGGCTTTGATAACGGATGAAATCGGCCTCCGAGGTGAGATCGGTTGTTCGAGTGGTCGCGATTTCCTCGTCGAGAAAGAGGTCAGCGCCGAAGCTGGAAAGGCCGTCCCGTTCGAGCGAGCTTTCCTCGCGATGTTCCGCGCCGAGGTAGTAGAGGGGGATAAACGGCATCGCAACGGGAAAATAGAGAGCCGTGTCGTCCCCCGGCCCTGCAAGTGGAAAACGGGGCTCGGCTGCAGCTTGCCAAAGGGGCGGCCGAGAAGCTTCAGTCGCGGCGCTCTTCTTGTACAGCTCTGCATCCGTCGGCAATGAGCCCCAGTACAAGTCATGGCTGCTTTCGAATCTGAGGTCTGAGAGCCTCACAGACGGATTGTCCGGCTGGCGAACCCGGAGCTCAAGCGTGAGGATCTCACAGGATGGGCTCTCATTCAGGAGGTCGTCGGGAAGTGTGTTCACGATCCACAGTCCCTGTCCGGTGATCCGGACTGCCTCCTGAGGTGGTGACCCTTGCGTCGTCGCGGTGTCGCGTTCATCAACGGTGAGCCACAACCTTGATGAGCCGGCATCTAGACGAATGACCGATCCGGGCTCCGGCGAGTTCTCGAATGACGTGTCGAGGAACAGCGTGAGGGTCCCGTCGTCGGCCGCCGACCAGCTCAGGACGGAGATTGTGGAAGAAGAGGAGTCTGCACGGAAAATGGAGACCGTCGCCTCAGCCGGGGGAGAGAGCACTTCGGAGGGTGGTGCCGCGCGAAACCAGAGCGGCGTTCCGCACGTCAATCGCTGCGGCGCCCGCTCCCGCCAGGCGGCTGGGGAAGGTGGACTGCCATTCTGATCCGTGAGAGTTTCGATTCTTCGAATCGGCGTCATCACCACGTACCCGTGCTCGCGATAGGTCAGTTGCAGAAGGTCGCCTATTGAAATGTCGCCCGGCGATGGGGGTCGCACGGTCGCCTTCACTCGGGGAAGCCCTGCCTCAGGGCCGGTTGGGGGGTCCAGTGCCACATTGAGTACCTCGATCGGCCCGTTCAGGAGCGTGGAGGCGACCTCCAGGGAGTCGGACCAGCTTCCTTCAGATCGCGCGCGAGCGAAGGCCGGGCTTATTTCGCTGATTGTTCCGTCCTTAGCGATCGTTGCGCGAGCCAGCCCGGGGATCGGGAAATAGTTGTACTGAGCCTGCTTCTCATCCGCCACGCGGATGATCCAGCACCGGCGCCCCCCGTTCCGGAAAAACGCGCGAACGGCTGGGCCGAGATAGGCATAGAGCTGCTCCCCTCGCTCCTTCTCCCATGCAAGCGGGGCATCCGGGCCGAAGATCCTCGTGAACTCCGCGACATCTTCGACCGCGACGGGGATGTGGAGCGGGCCAGAGGAGGCGAAGCCGACGAAGACTGCCACGTCCATGCGCGGCAGCACCTCCGTCGGTTGGGGAGCCTGCACCTCGAAGCCTATACCCGGAAGCCGGCGGGCAGCAGCGAGGGCCATGCTTACTCCATCTCCAACCGCTCGTACGACAGTACCAGCTCTTCCATGGCGACGTCGGTTCCTTTGGCGTTCATCGGTCCGCTGGTGTGCTTGATGATGCGTGCGCGCAGAAGCTTCCACGACTGAACCACCGCGGTGTGGTCCTCATTCTGAAGATGGATCACCACCGTGCGGTAGGCGCTCTGGTCGCCGTTCCGGATCTGGTTCAGCCACTGATAGAGATTGAGCGAGCCGATCACGCCTCGCTTCAGAGTGACGTCCGACGACTTGTTGAGACCGGTGATCTTGCGGACACTGTTCTCTTTCTCGTTGCCGTTCCGGTATTCAGCCACCGTGACTTCCATGCCGATCCCGCTGCATTCCTGAAATCCGGCCTCGGGACCGTCAGTGTTGCCCGTGCCCAGATCGACGAGAAAGTTGAATTGAACATACGGGCGCTCGCGTAGGACAGCCATAGGATCCTCCTTTTGTTATTAGCTCTTGCGGTCTGCAGTCCATTGACCGATGCGGAAGATCACGAACTCGGCCGGCTTCAGCGCAGCCACGCCGACGAGGCAAATGAGCCTTCCGTTGTCAAGGTCGTTTTGAGTCATTGTCGAGCGGTCGCAGCGGACGAAGTAGGCCTTCTCAGGCTTGTCGCCCAGTAGTGCACCGGATTGCCACTCGTTGAGCAAGAAGTCCTCGATGGTTCTGCGGACGTTCGCCCAGAGAGCTTCGCCGTTCGGCTCAAAGACTGCCCATTGCGTCCCCTTGTCGATCGACCGCTCCAGGTAGGCAAAGTAGCGGCGCAGATTGACGTACTTCCATTCGGGGTCGGAGCTGATGGTCCGCGCGCCCCAGAGCCGGTAACCGCGCCCTTCAAAGAACCGGAAGCAGTTGACCCCTTCAGGATTCAACACCTCCTGCTGCCCCTTGTTGAGCAGCTGCTCGAATCCGATCGCGAGGTTCACGACTTCGTTCGCGGGGGCCTTGTAGACGGCGCGATTCGTGTCGTTCCGTGCGTAGATGCCGGCGACGAAACCGCTGGGCGGGAGGTGGATCTCAGCCCGCGTGACCGGATCGAGGATGCGTACCCATGGATAGTACAGCGCAGCATAGCTTGAATCCATCTTGGCACGCATCGCGCGGATTTGGGCAATCGTCTGGCCATCGCCGCTGTCGAGCACGGCGATGCGGTACCGCATCTGCTGCGCATGGGAGATCAACAGATTGACAATGGTGGTGGCGTCATCCCGGTAGCCGTTCTCGTAGCCGAACGTGGAGCCGGGGGCGGCGAGGATCGAAATGTCTTCGATGTCCTCAAACGCCTTCAGCCCGGTCTTCGTGCTCGAATCCTCCTCTGCCTCCCCCTCGTATTCGGTGGAACCCGGTCGGTCTCCATCGTTCCCACCGCTCAGGACGATCTCCACCGATCGCTGCGCATCGGTCGATTTCATGTTGTTGAGTGCGCTCGCAAGTCCGCTGCCCGAGTCCAAAAGAGCCTGAAGGACGCCGAGACCATCCTCGATGGCATCCCCCAGCTCGACAACGATCGGCAGCGTGCGGGCTGATGCAGCGTTGCTCGGCTTCTCGGCGAAACGGGCCGATACGGAGTCGAGCGACCCGGCCTGCTGATGCTCGGGATCAAACGGCACCCCTTCCCACACTCCCACCGGCCCGCTTCCGTCCGGGGCACCGACGGTGATCGTCAGGGTGGCCACGCGGACGTTGTCACCCCGCTCAGGATCGAGATCGGCCAGATCAAGCTGGCTCGTGGGGCTCGTCGTCTTCTTGAAGTGCCACGTCTTGTTCTCGTCATCCCGCTCCGCGATGTAGAACGTCCCGCTGCCGGGCGGACTGCTGATCGGACTTGTGATATCACCGATCCACACGACATCCCGGCTGGAGAGGGCCCCGAGCTTCGGGTCGCTGGTTTTGCCGCCGAGGATATTCTGACCCAGACGGACCGTGAACCGGACGCGCAAGTTGCCGGCATCGCCCGGAAACCGTGCCTTCACCTGGATGGCCGCCGACCCTCCGCCGGAAGGAAAGCTGCCGGTGGCGCGGCCGTCACTCCCGCTGCTCGGCTTGAAGACACGCACGACGTACAGGCGCTTGCCCCCTTCTTGAAAGAAGGCACGCACCGCGTGCCAGAGAAAATTGTGGATCTGGCCGGTGTCGCCGAATTCGAGCTGCTGCCGGCCGCCATACACCAGCTCATACTCGCCAAGACTTGTGATGATGTCGGGCTCCATGTCGGTCGGGCCGTACCGCGCCGGTCCGATGAAGCCGGTGGTCGTGGTGCTCACCCCTTCGATCGATTTCGATCGGAAGGAGGTCTCTTCCACGTAGACTCCGGGGGCTAGGTATTCTGGCATCGTATCCTCCTGATGATATGATCATTACGGCGAAGATAGTGTGGTAATCCAAAGCTCGGACTTTGATTGAGTTGCAAGAATGAGTTCGCTGCCGTACTTCAATGTCTGAGGGCCCAGGGGCGCGTTCGGCGAGAGCGTACGCCAGAGCGTCGCAGGCGTCTGCTCGAAAACCTTGTTGAGGTCGGGGATTTTTGGCACAGTCGCGCCAGGGGTGTAGAACGCCTGGAGCTGCAGCGGCCAGGTTCGATCGACGAGCCGGGTCGGGCCCCCACCGGGTGGAGAGCCGGCCGGCGGCGAGGGGGAGGTATCTTTCGGCTCGGGATAGGGAAACATCAGGAGCAACCGGCCCTCCTCATCGCTGATCCCTCGACCCTGCACGTCTCCATCGATGAGTGCCTCGACAAGTGCCCACGCTGCAGGTCTGTTCAGGGTGGGATCCCACAACTCGGCCCTGACCACAGCCATTGCCGGCACGGGAGGTCGTGAGGGCGCGGAATACAGGAGTACCGGGGACTCGGCTGACGGGGGGGAGGTCGGAGGCTCGGGCTCCCATCGATAAAGCCCTCTGACAGGCACATCGATGTTCAACGTAGCGGGAAGGAAGCGATCCCGCTCGTCCTTCACTTCAACAACGAAGGGCCGCTTCTTCGGCGGAGTGGCCCAGAAATCCGCGTCGCCCGCCGAATTCTCTGCGTCACGCAATCCGGGAAGGTCTCGAAAGACGAACACTCCCTTCCGATTGGTGAACGTCGTGATCCGGCGCGTCGGGTTGTCCGGGGGATAGGCGACGACCGTGAGCCTGTCGTCAATAACCGACCCCGTTACTGCGTCGCGGAAGCGAATGCCGAGAGGCGCTACGACGGTGAACTCTTCCAGAAACACGAGGTCGTCCGCTATCATGGCAGAACCTTCTTCTTCATGTCAAGC
>Ga0315268_10005346_pt1 | contig 13812 bp, 16 predicted proteins | sample C1_top_MG_FD_204535 | JGI IMG/M metagenome (GOLD analysis project Ga0315268, IMG submission 204535) | Sediment microbial communities from Yellowstone Lake, YNP, Wyoming, USA - C1_top | ecosystem: Environmental > Aquatic > Freshwater > Lake > Sediment | place: USA: Wyoming | collected 2017-08-01 | reverse complement strand
TCATCTTTGAGGACGAACTTCTTGTATATTCTGCCGTCGTCCGATTTCGCGCGCACCTCCTCGAAAGTGCCGTCCTAGGGCGGGTTCACAATCCCTATCGACGTGAGGTCGATACCCATGACTTTCAAGGTGTTCGACATCACGGTGCCTTGATACTCAGGCGATTCGACGTCGAGCACCATTTTCGCGACCACCTTTGCCTGGTCGAGCGCCGCAGGAACGATCCCCCAGGTCCAACCTTTGAATTCCACCACGTCGCCGCACGCGAATATCCTGCCGCTTCTGTGGCAGCAGAGCGATGCATCGACTATCAATCCCTTGTCGATGTTGAGCCCGGATTTCCTCGCGAGATCGAGGTTCGGCCTCACGCCTGCCGACACGATCACCAGATCCGCATCGAGCTCCCTGCCGTCCTTCAATCTCACCTTCTCGACGGCTTCGCCGCCGATGAACCCGTCAACTTCGACGTTCGTCAAAACGTCCATGCCGATCTCCTCGATCAGCGCGCGCACTATTCCGCCGCCTTCTCTGTCGAGCTGCCTCGAAAGCAGATACGGGGCCTTCTCGAGTATCTTGATGCTCAGTCCGGATTTCAGTTGGCTGAGCGCGCGAGCTGTCTCGAGGCCGAGGAGCCCGCCTCCGACGATCACAACGGAGCGGGCCTTCTGCGCGATCGACACGATGAGCTTCGCATCGTCGAGAGTCCTCAGCGTCAGGACGTTCTTCTTCGGCAGTCCCTGGAACGGCGGCATGAAGGCCTTCGCTCCGGTGGCGAAAATCAAGGCGTCATAGTCTATCCAGATTCCGTTCGCGAGCACCCTCTTGTCCTCAGGATCCACCAGATCGACAGGCGTGTTCAGCTGCACCTTTATCCGGCTCTTGCTGTACCAATCCTCGGGATAGAACGCCAATGCCTTGTCATCGATCTTGCCCGAGAGGTATTCGATGAGCTGCGGTCGCGAGTAGTAATGGTATTTTTCTTCGGCAAACACGACGATCTCTACATCCGACCTGATCTCCCTTATCGTCTTCGCGGCGGTTATGCCTGCCACCCCGTTCCCTATGATGACGATGCGCATCTCGTACCCTTCTCATGACGCAAAACGAGCCTTCTCTATCGCAACCGCTGCCCTGCAGACGTTTTGCACGACCTTGATTTCTTCGTAGGATTTAGAGCTTTGTAGCCCCGAAGACCGAAAACAATTTGGGCTCAGGTTCGTTTGTCGCCGCAATGAGGATAGTCATCATCGGAGGCGGCGCCGCCGGCGCGACCGCCGCCCAATTCGCCAGAAAGCAGAGCAGGGAGGCGGAAATCATCGTGTTCGAATCGTCCTCCTATCCCCAGTATTCGAAATGCGGCCTGCCGTACGTGCTCTCCGACCATATACCCGGTTTTCAGGCCCTGGTCGAATTTTCCGAGGAGTGGTTCCAGAGAAACAGGATCGACCTCTGCCTCGGGTCGACCGTCTTGGACATCGACCCTGCCGAGAAATCGATGAGGGCGACCGGGAGATGCGGCGATAGGGCGATTCCTTTCGATTCCCTGATATTCGCCACGGGCGCGACGCCGTCCCTGCCGAAGATCGATGGTCTGCTCAAGGACGGCCGCCTGCTCGACGGGGTATTCCGCTTCAGGGATATGGACGATGCGAAGGCGCTCAAGGAATGGTGCGCGGAGAAGAGGCACGTGCTGGTGGTCGGTGCGGGACTGGTGGGGCTCGAGGTGGCAGAGGCATTGCATTCGAAAGGACATGATGTGCATATCGTCGAGTTCCTCGATTCCGTGCTTCCGACCATGATAGACCCCGATATGGCGCAGCAGCTCGAGCAGGAGATGTCGAAGAACAACGTATCGCTTCGGACATCGGCATACCTCGAGAGCGTCCGTCCGAACGACTCGGGATTGACGGTGAAGATCGTTACCAGGAAGGACGGAAGCTCGGAAGAATTGAAGGTCGATACCGTCGTGCTCGCCACAGGCCAGCGGCCTCAGACCGACCTCGCTCGGAGGATCGGCTGCGCCGTCGGGAAATCCGGACATATCATCGTCGACCGAAGATGCGAGACGAACCTCAAGAGAATATTCGCCATCGGCGATTGTACGCAGTACGCCGATGCGGTCACGGGCGTGGAATGGCCGGTCGGGCTCGGCACGCTCGCGGTCAAGATGGGTGAGATCGCGGGGAAGAACGCGGCGGGAGGGAACGCCTATCTTCCGAAGGGCTTTCTGAATACCCGGGTCAGCAGGCTGTTCGGTATCGAGATAGGTGCGGTCGGGCCGTTGACCGCGGCCCTCACCGCCGCAGGTTTGAGATTCGTGCAGGCAAGGGTGAAAGGTCAGACGCTTCCTGCGTACTATCCCGGCGGAAAGGAGATCACCGTGAAGCTCACGATATCGGCCGACGATGGCCGCATACTCTCGTGTCAGCTCATCGGAGAACGGGAATCGGGCCTGAGGGCCGACGTGATTGCGGCTCTGATGATGGGCGGGCTGAAGGTTGAGGACCTCTCAATGCTCGAGACCGCGTACGCACCGCCTGTGGCTCCGTGCGTCGATGTGCTCACATCCGCCGCGCAGGCGATAATGATAAAACTCGAACGTTCGAAGCGGACGTGAAGGCTGATGCTCGTTGCTCTGAGGATCGGTTACGAGAAGGATGATAGGCTCGATAGGGCCAAGCGCATCGAATGGCTCGATGTAGATAGGATCTCCCGATCTTCGGTCCTCGTGCTGGGCGCCGGGGCGCTCGGGAACGAGGTCGTCAAGAACCTCGTGTTGTCTGGTTTCAAGGAACTCGCCATCGTCGATTTCGACAGAGTGGAGCGGTCGAACCTTTCGAGATGCGTCTTCTTCTCGGAGATGGATGCCCTTCAGGGCACGCATAAGGCGGAAGCGCTAGCGCGAGCGGCGATGGCTCTCGTCCCAGGTGTGTTCATCAAGCCCATCGTCGGCCAAGTGGAGAATCTGACGATGGAGGATTTCGAAAAACACGACCTCGTGTTCGGCTGCCTCGATAACTTCAACGCAAGGCTGCATGCGAATTCCCATTCGAGATCCGCGGGAGTCCCATACATAGACGGCGGAATGCAGGGCACGATCGGGAAAGTATTCGTCTCCCTGCCAGACGGTCCATGCCTCGAGTGCGCATCAAATATCACGCATTCCAGGATTGCGGCTCTGAGATACTCGTGTACGGGCAGGGATGTCTCCTTCTTCATGCCGCCGGTCCCCGCAGAGATAACGACCACCAGCATCGTGTCTGCGCTGGCCGTGAGAGAGGGCCTCAGGGTTCTCTCAAAGAACGCGGAAAGACTGGATGGCCAGATGATATACTACGATGGCGGGAGAAATGTGTGCGAAGTCTTTGAGATCGATATCGACACGCATTGCCCCAATCACTCCCGTTCGTCGCGCGGTCGATCCGAAGATGAAGCTACAATTAGCCGATAGTGCTTTTATATGGATATGCCCTGGCGCTAAGGGGTGATAGCCCTGACCACAGTCCTCAAGGTGAAGAACGCGGAAACGGGCTCCACGGTCGATATGGAGCTCGAGGCGGAGAACACGATAAACGAGATAATCGAAAGTGCGGCGTCCTTCTGGCATAAGGACCCCGGAGCGTACGTCCTCAGGAGAGGCAAGAAGGTCCTCGGAGGAAGCCTGACCGTCAAGGATGCGAATCTCGTCTCGGGGGACGTCCTCGAACTGATTCCCGATCCCGAAGGTGGATAGTAGAATGCCCCTTCCCAGGGAAGTGCTCAGATCGAGGCTGAAAAATGAGATCGAAGCCTGCCAAAGGCAGATCAAGCATCATATCGAGATTTCCGATCCCTACCTGAAATCCTTCCCTGTCACCTTGAATCTGACTCTCATGCGGGTCCCGGGCCCCAATCTCTCCGAGGGCAAGGTACTTTCCCGGTTCATCCATCGGCTTCAGGTGATCATCACGGAGGATTATCCGTACGAGAAGCCGATCGTGAAATGGCAGACGCCGATATTCCACCCGAACATCATGTCGCCCGAGGACGGCGGGTACGTCTGCACGAAGCTGCTCGAGAACTGGGATTTCCGCTCGACTTTGACAATGTTCATCAAGGGGATCGAGATACTCCTGGCGAATCCGAACCCTGAGAACCCGTTCGGAAGCGATTCCTGCACGCGCGCCGCGGAGTATTTCCGAGAGCACAGGTACCTGCCTGGGGTCCCGTCGGATTCCAAACATCAGCCAAGGGTAGTAGGAGGTGGACATGCCGAGAAAGCCAAGGATCCTGTCATCCGAGATCCGGCGGGCGATCGATAGAGATCCTCCTGCCTCTGAGAACACGCGGGGCCATGATTGGCTCAGCGAGGAGGGGAAAGAGAGATATGCGAAGCGGCTCAGGGGCAAGGGATACTTCGAGCTCTACGTGTCCAAGCAGGCCGCCGAGAAGATGGTGAACCACGCTAAGAGGTTCGGGCGCATCCGGCGCGAGGCGCTAGGGTTTATGCTCGGAGACGTGTGCATATCCGGAAGAAGAAGGTTCGTCATGGTCAGGGACATAGTCACCGGGCCGTTGCTGAGCTCCGCGGACAGGGTCAGGTTCGATAAGGATAACTATTCCGAGCTGTTCGCCGAGCTAGATTCTTCCGGCTTCGATTACGTCATCGTCGGATGGTATCATTCTCACCCGGGATACGGCTGTTTCATGTCGAGAACGGACTTGAACACGCAGCTCAGCGCGTTCAAGGAGAGCTTCCACTCGGCGATAGTGATAGACCCGATGAACAGGGAGATCGCAGCCTTCAAATTGAAGGGTGGGAGCTGCGTCCCGCTCGACTTCTCGATATACTGGCACGACCTCGAGAGCCCTTACCCTCAGGAATCGGTCAGAAGGTACCGCGTGGTCAAGAGGGCGAAGCCCTGATCATACCCAAATCGCGTGCCTTTTCCGCATCGATTGGTCCGTCTCGTTCAGCCTTTTCATCAGCACGGTGACCACCGCGTCGAGGAGCAAGGCCGAAGCCTCCTCGAAGATCGTTCCCAGGGGAGCGTACGTCATCCTGTCCTCGTCGTTCGGAATGCCCCCGGCTATCGTGATATGCACCGAGGCGGCCTGCGCGAGCTTGGAGTGCGGGTTCGACGTTATCGCGAAGACCTTGGCGCCTATCCTCCTAGTGATGTTCGCAGTCTGCACTGCGGACATCGTCTGCCCAGTGTTCGAAATGATGACGACGACGGAATCGTCCTCGACCATCGGCGTATTGCTCTCTCCGATGAAAAACACGTTCAGTCCGAGCTGAACGAGCCTGATTGCGAAGGCCTTGGCCACCAATCCCGAGCGGCCGACGCCGTACAGGAATATCTTCTTCGTCGATAGAAGCGAGTTGACCATCTCGTACAGTGCGCGTACGTTGTCGTCCCCCATCTTCAGGCTCATCAGGACGTTCGTCGTCAGATACTCCAGGGCACGCTCGATGTCGTCCTTCAAGGCTCTCATCCCTTCTTCGCCGGAGGCGCCTTGCCCTCCTTCATGACGCGCTTGGCCAGCAGCCTCTCCAGGATGACCTTCATGTACATCGCGTCATGCTCGAGCAGAGGCGACGATGAGATTATCGTTACGTTGTACTCGTTGTCAAGTATGCATTCCGCGAGCGGCTCGAACCGAAGATCGCCCTTCTTTATCGGCGTCAATCTCTTCTCGTCCCCGCCCTCGTGCTCGACCCCCGAGAAATGCCCGTAAATCATCTCGGTCTTCGTGACATCCTCGATGTTGTCGAGCAATTTCTTGAAGTCCTCAGGCTCGTGCAGGCTTCCGCCCTCCCGCGCGTGGGCTCTGGCGAAGTTGATGACCGGCGTGACGTTCTTTATGCTCCTGCTCAGGCTGATTATCTCGCCGACGCTTCCCAGGACCTCCTGCCTTCCGGAGTTCTCGACCCCTATCTTGACGTTCATCCTGTTCTTCGATATCCATTTCGAGATCGAGTCAAGGCGAGTCCTCACGCGGTTCATCGCCGTCTTCGGGGTGACATCCCCGTACAATCCGATGTGCGTCGTCACGACCTCCGCCTGCAGCTCGTTGGCGATTATGCACGCCCATCTTATCGCGTCCATGCTGCGATAGCAGATGTCCTCGTTGCTGACCAGGTCCATGTAATAGGGCGTATGAACCCCCAGCTTCACGTCCAGCTCCTTCGCCATTTCGCCAAGCCCCTTCAGCCCAGCGTATCCTCCTGCTATCCCGCACGCCAGGCTTATGAGCATATCGCCCTTCTTTATTGGCTTGCTCAGGTCGGAGAGCGGCTCCATCTTACCGCCCTTGTCCCTCAGTATCTCGATGACGAGTTCGCTTGAGATTTCCTTCGGAGTCTTGCCGATTTCATCGACGTCCGCGGGTCTCTCGGCCATGTTCGTCCTGAGAAGCTGCACCTCGAGCGCGTGCAACCCGAGGTTGTGCACGTCCTCGATTCCGTCCCTCAGAGTCCTGCCCTTGCAAGATAGCGGTATCCCTGCGGGACCAAAACGAATCATAGGAAAGCACCGATGGAGCTAAGCCACGGGGCTATCTCGATACTTGTATTTAACATTCTTCGACGTCGGCCTCGCCCTCCGCACCATTATTCATGGTTCGTGGGGCAATATTTATATTGAGAGACGAGCGAAGCCCGGAATCGTCGAAGCCGTCGAGAATCCTGTTCGAACGCGTTTCTCAATCGCGCGTATGTGCGCGAGCCATCCTATCATGACAGGTGGCATCTTTTTCTATCTGGACAGTATTTACAATCTCGAATCGAGCGAGGTCAAGAAGATGAGAAAGATCGAAAGGGCCAGGATAAGGGAACTGATGGCTTCGGAATTACAAGTATTCGAGAAGAACCACAGAAAATCTAAGAGGCTCTTCGAGCGGGCGAGATCGTCGTTGCTTGCCGGCGTTCCGATGAACTGGATGGTCAGATGGGCAGGATCGTACCCGATTTTCATCGAGCGAGGATCGGGTGCCTATGTCTACGATGTCGACGGAAACAAGTACCTGGACCTGTGCCTCGGGGATACGGGCTCGATGTTCGGCCATTCCCCGAAGCCGGTGGTGGAGGCCGTGAGCAGGCAGGTAAGGAGGGGTATCACGATGATGCTCCCGACCGAGGACGCCATCTGGGTCGGCAAGGAGCTCTCGAGGAGGTTCGGTCTCCCTTACTGGCAGATCGCGATGACGGCCACAGACGCGAACAGGTATTCGATAAGGCTCGCAAGAAAGGCGACCAAGAGGAAGTATGTCCTCGTCATCAACGGCTGCTATCACGGAAGTGTAGACGAGGCATTGGTGATGCTCAGGGACGGAAGAACGGTGCCCAAGAAGGATAACATCGGACCTCCCGTGGACCCGGCGATTACAACTAAGGCGGTCGAATTCAATGACGTGGAGGCATTCGAAAAAGCTCTGGGACCGAAGGATGTCGCCTGCGCCCTGCTCGAGCCGGCGATGACGAACCATGGGATAATTCTGCCAGACCCAGATTATCATGAGCGCATAAGGGAGCTTTGCACCAGATACGGGACTTTGCTCATAATAGATGAAACGCACACTATCTGCTGCGGTCCAGGCGGATATACTGCAGCTTACGACCTCAAGCCCGATATCGTGACCCTTGGCAAACCGCTTGCAAGCGGTGTCCCCGCCGCGGCATACGGCATAAACCAGTTCGTCGCGGACATGGTGATGGAAAGCATATTAGACGACGGCACGGACGAGAGCGGCGTCGGCGGGACGCTCTCAGGGAACGCGCTCGCGGTCGCCGCGATGAAAGCGACGCTTCAGAAGGTGATGACGAAGAGGAATTTCGACCGGATGATGCCCTTGGCCGAGAGGTTCGAGAAGGGCGTCAAGGAGGTCATCGGAAAGTACGATGTCCCCTGGCACGTGACGAGGCTCGGCGTCAGAATCGAGTATCACAACTCCCCGACGCCCCCGAAGAACGGCTCGGAATACGAGAGGACGAAGGACCCGGAGCTCGAGAAGCTGTTACACCTGATGGCATTGAACCGCGGTATCCTGATGACCCCGTTCCATAACATGGCGCTCATATCTCCATATACGACAGCGAAGGACGTCGATCATCACACCCGGGTGTTCGATGAATCCGTCAGACTGCTCGTCGAGTGATTGCATAATGCCAGGAAGCGATTCGTTCCGCTCCGGTGCCACCAAAACCTTTTAAAGGGACCTGTCATTAGGACCGGTTGCTTCCGTAGTCAGTCGGAGGAGTCAGACATGGGAAAAAGAATGTACAAGACGAACCCGAACCTCGTTAGCCTTGTCGAGAGGCTGAAGAGGGAGAGCTTCGAGCAGAAAGCTCCTGTCTGGCGAGACGTCGCGGAACGGTTGATGAAGCCCAGGCGTAACTGGGCCGAGGTCAACCTGAGCAGGATAGAGCGCTATGCCGACGCGGATGACATCATAGTCGTCCCCGGCAAGCTGCTCGGCGCGGGAATCATAAGCAAGAGGGTGACGGTCGCCGCGTTCAAGTGTTCGGAAGCCGCGAGGGAGAAGATCGCCAAGGCAGGTGGCAAGAGCGTGTCGATCGAGGAGCTGCTGGAGAGCAACCCGAAAGGCTCCAAGGTCAGGATCATAGGGTGAGAAGAGATGAGGATCATAGATGCTGATGGTCTCGTTCTCGGCAGGATGTGCTCCGTGGTCGCGAAGAGCCTGCTGAACGGCGAGGAGATAACGATTGTCAACGCCGAGAAGGCGGTCATCTCTGGCAACAATGAGTCTATCATGGAGGAGTACGAGCGGTCCCGGGCTCAGGGGAAGGTCAAGGCAGGGCCTTTCTATCCCAGGATGCCCGACAGGATACTCCGCAGGACTGTCTCCAGGATGATGAAGCACCGGCAGCCGAAGGGCAAGGAGGCGATGAAGCGTCTCACGGTGCATATAGGGGTCCCCGAGGATCTTAAAGAGGCGAAGTTCGAGTCGATAGAGGACGCCAGGAAGGCGGACCTGAGGAAGTATATGACGCTCGGCGACATCTCGCGCGAGCTCGGGGCGAAGTTCTGAGGGTGAGGTTCGATGAAGGTCGCAGTGGCAAGCGGAAAGCGGAAAATGGCGATAGCGAGAGCGAGCGTCACCGAGGGCGTGGGCAGGATACGGATAAACTCGAAGCCGTTGGAGTTCCACGAGCCCGAGATCGCGAGACAGAAGATCATGGAGCCTCTGATTCTAGCAGGGGACGTCGTCAAGAAGATGGATATCGACGTCAACGTCTCCGGTGGAGGCGTAATGGGGCAGGCGGACGCTTCGAGGACGGCGATCGCGAAGGCGATAGTCGGGTACACTCAGGATCAGGAGCTGAAGAGGAAGTACGTCGCGTATGACCGCTCCCTTCTGGTCTCAGACCCGAGGAGGAAGCTCCCCAAGAAGCCCCTGGGACGCGGCGCGAGGAAGAAGAGACAGAAATCGTACAGGTGATGTGACATGATAATCCCGGTCAGATGTTTCACGTGCGGGAAGGTCATCGGAGGGCTATACGAGGAGTTCGTCAGGCGGGTTCAGACGGGAGAGAAGCCCGCGGAGGTCCTCGACGCATTGGGCGTGGAGAGGTACTGTTGCCGGAGGATGCTTCTGACACACGTCGACCTCATCGACGAACTCGCGCCCTACGGCTGAACCTTCTTCACTCAAGAAACCCTTTCCCGGTTTCTGCCGTCTCCGAGGGCCTGTGGGGTAGCTTGGTATCCTTCCAGCTTGGGGTGCTGGTGACTCCGGTTCAAATCCGGACAGGCCCATACCGGTATTTCCGGCGGCGATCAAATCAGTGGTTTCTATTACCCGTGATGATTTACTTGCGCGAGGTGAAGCTCCGATGAGAAAGAAGGCGGTGCTCGCCTGGAGCGGCGGCAAGGATTGCGCGCTTGCGTTATGCAAGCTTCAGGAAGATGGAGAATACGATGTGGTCTCACTGCTCACTACGATCACCGCCGGTTATGACCGTGTCAGCATGCACGGAGTGAGATCGAACCTCTTGGAGCGGCAGGCGGATTCCATCGGAATTAACATACAAAGAGTAACCATTCCCAAGGAATGCAGTAACGAAGAATACGATGTCAGAATGCGAGATGCGATGGAAAGCCTCCGGAAAAAAAGGATTGAAGCGATCGCATTCGGAGACATCTTTCTGGAGAATGTCCGGAGATATCGTGAGGAAAGGCTTTCAGATTCCGGGATGGATATCCTCTTTCCTCTTTGGAAACAGGATACCGCCTTGCTCGCACGGAAGTTCATCGATCTGGGATTCAGGGCCGTCATCACATGCGTCGATACTGACAAGTTGAGCAGGAGCTTTGCGGGGAAGGAGTTCGACCTCGCGTTTCTATCTGCCTTACCATCGACCGTCGATCAATGCGGAGAGAACGGTGAGTTCCACACGTTCGTCTATGACGGCCCGATATTCCGGAAGAGAATCGACTTCGACAGGGGCGATGTCGTGCTTAGAGATAACAGGTTCTGCTTCTGTGACCTTGTGCCTCGATGAGGTTGCATGATTTGATACAAATCCTGATATTCCGTCATTATGAATAACTGTGTATGAGGCGGAATGCGCGATAGAACTGCTATTTTCCTGGGCCTACCTCATCGCCTCAATAATGAGCGATAGTTGACGTATAAGATCTCGAATAATGAACGGCTTTTTTACAAGATCTATCGCACCGAGCTTGAGTGCCTCCTCCTTCACGCTCTCGTCCACCGAGAGGAACACTATCCTCGCCTTGGGGTCTATCTGGAGAATCCTTCTCATGCATTCTATCCCGGACATCTTCGGCATATATTGGTCCATCAGGACTATGTCAGGCCTCGGGATTATCCGGGGATATTTGAGGACCGCCTCTTCGCCATCCTTCGCTGTCGCGACCACTCTATAATTGTACATCTCCTGCGTCATGTCGAACAGATCGAGGATTGATTGCTCATCATCGACTATCATCAGATTCAACAAGAAAACCCCCTCCCTTTCTGTGCTCACAGGAAAAAATCGGACGCCGCTATCTTTCCGCGGATAGGGCAATCACCACGCTTTCTATCCTCCCTGTTTGTATTCCAACTGTAGTGCAGCATGGATATTTTATTCTTTTCAAAATATGGCATCGGGTTAAACGGTCGGAAAACGGCTGAAAAGAATGACTGGATTCTTATCAATTCTGAGATTGATGCGCTCACATGATTCGAAACGAATCTCAATCATATGTAGACCTTCTCAACATCGAAATTTTCACTAATATTTTCGATCAGCATGTGAATGTCATCAAAGCAGCGCGATAAGGCGTATCCATGCTCGGGTCTTCAGATTGCCTCGGTTCTCATTCATTTTATTGCATTCTCTTAGCAGGCATCCAACTCCTGAGTTCAGTTCAGACTTCGCATATATCCTCAATTCTCTCGTCTCGAAATCTTCGCAATCCGTTCTGTTCCATCTCTGATAGATCTCTGGCGGAAGCATCAGTCTTAATAAATGAATTCCTTTCCAATGAGACTTCTACCGCCGAGAGGCGGCATTGATCATCAGACGAATGAAATTGAGATTGGAATACTGGCTTCTGATTGAACCGCCCTCCGGCGGGAAAGATTTATTATTCTGTGTTGCAATAGATTTATGCGATGAGATTTTTTGACACGAGCATCAGAGTGCAGCATCCATGTCCGTTCTGCGATCTCTCAGCAGCCTTTCCCGAGGCTAGGATGGCGATGTGGTGCAACAGAAAGAATGAAGTGCTTCAAATTTTAATGCCTGATTCACATCAGTTGAATGAAATGCTGAGCGTGGCAAAAAGATCTCTGGGAATTCGAGAAGTTGTCAGAACAGGGCAATGCGCTTTGACCATGACTCGCGATTGCACATGCAATAAGTATAAATCGGTTGCTTCCATCGCTGATAAGAACGCTTGTTGGCTGTTGCCTCCAACTATCTACTTTGGCGGATGGGAGACTCATCGAATACTTTCGCCTGGAAAGACAAACCTTCAGCGATTCGTGGCGGAACTGAAGAGGAACGGATGTGTCGACATCATTTCGCACAAGACTCGCGATGATCTCGGTGTACTATTCTCAATCGGAGCTGTTCAAGTGCATTTCTTCGAGGGATTGACAGAAAGACAGCTTCATTCAATTGTCTTGGCATACGAGAACGGACTATTGGAAGTCCCTGCGCGTGTCCAAATGGATAAGGTCGCAAGAATCGATGGGATTTCGCGATCGACGTACGGAGAGCACCTTAGGAAAGCTCTATATCAGATAATTCGGAATTCTTATCCTATTCTGAAACTTTATGATACCGTGCCTGACCGAATGGATGAATAAGGATGCACGAAAAGGCGACTCTGGCACCAGCTTGTGGCCTTTACTGTGGCGTCTGTCTCGAATACGTTAGCGGTAACTGTCACGGTTGCGGTTGCGACTGCAAGGATTGCGATGCTTCGGGCTATGATAGCAGCTGTCCAATATTGAAGTGCACCAAAGAGAAGGGAATCAAATCTTGTGCCGACTGCAGAGAAATGCCATGCTCGTTTCTCATATGTTTCTGTCATGACCCAGTCGCTAGACATCATTCCCCTGTTATTGATAATCTGAAACGCCAACGGGAGATTGGAACAGGAGCCTGGTTGAAGGAACAGGAGATGATTTGGAGCAGTGAGAAATATCTGAAGAGATGGATTTGGCTGCAGAAAGAGAATGAACTGAGGGACAACGAATGTAACAAGCTATCGAAGAATGATTGAAATCTTTCGGGAGCGATTGAATAGGCATCATTTTGTCTTTCAGATATGAGTATTGGGTCGATCCCGTCCGCCTACGAGGCATTGAAACCATCTTGGTTCCGAAAGGCTCCTAGTCGAACTCCTCGTCGATCCCGTCCGTCTACGAGACATTGAAAACATTCTTTGAGTCTTGTTAATGCAATCATCCGCATGTCGTCCCCGTCCGTCTACGAGACAATAGAACAGGAAGGAAAAAATGTGCGAATCGCAATCAGCCCCCGAGGAAGCGAATAAGTGGGCTCCTTGCAAGTCGTTTATTCATATCTCTTGTGAAATAGTTACCTGTCTCGATGAGATACTGTTCGTCTCATCATGTAGCATTGATAATAATGCTCACCATCTTCGACTTTCAAGAGATGTTAGCCGGAGCTCATGATAATGAAAAATCAAGTGGGAGTCGTATACCCAGCAGGCCTTTGCTGAGTGATGCAATGCACCGCTCCTCCTCCTATCTCGAGATATCTCGCCTGTATCTCCACGATTTCCCTGTCATCGAAAACCGACCTTAGCGTTTCAATCGCGATCCTATCCTCCGGGATGCCGAACACAGGCACGATCACACCCCCGTTCGCGATGTAGTTGTTGCAATAATACGGGGTCATGTATTGCCCAAGGAACTCGAATTCCCTAGCTTGTACCATCTTGATGACCTCTATCGACCGTCCTTTCGCATCAGTCGAGGAAAGCAGACGATCCATATTCTCCTTCAGAGCTGCATAGTTGGGATCGGATCTATCCTCTGTATATGCAGCAATCACAATCCTTGGCCTCACGAACGCAGCAACAGCATCGACATGCCCATCGGTGAGATCCCCGATAAGGCCGCGCCATAGCCAAATCACCTTCTTGATACCGAGATAGTCAGCAAGATTCTTCTCTATCTCCTCCCTTGTCAGGTTGGGATTGCGGTTCGGGTTCAAGAGGCATTGTTCCGTCGTTATGAGTGTGCCTTCTCCATCGACACTGATCGAGCCGCCCTCGAGCACCATTGGCGCATCGTATCTTCTCATCCTCAGATGGTTCGATA
>Ga0315268_10005345_pt1 | contig 13812 bp, 14 predicted proteins | sample C1_top_MG_FD_204535 | JGI IMG/M metagenome (GOLD analysis project Ga0315268, IMG submission 204535) | Sediment microbial communities from Yellowstone Lake, YNP, Wyoming, USA - C1_top | ecosystem: Environmental > Aquatic > Freshwater > Lake > Sediment | place: USA: Wyoming | collected 2017-08-01 | reverse complement strand
ATCTTACTCTCGATCTCAGGGGTCAGCTGTAAGCTTTCGGTCTTAATATCCTTTGGTACAACTCCAATAAATATCGTCTCAGGACATTTACCACCACTTATTCTGATTTGATCTAACGTTTCAATGAAATGGAATTTTGCTACATCCGTGACTCCATTTACAGTCAAAGGGACTTCCTCGGGCTTCAGACGAACTATGGTACCAGGTTTGTCATTAACCTGGAATACATCTACTACAATCAATTTGTCATTGCCCTCGATAGTAGAAGGAATCATTGATGCAGATTCACCAGTTTCAAAAAATTGCACATTATCAGGTAATTGCATTTTTTCTAAAACCTTTGCTACGTGGAATCCGAATCCACTGTCACTTGCAAAGGGATAACCAGTACACAAAAGCAAGATATTTTTTTGCATTTAGAATCCTCCTGTTGCTTCTCTTATCAAATTCTTCATCTCCCTTACAGCTCTTTCCATCCCTACAAGCACTGCCCTTGATACAATACTATGCCCTATGTAAAGTCCTCTTACGCCATCTATGCAAGCTATTTTTACAACATTGAAATAATTTAGACCATGCCCTGCATTGATCACAAGACCAACATCCAGTGCATGTTTAACAGCATTCATAACTCGAATTAGTTCTTTTTCTTGCCTTTTACCTTTAGCATTCGCATATAATCCAGTATGAATTTCTACCATGTCTGTCCCTAACTGTTTCGATATAGTAATATCTTCAAGGTCTGGATTTATAAACAGGCTCACAGGCATGCCTTCATTTTGAATCTTTTTTATTGCATCACTAATATTTTTTCTACGTGATTTTACATCCAGTCCACCCTCGGTTGTAAGCTCCTCCCTTTGTTCAGGCACAAGCGTAATTAGGTCGGGTTTTATCTGTGTAGCAATACTTATCATCTCTTTTGTTGCAGCCATTTCAAGGTTCAGTTCAACTGGTACAAACTCCTTTAACATTTTCAAATCTCTGTCCTGAATGTGCCGCCTGTCCTCTCTAAGATGAATAGTAATTCCATCTGCACCTCCGAGTATAGCCAATGGTGCAGCCATAACAGGGTCAGGCTCAATGCCTCTTCTTGCCTGTCTTATAGTAGCTACATGATCAACATTTACACTTAGTAACATTTAAACACCACAATTTCAAGTTAAAATTATCAATTAGCAATTAAAAAGTTAAATTTCATTGAGAAATTTGCATTGATCATTGCTAATTTTGACTTCTTTCCTCGTTAGTAAAATGGCCTCCTTAGCTTTATAAAGAGGCGTTTTGTGTCTTTAATTCTACTATTTTCTTCCTCCCGAATACCCTCGTATTCTAAGCTAAAGAACACCATCCCCACTCTATAAGTGAGAAAGACCTCATAATCTCTAATCTTTCTGTCAATGCCTCCTTCAATTTTATCCCATATTTCCATCCACCATGCTGCGAAGGATAATCTCCTGCTTATGGGATAAGTGAATCTTTCATCAAAATAAAATCTATTTGTCCTTCTTGAATCATTCTTTGCAGTATTATACCCAGCCTTAAGGTGAACTGTTGCTCCCCTTCCGAGAGGATATGTCAACTCTCCGAACAAGATATATTGACTTGTTTTTCTTGACCATTCCACAATAAGCTCCTGGTCAAGGGTTGTTATTGGTCTTTTTCCGCTCGATGATGAGTACAAGTATTGACCTTCAATATTCCAGGAGCCCCTGCTTGGTCCCTGTCCTAATCTTCCTCTTATCCCTGTTCTGAACAGGTGTGAGGTGGTCTTTGCTGTACTTTTTTTAAACACTTCTTCCTTTGCAAAAATGTCTCCTCGTTCGGCATAAAGCTTATCAATCGAGTCTGATTTAAGAAAGTAATAGTCTGCATATATCGTTCCGAACCTGAATCTTCGTGCCTCAAGGCCGAGTTCGAGATTATGCTCTTTTGATTCCCCCTTTTTCTCATCCTTTCTAAGAAAATAAAAGTAATGAGTTAAAAAATCAAGCCCAGCGATAGGCCTTCTATAGTCAATGCTCGGGACAGCGCCGTAATAAGTCCAGTTTGCTTCATTCATATATAAATTATCAGCCTCCTTATGGAGGCCATAGTCTAAGGATAATGACCCATAGAGCCTTTCGGTAAATCTGTAGCTCCATGTACCCGTAAAAACTCGATCAGCTGTTTTTATTATCTCACCTGTTTCTTCGCCCCCAATCCCTGTAACATGATATTCATCGTCGTAATATTCATATCTGTAATCTTGAATAAAACGCTTTCCAGGTTGAGGTATAAGAAGAGCGCCATAACTCAACTGCTTTGAGAGGTCCTCATCATAAGAGAATAAATAGGTTAATAGAGTTGTATTCCGTATCTTGGTAGATGAATTCCAGCTCATACGTTTGGAATTATAACTTCTTGATGTACTTGATAGATCTCCAAATCCAAACGCTAACCCATAATTCGTCTTAATAGGACTCATGCTACCATTCATATTAAAGTTCCACCAGTTGGTTTCAAATTTAGAAGAAAAATAATTAGTGTCCATGTCCATGTGGTAATATTCAAATTTCATACTTGGAAGTTTCCACAAATTACTAAGCCTTAGCCTTGCCCCATACTGATTTGTAGTGGTTTCCATAGGAGTACTAATTCCCTCTGCAGTAAAATCTACCTTCGAAGCATAAATATCCAAAGAGACAGGTCTGTAAGGGAGGAAAGTGAGATAAATTTCATAACCTATATCTTTTGTGTTCATATCAAGATCATTCTTGAACATACTGTAGTTGTAATCTAATTTCGTGGAGAAAACTATAAGCCTGGGATGGTAAATATAACCTTCAAGGCCGATTTGGTAACGCTGTTCGAATATAGAAAACCCCGTCTCGAACTTTCTTCCACCAGAAGTTGCCTCGATACTGTAATCTCTATAGTTAAGCTCTATAAGACCGGTTAAGCGAAACCTTTGGGGATAACCTACCATCTGGGCATCAGCTATTTCATATACAATAGATATGGAAAAAAGAATGGCAAGTGCAAATACACGCAGGAACCCCTTTAGATCCACTGGAACATTTCCCCCCTGCTGCTAAGTCAGTAATTACCATGCCAAAAGGAATTAGCAGGTCTCTATTTCCATTCCTTAATATACAAGTTAGATTTTAGTTAATCCGAATTTATTATTATCTGTAGAGACAGGCGGGACGTAGTATTTGAGCGGTTTTTTTTGCCGATAGTCCAAAAAATACTCTCTGATATAAAAGAGGCAAAAGCCTCGGAGTCCCGATCTTATCGGGGCGAGAATGAGCGAAAATACTGTGTCCTGCCTAAATACCATAGCTTATAGAATTTAATATGTTAAAAAAATTTTTGAACAATGTCTGTTCCTTTTACCTCTGGATTCCTCCTGGATTCCCGCTTTCGCGGGAATGACAAAAGGGGCAGGAATGAACTATTTCTTCTCCTTCAAATATTGAAAGACCTGAACCCTTCTGTTCCAAGTATCTGCAACATAAATTCTATCTTCTTTGTCTATATACATCCCTTCTGGAAGGTAAAACTCTCCAGGTCTTCCTCCTACATTACCTATCCAGAGGAGAAGCCTTCCTTCGTCATTGAATATCTGGAAGTTGTTGAATGAGGAATCCACCACATAAATATGACCCTCTGAATCTACCCCGATACCCTTTGGCCTCGAGAAATAACCAGAGGCATCTCCTAAGCTACCGAATTTTTTAAGGAACTTTCCTTCCCTGTCAAATATCTGAATCCTGAAATTGAATGAATCAACGACATAAAGCCTACCATTTCTATCTAAGGCCAAATAACTCGGAAAATTTAATTCGCCATCTCCATTACCCCTCTTCCCAATTGTGAAAAGTGGTCTTCCGTCCTTGTCATAGACTTTAACTATATGGTTACGTGTATCTGCCACATAAAGCCTGTCTTTTTCATCATCAAAGACCATACCTGCTGGGCTCTGAAATTCACCGGGTCCACCAAGAACCATAACAGTCCTTCCGTCATTCTTATCAAGGGCAAAAACCTTCTTTAGTCTTGTGTCTGAAACATATATAACTCCCCTTTTGTTGTCCATAGCCAGCCCAACAGGTGCAGCAACAGTACCCATGCCCAGGAATCTCAAGGTATGTTTTTCCTGGTCAAAGACAAATACTATATGGAACTCTGAGTCAGCAACATAGACATTTCCTGCAGTATCAGACACAACATCATTTGGCCTTCTAAGCTTCTCTACCCTTTCCCTTCCTATTAAAACTTCAAGCATTGCACTCGGCTGTCCACTAAAATCATACCTGTTTGACCATTGGGTAAGCCATTTAATCCTTGGCGTTGCTGGGGGCGGAGGCCAGACATACTCTCCGGTTGGTTTTTCGTATAATGTAGAAGGTGTAGTAGCACAACCGCAAAATAAAATTAATAAAACGTATATCGTATATCGTATAGCGAGTAATAGAACAGCTTTTTTCAAGTTAAAATTATCAATTATCATTTATCAAGTTAAATTGCGATCTGCCAGCTCATATCTGTTATTCATAGTGAACTCTGTTCCAATGGTTGTCATTATCCGGCTTGACCGGATAATCCAGGTCTTTCTTATGGATTGCCCGATCACATCGGGCAATGACTGGAAGAAACTTAAAACTTCTTTAAGATCTTTGGGGATTAATCGCATTTTAAAGTCTGTTCATTGATAAATTTGAATTGATAATTGATAATTTTAAAATGATCCATTAATATTTGTGGCATTTTTTACATATCCTATCTTGAGGAAATAATTTGCGGAAATCTGAACTATGAGGATCATGACAACTTACACAGGTCAACTCCGGGCTTTTGGGATCTGGTACCTCTATTTCTCTATCCGGTCTTTTAGGATCTGGTACTTTTATCCATTTTACTGTGCTTGGGTCTGGCATTCCCCTAATTGGATGTGTTTTCCCTCCTGGAAGTGCTACTATATGTGCGCCTGTAGCCTTGTTTACATGACAGCTCTTACATACATCATATATAGTTCCTGAAAGAAGAGATTTATTAGGACTTACATGCGGAGAGTGACACATAGTACATCCCACAGCCGGAATTGCTGCATGAACATTCTTTTTCGTAAATTTTGCCTTATCATGACACATATAGCAGAGTTCAGGCATGTTACTTACAAGAAGCTTTTCGGAATCTGACTTATGAGGATTATGGCAACTTGTACACATACCACCTGCCACAGGTGCATGAATTACGTTTCCCTTAAATTTAGACTGATCATGGCAGTTATAACAAAGATCTGGTGTATTACTGGTAAGCACTACACTTCCCTTATCCTGGGGATGCTCTTTGCCTTGTACTTTCATATGGCATGTCTCACAGCCCATGCCCATAGCAGCATGAACGCTCTTTGCAGGTTTTTTGAAATCTAAGTGGCATGTCAGACAAGGGCTTTCCTGTGCAGATTTTTCCTGTGCACAAGGATCAGAAGTTAGTAGCCAAGATGCCAGTAACAAAAAGGTTAGAATACTCAGAAATTTAATAACTGATAAATACTTTATTCTCATAGTTAATTAGTTTAATAAGATAATTTTTAAATTTATACTTTTGAGGTTATATATGTCAAGAATTAAATTCAAGGATTAAGCATCTCCAAATCCGTGATGGCAGGATATAGTGTTGAGCGGTTTCTTTTGCAAATAGTCTGATCTACCCCCTTCATCCCTTTGACCCCTCTGTATCCCCCCTTAGTAAGGGGGGAATTAAAGGGGGGTGAGGCAAAAGCCTCGGAGTCCTGATCTTATCGGGACGAAAATGAGCGAAAATACTATATCCTGCCATTACTTGAAACGGAGATTTTCCATTCAAAGATTTAAATAACTGACGCCACATTTCTGTGGCGTCAGTTAAAGTCATTTATATATCTTTCAGTTATATCTCTAACTATTTACCTGCTGATTTTGTTGGTAGATTGTGTACATCAATATGGCACTGTAAACAGTTAGGGAATTTCTTCATCAGCGCTTCACCATGAGGTGAACCATGGCATTCTGCGCATTTCGGAATATAACGGTGCTTAGAATGGTGGCATTTTGCGCATGCTACCAATCTATGCTTGCTAACACCTGCATTCAATTTGTCATAAACCTGCTTATGGCAGGAACCACAGAGGTCATTAGAAACCGTCTCAGCATAGCTGATCATTAAAGGAGAATGAACTGGGTGACAGGCTAAGCAATCCTTCACTGTCATTGTTGTGGTGTGAGGCGTGTGACATTCCATGCAAGAAGGGATATATCCATGCTTCTGATGATGACATGTAGAACATGCTACTTTAGTATGTTTACTTACATTTGTTCTAAGCTGATCTGTTACCTTAGCATGGCAATCGGCACAAGCCTTAGTCAGTTCTGAGCTCATAGCTATTTGCTTTTTAGGAGCATGTGGTTCACTATGGCACACAGAACACGTTGGGAATTTATCCCCATGGAAAACTCCATGGCATGTCTTGCACTGCGGCATAATCTCTTTCCAGTTCTGTTTTACAGGGCTGTAAGAATGAAACTTGGTATGACAATTTACACATTCGAACTGATGTTTGCCCCCCTCGTCCTTGATCAGATTAAATACAGGCATGTGACAGCGTCCACACTCAGCAGCAGTCAAAGGCTTAAGTTCAACAGCATATGGAGAAACTTCCTTTGCCTCGGGTTTAGGCGCTTCTGTAACTGGTGTCTCAGGTTGAGAGGTTGCTGGTTTAGCTTCTGGAGCGACTGTAGGTCCCGGTGCACAAGTCGCTATCATCATCAATAAGAAAATACTCCCAATTAATACTACAAGAAGTAAGGCTGTTTTTTTCTTCTGTCCCATTTGTCTTACCCTCCTAATTTATGAGCACTTATATGACACATATTGCATTTTGGAAATTTCTCCAGCATTGATGCCGGATGAGGTGTACCGTGGCAGTTCTCGCAACCTGGTATTATCTTATGTTTCTCTTTATGGCAGAAAACACAAGCAAAGGCAGCATGCTTGGTCTTACTTGCAGTAAGGGTATCGTAGATATTAGCGTGGCAGGCAGCACAGTTCTTGGAAGCCATATCCGGGCCATAAGTAACTGCAAGTGGACTATGGGGTTTATGGCATGACAGACAATCCTTATTGACCATCTCTGCTGAATGGGGTTTATGGCATTTCAAACACTCAGGGATCTCCTTGTGGACTGTGTGACAACCGGTACAGCCCAACTTGGTATGAAAACTTGGATTGCCCTTAAGTTCAGTGCCTTCTTTGTCATGGCAGGAAAGGCATGGGTCTGTAATATTAGCAGCTAATTTCATTTCCAGTAATGGTGCATGCGGATTAGAATGGCAGCTATTACAGTTACCTATTGCAAAATGAGGCTTACCCATATGACAATTGTTACACGCAGGAATAATCTCCTCCTTGCTCACCATTGGAGGATGCCCTTTGTGGCAGTCCATACAGGTAACAGCTGTTTTATGTTTGCCCCCTTTACTTTCAACCTTTTCTGTTACAGCAGAATGGCACTTCACGCAGTCCGCATTAGTTAGCTGTGCAACCTGTGTTGCTGCCTTCTCCTGTGCAAGACTTTCCTTCTGGCCAGAGGGCGTAAATAGGAGAATTGATATAAGGAATACTGACATTATAAAAAAGAACAGAAGCAATACAGACTTGAACCTTTTCTTCTTCCTTAGCTGGAGTTCCATAATTGTTCCCCCCCTTTATGATTCGTTCCAAGTTAAAATTATCAATTAGCATTTATCAAGTTAAATATTATTGATCAATTTGCATTGATAATTGCTAATTCTGACTTGATTATTTAACCGTAACCTTCCCCTTTTTCATTACGGTTAAGGTCACAACACCCGTATCTTATACCATCTTTCTTATGTCATGTCAAGGAAAAAATGAAGACATTTAAGCCTTTGTTGGCATGGAAGGCAGCATAGCTAAAAGAAAAATTATTACCCCACCTAACCTCCCCTTGGTAAGGGGAGGAAAAGGAGGGGTCAGGTTAAATCTTCAATGCTAATTTTGAATTGATAATTACTAATTTTGAATTGATTAGCTCTCTATCTCCTGCATCACAAGCTTGATTATTGCGGGGATTCTTTCTTCCATCTTTGGGGAAAGTTCAAGACCTTCACTGATGTCCTCAGGCTCAATGCCTATAAAGATTACTTCTTCAGGTTTGTTCCCGAAGAACACTGTCGTCTTCAGGGCATCTGAGATATCAAAACCATGGGCTGAGCGCAATAATCCTTTTGCATCTGCAAGGTCTTTATCTGTGAACCGATACATGGTGCCAGAAGGCTCACCTGCCTTAACCACATCAATAACAATAACCTTTTTTCTTCCTCCTATGTAATAAGCGAGGTCTAAACCCATGGTTCCACCATCCATGACCTCTACATCAGGTGGAAGGGACATGTCTTTCATTTTTTGGACAACATGAACACCAAACCCCTCGTCTTTTAAAAGTAGGTTACCGATGCCTAAGATGAGAATTTTCTTCTGAGTTTCCATCAATTTTTAATAATAAACAATTTAACTTAAATCACACAAGTTTTATTAACCCCCCAAAAATGTCGATGGAGATTCTGAAATCGGAGACCCGGAACTTGATTCAGGGCTGGGTTCAGAATGACAAATTTCAAGCCTTTACTGTCAATACTGTCATGCCGAACCCTGAAAGTGTCATGCTGAACTTGATTCAGCATCTCTTTACAATGATTATCTTGAGATCCTGAAACGAGTTCAGGATGACATTAAGAACTAAGTTTTATATTAGCTCCGTGAGTTCCTCTATGAGTCGTAGACCGTCCTCACATCCTAAAAGAGAATAAGCGATTTGCTCCAAAGGCAAGGAAAAGATGGTGGAGGTTTATAATTCTAAAGCAAAAAAGAAGTATAATATACATGATGGTAATAAAAACACTTCAGGATGTTGTTAGGCAACTTAAAGAGCATTACAAACCTGACAGAGTAATCCTCTATGGTTCCTACGCTGAGAAAAGGGTTAAGAAAGATAGTGACATAGATTTACTAATCATTAAAGATACAGACAAGCGATTTATCGATAGGGTTATAGAGGTAGAAAAAATACTCTCTAATAGGATACTACCTCTGGACATTGTGGTCTATACCCCCCAGGAAGTAAGATTTTTATTTTCTATTGGGAGCCCTTTCATAGAAGAGGCTTTGGAAAAAGGGAGGTTGATTTACATGAGAAAGGTTACAGATAGCTGGATTAAAGATGCCGAAGATGAGCTGGAGTCGGCCGTTATTCTCTATGGACACGAAAAATATCGGGGTGCCTGTTATCATGCTCAACAGAGTGTTGAAAAAGGTCTGAAGGCATTGATCTTGGAAAAAGGGAAAAGGCCAGCAAGAATTCATGATATTGTTGAACTCTTTAATAAAATAGCCAAGTTAGGATGGAATATAGGTTTAACCATTGATGAAGCAGTATTCTTAAACAGCATTTATAGAGGAAGGTACCCAACTGAGGAAGGGCTTTTACCATATGGTGAACCATTACGTGAGGATGCAGAAAGGGCAGTCTCATTGGCTAAAAAATTAATGAAGGAATTATCAACTCTTCTTAGGGAAAAATAAATCCCTTTTGACTTTTCCGTTTATTCAGTTCTTTGTTCTTCCTGTCATTCTTTGTCATGCTGAACCCTGAAAGTGTCATGCTGAATTTATTTCAGCATCTCTTTACAATGATTATCTTGAGATCCTGAAACGAGTTCAGGATGGACATTAAGAACTACGTTTTATATTAGCTGCTGCGGCTCCTCTATGAGTCGTAGACCATGCCCCAGTCTCCTTATCTTATAGCTTGATCGGGCTCCCAAGCCCCAGTCTCTCTGCCAGCGTGGGAGCTGGCACAGCTAAAAGAATGCTACAAAGCGCATAAACATATTGATATAACAAAAAGATGTCATTCCCGACCCTTCTTTTGTCATTCCCGCGAAGGCGGGAATCCAGATCTGTAGTTTTCTGGATACCCGCTCCCCGTTTATTAACAGCGGTGATGACATTAAAGGCATTTCAGTTCACTTGCTACTGGTTGATTCAGCATGACAGTAAAGGCTTGAAATTTGTCATTCTGAACTCGTTTCAGAATCTCCATCGACATTTTTGGGGGAAGGTTTTATTGCTTTTATTATGACATTGTGAAAAAATACGTCTATGGTAAAGACAAAAGAGATAATCTCCATTAAGGAAATCAATGATAAATTAAGTCCTGTATTTAAAGATAAAGGGTTAAAACTTGCTTTGCTTTTCGGATCTGCTGTTTCAGAAAAGACTCATAAACAAAGTGATATTGACCTCGCATTCTTGTTTGATAGTCCTGTTGATATTCTTACCCTTACTAACAAGGTTATCAGGCTTTTACACACTGACAACATTGATGTGGTTGACCTGAAACGTGCAAGTCCACTTTTAAGGTTCTCTATTGTAAAGAATTGCAAGCTTCTATACGAAAGAGAACAGGGTATGTTCAATGAGTTTTATTCCCTTGCGTTCAGGATATATGTTGATACAAGGAAATTGCGTGACGCACAGGCAATGGCAATCAAACATTTTATTAAAACAAGAGGTCTCCTATGAGTCCTTTGGACAAAGAGATTATTGGAAGAAAACTTGCCATTATAATACAAAATCTTGAATCTCTTGAGCCGATAAAAAATATGACTATAGATGAATACATAAAAGATGTTTATAGAAGGAAAGCCACAGAAAGGCTTTTGCAGGAGTTAATCGAGGCGGCTATTGATATTAATACTCATATTATTGTCCAGACAGGTAATACAGCTCCTGATGATTACTATGAAAGCTTTATAAAAGCAGGGAAGCTTAAAATAATCTCGGCAGATCTTGCCAAAAAACTTGCCCCGTCAGCAGGCCTCAGAAACAGGCTTGTACGTGAATACGATTTACTCGAACATTCAATGGTTCTTGAGGCAGTTAAGATGGCTGAAGAACTATATCCTGAATATGTAAAAGACATCGAAGATTATATTGCAGGAGCGTAGTTATAAAAGAAATGTTAGAGCTTCTCAAGGAATACTTTGAAAAAAGAGAGGATATAGCCTTTGCTCTTCTTTTCGGCTCAGCAGCGAGGGGAAAAGTTCGCAAGGAAGGTGATATGGACGTCGCCGTATACTTCTGGCCTGATAAAGATATTGAATGGGAAGATTTTGACAAAATCTACAAAGGAGAAAATAGTATTGGCCTGGATCTGGAAAGGCTTTTAAAGAAAGAGGTTGATCTTGTAGTGCTTAATAGAGCCCGGGCAGTCCTTGCAGATGAGATTGTGAGGAAGGGAAAGCCGATAATTATCAAAGATACAGGGATTTTTATGGATTTTTTATGTATCGTAAGTGATGAGGCTGAGTATGTCAGGGACTGGCTTGAAACTTGTCATAAGGAGAGAAGACTTGCATCAGGCAGATAGGGCAAAACTCATTCCTTATATAGATTACTTGGAAAAGGAGCTATCATTCCTGGCAATATACGAGAAGGAAGTCGACTGGAAGATTTACCAATCACAGCGGAGCAAAAGATTAGAAGTAGAAAGATGGGTTGAATGTTTAATCAATGCTACTTTGGATATTTCAAAGACTCTCATGACTATAAGGGTAGAAGATATCCCCGAAACTTCCAGAGAAGTTCTTTTCCAGACAGGCGCTCGTATTTATAATACTGAGGAAGAAGCAAAGGCTTTTTCGGAACTTGCCAAAATAAGAAACACCCTTGCTCACCGTTATCTGGATATAAAATGGCAGGATATAAAGAGGTTCTTTCAGATAGTGCCCAAGTTATATTCTCCTTTTTTAGATTACGTAAAGAAGGAGATTGAGAGATGAAGCTTGCCAATTTTGCATTGCTAATTGCTAATTTCAAACTTAATACATTTTACACCCTGCGCTCTCTGCCGCAGAGTTCTTCACTTGATTTACTTTAAGTCCCAAAAGGCGAAGACCTGAGAAAGCTTTATCTCAAGTCCTGAAAGAAGGGGTGACTCAAGGGTATCTTTCTCAGTAAAGTTTCTGATAAGAGTGAATTCATTACCTTTTAAGGAATATATCACAACTGTCTTTTCTTCAGGATCAACAATCCAGTATTCTTTAACTCCAAATCTTGCATATAACCTTTTTTTCTTCACAAGGTCTCTATATGCAGTTGCCTCTGAGAGTATCTCTATTACAAGATCGGGTGCACCCTGAATGTTCTTCTCACCAATAATATTAAGCCTTTCTGTAGAGATAACCAAGATATCCGGCTGGAGGACATTCTCGTTATCCAGATAGACGTCACAGGGGGCATAAAAAACCTTTCCGATACCTCTTTCCCTCACAAATCTTTCCAACTCATACCCGATATTTTTTAAAATCCATTGATGATAAGGCACTGGTGATGGTGTCATTATTAACTCTCCTTCAATAAGCTCATATCTTTTGTCATCAGGGGTCTTGAGATAATCGTCATAAGTAAATTTTCTTTTTTCAACTGCTGTCTTTGCCATATGTTGTAACCTCTTATAACAATTATGCCTTAGAAAATAAAAGATTTTCAATCTGAAAATATGTGAGCTGGGCACCTTATCTCCTTTTTGTTCCCGTTGTTCCCGTCTTACCCCACCTATCCTCCCCTTACTAAGGGGAGGAATAAGGAGGGGTGGGCTAAGTCTTACAAATTTTGAATTGCTAATTTTAAATTGATTATTCCTGCCCCTTTGTCATTCCCGCGAAGCAGGCTGTTGCAGAAACAGCAGTTTGTCACCCTGAATTTATTTCAGGGTCTCATAATCCATTGATTTTATTAAATGCTGAAACAAGTTCAGTATGACATATTGCGCTGTGTCATAAGTTTTTAGACAGGCTCTGTGTGTCCCTTAAATTGCTGTAAGACTGAGATTCTTCGGCTTGGGCCTCAGAATGACATTGCGACACAGCCTCCAAGCCGGAGAATGACAGAACACAACCCACACAATAAAAAAAAGAGGAGGTGCTTTTGCACCTCCTCTTGAACTTCAGCATTGAACAGGATGATTAGGCTTCTGCAGCGACCTCTTCTTTCGTCACTTTTCCGTCAGGATCGAGCCTGAAACATTCATGAGCCTCCTCATGATCTCTCCTTTACAGCCTGCTCAAGAAAGTCCTCAAGGGCGGTAATGCAGGCTGTATCACGATAGGCAAGATGTTTGGTCTTCGAAATCTTATCTGATATATACTGTCTCCATTCCAAATCCAGCCCCAGTTTTACTGCTAATGAAACGTATTCATCAAGAGTGGTTGCAATGGATTCTGTAAGCCCCATCATAGTTAGAATAGCTGAACTATGTCTCCCTCTCATCAGTTCCCCAGGAACTGTCACAACCGGCAGGTTGCAGGCAAGAGCTTCAAAGGTCGAGTTGCATCCTGACCAGCCAATGCTGTCAAGATAGACGTCGGCTAAGCAGTTGATAGCATGATACTTCTCAGCATCAAGAAATGGGAGGAATATAATATACTCATCAGCATTCATGTTAAGGTCTTTAAACGCCTGGTTTATTCGTGAGCGAAGTTGTTCTGTAATCCAATTGCTTCTAAAATGGGAAATAAACAAAAACTGGCAATCTCCTACCTGTTGGGCAATGCGAGGATATACCTCATCATATTGAGGCAAATACTTAAATAATGATTGACAGCATAGATAAAGGATAGATTGTGGACGTAAACTGAAGGTGTCACGATTTACAGCCCCGAATGGGACATCGAGCGGCGTGTAATAGATGGATAAATTAGGTAA
>Ga0315268_10005344_pt1 | contig 13813 bp, 16 predicted proteins | sample C1_top_MG_FD_204535 | JGI IMG/M metagenome (GOLD analysis project Ga0315268, IMG submission 204535) | Sediment microbial communities from Yellowstone Lake, YNP, Wyoming, USA - C1_top | ecosystem: Environmental > Aquatic > Freshwater > Lake > Sediment | place: USA: Wyoming | collected 2017-08-01 | reverse complement strand
GCTCGCCTGTGCGCCGCAGACGATTGGGGATGCCGCGATGTTGCGCGGCTATGCCGCGGGGCGGCGTGTGGACGCGCAAGGCGGGATTTTCTTCACGGATTTGCTGGTGCGCGGTTTTTCCAATCGCATTCCGGGGCTGCGTCAAGCGCGCGGGCTGGCCTTGTCCGCGCTCGATGCCTTGCCGCCGGTAAAATCCTTCGTGGTGCGGCGCATGATTTTTGGGGCGAAGGGGTAAGGGAAATTAAGTATTCACCACGGAGTACGCGGAGGAAAAAAACAAACAGATTAACCCAAGCCGATTTGCCGGCAAGGATGCCGGCGCTACACAGTGGAGCTGCGTTTTTGCACTGACCCATACCGTGCGGTGCGTAGCGCCGGCTTCCAGCCGGCAAAGTTGGCCAAACTACCAGTACGCATGAGGATTGCTGCTAATCAGGATATCTTTTGTTTTTCCTCTGGCCCTCCGTGTACTCCGTGGTGAGAAATTGCTTTTTAATTAAGGTAAATCATGAGCGATCAAATGTTCGATGTCGCGATTGTCGGCGCCGGGCTCGTCGGCAGCAGCTTGGCGCTGGCCTTGCGCGGAAGCGGCTTGTCGATCGCCTTGATCGAAGCGCGCATGCCGCCACCCGCGCCACCGGATGCCGGTTGGGACCATCGCATCTACGCCATTAGTCCGAGCAGCGCGAATTTCTTGGCGCAATTGGGCGTCTGGCCGGCTTTGCCGGCGGAGCGCATGGCGCGCATCGAGGCGATGGTGATATACGGCGATGATGGTAGTGCGCGCCTCGATTTCAGTGCCTACGAAGCCGGTCTGGCGCAGCTCGCCTACATTGTCGAAAACCGCGTGTTGCAAGCGGCGTTGTGGCATGCGCTTAATATACAGAGCGGCGTCACGCTCTTTTGCCCGGCCGCGTGTGCGGCGTTGCAGATAGCGCAAGATGCGGCGCGTCTGAGCTTGGACGATGGCAGGCAGATCGCCGCCAAGCTGATCGTCGCCGCCGATGGCGCGCACTCTTGGGTGCGCGAACACGCCGCTATCGAAGCCCGCGACAAGGATTACCGGCAACGCGGCGTGGTGGCGAATTTCGCCACCGAATTAGCGCATGGCGGGACGGCGTATCAATGGTTTCGCCCGGACGGCGTATTGGCGTATTTGCCCTTGCCGGGGAACCGGATTTCCATCGTCTGGTCTTTACAGCAGGATCTGGCCAATACTTTGTTGCAATTGCCCGCCGTCGAATTGTGCGAGCGCGTGGCAGAAGCCAGCGGTAGATGTTTAGGCAAGCTGGAATTGATTACGCCGGCGGCGGCGTTCCCGCTGCACCTGATCGAACCGGAGCGCCTGGTCAAACCGCGCCTCGCCCTGATCGGCGATGCGGCGCATCAAGTACATCCGCTGGCGGGGCAGGGCGTGAATCTCGGTTTTGCCGATGCGCGCGTGCTGGCGGCGGTGCTGGCCGGGCGCGGCGCGCGGGATTGCGGCGACAACTTATTGTTGCGGCGCTATGAACGGGCGCGGCGCGAAGAGATTCTCGCCATGCAACTCGTGACCGATGGTTTGCAAGGGTTGTTCAATCAGGCCCAGCCCGTGTTACGCTGGGCGCGCAATACCGGACTTGGGCTGACGAATCGCCTCGCTTGGGTGAAGCGCCAGCTCGTCAAACAGGCTTTAGGCCGCATTTAAATTTCAACCGTGAAAGGATGATCGTGATAAGCACTTGGATGGCGCGTGCCGCGCTGGCTGTACTGCTTGTTTCCGGCGGCGCCCATGCCGACGAGGCGACGGCAAAGAAACAATTAGGCGAACGTTTTCCCGATCTGCCGATTCAGAGCATGAAGCCGGCGCCGATCCCGGGCTGGTATGAAGTATTCTCCGGCGACCGGCTGTTTTATGTCGACGACAAAGCCGATTTTATATTTGTCGGTTCGATCATCGACACCAAGACCAAACGTAATTTGACCGAAGAACGGATTCGCGATTTGCTGCGGGTGAAATTCGATGCCTTGCCGTTCGGCGACGCGATCAAAATCGTCAAAGGCGACGGTAAGCGCAAGCTGGCCGTATTCGAAGACCCCGATTGCCCCTACTGCAAACGCTTGGACGGGGATCTGGCGCAACTCACCAACTACACGCTCTATGTCTTTTTGTATCCGATCGACCAGCTGCATCCGGATGCGAGCAATAAATCGAAAAAAGTCTGGTGCGCCAAGGATCGCGCGACGGCCTGGAACGATGTCATGACGACAGGCCAAGTGCCGCAGAACAAGGGCGATTGCGCCACGCCGATCGCGCGTATCGCCAAGCTGGCGAGTCAATTGCATATCAACGGTACGCCGGCAATCATTTTCGAGGATGGGCGCATGGTGCCGGGCGCCATACCCAAAGCGCAAATCGAAAAATTCCTGAGCGAAGCCGCTGCCGCGCACAAGGCGGAACCGAAGCCGCAGGAGACGAATAAAAAATGAGCGGTAGTTTCTGGGATACGGTCTATGCCGAGCCCCACTATGTATTCGGCACCGAACCGAACGCTTTTCTCGCGGCGCAAAAAGCGCGGCTCAAGCCCGGCCAGCGCGCATTGGCCGTGGCCGATGGCGAGGGCCGCAACGGCGTATGGCTCGCCGAGCAAGGCTTGGATGTGTTGTCGGTGGAGTATTCTCTCCCCGCGGTGGAAAAAGCGAAGCAACTGGCACAAGCGCGCGGCGTCCAACTCAGTTTTCAAATCGCCGATGTGTTGACGTGGACGTGGCCGGTGCAGGCTTACGATATCGTGGCCGCGATTTTCATCCAGTTCGCCAGCCCCGCCGATCGCACCAAGCTGTTGCAACACCTCCAAGACGCGTTGAAGCCGGGCGGCTTGCTGATCCTGCAGGGCTATACGCCGAAACAAGTGGAGTACAAAACCGGGGGGCCGCCCCAAGCTGAAAATATGTACACGCCGGCGCTGCTGCGCGCGGCGTTTTCCGACATGGAAATCCTGCATCTCGCCGAACACGAGGAATTCATCGCCGAGGGGACGAAACATTACGGAATGTCGGCACTGATCGATTTGGTGGCGCGGAAGAAGTGAACAGTGATTAAGTGAATGGTGATTAGGTAAACGGTACGCTAAATTTTTTCAATTATTTAATCCGAACCCCATCCGCCCTGGCATCACCCTAAATGCGCGGCGACTGGCTAGAATACCAGTCCTATATGAACACCCCTGCTCAACTTTCCCCGCAAGCCAAGAGCTGGATGCGGCTTTTGGTCGCCACCGAGATTTCGTTCGTTTTGCATTTGGCGCTTATTTTCGGTATCCAGGTCGGGGCGATCGAGCGCGACAACGCACCTTCCGGCGCGATCGAGGTGCGCTTAGCGCCGCTGCCCGCGGTGCACGAAACCCCTGCCCCGACCCAAGCGCCGGCGGCTGTTCTGGTGCAGGCGATCAATCATCCGGTCAAAAGCCGGATCGAGGATTATCAGCCCGCGCTGCAAGCCGCACCGGGCGCGCCGCAAACCTCGACATCCGCAACACCGCAGTCCGGCATGCCCGAAGCCGCCGCTAATCCCACGCTGCTCGACGCTCCGCTGCCGCCCGATCCGACGTATTACCCGGCGCGGGAAGTGGATGAGCATCCGGTATTGATCAACAATGTGCGGCCGGTTTATCCCGACAAAGCCGCCGAAGCGAATGTGAAGGGCGATGTACTGGTGCTGTTTTTTCTGAATGAGAACGGCACCGTGGACGACGTCTCGGTGATAGAGCAAAACCCGCCCGGCTATGGCTTCGGCCAGGCCGTGACCACATGGCTCCAGCACGCGCGCTTCAAGCCGGCGATGCGCAAGGGGCGGGCAGTGAAAATGCGCGTGGTGTATCGCGTTACATTCGATCCATAAATCGCTGCCACCTATTGTTGCGTGGCGGCGCCTCGCGGCAGCAACACCCACATGCGCCCCTGCTGGCGCATGCTGCCGGCGCGCTGCGCCGCATCCGCGCCAAAGCCCCAGAAGAAATCGGCGCGGACAACGCCCTTGATGGCGCCGCCGGTATCTTGCGCCAGCATCAGCCGATTCAGCGGCTGCGTGCTATTGGGCCAGGTCGTGGCGAGATACACCGGGCTGCCGAGCGGCACCGCGCGCGGATCCACCGCGAGGCTGCGGCCACCGGTAAGCGGCACGCCCAGCGCGCCGGGCGGGCCGCTATTGGGCGTGGAGGAGGGCGGCAGTTCGCGGAAAAACACATAGCTCGCGTTGCTGTCGAGCAGCGCCGGTAGTTTTTCCGGATTTTGCATGCCCCATTGCTTAATGCCTTGCATCGACGCTTGCTCCAGCGGCAATGCGCCTTGCGCCACGAGCATCTTGCCGATCGATGTATAAGGCTGTCCATTCTGGTCGGCGTAGCCCACGCGGATCATTGTGCCGTCTTCCAATTGCACCCGGCCCGAGCCCTGGATTTGGAGGAAAAACAAATCCACCGCATCATCCACCCACAATAATGCTTTGCCCTGCAGCGGCGCGCGCCCGGCGTCGATTTCGGCGCGGGTGTAATACGGAATCACGCGCCTGCCCGCGAGACGGCCGCGCAGGCGATATTTTTTCAATTCCGGGTAGAGGTTCGCGAGATCGATGTCGAGCAGATCATCCGGTACGCCGTAGAGCGGAAAGCGGTAGCGCGCGCTGGGAGTGCGGCTGCCGAACAGCAAGGGCTCGTAATAGCCGGTGATGAGCCCGGTGTCATTACCTTCCGAGGTGGTGAGCCGATACGGTAGCAGCCACTGCTCGAAAAACGCGCGCGCACCGGCGTCGTCCGTGGGCGTGAATTGCGCCGCCGCCATGCATACCGGCTGCCATGCCGGCTGTTTTTTCAGCGGCCCGCAACTGCCAAGAAATGCGGGCCAAGCAGCCAGCGCATCGTTGTCCGTCCAGCCGGGCAGTTGCGGCCAATCGGCGGGCTGCAACACCGCCACCGGAGGCGGAGGCGGCGTAACGGGTGGCCGCGTAGGCGGCACGACCGCGCAGCCGCCCAGCCACAGCAAAAGAAAAACGGCAATCCAGCGTAGCGAAGTGAACATGGAATGAAAAGTGGAATAAGGATGCGCTAGTATAGCAATGCGGCCGGCGGCCGATGCCGGACTTTAACCATGCGTTGATTACTGTTGGGGATGATTATGGGTTTTGTTTGGTTCATGCTGGAAGCGGGTGTTGCGCTCGGCTTATTGATTTTTATCGTGTGGTATACCTTACCCAAGAAAGACAAGAAAAACGACCCGCCAAAGGAATAGTGCTAATGCAGCACGCGCGGCATGCTCAAAGTGAACTCGGGAATCGGCGCGTCGAATTTCGTGCCGTCTTCCGCCACCATTTGATAGCTGCCGTGCATGGTGCCAACCGGCGTGGCGATGGCCGAGCCGCTGGTGTATTCAAAGTGCTCGCCGGGTTTCAGCAGCGGTTGCTCGCCCACCACGCCTAAGCCGCGCACTTCCTGCACGCTATTGTTGGCGTCGGTAATAACCCAATGGCGGCTGATGAGCTGCGCCGCGATCGAACCGGTGTTGGTGAGGGTGATGGTATAGGCGAAGACATAGCGCTCCTGCTCCTCGCTGGATTGATCGGGAATGTATTCCACCTGGGTAGTTACCTGGATTTCGTATTTTTTGCTGTCAGCCATTCCGCTATTGCACCTGAATTTCGGCGCGTAGGCAAGGGAAGCGGTTTACGGGTAAAATGCAAGGCTTTTGTTTGGGATGAAGGATCAGTCATGGGAAGCCAATACCGTATCGCGCCGAGCATTCTCTCGGCGAATTTCGCCAAGCTGGGCGAGGAAATTAGCAATGTGATCGCCTCCGGAGCGGATGTAATCCACTTCGATGTCATGGACAACCATTACGTGCCGAATCTGACCATCGGCCCGCTGGTGTGCGAGGCAATCCGCCCGCTGACCGACGCGATTATCGACGTGCATCTGATGGTAAAGCCGGTGGACCGCATCATTCCCGATTTCGCCAAAGCCGGCGCCAATATCATCACGTTTCACCCGGAAGCGTCCGAGCACATCGATCGCACCTTGGCACTGATCAAGGAAAACGGCTGCAAGGCCGGTCTGGTGTTTAACCCCGCCACGCCGCTCGATTTGATGGATCACGTGATGGACAAGATCGACATGATTCTGCTGATGTCCGTCAACCCCGGCTTCGGCGGCCAAAGTTTTATTCCCGAAGCGCTGGTCAAGCTGCGCCTCGCGCGCCAGAAAATCGATGCCTACAGCGCCAAAACCGGCAAGCAAATTTGGCTCGAAATAGACGGTGGCGTAAAGACCAACAATATCGCCGAAATCGCCAAAGCGGGCGCCGACGTTTTCGTCGCCGGCTCCGCGGTATTCGGCGCGGCCAAGGACAGCGATCCGCATCGCTACGATACGATCATCGGCGCCTTGCGCGCGGAATTGGCGAAGGTTTGAAAAGTTATTTAACCACGGAGTACGCGGAGTACACGGAGGAATTCCAGTTTAGGTTTTCCTCTGTGTACTCCGTGTCCTCCGTGGTGAAGAAAGATTTGAAAATGCATTTTCCCCTAGCAATTAAAGCCGTGGTCATCGATCTCGATGGCACCTTGCTCGATACTGCGCCGGATTTGGCCGATGCCGCCATCGCCATGGCCGAGGAATTGGGCTTGCCGCCGGTCGATTTGGCCACGGTCAAAACCTACATCGGCAACGGCGTGTCGCGCCTCGTCAAGCGTGTATTGACTCGGCATCTGGATGCCGAGCCGGATACCGCGCTGTTCGCACAAGCGCTGCCGCTGTATGAAAAGCACTATAGTGCGCATGTGAGCCGCAAAAGCCGGCCGTATCCCGGCGTGCTGGAAGGCTTGGCCGCATTTAAGCAAGCCGGGTTCCGCGTCGCATGCATTACCAATAAGGCGGAGAAATTCACCCGGCCCTTGTTGCGCGACACACAGTTGCTCGAGTACTTCGAGCTGGTGCTGTCCGGCGATACGCTGCCCAAGAAAAAACCCGATCCGCTGCCGCTGCTGCATGCGTGTAAACATTTCGGGATTCAGCCCAATGAATTACTGCTGATCGGCGATTCGCTCAACGACGCGCAAGCGGCGCGCGCGGCCGGGTGCCCGGTATTCTGCGTGCCTTACGGTTACAACCGCGGCCGTCCGGTGACGGAATTGGATCTGGATGCAGTGGTGCCCAGCCTGCTGGAAGCCGCGAAGCTGATTACGAAAGCCTGAAAAACATGCGCCTCACGGACATAGAAATACAGAGAGAAAAACGCCCTGCATGATGTTGCTATGACTTTGTGGTGAAATCATGACTGAACAGGAATTCAAGCAACTCGCCCGCGAGGGCTACAACCGCATCCCGCTCACGCGGGAATTGCCGGCCGATCTCGACACGCCGCTATCGGTCTATCTCAAACTCGCCGGCGCACCTTATTCCTACCTGCTGGAATCGGTAGTCGGCGGGGAACGCTTCGGGCGCTATTCCTTCATCGGCCTGCCCGCGCATACCGTACTGCGCGTATCCGGCCATCAGGTCAGCGTGGAAACCGACGGCGTCACAGTCGAACAGGCAGAGACGGCGGATCCGCTGGCGTTTGTCGAGCAATTCCTCGCCCGCTTCAAGGCCGCCGCGGTGCCGGGTCTGCCGCGTTTCGCGGGCGGGCTGGCGGGCTATTTCGGTTATGACACGGTGCGCTACATCGAGAAGCGCCTCGATGCGACGCACAAGCCCGATGTGCTGCATGTCCCGGATATTCTGCTGCTGCTCACCGACGAACTGGCGGTGGTGGATAATCTCACCGGTAAACTGACGCTGATTGTTTACGCCGACCCAGCCGAAGCGCAGGCCTATGCGCGCGCACTGGCGCGCTTGGCAAGCTTGCGCAAAGCCCTGCATCAGCCCTTGCCAAGACCGGTGGAGACGAGCTCCGGCCATACCGAGGTGACGCGCGAATTTCCCAAGCCCGATTACCTCGCGGCGGTGGCGCGCGCCAAGCAATACATCGCCGATGGCGACATGATGCAGGTTCAAGTGGGGCAGCGGCTGGTGAAGCCCTACCGCGATTCGCCGTTGTCGCTCTACCGCGCGCTGCGTTCGATCAATCCCTCGCCCTACATGTACTACTATGATCTGGGCAGTTTCCACATAGTGGGCGCATCGCCGGAAATACTGGTGCGGCAAGAGCGGCGCAATACAACAACCGGCAGTGAATCCGTGGTCACCATACGCCCGCTGGCCGGCACGCGTCCGCGCGGGAGCACGCCCGAGCATGATGCGCGGCTTGCCGCGGAACTCCTGGCCGACCCCAAAGAAATCGCCGAGCATCTGATGCTTATCGACTTGGCGCGCAACGACATTGGCCGCATCGCGCGCACCGGCACGGTGAAAGTCACGGACAAAATGATCGTCGAGCGCTATTCCCATGTGATGCATATCGTCAGCTCGGTGGAAGGCGTGCTCGATCCCGGCGTTTCCAATCTCGATGTGTTGCGCGCCACTTTTCCCGCCGGCACGCTAACCGGCGCACCTAAAATTCGCGCCATGGAAATCATCGACGAGTTGGAGCCCAGCAAACGTGGCGTGTATGGCGGCGCGGTAGGCTATCTCGGTTTCAACGGCGAGATGGATCTGGCCATCGCCATTCGCACCGGCATTATCCAGGACGGCAAATTGTATGTGCAGGCCGCCGCGGGCATCGTCGCCGATTCGGTGCCCGAGTCGGAATGGCAGGAAACGGAAAACAAGGCGCGCGCGGTGATCCGCGCCGCCGAGCTGGTGCAGTCGGGTCTGGACAGGGAGGAATAAGCATGCTGCTGATGATCGACAACTATGATTCCTTCACCTACAACCTGGTGCAATATTTCGGCGAGCTGGGGCAAGAGGTGCGGGTGTATCGCAACGACGAGATCGCTCTCGATCGCATCGCGGCACTCAAACCCGAGCACATCGTGATTTCGCCGGGCCCGTGCACGCCGAACGAAGCCGGTGTATCCGTGCCGCTCATCCAGGCCTTCGCCGGCCGGATTCCGATTCTGGGCGTATGCCTGGGCCATCAGAGCATCGGCCAGGCCTTCGGCGGCAAGATCGTGCATGCGAAGCAATTGATGCATGGTAAAACTTCCGAAATTTACCACCGGAATAGCGGTGTATTCGCGGGCTTGCCGAGCCCCTTCACTGCGACGCGCTACCATTCGCTGGTGATCGAGCGCGCGTCCTTGCCCGACTGTCTGGAAATTACCGCCTGGACCGACGATGATGAAATTATGGGCGTGCGCCATAAGACACTGGCGGTGGAAGGCGTGCAGTTTCATCCCGAATCGATTCTGACCGAGCATGGGCATGCGCTGCTGGAGAATTTTCTCAGAGGTAAACAATAAGCTTCGTGCCGTGCTTTGTTCTCGCATAGGCTGAGTATTTTGACCATCGATTAGGTAACTGCTCATGGACGTTAAAGCCGCGCTCACCGCGCTCATCGACAAGCGCGACCTCTCGCGCGAGGAGATGTTGTCCGTCATGCACCAGATCATGCAAGGCGAACTGACGCCGGTGCAGATCGCCGGCATGCTCATCGGCCTGCGCGCCAAGGGCGAGACGGTCACCGAGATCGCGGCGGCGGCGCACGTGATGCGCGAGCTTTCGACTAAAGTCCCGGTGGGTGACGCCGAGCATCTGGTCGATACCTGCGGCACCGGCGGCGATGGCGCGCACACCTTCAACATCTCCACCGCCGCGGCATTTGTCGCGGCGGCGGCCGGTGCCAGGGTCGCCAAGCACGGCGGGCGCTCGGTTTCCAGCACCTGCGGCAGCGCCGACGTACTGGAAGCGCTGGGTGTCAACGTTAACCTCACGCCCGAGCAAGTGGCGCAATCGGTGCGTGAAATCGGCGTCGGTTTTATGTTCGCCCCCAATCACCACAGCGCCATGAAACACGCCGCGCCGGTGCGGCGCGAATTGGGCGTGCGCACGCTATTCAACTTGCTCGGCCCCATGACCAACCCGGCCGGCGCGAAGAATCAGGTCATGGGAGTGTTTCATCGCGAGCTCGTGCCCAAGCTCGCGCAAGTGCTCAAGGAACTGGGCAGCCGCCATGTGATGGTGGTGCATGCGGCGGGTGGCTTGGATGAAATCAGCTTGGATGGCGATACTTTCGTGGCCGAGTTGCGCGACGGCCATATCACCGAATACACCTTGCATCCGCGGCAGTTCGGCTTGGATGTTTGTCCATCGGAAAGACTGGCGGTACACAACATCGATGAAGCCAAGGCGATGCTGCTCGCCGCGCTCGGCAATCGGCATGGCCCCGCGCGCGATATCGTGGCGCTGAATGCCGGCGCGGCGATTTATGTCTCGGGTGCCGCTACGAGTTTGAGTGACGGCATCGCTCAAGCACGGGTGGTGATCGAGAGCGGTGCGGCGAAAGCGAAGCTGGATGCGCTGGTGGCGTTTTCTAAGCGATTTTAAAAGCGTGAACCACGGAGTACGCGGAGTATACGGAAATGAACTGTAACCCCGATTTCCTTTGCGTACCTTAGCGTCCTTCGCGGTGAAAAATGATGTCTGATATCCTCGATAAAATCCTCGCCGTCAAAGCAGCCGAAATCGCCGCCGCCAAACGCGCGCAGCCGTTCGAGGCGATGCGCGCGGCGGCCGAATGCGCGCCGCCGCCCCGTGACTTTATTGGCGCGCTTAAAACCAAGATCGCAGCGGGGCATGCCGCCGTGATCGCCGAGATCAAAAAAGCCAGCCCCAGCAAAGGCGTGCTGCGGGAAGATTTCCGGCCCGCCGAAATCGCGGCCAGCTATGCGCGACATGGCGCGGCTTGCCTGTCCGTGCTGACGGACAAGGAATTTTTTCAAGGTAGCCCGGATTATCTGCGCGTCGCGCGCGCCGCCTGCGACTTGCCGGTGCTGCGCAAGGATTTCATGATCGATTCCTATCAAGTGTACGAGGCGCGGGCCATGGGGGCGGACTGTATCCTGCTCATCGTCGCTGCCTTCCTCCCTGTTCCCCCCTTTGAAAAAGGGGGGCTAGGGGGGATTTCACAAATGCAAGACCTCGAGACCCTCGCCCACAGCCTTGGCATGGCCGTCCTGGTCGAGGCGCACGATGGCCCGGAGCTGGAGGCGGCATTGCAACTGCAAACCCCGCTGATCGGCATCAATAACCGTAACTTGCGCACCTTCGAAACCACGCTCGAAACCACGCTCGACCTCTTGCCGCGCATTCCCGGCGGCCGGATGGTTATCACCGAAAGCGGCATCTTTAGCCCCGAGCATGTTGCCCTAATGCGGCAAAACGGCGTCAATGCGTTTCTGGTCGGCGAGGCTTTCATGCGGGCCCCGGATTCCGGCGTGGAACTCGCGCGGGTGTTTGGGGTAGGTACATAAGGAGAAAGCTTGGACGGCTAGCTCGATCATTCGGGATTAAACCAAGCCGATTTGCCGGCAAGGATGCCGGCGCTACCCCTACATCGCTCTCGCAACGGCAATTAAAATATTTCTTGGCCGGGTCAATAGGCACTCAGCGGTAGATCTCGCGCCGCTTGCCGATCTCGATCACGAGGACGCAAAGCGCCCCGTCTTGTATGTCGCAGATGATGCGATAGTCGCCGACACGGTAGCGCCAGTACGCGCCGAGATGCGGGCCTGTCAGTGCCTTACCCGTGGTGCGAGGGTCATCGAGCACAGCCAGGCGTTGCCGCAGAAAGGTGGTGATGCGTTTGGCTTCACCCTTATCAAGCTTGGCGAGTTGCTTGGCTGCGGTGGCCGTCAGATCAATCCGCCAAGCCAAGATCGCGCTCCACTTCCTCTAGCGTGAAAACGCGTTCTTCACCTTTGCGCACACGTTCCATCGTCGCGGCAGCTAGGTAGTAGTCTTCCAAGTCTTCCAAACCCTTCGTGACCAGCTCACGCAGGTAATACGCCTTAGTGCGGCCAGTCTGTGCGGCCAGGTGGTCTAGCCGTTGCTCGATCTCTGGATCGAGCCGGATTGAAGTTGCCATGGCGGTGTCCCCATTGAATACATGCATTCACTGTATCACATCGTGGTTGCCGACGCACTAATGTGCTTTATTTTCAGTTTGTTGGTGCACGGACAATACTCGCTGATAACGAGTTCGCGGTGGCTGATACGGCAAAACAGCCTCGATTAAGATTGATTTCCCGTCATATTTTTCTAGAAATTTCACCATTTTGTGGTTAAAATTCCGCCATGTATTCGCGAAATATCGAATCCGAGATAAGGGCTGCGCTGGCCGATACCCCCGTGGTATTGCTCAATGGTGCGCGCCAAACCGGGAAAAGTACCTTGGTTATGGCGCTGGCCAGCGAACTTGGCGCCCGCTACGTCACGCTGGACGATACGACAGCGCTATCCGCCGCATCTTCCGATCCGCTGGGCTTCCTGAAAGGCTTGGGAGCTGTGGCTGCGATCGATGAGGTGCAAAAAGTCCCGGCGCTGTTCCCGGCCATCAAGACGCTGGTGGATGCCGATCGCCGTCCGGGAAGGTTTTTGCTCACTGGTTCGGCCAATGTGCTGGTATTACCCAAGGTTTCCGAATCCCTGGCCGGCCGCATGGAAATCATCTCCCTCGCGCCTCTCTCGCAGGGCGAGTTGGCGGGTGGCCGGGAACATTTCGTTGATACTGTATTCGGCCCCGATTTGCCTGCCTATTCCCACGGAAATGCGCAAAATCTGATCAGCCTGGTTGTTGCGGGTGGTTATCCGGAAGCCGTCGGGCGCGCTGCGGGTAAGCGCCGCGACGCATGGTTTGCCTCCTACCTCAGCGCCATCCTGCAGCGCGATGTGCGCGATCTGGCTCACATCGAGGGGCTCACCGAGATGCCGCGCCTGCTCTCCCTGCTGGCTGCCCGTGTCGGTGGGTTGCTCAATATGTCCGAGCTTTCGCGCAGTTCAGGGATTGCCCACACCACCCTGAAGCGCTATCTCAGTCTGTTGGAGGCGACTTTCCTGTTTCAGCCCTTGCCGGCGTGGTCGGCCAGCCTGGGCAAGCGGCTGATCAAGTCCCCCAAAATTCACTTGGCGGATACCGGGCTAGCCGCTTTTCTTGCCGGGCATACGCCACAGCGGCTGGCTTCCGACGCAAACTATTTCGGTCATTTGCTGGAATCCTTTGTAGTAAGTGAATTAAGAAAACAAGCCACGTGGGCAGAAACGCGGGTAGGGCTCTACCATTACCGCACCACCGGCGGGCAGGAAGTGGATATCGTGCTGGAAGGCCCGGCCGGTTCATTGCTTGGGATTGAAGTCAAATCGGCGGCGACCGTGCTCAGCAAGGACTTCTCGGGCCTCCGGGCCTTGGCGCAAGACAGTGGCGAACATTTCCTCCGGGGGATCGTGCTGTACGGCGGCGACCGGGTGGTCTCGTTCGGCGAACATCTAGTGGCGGTGCCGATCCCGGCTTTGTGGCAAATATCATCCTAAAAACGGCTCTTGAACCGCCAACACTCTTGGCGCTCAACGGTAGATCTCGCGTCGCTTGCCGATCTCGATCACGAGAATACAAAGCGCGCTGCAAATGTGCTGGAAGCAGTAGGCCTGTCGAATGTGGACGATTGAACGGGCTACCGCGAATGCCACATCAAGCCGGACCTATTGCTGATCTACCGCAAGCCAGACGAAAAAACCTTGCGGCTGGCGCGGCTTGGCTCTCACAGTGAGTTATTGGGCTGAGCCGTCGTATTTCATCGGGTTTAGCGTGCTGTATCCTGGAAAAAAGTTGAATCGCAAAGACGCAGACGTTGAATTCCTTCGCAAGCCTTATTGGCCCGGCCAAGAAATGTTTTGACTTTGCCGTTGCG